>Ga0123328_1002008_pt1 | contig 18987 bp, 9 predicted proteins | sample BioC12SIPDNA_2_FD_89702 | JGI IMG/M metagenome (GOLD analysis project Ga0123328, IMG submission 89702) | Anaerobic biogas reactor microbial communites from Washington, USA - Biogas_R1_A C12 SIP DNA | ecosystem: Engineered > Bioreactor > Anaerobic > Unclassified | place: Washington, USA...
ACCAGATTGCGGATGTAATTGTTACCGGTCTGTCCCCATTCCCGGTTGGTCAGCGTAGCAAAGGGGATCGGCGCAACCGAGCAGGTCAGGAAGATTTCGATCATGCGTCCATACAGGATCACCGTGATCAGCATTGAGAGCAGTTTCATGGCGTTGCTGACCAGGAGGGTTTCCATGGAAAGCGCGGCCAGTTCCGGGATGCCCTTATACTGCAATGCTGCGATCATGGCTGCCAGGACTTCACTGATATCGATGTACGCGCTTCCTGTGATCAGAGCGGAAGCGGCTGAAACCACATGTTGGGCGACATCGAAAATCGCCATGGTGATATCAAAGGTGTGGGAGACCAGAAAAACCGCCACCCACATTTTGATAAAGTACTTGAAAAAGCTGAACGTGTCCCCTTCATGAAGATTGTTCTTTTCCGTGATCATCGTGATCAGCTCGTAGCAAAGCACGAAGGTGATGATCATGCCTGCGATCGGAATGATGACTGTTTCTGACAAGGAGCGGATCATGCTGAAGATGTTGCCATTCCAGCCTTGCGGAGTTTGACCGATCTGTTCAGCGATGGTGGCTGTCTTTTCGTTAACATCCACAAACATGGTCGTCAGATTGCTTTCAATCAAGCCAATGAAAAAGGATCTGATCGCCTCCTCAATTATGTCGAGCAGACCGGACATCAGGAGCTTATCCGAACAAGCCTGCCAGGAGCGGAATCAGTTGGATCCCGATTAGTACGACTCCGCCACCAGCCATGAGCTGTTTGATCCCCTGGCTCTTTGCGCCCGGGTTATCGTTGCCGTAGCCTTCCAGCAGGTTGATGACGCCCCAGACGGACAAACCCGCCCCTAGTGCAATGACTAATATTTTCAGGAGATTGATTGCTTCATTGAAAAATTCCATGTCGTTTCCTCGATTCATGAATTAGCTCCTCGATATTGAGGTGCGCTAATACATAAACAACGGTCAAGTGATTATTGCCAGACAGACTGAAGATCAAAACCGCGATTGAAGTTTGGAAAAAGCTAGTCAATGACGAAGAAAAAATCATTAGTATAGACACAGAAAGTCTCTTATATAGCTTCGAGAGCAGCTATATAAAATAGTAGAAAATATACATTCAGGAAATCAGTTTTGGAGGGCTTCGAGGAGCAAGATTGAAAGCGAAAGCAGCAAGCTGAGGGCAACCCTCCCCACGTGTGTGGCAAGCTAGCGGGGACCAGGTGGCTCAGTTGGTTAGCGAGTAACCCCATCTATTTTCCCTGTATAATCAACATATAGACAACAAGGAGGTGAAATGTCAGATCAACCTTATGGTTTGGTACGTGCTCTGGTCGAAAGTCTTGGGGGATCTATGACCTATGAAAAAAGCGGTTTCCGTTATGGCGCTTGGGTCATCAATATAGGCGAAAAAAGTAAAATTATCGAAGCCTGCGGTGATCAATCTTTTCCTGAATTGGATAAATTGTACAAACCAAAGGTCAAAAATCCTCGGAATTGGGATGATTACTTGAACGAATTACAACCAGATACCGATTTTCGTCTAATGATCTTGATGGGACTATCGCCTGTGCCAGAAGATGAACACAATGATTTATCCCGAAGGATCGGTCGCGCAAAATGGAAATTTGCCTGGAGATATGCACGAACTTTGCCTCATGAGTACACGACCAAAGCCATGTGTGATACAGATGATCACGCGAGTTTGATCGTCTTCATCGAGAAATATGGCATTGTTGAACCATTCAATCAGTATCGGAGTAAATACCTCTATTTTTGTGATAGAAAATACTGGCACATGGGTGACCCCAATTCTGATGACCCTGAAAAACAACCGAACGTGATTAATCGGACCTGGGTTGATGTCAAACGACACGCAGAGAATGTAAAACACACATGGACACCTGAAGAAGTGGAGCTTCAAAAAAGAATTTGGGAGATCCAACAGGAAAAAAGAGAAAAGCGCGTAGTGTGAACCTAAATGGGTAAATTTCTCGAAAGCGAAAAACCTAAACAAATTCGGTTTAAAGCCCTTTCTGATACTATTTCAGAGAATGCTAAAGTTGACGGTCTATTCAAAGGCAAGCCCCGCCCGTTTTGCCTACCCTCGGAATACGCGGAGGAGAACCTCTTTCCCCCAATCCGGCAAGCGGCCATGGCGTTTTTCGCAAATCACAACATTGCCTGGCATCAGGGTCAGAATGGAAAACCGAGCAATCACCTGTGCAGCTCCCAGGTCGCGTGTGTCAATTTCCTGTTTCCATTCACGGATAAACCCATTGAGCTGGCTAACTTATTGAGATCGGTTTTCCCGCAAATAGACCACATGATCCCGGTTGAAGATGGACTCTACGTTTCCTTTGAGTGGATCGGGGCAGAAAATTACCTGGGTGAACGTGCGTCCAAAACCGGTAACCGCACGCGCGGAGCGAACTTCACCAGCGCCGACACGATCGTCATGTTTGAGGACAGGGATAAAATCCGGCAGGCAGTACTGATCGAGTGGAAATACACCGAGTCCTACGGAGGCAGCTACCTCGGATTTTCCACAAGCGGCACAGACCGGCGGAAAATCTATCAGCACCTGTTTGATGACCCGGACTGCATCGTGGACACGGACCTGCTGCCAGGTGTCGACGCGCTTTATTACGAGCCGTTCTACCAATTCATGCGCCAGCAGTTCCTTGCAGCCAGGATGGAAGATGCTCACGAGATGGGTGCGGATGTAGTCAGCCTGCTGCACATCTCACCGGATGCAAATGGCGACTTCAAACGGATCACCTCGCCACTGCTGATAGGCTTGGGGGCTACATCAACCGGAGTCTGGAAAAGATTGGTCAAAGATGAGGGGAGTTTCATCAGCGTGCATGCGGAAGATCTTTTCAGATGGTTTGAAACTGAGGAAATGCAGGACTGGAAATCGTACATGCAAGCACGGTACACCTGGCTCAAACACATTCCTCAAACTACAAACGTAGGATAACCATAATCCGCCGGTGAACTTCACCGGCGGATTGCTTGATGGTTTTGCTTCTTAAGGTTTCAGATCCTTCAACTGTTTTTTGAGTGCTTCGGCTTTGGTGGCAAAGTCTAAGAACTGGTTTTCTAAGGAATGGATCTTTTGGTCAATCTCCTTCTTTTTGCCCATTGCCAGGAAGCCTAGGCTATCGCGTTCTTTTCGCAACCGCTCAATCTCACTGCCAGTCTCACGCTTTAGCACCTCGAGTTTGAGATTGTGTTCATCAATCTCTTTTTGCAGTTTTTGTTTGCGTTCTTCGAACAACTCTTGTTTGCGTTTTTGTTCCGCTAAAGCACGCGCTTTACGTGCCTCCACATTACGCTGCTCCTCAGCCAACACCCGGGCTTTTTCCTCTTCCTTTTTTCGCTTTTCTTCTTCCAAGTATGCAGCATATTCTTCTGGATGCGTTTCCCAGTATTTCTGTTTCTCAAACTCAGCAATTCTGATTTGCCTTGCTTTGTCTATTGAAATTTGCTTCTTGGCTAATTCAGCTGGTCGGTTAAGGGCTTCTTGCGTGCTCGTTGGCGCTGTCAGGCGATCGATCAGTTTTTCGGGTTTATACTCCGGTTCAACTTTAACGATTTCATCCAATATTGTTTCGTACTTGGCAATATATTTGAACCGGACATCATCAGGGATGCCTGTGTAGGCAAAGCCATCCTTTGAGGGTCTCATCCGAGCTTTTACAGGCTCACAAAGTGTGGTAATCCAGTCGATTTTGGATTTATTGATCGCATGCTTAATGCCCTGGAACTCTATTTCCTGCATCGAATCCAGGAATGTTAGCGAATCCTCCAAGCGACCTATTCCTCCGAAGAACATATTGATGCTGCCAAGCAGAGTATTGATGTCTGCCTGGTTTTCAAGATCGTAGAGCCGTTTGTCGCGGCGTTCTTTGACAAGGTTCATAAATAGATCTGTGTACCAGTGAACTGATTCAGCAATGAGTAATAGAGCTTCTTGGCGTTCATTACCGGTAAGGCGATTTAAAATATAACTTTTGATTTGGTTGATATTCTCAAAGAAAATATCCCAAGCCTCATTTTCGAAGTCAGTTTGGCCACCAACTGCCCGCCAATAGTAAATCGTTGCCTCCCAATTATAGGGCTCTTTTTTGATCACCTTGTCGAAATTCAGAACTGCATCTGGGTAGAGCCCCTTCTCAAGCGCGTTTTTTCCCATTTGCATCCAGGTCTCGGTAATCGAGAGTGGAGTTTTTTGAGTTTCTGGGGAGGGTTGCTGAATATCATTTAAGGTGGAATCTTGTTTTTTCTCAACATTAACCTCTTCCCTTTTATGAGAGGAATTTGGAGCCTCATTATCTTTCCACTCCTTTATCAATTCAGTTATTTCCTCTCGGAAATCATCATCTTCAGTAATCCGAAGATACACCTCATAATCCTCAGTAGCGGATTTGTAATCTTCAAGCTGTTGATAGCTAAATCCTCGTTGCAGGTAAGCATTGTCATATCCCGGATCTAGCTCGATTGCTTTGGACATATCAGAAATGGCAAGATCGTAGGATTTTTGTTGGAGGTATGCATTTGAACGGGCTACATAGGACATTAAGCTTGGATCCAATTCAATGCTTTTTGTGAAATCATTAATGGCCTCATCAATCAACTCTTTTTCCAAATACAAGAAACCTCGCCGGAGAAATACGATCGGTTCTTCTGATCCCAGGCTAATTGCCTTATCAAAGTCACCAAGAGCTTCATCAGGTAAATCTCTTTCAGCATAAATAATTCCGCGTTTTAAAAAGATTTCATCATTCTTTGTGTCCAAGTTTATTGCCTCTGAAAAATCTGACAAAGCCTCATCCTCCATATCCAATTGATTGTAAGCAAGGCCGCGTAAGCTGAAGTAGACTTCTGTGCTTGGATCATTTTTGATTGCTTCTGACATATCATGGATACAGCCTTCATAATCCTCGCCTTGGTATTTGTCGAGTCCACTTTGGGCGAAAATCGCAGCCTGGGCTTTGTCGCTCCCAGAGGTCAATTTTTGGACCGACTCCTTTACCTCTTCATTGCTTGGATCGAGCAGGAAGGCCTTGGTCAGGTCCTCCGAAGCGCCAGTAGCGTCGTTTAGCTTGGCCTTGACTTTGAATCTCGCCAGATAGTACTCGGCATTGTCCGGTGCCAGGCGGATGGCCTGATCAAGATCAGCAAGAGCATCGTCCTCTGCGCCTCGGAAACAGGGTTGCCCCCAGAATTCAGCCCTTGAGACGTAAACCTGAGGATCATTGGGGTTGAGCTCGATGGCTTTTTCAAAATCATCAGTAGCCTGGTCGATGCTGTCCCCATCGTACCAAGCCTCAGCATGCACCTTTGCGCGCATATGGTAAGCCATGGCATTGCTGGGGTCCAATCGAATGGCTTCGTTGAGATCCACCAGAGCGTCATCGGAATCGCCAGAATCTGCCTGCAGAATGCCTCGGCTGAGGTGTAAGTCGCTGTTATTAGGGTCAAGTTTGATTGCCTGGCTGTAATCCTTTATTGCTAGTTCAGCATCTCCCATTTTGTAATGGGATGCTCCGCGAAAACGGAAGGCTTTGGCATTGGTCGGTTCAAGCCTGATGGCTTCGTCAAAGTCCAGATAAGCTTTCTCCCATTCGCCAGTTCTTAGGTAGGTTTGACCTCGCTCAATATATTTTGCCGCGGTTTCGAGAGGCTCATTCTGTTTGGCTTTCAAATTCTGAAAATGTTCCTTCTTCGCTTCCAATGCCTTGAGTTCATCGATTTGTTGTCGGGCATCCTCTGAAAAAGTGTTTCCTGGGGCGCTTTCAAGTTCAATTACTTCCAGGAAATCCGCCTGAGCCTCAGAAAATTCATCCTTGGATTTGTGCGCGATGCCGCGATAGAAATATGCGTCTTTAGCATTTGGATTTAATTCGATCGCTTTGGTTAGGTGAAGAATTGCCTCATCCGGTTCATTTGCCCTTGTCAGGAATACGCCTAATTTTTCATGATATTCAGCATTATCTGGGTCTAATCTGATGGCGTCGACCATCAATTCTTTTCCCCGCTGAAATTCACCAGCAGTCATGCTTTTAAACCCGCGTACGAACTGCAATTCCGCGTTATCGTCTGGATAACTAAGAGGCACATCTCCAATAAACGGATGGTCTTCATTACCCTCCTGGTTGAGTCCAAACGCCCATAGCAGAATTGGGTTGTGTGGATCACTTTTTTCCAATAACACCGCGGTTTTTGCAAAACCTTCCACATCCTTAGTAAGGCGTGCTAATAAGGCGTCTTGTACAGGTGTTCGGTTATTTTCAGTTTCGTTCAGAACCATCCGAATAAACTTGCCCGCCGCTCTATCATTAGCAGTCAGGTTTGAAGAACGCCTCGGCCAATTTTTGCTTGTATAAGAATTATCAAAACCGATTTTGGTATCAGCAATCAGGTCAGGAAGAATCTTCTCTTCTTGACCAGCTAGAGCGTAAGATAGCGCTCTGAGCAGATGAATTTGGTCATATCTTGGATCCACTGAATCGGAAAACGGACCCTTTTGAGGATAAATAGCTGCACCGCAGTTGATCGCGCCGGTAAAGTCTTCAATGACGCCTTCAAGGTTACCAGCCGCGAAACTGGCGCAGGCGCGCTGGATATGAGCAGCAACATTTTTAGGTTGATGGGCGATAAAGTCAGAAAATTCCATATGCGCCCCGGCATAATCACCTTCCTCGAGCAACTTCTCACCACGTTCCTCTGACCGGTATAACTTGGAATCCTCTGACAATGTGACATCTTCCCAGATAGATACTTCCTCATCAGGGTCAAACGCTACTGGTTCCACATTCGGATCAAGCTTGAGTTGAAGGGCTTTGATCCTTTCGATTATTTCCGGGTCAGGTTCACCACCAGCGCTGCGCAGAAAGTTCCTGTAATCTGTGATGGCTTCTTTAAAGCGGCCATTCCTTTCATGCAATTCTGCTCTTCGAACAAATGAATCCTCATCATCCGGATCCAACTCGATTGCCGTGTTGTAATCCGCGAGAGCTTTGTCATCTTGACCGAGCATGCTGTAGGTATATCCTCTTTGGAAGATGGCAGAGGCATTGTCTGGTTCGCGCTCTATTGCTTTTGAGAAATCCTCAATGGCTTGGGGATAATTCTCTTTTTTAAAATACGCGTTTGCCCGATGTACGTATGTGTCAGCAAAATCTGGGTCAAAACCAATGGAAGCGCTTAAGTCCTCGATAGCCTCATCATATTTTTCCAGATATAACCTGGTCTCGCCACGACTAAAATGGGCGTTGTCGTCATCAGGAGAAATTCGGATAGCCTCGCTAAAATCTCTTTCTGCTTCCTGATATTCTTCTCTCGCCCCAAGTGCTTTTCCACGAATCGTATAGGCAAGCGTTAAGTTGGGATCTAACTTGATGGCTGAAGTGCAATCTTTGATGGTCCTTTTATAATTTCTTTGCTTAAATTGCCCCAGGCGCGATTTACATAATCTTCAGCAGAATCAAGCGCTTTGTAGATCTCGGGAACAAATTCGTGCCCACAGGAATTGCACTTGTAGGTGTCAGTATCCCAATCCACGAGGTCTGTGTCTTTTTTATTGCATTTCGGGCATCTGATGTCGGGAACATCTTCCCCGTCCTGATCAAGTGTGAAGGAGAAGGAAAGACCTCCGCTACCATCATCCTCGAGAGGTGTCACTGAGCCATCTGACCCCAATCCAAAACCTATTGAAAACTGTTGACCATTGCTATCGTCATCATCGTCTTCGTCTTCGTCGTCGTCTTCATCTTCATCGTCATCATCTTCTTCATCATCATCGTCATCGTCGCTGCTAACGCTCGCTCCCCCGAACAACCTCGCCAAAAAACCACCCAGATCTACGCTCTCGCCCTCTTCCTCATCCTCGTCCTCATCCTCTTCGGCGTCGTTCTCAAAGACCTCGTTGTCACCCTGGTTCACTTCACTCAATATGTTGTAGCTTAAGAAACTCGAATTGTGATGGATTTTGCACTGGTCAATCGTGATGGTGTTTTTTCCGTTTACATTCACAGCCACATCATTCTCAAAAATTTCATTTCCGATGATCTGGGCTTCAGCAGTGTCATCCAGATAAATTCCGGCATCGTTGTTTTTGTAAATTTTATTGTTTGTGAGTGTGGTTTTAGCGTGCTCCGCGATCTCGAAACCGCTATGAGAGTTTTGATAACATTCACAATCCTGGACTTCAGAATGGGAGTCACCATAGATGGCAATGCCACTATAAGCATTCGAATAGCTCTTGCAGTTCTTGAGCGTGACCTGTGAGCTATCGTTAATAAAGAACCCATGGTATTGGTTTTCGTAGCATGCCGCGTTTTCCACCGTGCCTTTGGCATTAAACAAGAACCCGATCCCTTGCTTGTTGTTGTGGCTCGAATCTCCGCTGGAGATGAGACTTGACTTGTCGTACACCATCACACCAGTTTCATAATTGTTTTCAAACTCGTTGGATAGCAATTCCGCATGAGCTTTGTCCCTCAGCACCAATCCATACCCATTGCCTGAAAAATTGCAGCTGACGATTTTCGCCGATGAATTGCCCTGCAGGGAAATTCCCAACATGCTCCCGTTAAGAACAGTGTTGGAAACCGTGGCTGAAGCATTGCCCAGCAGGAGCAGACCAGCGCCAAAGTCACGCTTCGTTATTTTGGGATCAAACGCGCCGCCGACGCCACATCCGGACATTTCGAGGTTGCCAGACTTGATGACGACCGTATTGCTTTGGATCTTCGGATTCCCAATGATAAAAAGGATACCGCTCAGGATAAGTTTGCCGTCCCCGGTGAATGTTAGCAAGTTGGGTAAATTTTCGTTCTTGATAATGGCTTTATTAGGATTCCTGGCCATCATTTTGAGGGATGTGTGAATGGCGATGGGTTCGGAGAGCGTGTAGAGGCCGTCCTCAAGGATGAGAACGTCCACTGGTTTGGTCCTGGAGAAAAGACCTCCTTTATTACCAATGATTTCGTTCAGATTTATGTGGGAGCCGTCTACTGGTGGTGAAACTACAACTTCATTACTTTCAGAATGGGTATTGTTAGTACTTGCAGCCATGATGTTGTCCTCCTGGGATTGTGATAGCGTGGTTGATGTGTAGAAAGTCTATTCCCAAACTCAGACTCCGACTCACTAGCGGGTGGTCTTTATATTTGCCTTTTTGTTTTTGAAAAAATGTGAAATCTTCGCTCAAATTATCCTCTCCTTATTGTTGAAGACTTGATACAGAAATAAAAAAACAACTGCTTCGAGTTGATTCTATCGCATTCATTACTTTTGTAATGAGGATTAATCGAAAATTTATTAATGAGTTGATCAATTTGGATGACATAGCTCCCCTATTCTTCGTCTTCGTCCTCACTCGGGTCTTGATCATCTTCATCCTCCTCCTCGAAAATAGACGCGCCAGGGTTTGGCTGGTTGACATGGAAGAAGAACATGAGAATCGGCAGGAAGTCGTCCCCGAAAGGAAAAAGACAGCCTGAGTTGTTGTTTTGGTCTGAGCTCATTTCGTTTGTCCCCATTAATAACCATTATTGGATGTTGAATGTCTTGCGCAAGGTGTTCCTGACCTTGAAAGACTTCACGAAGTTTTGAAGTGAACGGTTACAGGCTTCGCCCTCTGCAACCAAGGCTTGCAAAATCTCCTCCTGGTTCTCCACTTTTTTGTTCAGCAGCGCGTGCACAAGTTCGTTCCTGCTAGCACACCACCCCTCGATCCTCGTTAGAGTCTCGATCATCTGATCCCTCCCGGCAGTTCTGTTGATCTGCTTATAGAGGGCGTCCAGATAGTTGAGCGTGGGTTCATTAACCGAATAGTCCGTTGACCACTCCATTAGCTCCTTAATCAATTTAATCTTGGCACTTACATTGCGAATATTCGGTTGCCTGGTGTTCAGTACTGTGAGCGTCCTATCCAAGTAAGGGCGAACCTTGCCATTCCTGGCTATTTTCTCCCGGGTGGAGTTAGTAACTCCAGCATGGAACAAGAATGCAGAAAGTCGATCTTCGATCAATGCGTAGATAATGAATATTGCTTCGAGGTGGAAGCCACCTGCCTTGGCGCGCTTGAAACGCTCCATTTGTATTTGGTAGGCCGTCTTCTTTTCCATGTTTGTCGTAATTGGTTCAATCTTGGGGGTCATACTTACCTCTCATCCCATTCTTTTTGAATAAATTCGCACGCTTCACCAAGAGATCTGTGTTTCATTTCACACCTCAACCAAACTGACTTCACCCTGGTCGTCCAGAAAGCACAACTGGCCGCTTACGGACGTGACCAGCTTGGATTCAACAATGCCTCTATAACGACGCACCTGGGGAGCGTACACCTGGATCAGGTGCTCTTTTTGTGTAAATGATTGGATCGGATCGGACTTGAAATCGATGATGTGCCAGCCACGGACTTCCCGGTAAAGCAGGTCAATGACCCTGTTCTCAACCTTGCCATCGACAATGTACGAATAAGGCAGTTCCGAGTGATGCTCGAGGGCGGCATCCACTTCGTGCCATAGCGGATGCGCTCGGAAACGCGATAAGAGTTCGTTGGCACGCGCGGTGACCTCACTGCGCGTCGCTTTCGTTGCCAGTCCTGCCCGCCAGGCTTCGGACTCCAACAGCGCATCCAAACCGTCATCTCCAGGGAAGAGCCAGCGCTGAACAGCCTTGTGGACGATTTTCCCCAGAACTTTCCCCGAAACCCGGCTGTCCGCCCGGGTGACGCGCCAGGATTGGAGCTCCAGATCCCTCTCAGGATCATCCGGTAGTTCCGCTTGCCCAAAGCCCTCAGCCGGCTGGTAGAGCGGCACACGGTCGCTCGTGGCAGCAGAATCTTCAATCGATGCTTCTTCCTGAACTGCAGAAAACGGCACCTCCCCCATCGAACACCAGACTCTCACGGGGTAATTGGACTGCGTCTGCACCACGATAGGTCCGCTTGAATTCCTGGAAAATTCCAAGGAAGGCAGTCCCAGAGCGTCATCTACATCGTTTGCCCACCCGGTCAGCTTTATCACGCCATCTTCCAATTTTGCGTGACCGCTGATAATGAGCTTGGACTGCGCGCGCGTCAAGGCAACATAGAGAATTCGCAAAGCTTCGCACTTATCCTGGTCTGCATCCTGGAATTTTGCGAGGTTGTAGAGCATGGATGCAGGCTCGGTCTTAAACGTGACACCCAGATCATCCGAGAGGAAAAAGCTGTTCCTGCCAGCCTTCTCCTGCCGTCCAGCATCTGCCAGGACCACCACCGGAAATTCCAGCCCCTTGGACCTGTGGATTGTCATCAAGCGCACGGAGCCTTCAGCTTCCGCCGAGGCTTCGCCTTCACGCGCGCCAGCGTCATTTAGCGTTTCCAGCATGTCCAGAAATTCTCTGACCGTGGTCGCTTTGCTCAGTTGGGTATCGGCAATCAATTTATCAAGGTTGTGCCAGAGGCGACCGGCAGCTTTAATGGACTGCCCCTGCTCCAGCCTGACATCAGCAGTAGCGAGAATCGCGCGGTAATCCAGCTCATCCACAACCCGCTTCAAGAGTTCAGCCACCGGCACCCTGTCGACCAGAGGTATCAGTTTGTTAAGGATAAACAAAGCACGCTGGGCACTGGCCCGGTCTTGTTCACTCAGCAAGCTCAGATCTCCACGCAAGGCTTCGAAATAGGATCGATCGGATCGTCGCAGCAAGAAGAGAGCCGCATCGCTCAAACCAAAAGCCGGCGAACGCAACAATCCTGCAAAGGAGAGGTTATCCAGGGGATCCGCGACCGCCCTCAAGATGTTCAGTAGATCGCGGATTTCCGGGCGATCATAAAAGCCCTTGCCTGCAACCGTAACAAAAGCTATGCCTGCTTCTTCCAAAGCCTGTTCATAAAATGGATACGCTGTCGTAGCCCTGAAAAGCAGCACAGCTTCATCCCAATTCTTTATTTGCCCCTCATCCTTTAGCTGCTGCAGACGGACTGCCAACGCGCGGGCGGCTTGCAGTCGTCCTGCGGCGGTATCTTCCCCTGCCCCTAAGACAAACTCGACGTAGGGAGAACGAACTGGATGTTTTGGTTGCCTAAAATTGGCCACGAGCGGTGTGTAAGGAACGTAATATTTTTTCAGCGGATCTTCTTCAGTACCAATGATGTGAGAAAGAAGATCTCCAGTGGCATTCAAAAGCTCTTCATGCGCCCGGTAAGTTCGATCCAGGTCGACAACCAAACCAGCTTCATTATCGATACGCTCCTGCTCTTCTCTGAAAACAGTCACGTCCGCCCGGCGGAAGCGATAAATGGATTGGCGCATATCCCCCACCATAAAGAGGTAGCCACGATCCCCTGCCAGGGCGTTGACAATGTCGCGCTGGCGCGGATTGGTATCCTGGTACTCGTCCACCATCACCACTTTCAGTTCTTCCCGCCAGCGCTGACGGACTTCGGGGATGGCTAACAATTGCTGAGCATGAAATTCCAGGTCGTCAAAGTCCAACGCCTGTCTGAGCGTTAATTGGTCCACATATGCTTGCTGAACGCGATCAAATGCTAAGCGCAACAGGGGTAGAATTTCAGCGAACTTTTCTTCTGCCTCTCTGGTAGGTGGCGCATCTGTAGATTTCTCGCCTCCGGTCAGAGGGTCGATAATTTCTGCAAAGAAATGCCTGAGTTCCGCGATGATTGGCTTTGTGTAACTTGTCGTGCTGCCGATGTTCATCCGCATGTAATTGCGTCTGGCATTATATAGATGCATCGCGCAAGCAATGGGATCGTTCTCTGCGAGCGCTTTTTCAGCTGACGACCAAGAGCCCAACAGATTTTGTACCATTCCCGCCAAACCTGCGCCCGCGTCTTCCAAAAGATCCCGCGAGTCAATTTCCCTCAACTCACTGATCGGATTAGTGATGAGAGGCGAATTCATGCGTTCTCTCAATTCGTCAAGCAAGCGGGAATGGTTGTCGATCTCTAAATCAAAGGTTTCCTGGGTCTCCAGCCGCCGCTCCAACATTTGCGCGAGCAGTTTGGTAAGATTGGCGACCGGGATGTTATACAACAAAGGCAGGAAGCGTTCCTCTTCCACCAGCCGCGCCATTTCCTCTTCCACGACCTTGGCTTTGATCGCTTTGGAAAGCCCGTCATCGATCACATCAAAGCGTGGATCCACGCCTGCTTCGGCAGGGTGATTGCGAATGATCTCTGCGCAAAGGCTGTGAATAGTGCCAATGCGTGCCGAATCAATCTGCGAAGAGAGTTTTGACCAATGGAGTCGCTCTGACTCGTCAACGGACTTCTCTTCCAATTCCATCAACTTTGATCGCACGCGCGAGCGCATCTCCTGGGCAGCCTTGATGGAAAAGGTAATCGCGGCAATGCTGCGTGGTTTTGTTCCGTCTGACAAAAGGCAGGTATAACGCGCCACCAGCGTGGAGGTTTTCCCGCTGCCAGCCCCCGCCGTGACCACCACGTCCCTGCCCCGTTCAGTCGCAGCAATTTGCTGTTTTTCGTTCAGTGTAAAAAGGTTCAAAACCTGTTCAGTTCTGTGGTTAGTCATGGTTAAAACCCCGCTTTGTAACGCCAACACCAGGAAATTGCCGGGCAGTATTCCGGGCAGCCGCCATCGGGTGTTTTTGGCGCAAAATTGCCCGCCCTGGTGCTCTCCAGCACGTCTTTGATGTGCTCACTTACTAATTTGTAAGCTGCATCAGGACCTTTGATATCCCCGTATTTGAAGCTGGAAAGTTTGATGGCGCTGGCTTTAGCGTCGTTGATACTCCAATAAAAGCCTTCCTCAACCTCCCCCAGCTCTAAGGCGTCCTGGGCTGCCAGGGCATAAATGGGCAGTTGCAGGCGCGAACCGTTTAACAAGTCTAATGGAGATAAATGAGAACTGCCAGATTTGTAATCAATCACACGCAGCCGGCCTTCCGGGTTTTTGTCCAGGCGGTCGATTAGCCCGTGGATCTGGACAATATCTCCATCGATGTCAAACTTAAGCGGAGGTGCCTCTTTAATGCCAAAATTTTGCTCGAAGCCAAACGGCTCCCATGAACCTTTTCCCTTCTCCAAAGCCTCCACTGTTTTATGCAACTTCTCAAGTAGTTCAGCCTTTTCCACTTCCCAGAGTGCTGAAGGTCGAAAATCGAATTTGCCAGGAGCTTTAGCAAACTCCTCGGCAGCGACCTCATCCAGGATGTCCGATGGGGAGATACCTTCCTGTTTCACACGCGTATAGACCAGTTCCAGCACCAGGTGGTACACGCTCCCTCTTTGAGCGGCATCCAACCCCAATACTGGTGATTTCTTTGGTTCAAGCTTCAGGGTTGCATCCACAAAGAACCTAAAGGGGCAGGCTTTGTAGGTTTCCAGGCGGGAAGCGCTCCAAATATGGTCTGAAGAATATTTTGATGTAAGTTGATCGCAAAGCGCCGACAGATTGCCTTCATAATTCCCTTGCGCAAGTTTGGCACGCCGTTGGTCAAGCACCTGGTGGGCTTTTTGTAGTCCCAACCAGCGGTTGGTTAGTTCGGCATCCTGGGAATATCGCAGACTTTGCTGCTGGACTGCCCAGAAAAGCAGTTCCTGGCTCGAAGCCGCTTCAGATTGAGGTCGCGGTTTGGAGGGGTTTACCTTCGTAATAGCACTTTTAGTGAAGAGTTTTCTGATTGACTCCCAGTAAACGGAAGCTTGCCAATTCTCCCCTTCCTCGGTGAGGTATGGACGCGTCAGTAGCAGGTGTGAGTTGGCGCGGGTGAAAGCCTGGTAGAAGGTGCTGGCCTGGTGGCGGCCTATGCGAGGTTCAAGCCCCAAATCCTCGCGCAGGTCTTCGTCCAGGAAAGGATCGGGGTTTTCGACTATCGGAAACAGTCCTTCCGAGAGACCCAACAAGATCACAGCCTCGTAGCGAGCACCACGCGCTTCCACCATCTTACCGACGAACACAGCGTTCCGGCGGGCTTCCCAGGGCTCCATCACCTGTGTGCCCGCCAATGTTCCCTGCAGGTCGGCGATGAATTGAGCATAATCTACCACTTCGGTCCCCTCAACGCTTTCGCTCAGGACCAAGGCTCTCAGTGCATCCCCAAGCGATTCGCAGGCCTGCCGGTCTCGCTCACTCGAGATCCTCTCGTAGAAGCCTAAACCATTAAGCGTGTCCTCAAGCCATCCCACCCACGCGGTTTGCGAGCGGCTGGTCCCAATTTGAGAGAACAACATCCAAATATTTTCCAATCGTGCCTGCAAAGCGGGGAGATCGATGCCGGCCAAGCGTTTTTTCCGACGACGTTCTTCATCCGGGTGTTCTTCTGCGTTCTTCTGTGATCTCTGCAGCATCAGCCAGGCTTCATCCCACTGCTCCTTGCCGCTGACGATGATCGCCTGCTGGCTGGCGTTCTCCAGGTCTTCCAGGTCTTTGGGCTCCAGACCAAAATCGAAATATGGCGAACGCAACGTGTTGAGCAGGCTGCGTGTGGGATAGTCCTCCAGTGGCAGCCGCAACAGTGAAAGCAGCGCGAGCACCGCCGGCGATTCGCTGAGCGGATCAGTTTGCGAGAAGTGAACCTTGATACCAAATTCATCCGCGGCGGAGCGCAGCAGCGGTTGATACATCTCCATATTGGCGGTGTAGATCGCGCAAGCGCCCAGAGGAACCTGCCCGCGGACGTGCAGCTGCTTGATCCAGCGCAGAGCTTCGCGCGCCTCGTCGGATTGCGAGCGGGCTTCAAGCAGAAATGGCTTTGGCGTGTCCAGCTGCTTAACCTCACCTGGATCCAGTACGTGCTGCTGCATGTGCAGGATCTCTTCGGGTAAGTGAGGTGACCCTTTGAGTTCGTGGATCTCTATAGATAGGTCCCTTTGCAGATCTGTTAGCACAGCGAGCGAACGCCCATCCACCTGGCGGGTTGAACCCACTTCACCGGTTAGGGTGATCAATAGTTCACCTGCCTGCTTGCCAAGCTGCTTTAAGAACTGCCTTTGGGCTGCGGTGAAAGAGGTGAAGCCGTCCGCGATCACCAGGCTCAGATGCGAAGCTAGGTCCGAATTGTTTTCGAGAGCTTCGATCGCCAGCCAGGCTTGCCCTTCAGCGTCCACCCAACCGAGCGTCTCCAGGCGCGCAAGGAAGCGGTCGTAGAGGATTGCCAGTTCACGCCGGGCGGGAGTTGCTTCGCGCGTGTATTCCAGCAAGGTAGAGGGTCTCACCATCGCGCTGCGCAGCTCTGCGAAGGCATCCCGCAACACAGAGAGGAAGCCTGGTTTATCTTTGATTGCCGCGTAATGCGTCAGCTCGCCGGCTGAATAGGCTTCCCGCACCGTTTCCTGGATCAGTCGGTGCGAGAGCGCGGGGGTGATAACCGGCACGAATAAGCCGTGTTCTTCCAGAATCTCCTGGTAGAACTTGCGGAATCCCCCCACCCGGACGCCCATTCCTCCGCCAGCCTCAGCTAAACGATATTTGAAATACGCCGCCTTTTGCGGGTTCGGCACGATTACCCACACCTGGGCAAGCGGTTGCTCTTTATGGATCGCCAGAATTTGATTAATGCAGGCAGCGGTCTTACCTGCTGCTGGTGGTGCGATGATGAGGTTAGTTGTCATGGTCTTTTCATGTTTTCATTAGATGAAATGTGAGGAGCAAAATATAAAATCCATGATCATCAACAGCTTGATTGCAAAAATTCTTGGACTTGGAACTTGAAAGTTATTATGCTCAGAAAAAATGTAAGAATACCCACCAGCAATATAAATATATTCTTTCTACTTTGCATATAGCTCTTTGCTGTTACAAAAATTCAGCAAGAATTGTTTCTACATTAAACGGGGTAAGATCATCAGATTCTTCGATCCCAAATCTCATTTCTGCTTTTTCACGTGTATCAACTAGTTCCCCACGAGCTTGGACATTCAATAAAAGGAGGTCGTATAAAGTCGGTTTATTTAGTTCTACCATCGCTTTTGAGATGAGAACGACGTTATTAACATTAACCTCGATATTATTTACCCAGTTTGGATTAGATCGTAAAGCAACATCCATCCAAATTACCTTCATTTCTTCAAGGTCAAACAGAACAGGTAGGCATATTGTTGTTGGTGAGGCTAAATCCACTTTATTGACGACAGTCTTAGGTTCGAAAATCTCTCCAGATCCAGGCTTTTCTCGATCCATCCATCCAAAAAAGCATTCTGGGATTTCATTAAAACCTTGTTCGGTGTAAGAATAAACATTAAAGACTGCATATCTAACTTTATTTTCTTGTAATACTTTTACATCCATATCGATAAATTCACTAGCACCCGTTGGTGCATCAACAATATCTCCACTATGATAAAGGCCAAAAATATTGTCAGATCGAAGGTTAGTATAAGAAATGTGTTCGATATAATTCCACTCAGCATCATACAACCCAAGGGATAAATCAATATCAATTCTTATTTGCCTTGATAAATTCTGAGAACCGGACGGATTGCTTAAATTGAGAACATCTCTCCAATCTCGGATAGCATTATTATTCTCAGTTTCCCCTGTATCCACTATTTCGAATAATAGTGCTTCATCAGAATCAAAATTGAAATCTTCTTCTGCCTCTTGATTACGATATTCACTAAAAGTATTTTCATCTACTAGTACGTTTTTCCAATGGATGAAGGCACGAATTGTCTTATCACTCTTTCCTAGTTCAAACCTTGATCCGCGAGCATAGGTTTTTAAAGATCGGCCTGAGGAACGCTGGGCTAAGGGTACAAAAATTGTTTTAAGAACCGGATCGAGGTAGACCTTACCTAGAGGCGGTTTCATTTTGAATTGTCTGATCAATTCTGTTTCACAAATAGATACAACTTGATTGCAAAAATCCTCAGATAAGGGCGACAAGGACTTTTCTACAACTTGAACTTTAGCAATATTCCCCTTGGGAAAAAACGCTCGAGCATTTATTTCTTGGTTTCGGTTTTTAAAATGTGCTAACAGTTGTATTAAAACTTGTGAAGAAATCTGGCTCGCGATAGTAGAAAAGGATTCGATGAGAGTATTATGTTTTTGAGGGTATGCTCGGCCAAGATGATCCAACCTTCTCGCCATTTCCCCTGGGCGCTTCTCTAAAAGCTGTAGAACTCTCTCAAAATTGTCTTCTTTCAAGGCTTTTTCTACTTCGCTAGCAAATGAATAAAGGACATCTCCTTTACGAACTTTCTTGAATGCTTCGTATGCAACAGGATACTGAGTGGAATAATCGCCAGGGTGCAGTCTTTCCCCTATGCGAATCCATTTGCCTGGGTATCTTCCCATATCCTCTTCTATGTTTTTGCATCCGTTCAATAGAGACAAAATCAGTCTACGCTCAGGGCGGGTGAAACTTCTAAAACGAGTATTGCTGGCTAATGATATGTCTCCATCTGACAATGAGGTAACTAATCTTAAAACGTCGGTTGCAGTTTTGATGTATTTTGTTACTAGATCACGTTTATCAGCATGAAATTCCAAAATATTGCTAATAATCAAGCTCAAAGTTTCTTTTGTTGGGATTGTTTCTGGTAATCGCTCAATAAGATTGTCTGAATCGGCCTTTTGTATGTACCACCCTAACAAATTCTGATCATGATTAGAAAGACTACCTCTTCCGGCTGCCATATCAATGAATATTTGGTCAAAATCACTAATTGAGCCAATATTTATTTCGCGAATTTGAAGATTGCCTTCATTCATTGGAAATCTTGATTGAGTAACATATTCTGGCATCCATTGGCCATTAGTCCAATAATGGACAAGTGCATTCATATATAAATTAAGTTCGGATAACGATGCTAGTTGCTCAGGGAAATTCTTATAGAATGGCTTATGCTCAACATGAGAGCCCACCATCTTGGCTAGAACAGAAACTAGTTGTTTGTATGATTCTACAAGGTGGTCATTTGATTGATATTTTAGGGTGTCGAATAATTCTCTGGAAAAAACGAATCCCAAATCCTCAATATTTTTGCACATAGAT
>Ga0123328_1002009_pt1 | contig 18982 bp, 17 predicted proteins | sample BioC12SIPDNA_2_FD_89702 | JGI IMG/M metagenome (GOLD analysis project Ga0123328, IMG submission 89702) | Anaerobic biogas reactor microbial communites from Washington, USA - Biogas_R1_A C12 SIP DNA | ecosystem: Engineered > Bioreactor > Anaerobic > Unclassified | place: Washington, USA...
CATGACGGCGCAGACGAACATAAAAAATAAGAGGACGAAAAACCGCTGCATTCCCTGGCGTCTAACAAGGGGTGTCAATCGCGCCCCCAGAGCAGACGGGTGAAAAGGCCGGTGAAAAATCCCCAGACCAGGTTGAAGATCAGGACAAAGGCCGGCATCAGGGTCCCGAGCTTGGTGCCGAGCATGCCGTGGGGGGTGGTGTAGGGGAAAACGTAGAAGAGCTGCACCGCCGCCGGCACCAAGGCCATCCACAGCCCCTTGCGGATCCAGTGGCTGCGGGCGCTGCGGCCGCCGACGGTGAGGAAATAGACCAGGCCCCAGATCCCTCCCCAGACCAGACGGGGATAGAGCCAGGCGGGGGTGAAATCAGGCTGCAGGGTGACCTGGGCGAGGCGGGGCAGCTGCAGTTCCACCACCAGCCAGACGGCCAAAGAGCTGAAAAGACCTCCCAGCAGACCTCCGCTGAAACAGACCGCCATAAGTGCTGTTCCTCTGCGCATGTCACCTCCTTGATGGTGAAGGGGGATGGTGAATTATCAATGGATATGCGCCTTTCATGGCTCCCCGTCCATTGCTGGTGATGGTTTCCGGTTCATGCTGCCCTGCCGATACCCTGCCAAGTCGAGGGTGACGAAAACAAAGCCGGCCTCCGTGAAATACTCGAGTAGGCGCCAGCGCAGCTGCTGATCGGCGAAGCGGGGAATATCCTCTGCGGGCACCTCGATGCGGGCGGTATCAAGGTGGCTGCGCACCCGGCACAGGGAAAAGCCTTCGGCATGGAGAAAGCCTTCGCACTGTTTCACCCGTTGCAGGGCCTCCGGGGTGACGGTCTCCTGGTAGGGGAAACGGGTCAGCAGGCAGGTGGTGGGGGACTTGTCCCAGGTCGGCAGGGTCAGCCGGCGGCTCAGAGCACGAACATCCTCCTTGGTCAGCTTGGCTTCGAGAAGGGGAGAGCGGATGGCGAATTCCTCGATGGCGGCGAAACCGGGACGGATATCGTCCAAGTCATCCAGGTTGGAGCCCTCGACGATGACGCCGATACCCCGCTTGTGGGCTTCTTTCCGGGCCAGTACGAAGATGTTCCGTTTGCAGAAATAGCAGCGGCGGGGATCGCCGCCGGCTATCTCGGGGATGGCGAGGACGTCCGTGGTGCCAATGATCAGAGGAACTTTCAGGTGGGCGGCGAAAGTCCGGCAGAAGGCGACCTCCTCGTCCAGGGAGGCGCGGGAGACAACGGTGAAGGCGGTCACGTTGTCGGCTCCCAGAAGGCGATGGCAGAGAAAGAGGAGCAGGCTGGAATCGGCCCCACCGGAAAAACAGACCAGAACCCTGCCCAGGGGCCGGATGATTTGTTCGAGATTGTGTCGCTTCTCCTCCAAGTCCATTTTCCCTCCAGCCTTTTTTTCAAGTCAGCCGTTCAGCAGAGGTTTTTGCAGATTCTGGCCACCGCTTCCTCGATGTTGTCCCGGTCGCCGAAGGCCGAAAGCCGGAAAAAGCCTTCGCCGCTCGGTCCGAAACCGCTGCCGGGGGTGCCGACCACATGGCATTCTCCAAGCAGCTTGTCGAAGAAATCCCAGCTGCTCATGCCGCCGACGGTTTTCAGCCACAGATAGGGAGCGTTCTCGCCGCCGTAGACGGTGAGCCCGGCCTGGTTTAGGCCGCTGCGGATGATGCGGGCGTTTTCCATGTAGTAGCCGATGATCTCTTTGACCTGGGACCAGCCCTGTTCGGAATAGACGGCGGCGGCGGCTTTCTGGACGGGATAGGAGACGCCGTTGAACTTGGTCGACTGGCGGCGGTTCCAAAGCTTGTTGAGCTGAATCTTCTCTCCCGTGACGTCTTTTGCTGTCACGCCGTCGGGGATGACGGTAAAGGCGCAGCGCACCCCGGTGAAACCGGCGGTCTTGGAGAAGCTGCGGAATTCGATGGCGCAGCGCTCGGCCCCCGGCACCTCGTAGATGCTGCGAGGCAGGGCAGGATCGACGATGAAGGCTTCGTAGGCGGCGTCGAAAAGGAGAAGGGCATCAGTGGCCAAGGCGAAGTCGACCCATTTTTTAAGGATCTCCTTCGATGCCGTAGCGCCGGTCGGATTATTGGGAAAGCAGAGGTAGATGAGATCGGCTTTTTCCCTGGGGAATTCCGGAAGGAAATTGTTTTTCTCCAGACAGGGCATGTAGACCAGACCTTGATAGTAGCCTTTTTCATCGGCCTCGCCGCTGCGGCCGACCATGACGTTGGTGTCGTTGTAGACGGGGTAGACCGGATCGCCGAGGGCCACCTTGTTGCCGAGATCAAAGATGTCGAGGATGTTGGCGGTGTCGCACTTGGAGCCGTCGGAGATGAAGATCTCACCGCCGTGGAGTTTCACTCCCAGGGGTTGGTAGACCTTGTCGATGAGCACATCGATGAGAAAGCCGTAGCCCTGTTCCGGGCCATAGCCGTGAAAGGACTCCCTTCGCCCCAGGTCGTTCACCGCCTGGTGGAAAGCCTCGATGATCGCCGGCGGCAGCGGCCGGGTGACATCGCCGATGCCGAGGCGGATGATTTTGGCCTGTGGGTTGGCTTCGGCGAAGGTCCGGACCCGGCGCCCGATTTCGGGAAAGAGATAACCCGCCTTGAGTTTCAGGTAGTTGTCGTTGATCCTGGCCATGGTGCTGCTCTCCTTTATGCCTTGCGACCAGCGCAATGAATTCAAGATAAAGTTTTTCCGGAGGAATCTACTTTCGCTGGTTTTTTTCAGATTCCCAGGACATCCTGCATATCGTAAAGGCCCGCTTTTTTCCCGGCCAGCCATTGGGCGGCGCGCACCGCCCCGCGGGCGAACATGTCGCGGGTCATGGCGCGGTGGCTGAGTTCGATCCGCTCCCCCATGCCGATGAAATAAACGGTATGCTCGCCGACGATATCGCCGCCCCGCACCGTCTGCAGGCCGATCTCCTCCTTTTTGCGCGCGCCGATCAGGCCGTGGCGGCTGAATACGGCGGCTTCGGCGAAATCCCGCCCGGCGGCTTCGGCGATCACCTCGCCCATCCGCAAAGCGGTTCCGGAAGGGGCATCCTTCTTCCGATTGTGGTGAAGTTCGACGATCTCCGCCTCGAAATCGCCGCCGAGGATGCGGGTCAAATCCTTGAGAATGCGCAGGCAAACGTTGACGCCGATGCTCATATTGGGAGCGAAGACGATGGGGATGGTGCCGGCGGCCTCCTGAATCCAATCTTTCTGGTCGTTTGCCAGGCCGGTGGTGCCGATGACCATGGCGGTGCCGAGGCGGCGGCAGACAGCCAGGTTGGCCAGGGTCGCTTCCGGCGTGGTGAAATCGATGAGGATGGGACATCCTGTCAGCGCCATTTCCAGGGAATCACTGATCGTCACTCCCGAAGGGGCGCCGCCGGCCACCAGCCCGGCGTCTTCGCCGAGGCGGGGATGGCCGCCATGTTCCACCGCTGCGCCCAATTCCAGGTCGGCGGTCTCACGGAGTACCTGGATGATCCTTTGACCCATCCGTCCTGCGGCTCCGGTTACGGCAATTCTGGTCATGGCGTCTCTCCCGGTTCAACCCTTTCAGCTCTTAGGTTTTCTTGGCGTTCCTTGCGCGCGTGAGGCAAGGTTTCCAGGTCGGCCAACTGGGAAGCGGTGATCTGGCGGTCCTTGCGCACGTGAGGCAAGTCTTTCAAATCAGTTGATACCGTTTCATGACGGTCTTGAGCCGGTCAAGATTGGCGGCGCTCAGCGGCGCCAACGGCAGGCGCAGATGGGGCTCGCATTTGCCCATCAGGGCGGCGGCGGTCTTGACCGGAACCGGGTTCGCTTCGAGGAACATGGCGTTGTGGATGGCCAGCATCTCCAGGTGAATCTTTCGCGCCTCTTCCCAGTTCCCTTGCTGAACCGCCGTAACCATTCCCTTGACCTGTTTCGGCATGATATTGGCGGTGACCGAGATCACCCCTTTGGCGCCGCAGGCCATCATCGGGAAGGTAAGGAAATCATCCCCCGAGAGAACGTCGATTTTGTCTTCGGCGCCATGGATGATTTCGCAAATCTGGGTCATGTTGCCCGAGGCCTCCTTGATGGCGGCGACGTTGGGGAGCGCGGCCAGGCGCAGGGTGGTTTCCGCGGCCATGTTGACCCCGGTGCGTCCCGGCACGTTGTAGAGCACCTGGGGAAGGGAGACGGTTTCGGCGATCTTGCGGTAGTGGAGATAAAGCCCTTCCTGGGAGGGCTTGTTGTAGTAGGGGGCTACCAGGAGGACGCCGTCGGCCCCCAGTTTCTTGGCGTGGAGGCTGATGTCGATGGCTTCCTGGGTGGCGTTGCTGCCGGTCCCGGCCAATACCGGAACCCGCTTGTTCACCTGCTCGATGCAGACGCGGATGACCTCGTCATGTTCTTCGTAGCTGAGGGTGGCCGATTCCCCGGTGGTGCCGCAGGGAACGATCACGTCGGTGCCGTTTGCCAACTGGAATTCGATCAGCTGCCGGTATTTTTCCCCATCGAAACGCCCCTCCTTGTCGAAGGGGGTGATGATGGCGACCATGGATCCTCTGAACATCGTTTCCTCCCGTCATTTTTCCTATAATGGCGGCTCGCCGTTGCCGGCGGAGCGTCTCAATCACAAACTTTCCGGGACGGTTTCTCCCCGAATCAGGTCTTCCAGTGTTTCCCGTCGGCGCACCGTGAGGATTTTCTGCCCTTTGACCAGGATCTCGGCGGCCCGCGGGCGGCTGTTGTAGTTGGAGCTCATGGTGAAACCGTAGGCGCCCGCCGAGGTGACCGCCACCAAATCGCCGGGACGGAAGGCGGGGATTTCACGATCCTGGGCGAGAAAATCGCCCGATTCGCAGATCGGCCCGACAACATCGGCGGTCAGGGTCTCTGTCCGCGATCGGTCGATGGCGATGATGCCGTGGTAGGAGCCGTAGAGGGAAGGGCGGGCCAGATCGTTCATGCCGGCATCGGTGATGACGAAATTCTTGACCTCCCCCTTTTTGGTGTAGAGCACCCGGCACACCAGGATGCCGGCGTTGCCGACCAGCACCCGGCCCGGTTCGAAGATTAAAGTGACGCCTAGATCGCGGGTGGCGTCGATGACCGCCTGGGCGTATTCTTCGAAATCGGGAGGGGTTTCATCGGCGTAGGTGATGCCTAGGCCGCCCCCGAGATCAAGGTAGTGGATGGCGAATCCTTCCTGCTGCAGGGCCTGCACCAGTTCGCGGATCTTGGCGATGGCGTCGACGAAGGGGGAGAGCTTGGTCAACTGGCTGCCGATGTGGCAATCGACTCCCACCACTTCGATGTTGGCCAGGGCCGCCGCTTTGCGGTACTGGTAGAGGGCCTGCCCGATGTTGATGCCGAACTTGGCCTTCTTCATGCCGGTGGAGATGTAGGGATGGGTCTGGGGATCGACGTCGGGATTAACGCGGATGGCGATCCGTGCCTTTTTTCTGGAGGCCCCCGCAACAGCGTCGATTTTTTCCAGTTCCTGCTCCGATTCAACATTGAACATGAGGATGTCGGCGGCGAGGGCCTGGTGGATCTCCCCTTCGGTTTTGCCGACTCCGGAATAGACGATTTTCTGTGGCTCGCAACCGGCCTTGCGGGCGCGGTAGAGCTCTCCGCCGGAGACGATATCGATGCCGGCGCCGTTATTGACGAAGACCCGCAGCACCGCCAGGTTGCTGTTGGCCTTGGCCGAGAAACAGACCAGATGGGGAACCTCGGCGAAGGCCTGGCGGAAGCGTTGGATGTGCCGCTCCAGGGTGGCGTGGGAGTAAAGATAAAACGGGGTTCCGGCTTGTTCGGCGACTTCGCGGACAGGCACTTCTTCGCAGTAGAGTTCGTTCTTTACATAATGAAAATGGTTCATTCTTTATCCTCTGTGCTGGGCATGGGCCAAACCGGGGAGCGGAGGTTTTCCACCGGCGTTTTGTCGGCACAAAATAACACATAATGGACGACTAGGCAAAAACTCCATCCCTTTATCGCGGTGAGGAAAGAGATGAAACCATTCATGGAAAGGGAAGCGGTTCATCACCGGCTATTCGGAAGCGGTTGCCGGCGATGAGTCGGCGCTTTCCAGAAGCTGATTTCCCATCCGCCACACCGAGCGCAGGGTATAGAGGTAAGAAGCGGCCTTTTCCGGCACAGCCTGAACATCCAGAAAGGTGGTATCGATCAGATACTCTTCGTTTATGGGTGCCGAAGGCGGGGGCTCGTCCTTTTCACGGCGGTAGATGTTATAGCCCAGAAAACCGGCAGCGGCGATCTCGTTGCCGGAAGGGGACCAGTTCAGGTGGATCCCCCGGGTTTCACGCTTGACGATGGGTTGCCGGGGTGGCAAGGGGGGAGGATGAAAGAGGGTCGAGATCGTCGCCGGCGCTCCCCTGATCCCCTTGGTGTCAACGGGAACGACTTTGTAAAAGTAGCCGCTACCGGGAGCAAGGGAGGTCTCCTCGACAAGAAGTCTGTCGCCGCTTCGTTGCACATCCTGCAGATATTCCAGGTCGACGCTGAGGTAAGGGATGCCCGGCTGGCCGCATTCGGGGCAGGCGGAACCGGCGGCGAAGGCGTTGCGGAATACCTCGAAACCCTGGAGCTCCAGGAGTGAGCCGTCCTGGTTGGTTTTGGGTATGGTCCAGAAGATCTGCAGATGGTCGCCGATCTGGCGAGTGGCCAAGCCCTTAGCCGCGGATGGGGAGCGGCTCAGGGGGGGCTTGACCGGTCCTTTGACGCCGCAGGCGGCCAGGGAAAAAATCAGCAGAAAAGTGGCGGGCCATATCAAAATGATGCGGGTGACGGTTTTCATGGCGATTGGTCCAGTTCGCGGCGGGCCCGGTCGATCTCCCGGCGCACGGCGGCGGCGGCGGTTCCGCCAGTGGCGGCGCGGGCGTTGACCGAGGCCTCGAGGGTCACATGGTCATAGATGTCGGCGTCGATGTGGGGGGAAAAGCGGCGGAATTCCTCAACGGTCAAAGCGGGAAGTTCCTTCTCCCGCTCGATGCAGTAGCGCACCGTCCTGCCCACCACTTCATGGGCTTCGCGGAAGGGGATCCCCTTGCGAACCAGATAGTCGGCCACGTCGGTGGCGGTGGAAAAGCCTTTCGCGGCGGCCTGGCGCATCCGCTCGGCCTTGACCCCGATGGCGGGGATCATGTCGGCAAAAACCTTGAGGGAGCCCTTGACGGTGTCGATAGTGTCGAAGAGCGGTTCCTTGTCCTCCTGCATATCCTTGTTGTAGGCCAGGGGCAGGGACTTCATCAGGGTGAGGAGAGCGACGAGGTTGCCGTAGACCCTGCCCGTCTTGCCGCGGATCAACTCCGGCACGTCGGGGTTCTTCTTCTGGGGCATGATCGAACTGCCGGTGCAGAAGGCGTCGGAGAGTTCGATGAAGCCGAAGTCGGCGCTCGACCAGAGGATCAGCTCCTCGCAAAAGCGCGACAGATGCATCATCAGAAGCGCCGCGGCGGCGCCGCATTCGATGGCGAAGTCGCGGTCGCTGACGCCGTCGAGGCTGTTGCGGCCGACCTCGGCGAAACCGAGTTCTCGGGCGACGAACTCCCGGTCGATGGGGAAGGTGGTTCCGGCCAGCGCCCCCGAACCGAGGGGCAGGACGTTGATCCGGCGCAAGCCTTCGGCGAAGCGCTGGCGGTCGCGGCGCAGCATCTCGAAATAGGCCATGAGATGATGGGCAAAGAGGATCGGTTGGGCGGTCTGCAGGTGGGTGAAGCCGGGCATGATGACCCCCAGATGCTTCTCCGCCTGGTCGAGGAGGGCTGTGAGCAGTTTGTCGAGGTAGGAGAGGACGGTTTTTACCTCGTCCCGCAGGTAGAGACGGATGTCGAGGGCCACCTGATCGTTGCGGGAGCGTGCCGTGTGAAGCTTCCCCCCTACGGGGCCGATCCGTTCGATGAGGCACGCCTCGACGTTCATGTGGATATCCTCAAGGGCCACGGAGAATTCGAAATCCCCGGCCTCGATTTCCGCCAGGATCTCCTTCAGTCCGGTGACGATTTGTTCCATCTCGGCGCCGCCGATGATTCCCTGGCGGGCCAGCATGCGGGCATGGGCAATGGAACCCTCGATGTCGTAGCGGTAGAGGCGCTGATCGAAACCGATGGAGGCGGTGAACTCCTCCACGAATCTATCCGTCGGCTGGCTGAAGCGTCCCTGCCAGGGCTTTTCGGCCATTGATATCTCTCTCCGTTAAAAAAGGAACTTCGCAATTGGCTATCGGTGACGGGTGCCGACCGATCCTCGAGAAAATACAATTTTTTTGGCAAGCTAGCTCTTGTCTCGGCACCAGCTTTAACTCAAAATTCCCACCAGTCACCAGTCACCAGTCACCAGTCACCAGTCACCGCTTTTTGGCCAGCATGCTCTGGATGCGCAGCCGCAGCGCGTTGATCCTGATGAAGCCTTCGGCGTCGGCCTGGTTGTAGACGCTGTCCGCCTCGAAGGTGGCGAAATCGGCGGCGTAGAGGGAGTCGCTCTCGGACTTGCGGCCGGCCACCTTGGCCGAGCCCTTGTAGAGCTTGATCCGGGCGGTGCCGTTGACGCGCTGCTGGGTGTCGTCGAACAGAGCCTGCAGCATGTGCCGCTCCGGCGCGAACCAGTAGCCGTTGTAGATCATCTCGGCGTAGCGCGGGACCAGGGAGTCGCGCAGGTGCATCACCTCGCGGTCGAGGGTGATCGACTCCACGGCGCGGTGCGCTTCTTCGAGGATGGTGCCGCCGGGGGTTTCGTAGACGCCGCGGCTCTTCATGCCGACATAGCGGTTTTCCAGCAGATCGACGCGGCCGATGCCGTGCCTGCCGCCGAGCTCGTTGAGTCTGGCCAGCAGTTTGGCCGGGGAGAGCCGCACCCCGTCGACGGCCACGGCGTCGCCCTTTTCAAAGGCGATCTCGACGTATTCGGGCCGGTCCGGGGCCCGCTCCGGGCTGACGCTGAGGACGTACATCTCCTCCGGCGGCTCGGCCCAGGGGTCCTCCAGAATGCCGCCCTCGAAGGAGATGTGGAGGAGGTTGCGGTCGCTGCTCCAGGGCCGCTTCTTGGTGACCGGCACCTCGATGCCGTGGTCCCTGGCGTAGGCGATGAGGGCCTCGCGGCTGTTGAGGCTCCACTCCCGCCACGGCGCGATGACGCGGATCGCCGGGTTGAAATGGTAGTAGCCGAGTTCGAAGCGTACCTGGTCGTTGCCCTTGCCGGTGGCGCCATGGGAGACGGCATCGGCACCCTCCGCGGCGGCGATATCCATTTGCTTTTTGGCGATCAGCGGGCGGGCGATGGAGGTGCCGAGGAAGTAACGCCCTTCGTAGATGGCGTTGGCGCGGAACATGGGGAAGACATAGTCGCGGACGAACTCTTCGCGCAGATCCTCGATATAGCACTTGCTCGCTCCGGTCTTTTGGGCCTTGGCCGGGATATGGTCAAGTTCTTCGCCCTGGCCGACGTCGGCGGCGAAGGCGATCACTTCACAGCCGTATTCTTCGATAAGCCATTTGAGGATGATGGAGGTATCGAGACCGCCGGAATAAGCGAGTACCACTTTTTTGACCATTTTTTTATCGGCCATGATGTTTTCTCCTAGGGGATGAATGATGGAACATGGATATCAATTGACCTTGACGACCAGGGTGCCGGCCAGTTTGTCATGCAGCCCCTGTTTGCGGCGGGTGAAAGCGACCATCAGGTAGCCGACACAGAAAAGGGCGGCGGATAAGAATTTCCCCACAGTCTCCCGCAGCAGAGCCCTTCCATAGCCGACTTCGCCGCCGCCGTCGCGGACGACCTGAATGCGCAGCGCCATCTTGCCCGGTGTCTGGCCGCAGTACCCGGTGAAAAAAACGTAATAGGCGATGCCGATAACAAAGGTGAAGAGCATAGCCCAGGTGTGTACCAAGTTGGCATGGAAGCCGGCAGCCAGAATCGTTTCCAGGCGCTGGAGAACCGCGGTAAAAAGGAGAGCCATTCCCACCTGCAAAAGACCGACGGCAACGGAGTCGACCAGCGCGGCCGCGGCGCGTATCCAGAAACCGGCGAAAGGCCGGGAGGGTGGCGGCTCCTGTTGCGAAGCGGCCGGCGGGGACTCGGTGGGAGCCGTCGGCGGCCGTGGGGCAGTTTTCTCGATGTCTTCCCCGGTTGCGGGAACGGGCCACTTTTTGTCCATGTCGAGGGGGAAGCGTTGCCGGCACAAGGGACAGGTCACCCGTATCGCGCCGGCGGGGAGCCGCTCTTCGTTGACTTCCTCGGTATGGCCGCAGTGGAGACAGGTGATCCGCATGCCCCGATCCCTTTACCCGGACGCCAGCAGGGTGACCAGTATCCCCTTCTGGACGTGGAGGCGGTTTTCGGCCTCGTCGAAGACCACCGAGTGGGGACCCTCCAAGACCTCGGCGGAGATCTCCTCGCCCCGGTGGGCGGGCAGACAGTGGAGAACCAGGCACTCGGCGTCGGCAACCTGCAGGGTTTCCTGATTGATCTGGAAGCCGGCGAAATCCTTTTGCCGTTTCTGCTGTTCCTCCTCCTGCCCCATGCTGGCCCAGACATCGGTGTTGAGAACGTGCGCTCCGCGGGCCGCCGCCAGGGGATCGTTGGTGAGCAGAACGCGGGCGCCGCGGGTACGGGCTTTTTCCAGAATGGCGGCGTCCGGCTCGTAGCCCCTGGGAGTGGCAAGGCGCAGTTCGAAACCGAAGGCGGCGGCGGCGTTGAGCCAGCTGTTGGCCATGTTGTTGCCGTCGCCAATCCAGCAATAGGTCAGGTCACGGATCGATTTTTTATGTTCCAGGACGGTGAACAGGTCGGCCATCACCTGGCAGGGATGAAGCAGATCGGATAGGCCGTTGATGACGGGAACGCTCGCCCAACGGGCCATTTCGGTGATGTTGTCGTGGGCGAAGGTGCGAATCATGATGCCGTCCACATAGCGCGACAGCACCCTCGCCGTATCCTCGATCGGTTCGCCGCGCCCCAGCTGGGTGCTCCGGGTGTCGAGAAAGAGAGGATAACCTCCCAACTGCACCATGCCGACTTCGAAGGAGACGCGGGTGCGAGTAGAACTTTTTTCGAAGATCATGCCCAAGGTTTTGCCGCCGAGATAGGGGCGGGTCTCGCCCCGTTTCTGTTTTTCCTTGAGTTCGGCGGTAAGAGCGAAGATCCTCTCCAGGTCCTCTGTTTGCCAATCAGCGATGGAAATGAAATCTCTTTTCACTGCAAAGACTCCTCTGCCCCGGTCGCCGGTGACCGGAACGGTGACATGCCCAGGTGGGCGAAGGGCTATTTTCCTTCTTCGGCGAAGATGCCGTCGAGAACGGCGATCATTTCGTCGATTTCGGCCTCGTTGACGACCAGCGGCGGCACGAAGCGCAACACCTTGTCCACCGTGCAATTGATCAGCACCCCTTTGTCCATGGCCTTGCGGACAAAGCCGGCGCCGGGCACGGCGAGTTCCATCCCCAGGATCAGGCCGCGGCCGCGGATGTCGACGATGAAGGGATAGCGTTTCTGCAACTCGTGGAGACGCTCAACCAGATATCGGCCCATGCGCAGGCAGTTGTCCAGAATCCCCTCTTCCAGCAGGGTACGCAAAGCGGCGACGGCAGCGGCGGCGATCAGCGGGTTGCCGCCGAAGGTCGAACCGTGGCTGCCGGGGCCGAAGGTGGATGCTAACTCCTCCTTGGCCAGCATGGCACCGATGGGAGGTCCTCCCGCCAAAGCCTTGGCCAGGGTCATGATATCCGGTTCGATCCCCTCATGCTCGTAGGCGAAGAGTTTGCCGGTGCGCCCGCAGCCCGACTGGACTTCATCGAGGATGAGGAGGAGGTTGTGCCGGTCGCAGATCTCGCGCACCTTTTTGAAGTATCCCGGCGGCGGGACGTTGACCCCGCCTTCTCCCTGCAGGGGCTCCAGCAGCACGGCGCAGGTAGTGGCCGTAACGGCTTTTTCCAGGGCGTCGCTGGCACCGTAGGGAACGTAGCGGAAGCCCTGCAGCAAGGGGTCGTAGCCGGTTTTGACCTTGTCCTGGCCGGTGGCGCTGATGGTGCCGATGGTGCGCCCGTGGAAGGAACAGAGGGCGGAAATGACCTCGAATCGGTTCTCGCCGAATTTGTTCCGGCTGTATTTGCGGGCCAGCTTGAGGGCCGCTTCGTTGGCCTCCGCCCCCGAGTTGCAGAAAAAGACCCGGTCGGCGAAGGAGTTGGCGCACAGCAGCTGGGCCAGTTCGATCTGCTTGGGGATGTAATAGAGATTGGAGCAGTGGAGCATCATCCCGGCCTGCTCGCGGATGGCACGAACCACGTTGGGGTGGCAGTGGCCGAGGCTGTTGACGGCGACGCCGGCGACGAAGTCGAGATAGGATTTGCCCTCGGCGTCCCACAGGCGGCAGCCTTCGCCGCGCACCGGCACCAAAGGAAACCGGCCGTAATTGTTGAACAGAACCTGATCCGCCGAGGTGATCCACTGCTGCGAAATGGTCATGATGTTTTTTCCCCTTGGATGATTTCGGTACCGATGCCGTGGTCGGTGAAGATTTCCAGCAGGCAGGCGTGTTCCACCCGGCCGTCGATGATATGGACCTTGCGCACTCCCCCACGCAGCGCCTTGAGGCAGCAATTGAGTTTCGGAATCATGCCGCCGGTGATGGTGCCGTCGGCGATGCACGCCGGAATCTCCTCGGCGTCGATGTTGGAAATCAGCTTGCCGTCCTTGTCCTTGACCCCTTCCACGTCCGTGAGCAGGATCAGTTTTTCCGCCTTGAGGGCCGCCGCCACCTCGCCGGCCACCAGGTCGGCGTTGATATTGAAGGTTTCCCCATGGATGCCGCACCCCACCGGGGCGATGACGGGAATGAAGTTGCCGCGGTCGAGGAGGGTGACGATCTCCGGATTGATCTTTTCCACTTCGCCGGCCAGGCCGACATCGATAATCTCGGAGGCCAGGGTCTCGGGATTGACCGCCCGCATCTCCATCTTGCGCCCCAGGATCAGGTTGCCGTCCTTGCCCGACAGGCCGATGGCCCGTCCGCCGCAGCGGTTGATGCCGGCGACGATCTCCTTGTTGAGCTTGCCGCCGAGGACCATTTCCACCACGTCCATGGTTTCCTGGTCGGTGACGCGGATGCCCTGGACGAATTTTGCCTCCTTGCCCAGGGATTTGAGCATCTGGCCGATCTGCGGCCCGCCGCCGTGGACGATCACCGGATTGATGCCGATGTATTTGAGCATCACCACATCCTTGGCGAAGCTCTCCTTGAGGGTTTCGTCGACCATGGCGTGTCCGCCGTATTTGATGACGATGGTGCGGCCGTTAAAGGTCTTGATGTAGGGCAGGGCCTCCATCAGCACCCGTGCTTTTTCAATCAGTTGTTTCATCCTGAGGCTTCTTTTTAAAGGATGTAACGGGCCATGTCGTCATCCCTGGATATGCCTTCCAGTTTGGCGCGGACGTAGGATGCGTCGATGGCGATCTTTTTTTCAGTGAGATCGGGAGCGTCGAAGGAGATCTCTTCCAGCAGTTTTTCGAGAACGGTGTGCAGGCGCCGGGCGCCGATGTTCTCCATGCGGCTGTTGACCAGGGCCGCGGTGCGGGCGATCTCGCGGATAGAGTCCTCCTGGAACTGGATGTCGATGCCTTCCGTCTCCAGCAGGGCGCTGTACTGGCGCAGCAGGGCGTTGCGGGGTTCCTGGAGGATGCGGATGAAATCTTCTTCGCTCAGCTTCACCAGTTCGACGCGGATGGGGAAGCGCCCCTGCAATTCGGGGATCAGGTCCGAGGGCTTGGCGACGTGGAAGGCGCCGGCGGCGATGAACAGGATGTGGTCGGTTTTCACCGGCCCGTACTTGGTGTTGACGGTGGATCCCTCGACGATGGGCAGGATGTCGCGCTGCACGCCCTCGCGGGAGACCTCCGGGCCGTGTCCCCCTTCCCGGCTGGCGATCTTGTCAATCTCGTCGATGAAGATGATGCCGCTCTGTTCGGTGCGTTCCTTGGCCAGGGTGGTCACCTTGTCCATGTCGACGAGTTTTTCGGCTTCCGCCTCGATCAGCATTTCGCGAGCCTCGGCGACCTTCATGCGCCGGGTTTTGGTCTTTTTGGGGAACAGGCTGCCGAACATCTCCTTCATGTTGATGCCCATCTCCTCGTTTCCCTGGGGGGTGAAGATCTCCATGACCGGCAGTTTAGAAACCTGGGTCTCCACCTCGACGACCCGTTCGTCGAGGGCTCCTTGGCGCAGCAGACGCCGCAGCTTGTCGCGGGTGTGTTCGCGGCTTTCGGCTTTTTCCTCTTCCTCGGCCTTCGGCTTGCCGGGCAACAGCAGATCGAGAAGGCGCTCCTCCGCCTGGTCCTCGGCCTTGATGCGGACGTTGACTGCCTCCTCGTCCTTGACCATGTGGATGGCCAGTTCGAGGAGATCCCGGATCATGCTTTCCACATCCCGGCCCACATAGCCGACCTCGGTGAATTTGCTCGCCTCCACCTTGATGAATGGAGCCTGGGCCAGCTTGGCCAGACGCCGGGCGATCTCGGTCTTGCCGACGCCGGTGGGGCCGATCATGATGATGTTTTTGGGAGCGATCTCGTCGCGCAGTTCCTCGGGTACCTGTTGGCGCCGCCAGCGGTTGCGCAGGGCGATGGCAACGGCCCGTTTGGCGCCGTTCTGGCCGATGATGTAGCGGTCGAGTTCGGAAACGATCTCTCGCGGAGTGAAATTGGTCACGGCAGGGTCTCTATGGTCAGGTTGCGGTTGGTGTAGATACAGATGTCGGCGGCAATGTTGAGTGACTTCTCGGCGATGTCGCGGGCGTCGAGGGCGGAATCGGCCAGCAAGGCCCGCGCCGCGGCCAGGGCGTAGGGGCCGCCGGAGCCGATGGCGGCGACGCCGTCGTCGGGCTCGATGATGTCGCCGGCGCCGGACAGAACCAGGGTGGTCTCCCGGTCGGCGACGATCAACAGCGCTTCGAGGCGGCGCAGGATGCGGTCGGTGCGCCAGTCCTTGGCCAGGGCGACTGCGGCGCGCAGCAGATTGCCCTGAAATTCCTGGAGCTTGGTTTCGAATTTGTCGAACAGGGTGAAGGCGTCGGCGGTGCTGCCGGCAAAGCCGGCGACGATGCGGTTGTCAGCGAGACGGCGGATCTTACGGGCGGTGTGTTTCATCACCGTATTGCCGAGGGTTACCTGACCGTCGCCGGCGATGGCGGTCGCACCGTTTTTACGGACACAGAGGATGGTCGTTCCTTGGAACATGGTCTCCCTTTCCCGTGGAAACATCGGCCGGAAAGCGGCGCCGTGCTGGCACTCCGAAGGGTGGAAGCCAGTCGGCGACGATCCGGTGAAAATAAAAAAACTACTCCAAAAAATCCAATTTTCCAAGGATTTTTTGGAGTATTCGCGACGACGCGCGGGAACCTGAAACAAGAAAAATCAGGCGTTTTTGACCGTGGCTGTCAGAAAGGCATCCACTTCGCTGAGGGCGACATCGAGATGCTCGGGACGGTTGCCGCCGGCCTGGGCGAAGTCGGGGCGTCCTCCGCCTTTGCCGCCGACCTTGGCGGCGAGTTCCCTGACGATGTTGCCGGCGTGGATTTTTCCGGCCAGATCCTTGGTCACGCTGACCAGCAAATTGGCTTTGCCGTCCGATTCGCAGCCGAGGACCACCACGCCGGAGCCGATCTTGTCCCGCAGCCGGTCGGCGAGTTCCCGCAGCGCCTTGGTTTCGACGCCTTTGAGGCGGGCGGCGAGGAGCTTGATGCCGGCTACGGTGCGGATCTGGCCGAGGAGTTCGCCGGCCTGATCGGCAGCGAGTTTTTCCTGGAGTTTTTCGATCTGACGCTCCAGTTCCTTCTGGCGGTCAAGGAGTTTGTGGAGGCGGGTGGTGAGTTGCTGGCGGTCGCTCTTGAGCATCGCCGCCGCGGCGTCGAGGAGTTCCTCCTGCTGCTGCATGATCTCCACCGCTTTCGGACCGGTCACCGCTTCAATACGCCGTACCCCGGCGGCGATGCCGGTTTCCTGGACGATCTTGAAAAAGCCGATGTTGCCCGAAGCGTCGGTGTGGGTGCCGCCGCACAGTTCCATGCTGAAATCGGCCATCTTCACCACCCGCACCTCATCGCCGTATTTTTCTCCGAAAAGAGCGGTGGCGCCGGCCTCGATGGCTTTATCCGCCTCCATCTCCGCGACCTCGACGGGATAGTTGGCGCGGATGCGCGCGTTGACCTCCCGCTCCACGGCGATAATCTCTTCGTGGCTCAGCGGCGAAAAATGGGTGAAGTCGAAACGCAGCCGCTCCGGCGTAACCAGGGAGCCGGCCTGTTTGACATGCTCGCCGAGGATGCGCACCAGCGCCGCCTGCAGAAGGTGGGTGGCGGTATGGTTGAGGGCCGTCCTGCAGCGGGCTTCTTCATCCACCGCCAGATTGACGGTGTCCCCTTTTTTGAGGATCCCCGATTCGATCCTGGCCTGATGGACGGTCAGCAAGGGGTCCGGTTTGCGCGTGTCGGTCACCCGGATAAAAGCGGATGGCGAGGTCATTGTCCCCCGGTCCCCCATCTGTCCCCCCGATTCACCGTAAAAAGGGGTGCAGGAGGTGATGATCTCCACGGCGTCTCCGGAGCGGGCCGCCGCCACCGGCAAGCCGTCTTTCAGCAGGGCGACAATCCGGGCGCTGTCGCAGGTCCTCCGGTAGCCGCTGAAGCAGGAGCGGACCCCCTGCTGAAGGAGCTGCTTGTAGATCGCCTCGATGGCTTCCTCTCCGGATCCCTTCCAGTGTTCGCGGGCTTTGGCCCGCTGCATTTCCATGCAGCGGTTGAATCCTTGTTCGTCGAGGGTGAGGCCTTCGGCGGCAATGATATCCTCGGTCAGATCGAGGGGGAAGCCGAAGGTGTCGTAAAGGCGGAAGGCAACCTCGCCGTTGAGGACGTCCCCTTTTTTGAGCTTGGCGATCTCTTCGGCAAGAAGCGCCAGACCGTGGTCGAGGGTCTGCAGAAAGCGCTCCTCCTCGTTGATCACCACCTTGGCCACGTAGGCGCGGCGCTCGGCCAGCTCGGCATAGGCCTCCTTCATGATCTCCGTCACTCTGCCGATAACCCGGTGCAGAACCGGCTCCTTGAAGCCGAGCATGCGGGCGTGGCGCATGGCGCGGCGCATGATGCGCCGCAGCACGTAGCCGCGTCCCTCGTTGCTGGGCAGAACCCCGTCGCTGACCAGGAATGCGGTGGCGCGACTGTGGTCGGCCATGACCCGCATCGACACGTCGTCCCGGGGGTCGGCGCCGTAGCTTTTGCCGGAAAGCTTTTCGATCTCGGCGATGATGCCTCGCAGCAGGTCGCCGTCATAGTTGCTTTTGGCCCCCTGGACCACGGCGGAAATTCGCTCCAGGCCCATGCCGGTGTCGATGGACGGCTTGGGCAGCGGCGTCATGGCGCCGGTTGCGTCGCGGTTGAACTGCATGAAAACCAGGTTCCAGAGCTCCAGGTAACGGTCGCAGTCGCATTGGCCGATGCCGCAGGCGTCCCCGCAGGACATCGTTTGCCCCTGGTCGATGAGAATCTCCGAGCAGGGACCGCAGGGGCCCGTGTCTCCCATTGACCAGAAGTTATCCTTTTCACCCATGCGGACAATGCGCTCCCGAGGGACACCGATCATCTTTGCCCACAGGTCATAGGCTTCATCGTCGTCGCGGAAGACGGTAACCCACAACTTCTCCTGGGGCAGACCGAGTTCCCCGGTGAGGAAATCCCAGGCAAAACGGATGGCATCGCTCTTGAAATAGTCACCGAAGGAGAAGTTGCCAAGCATCTCGAAAAAGGTGTGGTGGCGGGCAGTGTGGCCGACGTTCTCGAGGTCGTTGTGCTTGCCGCCGGCGCGGACGCACTTCTGGGCGGTGGCGGCGCGGACGTAGTCCCGCTTTTCGTTGCCGAGAAAGACATCCTTGAACTGGTTCATCCCGGCGTTGGTGAACAGCAGGGTGGGGTCGTTATGGGGGATCAGTTGCGAGGATTTGACCAGGGTGTGGCCGCGCTCCTCGAAAAATTTAAGAAAGCGCTGACGGATCTCGTTACCGGTCATCATACTTCTTGCTGGCTACCTTTCTCTCGGATGAGTTGCATTATGGCATCGATAGGGAAACCGCGGCGAAAAAAATAATTTACTATGCGGCTCAGCTGTCGTGAATCGGCATTTTCAAAATCGAAGCCGCTGAAGCGGCGGCAAAAAACCTTTTCCAGAAGATCCGCCAGGGGGATTTCTTCGGTGACGGTCTCCGTGGCGAAAGCGGCCGTTTCTCCGTCGATGCCGCGCCTTTGCAGTTCGGCGGCAAGACGATGACCGACGGCCCGGCCCTCGGCCATGAGACTGCGGGCCCGCGCTACGGCATAGCGGCGGTCATCCACGTAACCGTATTCCCGGCAGCGGCGCAAAGCTTCATCCACTTCGGCCGGGGCGAATCCCCGCCGGCGCAGTTTGGCGGCCAGTTCCGCTTCGCTGTGGTCGCGGCCTGTCAGCAGCCGCAGCGCCTGTTGGAAGGGATCGGTATTAGAGGGCGTTTTGGTCCGGAGTGTCGACGTCTTCCTCGTCACCTTTCTTTTCGAAGTTGTCCCAGGACAGGTCTGAAGTCGAGGAAATCCCCGACAGCCGCAGCTTGAAGTCGTCCGGGTTGCTGGCCTGGCGCAGGGCTTCATCCATGGTGATGAGGTTCTGTTTTAGCAGATTCATAAGGGACTGGTCAAATGTCTGCATACCATAAGAAACATGCCCCTGCTGGATGGCGTCACGCAATTCCTTGGTTTTTTCCTTGTTGTCGATCAGATCCCGGGTGCGGGCGGTGGAGATCATGACCTCGACGGCCGGCACCCGGCCCTTGCCGTCGGCGCGGGGAACCAGACGCTGGGAGATAATGGCCTTGATGACGCTGGAGATCTGCAGACGAATCTGGCGCTGATGGTGGGGAGGAAAAACGGATATGATACGGTTGACGGTTTCGGTGGCGTCGACGGTGTGC
>Ga0123328_1002010_pt1 | contig 18981 bp, 15 predicted proteins | sample BioC12SIPDNA_2_FD_89702 | JGI IMG/M metagenome (GOLD analysis project Ga0123328, IMG submission 89702) | Anaerobic biogas reactor microbial communites from Washington, USA - Biogas_R1_A C12 SIP DNA | ecosystem: Engineered > Bioreactor > Anaerobic > Unclassified | place: Washington, USA...
ACCCGCGAAAGGTCACCCCGGAGCGCCCCCACCGCGAGGCGACCCCTCCTGGAGGTCACCTCCCGCGGCGACGATTCCCGCGCTCTCAGGCCTCGAGCCCGAGCCGCTGCGCGAGGAACTCGTACACGAGCGCCGCCATGTGCGCCGCCTGCTTGTTGTCCGCGGCCCCGCCGTGCCCACCCTCGATGTTCTCGTAGTACGTCACGTCCTTGCCCGCAGCGAGCAGCTTCGCCGTGAGCTTGCGCGCGTGCCCCGGGTGGACCCGGTCGTCCCGCGTCGAGGTCGTGAGCAGCACGGGCGGGTAGTCGACCGACTCGTCGAACAAGTGGTACGGCGAGAACGTCCTGATGAACTCCCACTGCTCAGGATCGTCCGGGTCGCCGTACTCGGCCATCCACGACGCCCCCGCGAGCAGCCGCGAGTAGCGCGCCATGTCGAGCAGCGGCACCTGGATCACGACCGCCCCGAACAGCTCGGGCACGCGCACGAGCATGTTGCCCGTGAGCAGCCCACCGTTCGACCCGCCCTGGATCCCCAGGTGCGCCGGGTCCGTCACGCCCCGCGCGACGAGGTCCCGGGCGACCGCCTCGAAGTCCTCGTAGGCCCGGTGACGGTTCTCCTTGAGCGCCGACTGGTGCCACGACGGCCCGTACTCACCACCCCCACGGATGTTCGCGAGCACGTACGTCCCGCCCCGCGCGAGCCACGCCCGGCCGAGCGCGCCCGAGTAGGACGGCGTGAGCGAGACCTCGAAACCCCCGTACCCGTACAGAAGCGTCGGGCGAGGTCCCCGCGGGGCGGCGTCGTCGGCGGGCCCCACCTGGAAGTACGGGACCCGCGTGCCGTCCGCCGAGCGCGCGAAGTGCTGCTCGATCCGCAGCCCGCTCGCGTCGAAGAACGCAGGGCTCGACTTGAGGACCTCGGGCTCCTCACCGCCACCCACCGTGACGACCGAGAGGGTCGAGGGGGTCAAGAAGTCCGTCTGGACGAGCCACACGTCGTCGCTCTCGACCCGGTCGACCGCCCCGACCGCGATCGTCCCGAGCTCGGACACCCCAGCCAGCTCCGACCGCTCCCATGCGGCCCCGCCGACAGCAGGCTCGGGCGGCGTGAGGACCACGGGCCGGTGCGTGACGTCGTCGAGCACCGTGAGCACCAGGTGGTGCCGTGTCCACGTCGCCCCCGCGAGCGAGGTGGTCGGGGACGGCGTGAACAGCACCGTCAGCTCGCGGCGACCGGCCATGAAGTCCTCGAGCGCAGCCGCAAGCAGCGAGCCGGCGGGGTAGCTCGGGCCGCCCTCGACGGGCGTCCACTCCTCACGCAGCTCGATCATGAGCCACTCGCGGTGCAGCCCGATCTCGGCGCTGTGCGGGACCTCGATGAGCTCGAGCGAGCCGTCGGGGCGCAGCAGGAACTCCTCGCCCGAGTAGAACTCGATCCCGCGCGAGACCAGATCCCGCTCGAACCCGGGCGTGTGATCGTGAACGGCCCAGATGTACAAGTCGTCGGGGCGGCCTTCGTACACGAGCTCCGCCTCGCTCATCGGCGTGCCCCGGCGCCAACGTCGGACACTTCGCGGGTAGCCCGACTCGGTGAGCGACCCGGGGCCGAAGTCGGTCGACACGAACACCGTGTCCTCGTCGATCCACGTGAGCGAGCCCTTCGCCTCGGGGCGGAAGAAGCCGCCGTCGGCGGGGGAGACGAACTCGAGCCGCTCGAGGTCGAACTCGCGCGTGACGTCCGCGTCCGAGCCTCCGTGCGAGAGGGCGACGAGCGCCCGGCGGAAGTCGGGCCGTAGCACGTCCGCGCCGTGCCATACCCAGTCCTCGCCCTCGGCCTCGTTGAGGGCGTCGATGTCGAGCACGACCTCCCACTCGGGCGACTCGGTGCGGTAGCTCTCGGGCGTCGTGCGGCGCCACAGACCGCGCGGGTGCTCGGCGTCGGTCCAGAAGTTGTAGAGCCACGGTCCGCGCCGCACGACCTGCGGGATCTTGTCGGGCGAGTCGAGCACCTCGCGGATCGCCTCGCGCGTCGCGGCGAACCCGGGCCGCGACTCGAGCGTCCGCGCGGCGTGCTCGTTGCGCTCGCGGACCCACGCGAGCGCCTCCTCGCCCTCGACCTCCTCGAGCCATGTGTGCGGGTCGGCGAGTGCGGCGAGGTGGGCGGGCAGCGTCGCGTCGTCGATCGTCATGCCGAGCAGCGTAGGCGTGGCCACCCACGTGGGTCACGCCGCCACGGGCGAGCCGCATGGGCGCGGGGAGAGGGTCGAGTCGTCGAGCGAGGCGAGAGTCGTCGAGCGAGGTGAGAGTCGTCGGGCGGTGCGTCGGGGGCACGCGTCATGATGTGACGGTGAGCGACGTGACCCAGCCTTCCGCCTCGACCGCCCAGGGCGTCCCCGCCGACGACGCCGCCCGTGCCGAGTGGACCGAGCTCGCCGAGCAGATCCGCGAGCACCAGTTCGCTTACTACGTGCGCGACGCCCCGACGGTCTCCGACGCCGAGTACGACGAGCTGGTGCGCCGCCTCGAGGCGCTCGAGGACGCCCACCCCGACCTGCGCACCCCCGACTCCCCGACGCAACAGGTCGGCGGGACGTTCTCGACCGAGTTCGCACCGGCCCCGCACGTCGAGCCGATGTACTCCCTCGACAACGCCTTCTCCCTCGAGGGGGTCGCGGCGTGGGTCGAGCGCGTCGCGAAGGGGCTCGAGCTCGACGACGACGGCGCGAGCCTCGACCTGCTGTGCGAGCCCAAGATCGACGGGCTCGCGGTCGCCCTGCTCTACGAGAACGGTCGCCTCGTGCGCGCCGCGACGCGCGGCGACGGGCGCACGGGAGAGGACGTCACGCTCAACGTCCGCACGATCGAGGGCGTCCCGCACGTCCTCGCAGGCGACGCGACGAGCCATCCCGCCCAGATCGAGATCCGCGGCGAGGTGTTCCTCCCCGTCGCCGAGTTCGCGACGCTCAACGAGGCGCAGGTCGCCGCGGGCAAGGCGCCGTTCGCGAACCCGCGCAACTCCGCGGCGGGCTCGCTGCGCCAGAAGGATCCCCGCGTGACCGCCTCGCGTCCGCTGCGCATGTACGCCCACGGGATCGGGGCCCTCGACTGGGGCGAGGCCGAGCACGTCGAGATCACGCGCCAGTCCGACGTCTACGGCCTGCTCTCCGCGTGGGGCGTGCCCGTCTCGCCGCACAACCGGGTCGTCCAGGGCATGACTGGGGTCACCGAGGTCATCGAGCACTTCGCCGAGCACCGCCACGACGTCGAGCACGAGATCGACGGTGTCGTCGTCAAGGTCGACGAGATCGCCCTCCAGCGGCGCCTCGGCTTCACGAGCCGCGCCCCGCGCTGGGCCGTCGCGTACAAGTACCCGCCTGAGGAGGTCAACACCAAGCTCCTCGACATCCGCGTCAACGTCGGGCGCACGGGCCGCGTGACCCCGTACGGCGTCATGGAGCCCGTGGTCGTCGCGGGCTCGACGGTCGAGATGGCCACGCTGCACAACGCGAGCGAGGTCAGGCGCAAGGGAGTGCTCATCGGCGACACCGTCGTGCTGCGCAAGGCCGGTGACGTGATCCCCGAGATCCTCGGCCCGGTCGTCGCCTTGCGCGACGGAACCGAGCGCGAGTTCGTCATGCCGACCGAGTGCCCCTCGTGCGGCACACCGCTCGCCCCCGCGAAGGAGGGCGACGTCGACATCCGCTGCCCCAACGCGAAGGAGTGCCCCGCACAGATCCGCGAGCGGGTCTTCGCGCTCGCCTCGCGCGGGGCCCTCGACATCGAGGCTCTTGGTTGGGAGGCCGCGGGCGCCCTGACCGACCCCGAGGCCGACCGGCCCGCCTCGCCCGAGGTCTACCGCCCGAACGGGGACGTCGACGCCGAGCCCCCGAGCGAGCTCCCACCCCGCCAGGAGCCCGTGCTGCGCACCGAGGCCGGGATCTTCGACCTGACCGCCGAGGACCTTGCGCACGTGCGCGTGTGGCGCGAGATCCGCAAGAAGGGCGAGGCGACCGGCCTGTGGGAGGACCGCCTCTACTTCTGGACCAAACCGACCCCGAAGAAGCCCTCGGCACCCACGAGCAACACCCTGCGCCTGCTCGAGCAGCTCGAGAAGGCGAAGACCCAGCCGCTGTGGCGCGTGCTGGTCGCGCTGTCGATCCGGCACGTCGGGCCGACGGCGGCCCGTGCCCTCGCCGCACGCTTCGGGTCCCTCGAGGCGATCCGCGCCGCGAGCCTCGAGGAGCTCTCCGCGGTCGACGGGGTCGGCCCCACGATCGCCGAGGCCGTCGTCGAGTGGTTCAAGGTCGACTGGCACCTGGAGATCGTCGAGGCGTGGCAGGCCGCGTGGGCGCGCTCGGGTCGCGAGCTCGCGGACGAGGTCGACACCTCGATCGAGCGCACCCTCGAGGGGCTCACCGTGGTCGTGACGGGCTCGCTCGAAGGCTTCACGCGCGACGGTGCGAAGGAGGCGATCATCGCGCGGGGCGGCAAGGCCGCGGGAAGCGTGTCGAAGAAGACCGACTACGTCGTCGTCGGCCCCGGCGCGGGGTCGAAGGAGACCAAGGCGCGCGAGCTCGGGTTGCCGATCCTCGACGAGGCGCAGTTCGAGACCTTGCTCGCGCACGGGCCGGCGGGGCTCGAGGCGTCGTGAGCGTCACGGTGCGGCGGGCCGCGACACCCGCCGAGATCGACGCCGCGGGCGAGCTCACGGCCGAGGCGTACCGTGCCGACCGGCTCGTCGCTCCCGACGACGCCTACCTCGACGAGCTCACCGACGCCCACCGCAGGGCAGGCGAGGCGATCCTGCTCGTCGCGGTCCTCGCTGCCTCGGATGTCGCAGCCACTGCGGACGACGTCTCCGGTTCGGACGATGTTGCCACCCCGGACACCGGCGCCGGCTCGGACAACGCCGCGAACCCGGGCGCCGCCGTCGTCTCGGACGACGCCGTGACCCCGGACGCCGCCACCCAGGACGTCGCTGCCGCCTCGGACGACGTCGTCGTCGGGACCATCACGATGGCCCCCTACGGCACGTCCTACGCCGAGACCGCCGAGCCTGACGAGCTCGAGCTGCGCATGCTCGCGGTCGCACCCGAGATGCGCGGGCAGGGGATCGCCGAGCAGCTCATGCGCGCGACGGTGCGCGAGGCGGCCCTCCTGGGCCATCGGCGCATCGTGCTGTCGACGATGGACGCGATGGCCGCCGCGCAGCGCCTGTACGCGCGACTCGGGTGGGACCGGGTGCCCGAGCGGGACTGGACGCACGACGAGGTCCAGATGCGAGTCTTCACGTGGACCGCTCCGCGCGGGCCAGGGCCGCTCGTCGAGCAGGCGACGTGGCCGCCGGTGCACACCGAACGGGTCGACGGGTTCGTCGCGGGGTTCTCCGAGGGGCTCACTCGACGCGCGAACTGTGCGGTCCCCGAACGCCCGCACGCGAGCATGGCCGAGCTCGAGGCGGGGATCGCGCAGGTCGAGGCGGCCTACCGGCTTGCGGGGCTCGCCCCGTGCGTCCGGGTCGACGACGGCGATCTCGCCGCTTTCCTCGCGACCCGCGGCTACCGCGAGGTCACCCCGACCCTCGTGCTCGTGCGCGAGCTCACCGAGGAGCTCGCCGAGGATCCAGTCGCCGCACCGGGGAATGACCGGCGACACGCGGTCGGCGCGAGCCTCACGGCCACGTCCTCACCCGACGACGCATGGCTCGACCTGTGGCTCGGTGACGACCCGGCGCGCACCGCACGCCGCGAGACGGCCCGCGCGATCCTCACCGGGACCCCTGCGCGCTACCTCGCCGCGCACGACGGTGACCGGCTCCTCGGCACGATCCGCGTCGCGACAGCACGCGATGCCCACGGCACGGTGTGGGCGGGCATCGCGGGGCTCGTCGTCGCCCCCGAGGCGCGTCGTCGCGGGCTCGGGCGTCGTCTCGTGGCCGGCGCGATCGACGAGGCTCGCCGGCTCGGCGCGGACCGGGCCTTCGTGCAGGTCCAGGCCGGGAACATCGCCTCGCTCGAGCTCCACGAGCGGCTCGGCTTCACGGTCTCCTCGGCCTACCGCTACGCCGAGCTCGGGTAGCGGGCACGCGCCCCGCGTCGACCCAGGCCGTGACCTGCTCCGGGCGCGCGAGCAGGCGGGCCGCGCCCACCGGCGGCCACCCACCCCGGGCCCGCCCGGCACCCGCCTGCGAGACTGGACGGATGCTGTCCCTCGACCTCGCGACCGAGCTGCACACCGCCGGGCTGCGCTGGGACCCCGCGCCCGGTGACCGCTTCACGATCCGCCAGCCCGAGCTGTTCGGCGAGGTGTTCACGGTGAGCGAGATGACGATCCAGGTCCACGAGTACCCGACCGGGACGATCCTCGGCTTCAACGGCACGACCGAGTGGGCGCTCGACTCGGTCACCAAGGAGGACACCGTCTGGCTGCCCGCCGAGCACCAGCTGCGCTCGCTGCTCGGCGCGGCGTTCGTCTCGCTCGAGGCCGCCGACGGCGTCTTCGTCGTCACGACGCGCGTCGGGGAGGAACAACCAGCCCGGTTCGAGGCGCCGCGCGCGGAGGACGCCTACGCGCGCGCCCTGCTCGCACTCGTCCGACGCGTGAACGACTGAGGTCGATTTGTTCGATCTCTGACACAATTGCCGCGTCGTGCGGACGTCCCGGGGCAACGCCGCACGAGCCCCGTGCAACGACGCAGACCCGGAGCCGCAGTGACGCGACCCACGAGCTCGAGCTGGCCCATCGCAGCTGCCATGCTGCCCTTCCCCGACTCGCAGGACGCACCACCTGACACATGGCTCGACCAGCTCGCCGAGGTCGCGTACGAGGGCTTCACGCACGTCGACCTCACCGACGGCTGGGTCCGCGCGGGCGACCTCGATCCCGCCCGGCGCCGCGAGCTCGCCGAGGTGCTGCGCACCGTGGGTCTCGACCCGATCGCCCTCTCGGCGATCCGCCGCTCGGTCATCGACCCCGAGCGCGGCGAGGACAACCTCGCCTACTCGCACCGCACGATCGACGCCGCGGCCGAGCTCGGGTGCCGCATCGTCTCGGTCGGGCTGCACCGACCGCTCCTGCCCGCGCAGCGTGAGGCACTGTGGTTCTGGACCGAGCCCGGCCCGCGCGACGCCGACGACGACGCGACGTGGCAGCGGGCGGTCGACCGCTTGCGCGAGCTCGGGCGGCACGCGGGCGAGCTCGGTCTCGAGCTGAGCCTCGAGATGTACGAGGACACCCTCCTCGGCTCGGCGGCCTCGGCCGTGCGGCTCGTGCAGGACATCGCGCTCGACAACGTGGGCCTCAACCCCGACCTGGGGAACCTGTTCCGCCTGCACCGTCCGATCGAGGACTTCCAGGCCGCGGTGCTCGCGTGCGCGCCCGTGTCGAACTACTGGCACATCAAGAGCTACCTGCGCGACGAGGACCCGGGCACGGGTCAGGTCGTCTCGGTGCCCGCCCCGATGGAGTCGGGCTCGATCAACTACCGCGCGGCGGTCAAGGCCGCGCTCGACGCGGGCTTCTCGGGCCCCTTCTGCGTCGAGCACTACGGCGGCGACGGGCTCAGCGTGAGCGCAGCGAACGCGAGGTACCTCAGACGTCTGCTCGCGGTCGCGACCGGCGAGGCGCGCGCCGCTGTCCTCGCCCGCACGGAAGGGACGACGCGATGACGACGACGCCCGGCCAGGTCCCCGGCACAGCCCCGGACGACGTGACGGGGCCCGCGCGCTCCGCGCGCAACCGGCCCACGGTCGCGGTCCTCGGGCTCGGCGCGATGGGTCTGCCGATGGCCACGCACCTCGCGCGGTCCTTCGAGGTGCGTGGCTTCGACGTCGCCCCCGCACGCCGCGAGCTCGCCCAGGACGCAGGTGCCCACGCGGCCTCCTCGGCCGCCGAGGCGTGTGCGGGCGCCGACGTCGCGCTCGTCTCGGTCCGCGACGGGGCGCAGCTCGCGGCGGTGCTCTTCGACGACGACGGCGCCGCGCGGGCCCTCGCGCCCGGGAGCGTCGTCGTCGTGACGTCGACCGTCGGCGAGGCGGCGGTCACCTCCGCCGCGGTACGCCTCGCCGAGCGGGGGATCGCCGCGGTCGACGCGCCCGTCTCGGGCGGACCGGTGCGGGCGGGCGCGGGCGAGCTGCTCGTCATGGTCGGTGCCCCGCGCGAGGCGGTCGACGCTGCGCGCCCCGTGCTCGACGCGATCGCGGGTCGGCTGCACGTCGTCGGCGAGTTGGTCGGCCAGGGGCAACAGCTCAAGACCGTCAACCAGCTGCTGTGCGGGATCCACACGGCCGCGGCGGCCGAGGCGCTCGCGCTCGCGCACCGGCTCGGCCTCGACCTCGACCAGGTCGTCGAGGTGCTCGGGGAGGGCGCCGCGGCGTCCTTCATGCTCGCCGACCGTGGCCCGCGCATCGCCCAGCAGCTGCGCGGCGAGGAGCCCGAGCTGCGGTCGCGACTCGACGTGATCGGCAAGGACATGCGCATCGTCGCCGAGCTCGCGGGTCGCCTGCGCCTCGCGACCCCGACCGCCGCGGGCGCCGACCAGCTCTACCGCCTCGGCGAGGCCGCGGGCCTCGGCGCGCACGACGACTCGATCATCGCCACGACGCTCGCCCCGGAGGAGTGACATGGTCCGACCCCTTGCCGACGACCCGGCCCGCTTCGCCGAGGACATGCTCGCGGGCTTCGTCGCCGCCTACCCCGAGCACGTGCGCCAGGTCGACGGCGGCGTCGTGCGGGCCCGGCCCACGCGACCTGGCAAGGTCGCCGTCGTCGTGGGCGGGGGCAGCGGGCACTACCCGGCCTTCTGCGGCGTCGTCGGGCCGGGGTTCGCCGACGGCGCCGTCGTGGGCAACGTGTTCACCTCGCCGTCGAAGTCCGACGTGCTCGGCGTCGTGCGGGGCTGTGCGAGCGAGGCGGGCGCGGTCGTGCTCACGGGGAACTACGCGGGCGACGTCATGAACTTCTCGCTCGCCGAGGCAGAGCTGTGCGCGCAGGGCATCCCGACGCGGTACCTCGTCGTGACCGACGACGTCGCGAGCGCCCCGCCCGAGGAGGCCGAGCGGCGCCGCGGGATCGCGGGTGACTTCCCGGTGTTCAAGATTGCTGCGGCGCGCGCGGAGGAGGGGGCGAGCCTCGAGGAGGTCGTCGAGATCGCCGAGCGGGCGAACGCCGCGACGCGCACGCTCGGGGTCGCGTTCGACGGGTGCACGATGCCCGGCGCGAGCGAGCCGCTGTTCACGGTCGCGCCCGGGACGATGGGTCTTGGTGTGGGCATCCACGGCGAGCCGGGGATCGGCGAGGCGCCCATGCCGACCGCGAGCGAGCTTGCCGCGCTGCTCGTCGAGCGCCTGCTCGCCGAGACTCCTCAGGGGGCTTCCGAGCGGGTCGCGGTCGTGCTCAACGGCCTGGGGCGCACGAAGTACGAAGAGCTGTTCGTCCTGTGGGGCCGCGTGCTCCCGCTCCTGCGCGAGGCGGGGCTCACGGTCGTGGGGCCGCAGGTCGGCGAGCTCGTCACGAGCCTCGACATGGCCGGTTGCTCGCTCACGCTCACGTGGCTCGACGAGGACCTCGAGCGCACGTGGCTCGCCCCGTGCGACACGCCCGCCTTCCGGCTCGCGCCGCAGCGCGCCGAGCAGGGGCTCACCGACGACGGCGCCCCGGGGGAGGCAACCCGTGCCGCCGACGGCGCGTCGTGGGGCGATGGAGTGTCCGGGGCGGCGAGCGCGGGTGGTTCGGCACGGACCCGCGCAGCAAGCGAGGGCATGGGCTCGCCGACCACGTCGTCGGGCGAGGTCCTGGCCTCGAGCGGCCGTCCTCCCTCACGAGAGGACCGCGAGGCCGCACCCGTCGTCCTCGCCGCGCTTCGCGCCCTCGAGGCGGCGCTCGTCGACGCCGAGCCCGAGCTCGCGGCGCTCGACGCGGTCGCGGGCGACGGCGACCATGGTCGCGGCATGCTTCGCGGTGTGCGGGCCGCGCTCGACGCGGGCCGGGCCGCCGAGGCCAGCGGCGCGGGGGCGTGCGGGATCCTCGACGCCGCGGGCGCGGCGTGGGCCGACCGGGCGGGCGGCACCTCGGGCGTCCTGTGGGGCGCGATGCTGCGGGCGATCGCCGCGGAGGCGACGCCCCCGGTCGACCTCGCGTGCCTCGCGCGCGCGGTGCGGGCCGGCGTCGACGCGGTCGCGAGCCTCGGTGGTGCGCGGCTCGGGGACAAGACGATGCTCGACGTCGCGCTGCCCGTCGTCGAGGAGGTCGAGCGCAGCGCGGCGGCAGCCGCGGTCCACGACCCGGCCGAGCTGTGCTCGCGCGTGAGCGTGCTCGCGCGTTCTGCGGCCGAGGCGACCGCGGCGCTCACCCCGCGCATCGGGCGGGCCCGCCCGCTCGCGGCGCGCAGCGTCGGGACGCCCGACCCGGGCGCGGTGTCCTTCGCACGCGCGGTCGAGGTGGTCGGCGGGGTGCTCGCGGGCTCGCGTCCTGCGGGCAGCGCGCACGAGGCATAGGTTCGTCGAGACGGCCCCCGAGGAGGACGACATGACTGGCACGGGCACGGCGCTGCGGATCGTCGTCGGCTGCGACGACGCGGGCCTCGACCTCAAGGAGGTCCTCGCGGCCGACCTGCGCGCGGACGAGCGCGTCGCCTCGGTGACCGACGTCGGGGTCCACCGCGGCGAGGAGCGGGACTACCCGCACGTCGCGGTCGAGGCGGCCCGGATGGTCGCCGCGGGCGAGGCCGACCGCGCGCTCCTCGTGTGCGGGACGGGTCTTGGCGTCGCGATCGCGGCGAACAAGGTCCCGGGCATCCGCGCCGTGACTGCGCACGACTCGTACTCGGTCGAACGCTCGGTGCTCTCGAACGACGCCCAGGTGCTGTGCTTCGGCCAGCGGGTCGTGGGGCCCGAGCTCGCGCGGCGGCTCGCGCGCGAGTGGCTCGGGTATCACTTCGACCCCGCGTCGGCCTCGGGCCGCAAGGTCGAGGCGATCTGCGCGTACGAGGAGTGACTGCGCCCGTCGCGTGCGCGCCCGGCACACGATCGCGCTCGCGCGCCGCGGGCCGCGGGCGGTGCGGGCCGAGCCCGAGGCGGTCCGCGAGCCCCACTAGACTCGGGCGCATGCCCACCCTGGACCGCAACGAGGTTGCCCGCGTGGCCGCCCTCGCCCGGATCGACCTGACCGACGCTGAGCTCGACCGCCTCGCGGACGAGCTGCAGGTGATCGTCGCGAGCGTCGAGAAGGTCAGCGAGGTCGCGACCCCTGACGTGCCCGCGACCTCCCACCCGCTGCCCCTCGTCAACACGATGCGCGCGGACGTGCCCGAGGCGCCGCTCGCGATCGCCGACGTCCTCGCGGGCGCGCCCGAGTCCGAGGACGGCAAGTTCCTCGTGCCGCAGATCCTGGGGGAGGACGCGTGAGCGCCGAGCTGCCCCGTCGCTCGGCCGCCGAGCTCGCGGCGCTCCTCGCGAGCGGCGAGACCTCGAGCGTCGAGCTGACCCAGGCCCACCTCGACCGGATCGCCGCGGTCGACGACGCCGTCGCGGCCTTCCTGCACGTCGACGCCGAGGGTGCGCTCGCGGCCGCTGCCGAGACGGATCGCCGTCGGGCCGCGGGAGAGGAGCTTCCCGAGCTCGCGGGAGTCCCGATCGCCGTCAAGGACGTCGTCGTCACGAAGGGCCTGCCGACGACGGCGGGCTCGAAGATCCTCGAGGGCTGGGTCCCGCCCTACGACGCGACGCTCGTCGAGCGGCTCCGGGCCGCGGGACTGCCGATCCTCGGCAAGACCAACATGGACGAGTTCGCGATGGGCTCGAGCACCGAGTTCTCCGCGTACGGCCCGACCCGCAACCCGTGGGACCTCGAGCGCATCCCGGGGGGCTCGGGCGGGGGCTCGGCCGCGGCGGTCGCGGCCTTCGAAGCCCCGCTCGCGATCGGGACCGACACGGGCGGCTCGATCCGCCAGCCGGGGGCCGTGACCGGGACGGTCGGTGCAAAGCCGACCTACGGCGGCATCTCGCGCTACGGGCTCATCGCGATGGCCTCCTCGCTCGACCAGGCGGGCCCTGTGACCCGCACGGTGCTCGACGCGGCGCTCCTGCACGAGCTGATCGGCGGGCACGACCCGCGCGACGCGACGAGCCTGCCCGACCCGCTCGGGCCGCTCGCGGCCGCTGCCCGCGAGGGAGCGACGGGTGAGCTCAAGGGTGTGCGTGTGGGCGTCGTCGCCGAGCTCGGCGGCGAGGGCTACCAGTCCGGCGTGCGCGACCGCTTCGCAGAGTCGATCGAGCTGCTGCGCGGCGCGGGCGCCGAGATCGTCGAGGTGCACTGCCCGAGCTTCGAGTACGCGCTCGCGGCCTACTACCTCATCATGCCCGCGGAGGCCTCGAGCAACCTCGCGAAGTTCGACGGGATGCGCTTCGGCCTGCGCGTCGAGCCCTCCGACGGCCCCGTGACCGCTGAGCGTGTCATGGCGGCGACGCGCGGCGCGGGCTTCGGCGACGAGGTCAAGCGACGCGTCATCCTCGGCACCTACGCGCTCTCGGCCGGGTACTACGACGCGTACTACGGCTCGGCGCAGAAGGTGCGCACGCTCATCCAGCGTGATCTTGCGACCGCGTTCACCCAGGCCGACGTGCTCGTCTCGCCGACCGCGCCCACAACGGCGTTCCGCTTCGGCGAGAAGCTCGACGACCCGCTCGCGATGTACCTCAACGACGTCGCGACGATCCCCGCGAACCTCGCGGGGATCCCCGGGATCTCGGTGCCCAACGGTCTTGCCGAGGACGGCCTGCCCACGGGTTTCCAGGTGCTCGCCCCCGCGCGCGAGGACGCCCGCGTCTACCGCGTCGCGGCGGCGCTCGAGACCTTGCTGGAGTCGACGTGGGGCGGGTCGATCCTCGATCGCGCCCCCGAGCTGGAGGTGGCCCCGTGACCGAGACGACGACGGCGCTCGTGCCCTACGAGGACGCGACCACCCGCTACGACACCGTGATCGGCATCGAGGTGCACGTCGAGCTCGGCACGCGCAGCAAGATGTTCTGCCCCGCGCCCGCAGTGTTCGGCGAGGAGGCCAACACCTCGGTCTCGCCCGTCTCGCTCGGGCTGCCCGGTGCCCTGCCCGTGGTCAACGAGGCCGCGGTCGAGTACGCGATCCGCATCGGTCTCGCGCTCAACTGCGAGATCGCCGAGACGTGCCGCTTCGCGCGGAAGAACTACTTCTACCCCGACATCCCGAAGAACTACCAGATCTCGCAGTACGACGAGCCGATCGCGCACGACGGCTGGCTCGACGTCGAGCTCGAGGACGGCACCGTCTTCCGGGTCGAGATCGAGCGCGCGCACCTCGAGGAGGACGCGGGCAAGAACACGCACGTGGGCGGGTCCGCGGGCCGGATCCACGGCGCGGAGTACTCGCTCGTCGACTACAACCGCGCGGGGATCCCGCTCGTCGAGATCGTCACGCGACCGATCACGGGCGCGGGGGAGCGAGCGCCCGAGGTCGCGCGCGCCTACGTCCAGACCTTGCGTGACATCTTCCGCGCGCTCGAGGTCTCCGAGGCGCGCATGGAGCGCGGTAACGTCCGGGCCGACGTCAACGTCTCGCTGCGGCCAGCTCCCGACGCGCCCTTCGGGACACGCACCGAGACGAAGAACGTCAACTCCTTCCGCTCGATCGAGCGTGCGGTGCGCTTCGAGGTCTCGCGCCAGGCCGCGGTCCTCGACGCAGGTGGCTCGGTGACCCAGGAGACCCGCCACTTCCACGAGGACACCGGCGAGACGACCTCGGGCCGGGTCAAGTCCGACTCGGAGGACTACCGCTACTTCCCCGAGCCCGACCTCGTCCCGCTCGCCCCGAGCCGCGAGTGGGTCGAGGAGATCCGGGCGTCCCTGCCCGAGCTGCCCGCGGCGCGTCGTCGGCGTCTGCAGTCGGAGTGGGGGTTCGCGGACAGCCAGATGCGCGACGTCGTCAACGCGGGCGCGCTCGACATCATCGTCGAGACGGTCGCCGCGGGTGCGCCGCCGGCTGCGGCTCGCAAGTGGTGGATGGGCGAGCTCGCGCGCACCGCGAACGAGCGCGGGGTCGCGCTCGCCGAGCTCCCCGTGACGCCCGCGCACGTCGCCGAGCTCCAGTCGCTCGTCGACGCGGGGCGCATCAACGACAAGCTCGCGCGCCAGGCGCTCGAGGGCGTCCTCGCGGGGGAGGGCACCCCGAGCCAGGTCGTCGAGTCGCGAGGGCTCGAGGTCGTCTCCGACGACGGCGCCCTGCTCGCCGCGGTCGACGAGGCGCTCGCAGCGCAGCCTGACGTCGTCGAGAAGATCCGCTCGGGCAACCAGGGCCCGGTCGGTGCGATCATCGGTGCCGTGATGAAGGCGACCCGCGGCCAGGCCGACGCCGCGCGCGTGCGTGAGCTCGTGCTGCAGCGGGTCGGTGAGGGGTAAGGCCATGCTCGTCGAGGCGCTCGAGGGTGAGCTCGTCCGGCTCCGGCCGATCCGGGCCGAGGACGCCGACGCGATGTGGGAGTCCGTGACGGATCCCGAGGGTCGACGCCTTACGGGCACGACCCGCGAGTTCACGCGCGCCGAGATCGACGAGTGGTGCGCGACGGTTGCGGGGGAGGTCGGCCGGGTCGATCTCGCCGTGACCGCGGGCGGCTCGGACGAGTACCTCGGGGAGATCGTGCTCAGCTCGATCGACCGGGTCGCACGGTCTGCCGAGCTGCGTCTTGCGATGCGCCCCGGCTATCGGGGGCGTGGCTACGGGACCGAGGCGATCCAGCTCATGCTCGGCCTCGCGTTCGAGACGCTCGGTCTGCATCGCGTCGGGCTCGAGGTCCTCGCGACGAACGCGCGCGCACAGTCCCTCTACGAGAACCTCGGCTTCGCCGTCGAGGGGCGGCGCCGCGACGCAGCCCACGATGGCGAGCGGTACGTCGACGTGATCGTCATGGGCATCCTCGACGAGGAGTTCCGCGCCCTCGACGCGTGAGCGTGCCGCCGTGGGCATGGCGCACTGCCGTGGGCGTGACGCACTGCCCGGGCCCGTGCGGGTTCAGCCTGGGAGGGCGCGCGTGCTCTGCCGTTCGACGAGCGTCGTGCGTAGGCGGATGTGCGTGTCGGTCTCGGCCTGGCCGCTCAGCAGCGCGAGCAGGAGACGGAAGGCGTCCGCGCCCATCTCCTGGAGGGGCTGCTCGATCGTCGTGAGCGGGGGGTTCGCGAGGGCCGACTCAGGGACGTTGTCGAAGCCGACCACGGACAGGTCCTCGGGGACCTTGAGGCCGAGGTCCGCGGCGACGTTCATCGTGCGGATCGCCGTGATGTCGTTCGCGGCGAAGACGGCGGTCGGGCGTTCGTCGAGGCTCAGCAGCTCGCGTGCGGCGCCGTCGGCGGTCTCGGTCCGGTAACCACCGACCCGCACGAGCTCGGGGTCGAACTCGATCCCCGCCTCGGCCAGCCCCGCGCGGTAGCCGCGCTCGCGCTCCTCGGCCGACTGAAGGCCGGGACGACCCGCGAGGAAGCCGACCCTGCGGTGGCCGAGCTCGACGAGGTGCCGGGTCGCGAGGAGGGCACCGTGGTAGTTGTCGGAGTCGATCGTCGGGAAGCCCGCCGAGGGTCCGGTGTGCGGGTCGACCGTGACGACGGGGATGCCCGCGTCGGCGTCGACGACGGTCGGGGTCACGACGACCGCGCCGTCGATGAGCGTTCCCGAGAGCTGGTTGAGCGAGCGGCGCTCCCAGCCCTCCTGCCCGCCGTGCCCCGAGTAGCCCGACCACGCGAGCAGCTCGTAGCCCGAGCCGACCGCGGCCGCGCCGAGTCCCTTGAGGACCTCGGTCGAGAACGGCTCGAACTCGGCGACGAGGATTCCGATGACCCCGGTATGGGTCGAGCGCAGGGAACGGGCCACGAGGCTCGAGGAGTACCCGAGCTCGTCGATCACGGTGCGCACGCGGTCCGCAGTCGTCGCGGCGACGCCGTACCGACCATTGACGACCTTCGACACCGTCGCGACGGAGACGCCCGCAGCGCGGGCGACGTCCGTGATGGTGACTCTCCGTCGAGCATTCATGACCGAGAGCCTATCGTGCTGAAAACGTTATTGAAATCGTTTGACGTGACGCGTGTCTCGCTGCCATAGTCCTGGTTGTCCGCAAGGTCAACGACGACGAAGGGATTCACTCCCATGGCACGGAACCGCAAGGGCGCGATCGCAGCCTCCATGGCCGCGGTCGCCCTCCTGGTCGCCGCCTGCTCCGGCAGCGGCGGATCGACCGACGACCCGACCGACCCGACCGCTGCGCCCGGCGACGGCACGAGCGAGACCTCAGACGCACCCGCCGAGCAGACGATCACGTGGTGGCACAACGCGACCGGTGAGCCGCTCGTCTCCTTCTGGGCGCAGGTCGGCCAGGAGTTCGCCGAGGCGAACCCGGGTGTCACGGTCGACGTCCAGTCCTTCCAGAACGAGGAGCTCCAGCGCACGCTCATCCCGAACGCGCTGCTCTCGGGCGACGCCCCCGACCTGTTCCAGCAGTGGGGCGCGGGCGAGCTTGCCGCGCAGGTCGCCGCGGGTCACGTCAAGGACATCACGGCTGATGTCGCGGACGAGATCGCTGCCCTCGGCGCGGTCGCGAACCCGTGGCAGCTCGACGGCAAGACCTACGGCCTGCCGTACACCTTCGGCATCTCGGGCTTCTGGTACAACACCGAGCTGTTCGCGCAGGCGGGCATCACCTCGACGCCGAAGACGCTCGACGAGCTCTACGCGGCGATCGACAAGCTCAAGACGGCCGGCATCACTCCGATCGCGGTGGGCGCTGGTGACGGCTGGCCCGCGGCGCACTACTGGTACCACTTCGCGCTCAAGTCGTGCTCGCCCGAGGTGCTCCAGCAGGCGCAGGCCGAGCTTGTCTTCGACGACCCGTGCTTCGTCAAGGCCGGTGAGCTGCTCGGTGAGTTCATCGCCTCCGAGCCTTTCAACGAGGGCTACCTCGCGACCTCGGCCCAGCAGGGTGCGGGTTCGTCGGCGGGCCTCGTCGCGACCGGCAAGGCCGCGATGGAGCTCATGGGCCACTGGAACCCCGGCGTCATGGGCGGCATCCTCACCGAGGAGGCCGGCGAGGACGTCAGCCCGCCCGAGTGGCTCGGCTGGTTCAACTTCCCGGGCATCGACGGCGCTGCCGGCGACCCGAACGCCGTCCTCGGTGGCGGTGACGGCTTCTCGGTCCACGCCGACGCCCCGCCCGCCACGGTCGACCTGCTCAAGTACATCCTGAGCGACGACGTCCAGGCGCGCTTCGCCGAGGCCGCGTCCTCGATCCCGACCGCCCCGGGTGCCGCTGACGCGGTGACCGACCCGAACCTCCAGCTCGTGCTCGAGGGTCTGCAGAACGCGACCTACGTCCAGCTGTGGCTCGACACGGCCTACGGCCCGACCGTCGGTGGCGCGATGAACGACGCGATCGTGAACTTCTTCGGTGGCTCGGGCACGCCCCAGGACATCGTCGACGCGATCAAGGCATCGGTGGAGACCCTCTAGGTCATGTCCTCTCTCACCCAGGCTGGGCCCGCGGTCTCCGCGGGCCCAGCCCCATCCCCTGCCAGGAAGCGTCGTGGCTCCGGGCGCAAGTGGGCAGAGATCGGGCTCTTCTCGGGCCCCGCGATCCTCGTCTACGTCGGCTTCGTCTTCCTGCCGGTCGCCCTCGCCGCGTACTACAGCTTCTTCAACTGGAACGGGCTCGGGCCGCTCGAGCGCTTCATCGGGTTCGACAACTACACCCGCGTGCTGACCGACCCCGTCTTCCACACCGCGCTGCGCAACAACTTCTTCGTGGTCGGCGCGTCCCTCCTCGTGCAGGGACCGCTCGCGATCGGTGTCGCGCTGCTGCTCAACCGGAAGATGAAGGGCCGCGGTCTGGTCCGCCTCCTGATCTTCATCCCGTACATCCTGTCCGAGGTCATCGCAGGTGTGGCCTTCAAGCTCATCCTGCAGGCCCCGGCGGGCGGCTCGTACGGCCCCTTCGACACGGTGCTGAACGCGGTCGGGCTCGGTGAGCTGCGTCAGCTGTGGCTCGCCGACCAGAAGGTCGTCATGTGGACGATCTTCGCGATCCTCACCTGGAAGTACCTCGGTTTCGCCATCATCATCATGCTCGCGGGGTTGCAGGGAGTTCCCGAGGAGCTCAGCGAGGCGGCCGCGATCGACGGCGCAGGCTGGTGGCAGACGCAGCGCTACATCACGATCCCGCTGCTCGGCCCGACGATCCGTGTGTGGGCCTTCCTGTCGATCATCGGCTCGCTCCAGCTGTTCGACATGGTCTGGATCATGACAGGCGGCGGACCCGCGAACTCGACCCACACGATGGCGACCTACATGGTGCTCTTCGGCCTCAACCGCCAGCAGGTCGGCTTCGGCAGCGCCGTCGCCGTGATCCTGTTCATCATCTCCCTCGTGATCGCCCTGCTCTACCAGCGCTTCGCGCTGCGCCGGGACCTCGAGGGTTCGCTCACCGGAAGGGAGGGCTGAGCGATGACCGCAACCTCCGCAACGATCGTCGAGTCGTCCGGCCAGCGGTGGAGCCGCAGGCTCAGCCAGCCGTTCGTCTACCTCGTCGCACTCATGGTCGTCGGCATCGCCGTCGCCCCCGTGACGTACGTCATGATTGGTGGGTTCCGTTCGAACCTGCAGATCACCGAGAACCCGGCCGCACTTCCGGACCCTTGGATCTTCTCGAACTACACCGAGGTGCTCACCTCGGGCCGGTTCTGGGGACAGGCGTGGACGAGCACGGTCGTCGCGGTCGGCACGACGGCCGGCGTCGTGATCCTCGGGGTCATGGCCGCGTTCGTCATCGCGCGCTACGAGTTCCGCGGGCGCCAGGCGATGTACTCGCTGTTCACCGCGGGGCTGCTCTTCCCGCTCACGATCGCGGTGCTCCCGCTCACGATCATGCTGCGTGACCTGGGCATGTTCGGCAACGTGCTCGGCCTGATCATCCCG
>Ga0123328_1002013_pt1 | contig 18970 bp, 17 predicted proteins | sample BioC12SIPDNA_2_FD_89702 | JGI IMG/M metagenome (GOLD analysis project Ga0123328, IMG submission 89702) | Anaerobic biogas reactor microbial communites from Washington, USA - Biogas_R1_A C12 SIP DNA | ecosystem: Engineered > Bioreactor > Anaerobic > Unclassified | place: Washington, USA...
GCACGCGGCTCTGGGGGCTGAGTGTGGGCCTCGCCATGCTCGTTGTCGCCCTCACCGCGCCCGTGCTCGGCGCCATCGCCGACTTCTCCGGCGCCAAGAAGCGGCTGCTCTTCTTCTACACGCTGATGACGGTGCTCTTCACGGGGCTGCTTTTCTTTGCCAGACCCGGCCAGGTGCTTATTGGCATGGTAGCCTTCATCCTTGCCGAAATTGGCTACCGCAGCGGGCAGGTCTTCTATAACGCGCTGCTGCCCGAGATCGCTCGCCCGGAAGAGATCGGCCGCGTGAGCGGCGCCGGCTGGGCCATCGGCAACGTCGGCGGCATTTTGTGTCTGCTGATCATCCTTCCGCTCATCGTCTTCATCGACAACAACTTCGTCATCCGCCTTTCTCTGGTCATCACCGCCATCTTCTTCGCGCTCTCCTCGCTGCCCCTCTTCCTCTGGCTGCCGGAGCGTGCCACGCGCCGCTCCCTGCCGCCCGGCGAGACGTACGTCAGCATTGCCGCCAGCCGTCTGCGCCGCAGCGTGCGCACGACGCGCCGCTTCAAGGAATTCCTCAAGTACATGGGCGCCTTCATCGTCTTCGACGGCGGCATTATCATGGCTCTCGACTTCGCCGCCATCATCGGCGCCGTGCTCTTCGGCCTCGACCAGCAGCAGCTCATTCTCTTCGTCATCATCGTCCAGATTACCAACGTCTTTGGCGCTTTCTTCTTCGGCTGGCTCGTCGATCGCCTGGGCGGAAAACAATCACTCATCCTTTCCCTGCTGGTCATGCTCGTCGTCGTCATCTGGCTCTACTTCAACCGGACGGCGCTCGGCTTCTTCTTCATCGGCGCGTTGGCGGGCGTTGGCATGGCCGGCGCGCAGTCGGTCAGCCGGGCAATGGTCGCCCTCTTCAGCCCGCCGGGCCGGAGCGCCGAGTTTTACGGCTTTTTCGCCATGGGCGGTCGCGCCTCGTCGTTTATCGGCCCGGCTATCTACGGCTTCATCGCCGCCGAGGCCGCGCTCTGGTATCAGGCCCAGGGCCAGAGCGCCGGTACGGCCGAACAGCTCGGCCAGCGGATTGCCATTCTCGCCATCGCCGTCTTCCTTGCCCTGGGCCTCATCCTGCTCACCTTTGTCAACGAACGGGCCGGGCGCGCAGCGGCGCTGAAGGCGGAAGCCGAACCCCGCCCCGCGCCGGCCCTTGACCTGCCGGGCGCCTGATCGCGTCCGGGCATCACCCAAAAAAGGAGGCAGACCCATGTCCACCATCACCGGCGGCGAACTGTTGCTGCGCGCCCTGCAGGCCGAGGGCATCACGCAGATGTTCGGCATCCTCGACGGCAGCTTCAACCCCTTCCTGGCTAAACTGGACGACTACGGCATCCGCTTCATTAACACGCGCCACGAGGCCGCAGCGGCGCACATGGCCGACGCTTACGCGCGCATCAGTGGGCAGCCGGCGGTCGCCATCGGCGGCATTGGCCCGGGCGCGGCGAACATGCTCTCCGGCGTGATTACGGCCTACGCCGAGGGCAGCCCGGTCATCGCCATCAGCGGGCAGCGACGCACGCCCATCATTTACCCAGACCGCGGCGGCAGCTTCCAGAACGTCGCCCTGCTCGACCTTTACGGGCCGGTGACCAAGTGGGCCGGCGGCGTGCGCCACTGGCATCGCCTGCCGGAGATGGTGCGCCACGCCTTCCGCGCCGCGCTCGCCGGCCGGCCGGGCCCCGTCTACCTGGAGATTCCCGAAGACATCATGCGCGGCACGGGCGAGGCAGACGACGTATCGATCTGGGAGCCGCGCCACTACCGGCCCGGCCGGCCGGGCGGCGGCGACCCCGAGGCGATCCGCCGCGCCGCGACGCTCCTGTGCGAGGCGCGCCGCCCGCACCTGCACGCCGGCGGCGGCCTGAGCTGGGCCTGCGCCGGGGACGATTTCCTGGCCCTGGCCGACCATCTCGCGGCGACGCTGACCACGAGCCTGGGCGCGCGCGGCGTCGTGCCCGAGGATCACCCCCGCTACCTTGCCCCGCTCAACCGCGCCGGCCTGGAGACGGTGCGCCGCGAGGCCGACGTGGTGCTCGTCGTCGGCAGCCGCGTCGGCGAGCTGGACACCTGGGGCAAGGCGCCGTCGTGGGGCGCGCCGGGCACGCAAAAGGTCATCCATGTCGACATCGACCCGCTGAGCATCGGCCTCAACCGGCCGGTGGACGTGGCGATCACGGGCGATGCCGCCGCCGTGCTGCCGGCGCTGCTGGAGGCTGTGCGCTCGCGGGCCGACTCCAGCCTCACGCCTGTGCACACCTTCGAGCAGCTCCAGAGCTTCCAGCGAAAATGGCAGCAGCAGCTCGACGGCGCAGTTGCCGGCGACCAGCTCAATCCGGGACAGGTTGTGCGCGCCGTGCGCGCCTTCTTCCCCCGCGAGGCGATCACGGTGCTCGACGGCGGCAACACGACCATCTGGGGTGTTTGCTACAACCCGATCTACCGGCCGCGCAGCTTCCTCTACACCGCCCACTTCGGCCATCTGGGCACCGGCCTGCCCTACGCTCTCGGCGCGAAGATGGCGGCGCCCGACCGTCCCGTCTACCTGATCAGCGGCGACGGCGCTATTGGCTTCAACCTGCAGGAGCTGGAGACGGCGCGCCGCTACAACCTGCCGGTGATCGTCGTCGTCATCTTCGACCGCGGCTGGGGTATGGAACGCTCGTCGCAGATGTTCGCCCGCATGGGCGGCATGGTCGAGACGGAGCTATTCCCCGGCGCGCGCTACGACAAAGTGGCCGAAGCGTTCGGCTGCCACGGCGCGCTGGTCACGTCGCTCGACGAGCTGCAGCCGGCGCTGCAGGCAGCGGTTGATTCGGGACTGCCGGCCCTGATCCAGGTGATGATCGAACCCGGCGCGAATCTGGCGCCGCCCGGCCTCATGGATTTCGGCAACCTCGTCTATCGCGGCACGGACTGAGAGGAGCAGACACATGGAACGCCCTGTCGCCCTGGTCACCGGCGCCGGCCGGCAAACCGGCATTGGCGCCGCCATTGCCCGGCGCCTCGCCTGCGACGGCTATGACCTCGTCGTCGCCGATCTCTGCGCGCCGCCGAGCGAGCTGGCCCACAGCGGTCACGCCAGCCTGGAAGAGCTGGAAACCGTCGCCGCCTCAATCGCTGAACACGGCGGTAAGGCGCTGCCGCTGCGCGTGGACGTCGCCGACGGCGCGAGCGTACAGGCGATGATCGCCGCCACGCGCGAGGCCTTCGGCCGGCTGGACGTGCTGGTCAATAATGCCGGCGCCGCTATCGGCCCCGGCCCGGTCATCGCCATGCAGGAGGAAGCGTGGCGGCGCACGCTGGAGATCAACGCCACCGGCACCTTTCTCGTCTGCAAATACGCGCTGCCACTGCTCATGCAGACGGCAGCCGGCAAGCAGCCGCCGGCCGGGCGCATCGTCAACGTCGCCTCCATTGCCGCGGTGCGCCCCAAGCCGATGACCGCGGCCTACGCCGCCAGCAAAGCCGCCGTCGTCGCCCTGACTCTGTCACTGGCCCAGGAAGTCGCTCCGGCGGGCATCACCGTCAATGCCGTGCTGCCCGGCGACGTGGACACGAGCATGAAGCAGTGGCAGCTGCAGCTCGAAGCCGCCTTCCGCCGCCGCGACGTGGACGAGGCGACTGCCGCCACGGTGGCGCGCATCCCCCTGGGCCGCATGGCGACGCCGGACGATGTCGCCGGTCTCGTCGCCTTCCTCGCCGGCCCGGACGCTGCCTTCATCACCGGGCAGGCGTACAACCTCACCGGTGGACGCGAGCTGACTTGACGCTGGATCACCTGCGGTCGTTTGCAGGCAGTTCCTCCTTGACTCGGCCCTTGGGGCCGGGTGTATGCTGGCACCCATGACCGATCGGACAGAGAATGCCAACCTGAGCATCGGGCAGTTTGGCCGGCTGTGCCAGCTCTCCCGTAAGGCGCTGCGCCTCTATGAGGACCGTGGCATCCTGACCCCCGCCCGCATCGATGGGACGACCGGCTACCGCTACTACGCGCGCGAGCAGGTAGCCACAGCCCGGCGCATCCGGCTGCTGCGCATGATGGCCATGCCGCTGGAGCAGATCGCCGCCGTGCTGCAGGCCTGGGATGCCGATGTAGCTGAGGTCCAACGCCTTCTCCAGCTCCATCTACGGGGCATGGAGAAACAACTGGACGGCGCCCAGCTAGCCGCCCGCCTGCTGCTCGAAGAGATAACACCCGTCAAGGAGAGAAAAATGTCATTCACCTTTGTCGAGAAGGAAATGCCCGCGCAGATGGTTGTCTCCATCCGCCGCCAGATCACCATTCCTGCCTATCACCAGTGGATTACGCCCGCCCTGCGTAGACTCGCGGATCACGTGAAGTCCGCTGGTGCCGAGCCGACCGGCGAGCCGATTGCTCTCTACTACGGTCCGGTCAACGAAGAGGACGACGGCCCGGTGGAGATCTGCTTGCCCTTCGCCGGCACCGTCATGCCGGAGGGGGAGATCAAGGTTCGCCAGCTTCCCATGCACCTCGCCGTCCAGGTAAGGACGTTCGGCGAGTACAACGAGTTTCCCAAGCTGCTGGAGATGTGGAACGCACTCGGTCGCTACATACAGGAACAGAACCTGGAGCCGAACTGGGACGCCGACATGACAACCTACGAAGTGTGGCATGAGGACGAGACGATGACAATCGGCTGGCCCGTCCGCGCCTTCGCGGCCGCCGCCGCGTAACGTACGGTCCTTCCAGGACCCCTGTGCTTCCTCAACTGGCCCGGTGCAGAGCCGGGCCAGTTGCTTGCTGATCCCTGATTTCCGGTGCGACGGGTGGCGCCATCAACACCGCGCCTCCATCTTTTCCTGCGCCATCCCAGACGCTACAATGAGCGTATGAGTGCGACCTACCCGCTGCGCTGGCTGACTGCGGACGAGATCCCCGCGTGGCGCGAGCACGTTGCGGCGACCTATCGCACTGCCTTTGCCCCGCCGCCCTACCTCCGCACGGAGCGCAACGTCCAGGAGTTTCTCGTCTCCTTCGAGACTCACCAGCGCGAGCCCGGCTTTCAGTTCCTCGGCGCGTTTGCCGGCACGCCGCCACAGCTCGTCGGCTTTGCCTACGTGCGCCGCGCCCTGCCCGGCCAATGGTGGTATAGCGCCGTCGCCCCGCCCCTCCGCCAGGCCGGCCTGGGCTTCTGGCTGGAGGATAGCTACCAGCTCGTAGAGCTGGCTGTGCACCTCGGCTACCAGCGGCGCGGCATCGGCAGTGACCTGCTGGACACGCTGATCGCCGCGCTGCAGGGCGAGCGCCTCCTCCTCTCGACCAGCGCCTCCGAGACCCCCGCCGCCCGCCTCTATGCCGCGCGCGGCTGGCAAACCCTGCTGCCGCAGTTCAACTTCCCCGGCGTCTCCCGCCCGTACCGGATACTGGGACGGCAGCCATGATGAACAACGCGCTGACCTGGGTCTGGAATCGCTTCCGGCCCGCCGAGGGCTGGATACCCTTCTTCCTGCTTTTCGTCGCCACCAGCATGCTCGCCGGTTCCATCGCCGCTGCCGAGTGGGTGCCGGAGGGGAGCGTGGTCCTGTTTCTGGCGCCGCTGGCCCTGCTCCTGAGCGCCGTGCTCGCCCACCGGCGCCTGCACGCACTCCCTGCCTGGCTGCTGCTGCTGGCCTACGGACTTCTGCTTACCACCCTCTATCTCGGCCGGCTCGTGCCCACGCTCGGTGCGCTGCTCAGAGGCAATGGCGACGACGTCTTCCGCCGGCAGTGGGCGCTGCTGCTCGACCGTGCTGGTAGCTGGCTGCTCGCCGTGACGGAGGGAGGCAGCAGCCAGGAGACCATCGTCTTTGCCGCCGGGCTGGGCCTGGGCGTCTGGCTCGTGGTGGTCTATGCTGCCTGGGCCGTCTTCCGGCAGCGTCGCCCCCTTGCAGGGCTGGCCCTGCTCGGTCTGGCCCTGGGCGTGAACGGAACCTACGCCGGCTACGAGACGCATCGCTGGTTCGCCGCCGCCTTTGCCGGCCTTGCCGCGCTGCTCATCGCCGCCCTGCACTTTGCCAACCTGGAATATGGCTGGCAGCAGCGCCGCGTGGACTATTCGCCGGAAATCCGCTTCGAACTGCTGGCAGTGGCTGCCGGCGTGGCGATCATGCTCCTCGTCACCAGCTTCATCCTGCCCGCCATCAACGTGCGCGAGATCGCCCGCGCCTTTCGTGAATTGGGGGCGGTCCAGCAGACCGAGCAGGCGTTCGACCGGGCCTTTGGCGGCGTGCGCCAGCCGCAGCTTGGCAGCGAGCCGGCGTTTCGTGCCGGCGGGCCGGGCGTCCTGCCGCGCGCCTTTCTCCTCGGCGGCGCGCCCGAACTCTACGAGACGGTGGCGATGACCGCGCGCGTCCAGCCTACTCATCCAGCCGCCACCCACTGGCGCGCCGCCAGCTACGACATCTACACCGGTCGCGGTTGGGCGCTCTCCGAAGAGCGCGAGGAGCGATGGGAACCGCAGGCCGCCATCCCCCAGCCCGCGCTCTCGGGGCAGACAGTTTTCACGCAAACTGTTCGCTGGCTGGTTGACGACCGGACCATCCTGTACACCGTCGGCCTGCCCCTCTCCTTCGACCAGCCTGTCCGCCTCCACTGGCGCGGTCGTGAGGACTTCTCGCGCGCGGTGCGCGTCTCCGCCGCGGCAGGACCGGGCGCGCGCTACGAGGCCACGAGCCGGCTCGTTACGGCCTCGCCGGCCGAACTGCGCGCCGCCGGTGGCGAGGCCGTTCCCGAGCTCATCCTTTCTCGCTACACGAATTTGCCCGAAGAACTGCCGCAGCGCGTGCGCGATCTCGCCCAGGAGGTCGCCGGCAGCCACGACAACCCCTACGACCAGGCCCGCGCCCTGGAGAGCTTCCTGCGCCAGTATCCCTATAGCCTGGAGGTCAGCAGCCCACCCCCCGGCCGCGACCCCGTCGACTATTTCCTTTTTGACCTGCAGACCGGCTACTGCGACTATTACGCCTCGGCGATGGCCGTCATGGCCCGCAGCCTCGGCCTGCCGGCCCGCCTGGCGACCGGTTACCTGGCCCAACCCGCGGACGAGAACGGCATACAGACGATCTACCAGATCAACGCCCATGCCTGGCCCGAAATCTACTTCGCCGGCTATGGCTGGGTCGAGTTTGAACCCACGACGCCCTTCCCGGCCCGCACAGAGCTATCTGCGAGCGGCGCGACGATGGGCAGCCCGCCGCCCACCCCCGAGCCGCCTCTCAGCACGCCGCCTATCCCGGAGCAGCCTGCCGAGCGCGTCTCCACCTGGTGGGCCGTGCTGCTGATGCTCCTGCTCGCTGGCGGCTGGGTCTGGTGGCACAGGCGTCGCCCGGCCGCGCCGCCGACCATTCCCTGGGTCTACGACCGTCTGCTGCGCTCGGCGCGCGCGCTGGGCGTGGCGACCCCCGCCAGCCAGACGCCGCACGAGATGGCAGCCGTCTTACAGGAGCAACTTACCGTCTGGGAGGAGAGGCCGCGCCTCAACCGGCTGCTCCAGGGCGCGCAGGGCTCGGTGGCCCGCCTCACCGCGCTTTTTGTATCGTACCAGTACGCACCCCCGGACGGCGAGGATGGCTACAGCCGGCCGGCCCGGGAAGCGCGTGCTCTATGGCGGCAGCTGCGCCGGCCTCTCTGGCTGCTGCGCTGGCTGCGCCGCCTGACAGGAGAAGATGGATGACTGACAGCCGCCGCCGTTCCCCCGTAGAAGTCGAGATAGTTCCCCCTGCAGCCTGCTCCATCGACCTGCGCCTGGAGATCCTCGGCGCGCTCCCCTTCTTCGCTACCCTTTCGCCCGAGGCCGTTGCCGCGGCCAACGAGCGTTTCCGCGAGCAAGGTTTCGTCGCCGGCGAGACGATCACCTACAGCGGCGAGTCGGCGGCTTTCCTCTACGTCGTCGCCTCCGGGCAGGTCAAGCTGCTGCACCATACCCACGCCGGCAAGGACGTGCTGCTCGACGTGCTCACGCCGGGCGAGTTCTTCGGCAACCTCTCCGCCCAGGAAAATGCGGTCTATACGGAAACCGCCGTCGCCCAGACCGGGGTCTGTGTCCTCGCCGTGGCTACACAGGCCTTTCGCGCCATTCTCGAACAGCACCCGGCCGCTGCATTGGCTGTGCTCGACCTGACCAACAGCCGGCTGCAGGCCACCCAGGAGCGCGTGCGCCAGCTCAGCGCCTACCCGGTCGAGCAGCGCATCGCCGCCACCTTGTTGCGCCTCGCCGAGAAGCTGGGCGAAGAACAGGAGATGGGCCTACTCATCCAGACGCCCCTTTCGCGGGAGGATCTGGCACAGATGACGGGCACGACGCCGGAGAGCACCAGCCGCGTTATGAGCCAGATGCAGAAAGAGGGGTTGATCACCAGCGGGCGGCAGTGGGTCGCCATCACGGACCAGCCCGCCCTGGCAGCCCTCGCCGAGGATGGGTTGGCCTGATCTTATCCCGGGCGAGGGAACGGCCGGCCACAACTGCGACCATGCCTGTACCAGGCGAAAAAGGAGGATGAGCATGACCCGGGCTTCTACTTTCGACGACCTGTTGGCCCGCCAGGACGAGAGGATCGCCAGCATTGCGCGGGAGGCGCGGGCGCTGGTCGAAAAGCTGCTGTCCGAAGCCCAAAGCGAGTTCCGAGCAGGGCATAACAGCCTGACCTACTCCTTCACCGGCCGTTACGCCGACGTTTTCCTCTATCTGTCGCCATTCAAGAACCACGTGAATCTGGGTTTCTTCCACGGCGCCGACCTGGAAGATCCACACGGCCTGCTGGTGGGCACAGGCAAACAGCTACGCCACGTCAAGCTCCATAGCGTGGCGGATGTGCATCGGGAAGGAATAGAGACGCTGATCGAAGCAGCCGCCCGGAACGCGCGGAAGCCGTAGTTTCCCCCTCGAGCGCAAAAATCCATCATCTCCTTTGCGGCTAACTGATCCAGATCATGTTTTGCCGGCCGGCGACCGGTTAATCTATGGGCAGTGATTGATCGCCATACTGGATCACGAAGGAGATAAAACAAGATGAAGACCCTGTTGCGTAGCCGCGAGCTTTCCTGCCCATCCTGCGTCGTCAAAATCGAGAAGGCGCTGCAAAACGTACCCGGCGTCGAAAGCGCCACCGTGCACTTCAACACCGGCCGGATCGAGGTCGAACACGACCCGGCGCAGACCGGCGTATCCCGGCTTGTCGAAGCCGTGCGCGCCGCCGGCTACGAAGCCGAGCCTTCGGCCTTCTGAGGAAGCCCGAGATGGTAGCCACTCTGGCCGCGACGTGGCGCCACCCGGCGCGGCGCCGCCGCCTGCTGATGATCCTCAGTGGGCTGCTCATCCTCGCCGCCCTGGGGGCACGCCATCTTCTGCAGCAGGACGGCTGGCACGACCCCTTCATGGCGGCTGCAGCCCTGCTGGCCGGCGGCGACATCGCCGTGCGCGCCTGGCACAGCCTGCGCAATCGCCATGTGAGCATCGAGCTGCTGGTGACGATTGCCGCCGGGGGCGCGCTGCTCATCGGCGAGGTCTGGGAAGCAGCCGCCGTGACTTTCCTCTTCCTGCTCGGCGCTTACCTGGAGGCCCGCACGCTGGACCGCACCCGCCAGGTGCTCCAGGGGTTGCTGGAGCTGGCTCCGGCGACGGCGACCGTCGTGCGCGACGGCCAGCAGGTCGAAGTTGCGCCGTACGAAGTGCTGCCTGACGAAATCGTTCTCGTCAAGCCGGGCAGCAAGGTACCGGTTGATGGCATCGTCGTCGGCGGGCGCTCGGCTGTGGACGAGAGCGCCATCACGGGCGAGCCGCTTCCCGTCGAGAAGAGTACCGGCGACGAGCTGTTCGCCGGCACGGTCAACCAGGCCGGCCTGCTGCGCCTGCGCGCCACGGGCATCGGCGCGGACACGACACTGGCGCGCATCATCCGCCGCGTGGAAGAAGCCCAGGAAGAAAAGGCGCCGGTGCAGCGCTTCATCGAGCGCTTCGCCCGCTGGTATACACCGTTCATCATCGGCCTCAGCGGCGTCGCCTTCCTTCTGACCCGGGACGTCGAGCTGGCGCTGACGCTGCTGGTCATCGGCTGCCCCGGCGCGCTGGTTATTTCCACGCCTGTCTCCGTCGTCGCCGGTATCGGGCGAGCCGCCCAGCGCGGCATCCTGATCAAGGGCGGCGACTATCTGGAGAACGCAGGTAAGATCTCCGCCCTGGCCCTGGACAAGACCGGCACGCTCACCGCCGGCCGGCCGCGCGTGACTGACGTCGTCGCGCTGGCGCCTGTACCGGTGGCGGAGATGGCTGCCGTTCCCGCCGGAGGCAGCGGGCGGGCTCTGGAGCCGTCGAACGGCGACTCTCGCTGGAGCGCACAGGAGCAGGACGTGCTGCGCTGGGCGGCGATTGCCGAGGCCGGCTCGGAGCATCCACTGGCGGCCTCCATTGTCGAGGCTGCTGGCGACCTGCCCGGCCTCTCCGACGCCGACCATTTCGAGACCTTCACCGGTCAGGGGGTGATCGCCGGGTACGGCGGGCAGACGATTGCCGTCGGCACGCCGGCGCTCCTGGAGCGGCTGGAGATTCGCGCAACGCAACGGGCCGAGACGGAGCGGCAACGCCTGCAGGACGAAGGCAAGACCGCCGTGCTCGTCAGTGTGGGCCGGGAAGTTATCGGCGTCCTGGGCATCGCCGATACCGTCCGGCCGGACGCGGCGGAAATGGTTCGCCGGCTGCGCGCCTCGGGCGTGAAGGAGATCGCCATGCTCACGGGCGACAACCGGCGCACGGCCGAAGCCATCGCCCATCAGACCGGCATCACTAACGTCCACGCCGGACTGCTGCCGGAAGAGAAGCTGGAGGCCATTCGCCGCCTACAGAGCAAGGGGCACGTCGTGGCTATGGTCGGCGACGGCATCAATGACGCGCCGGCCCTGGCCGCGGCCGACATCGGCATCGCCATGGGTGCGGCGGGCACCGACATCGCCCTGGAAACGGCTGACGTCGCGCTGATGTCCGACGACCTGCTCAAGCTTCCGGAAGCCATCAGCCTATCCCACGCGACGCTGCGTAACATCCACCAGAACGTGGCGATTGCCCTCGCCACCGTCGGCCTGCTCCTTGCCGGCGTGTTGCTGGGCGAGGTCCACATGGCCGGCGGCATGCTGGTTCACGAAGCGTCGGTGCTCGTGGTTATCCTCAACGGCATGCGCCTGCTGCGCGCCTAGCGCAAGCGTTCCCTTTTTCACAAAGTGAGAAATAGCTGAATCCGGCGCAGGGCTTGATCCAGATCAAGTCCCTGCGCCGGAGATCGATCTATGATCGTGACGGTTGGGCAGCGGTCTGTGCTGCCCGGAAAAAGGAGTGCCGTATAGATGTCTGTTTTGAGAACAATTCCCGGCCGGCGTTGGCTGCGCTTTGGGGTGCTTTTTGGTTTGCTTCTGCTGGTCCTTGTCGGCTGCGCTTTGCCCGAGGAGCCAGAGCCAGAGGCTGCCGATCTCGGCGGCGACGTCGAGTTTACGCTGCGCACCTCTATGGAACACGGGCTGGCCTTCGTCGGCGTGGGCGGCGACATCGACGGCGTGGTTAATCCCACGCTGGCAGCAGAGCCCGGCGACACCGTGACGATCACCCTGATCAACGGCGACGGGATGGCTCACGACCTGACCGTGGATGCATTCGGCGTCACGACCGGCGAGCTATCGGCCAAAGATAGCTCGGCGACCATTACCTTTACGGTTGGCGAGGCCGGCGAATTTGCCTACTTCTGCTCCGTGCCGGGTCACCGGCAGGCTGGGATGGAAGGCATCATCCGGGTCGGCGAGCCGGTTGCCGAGACCGGAGGGGCCGACATTGTCCACCGGCCGGCTGACCTACCCGCCCCGATCGGCGAGCGCGGGCCCGAGCTGGTGCAGGTGACTCTGACGGCTGTGGAGATGGAAGGGCAGCTGGCCGACGGCGCCACCTATAACTACTTCACTTTCGACGGCACCGTGCCCGGCCCGATGCTGCGCGTGCGTGAAGGTGACACTGTCGAGCTGCGCGTACAGAACGAGGACGGTAGCGAGTTCGCCCATTCCATCGACCTGCACGCTGTGAACGGACCGCACGGCGGCGGCGGTCTGACCCAGACCCCGCCCGGCGAAGAGCGCGTCTTCACCTTCGAGGCGCGTAATCCCGGCGTCTACGTCTATCACTGCGCCACGCCGAGCGTGCCGCACCACATTACCAACGGCATGTACGGCCTGATCGTCGTCGAACCGGAAGGGGGCCTGCCGCCTGTCGATCGCGAGTTCTACGTGATGCAGGGCGAGATGTACACGGCCGAGCCTTATGGCAGCACCGGCCTGCTCACCTTCGACCCGGAGAAGATGAGCCACGAAACGCCGGAATACTTCGTCTTCAACGGCGCTGCCGGCGGCCTGACGCTGGAGGAGAATGCGATGCGGGCCGAAGTCGGCGAGACGGTGCGTATCTTCTTCGGCGTCGGCGGGCCCAACAAGACATCCTCCTTCCACGTCATCGGCGAGATCTTTGACCGCGTCTACAACCTGGGCTCCGTAACCAGCGGGCCGGTGACCGACGTTCAGACGGTGCCGGTGCCGCCGGGCGGCGCTACGGTGGTCGAGTTTACGGTCGAGGTGCCGGGCCACTACGTGCTCGTAGACCATGCCCTCAGCCGCTCCGAACGTGGCCTGGCAGCGCTCCTGATTGTCGAGGGCGACGAACAGCCGGCCATCTTCCACGAGGGTCCGGCCGAGTAAGCACGGCACTCCATTACCGGTTACCGGTTGGCCTGTACCGGCTGCCCACATCTGTTATACTTCCTGGGGTAGCTACCCGTTGTGTGAAGGGTAGCTACCCCAGGGTGATCTTATGGACGAACAACAGGATCTGGCCGAAGCCGTCGCCCGCGCCGTGCGCGATGCCTGCTTCCGGCTGGCTGCCACGCGCTACGAAGACGCCAGCATAAGCGGCCTGTGCCACGAAGGGGCGCTGGAAGTTGCCCTCGACGCCATCCGTTCGCTTGACGTCGCCCCCATCGTCGCGGACTTTTTCCAGGAGCGGGAGGCGGGCCGCACGAGCTGAGCTGAATCCTTTAACATTTACCCCTCTACCTCTGGGGAGAATAGACTTTTTAATGTTCTATTCCCCTTGCCCTTATCCTCTATTCACCTCCTTCGGCTATACTTTTTTCCTCAAATAAACAAGGGTCCTGGCGGTGGGATGCGGAGCCTTTTGCCGATACTCTCCCCGGCTATTGCCTGAAAATTGAGACGGTCATGACACCGGCCCTGTGCCGCCGTCCCAGGCGTGAGGCCGGGTTAAGAGAAGGCAAAAATAGGCTTTGACCTGGCGGCAAAATCGCTTATAATAAGAACACTTGTTCTAGAACATCTGTTCTAAATAGGTCCGTTTCTTCCCCGCGGGGCAACTGAGGAATTGAAGAGGTGCTTTTCAGGGTTGGCGCCCGGCGCCGGCCCATTCCTGTAGAGGAGGTATAGACGGTGGCTGTAAAGTTTCTGACAAACGAGCAGCGACAGCAGGCAGACGATGGCCTGCATCTGTCCCTTTCCGGGCAAATGGTCATCGGCCTCCTGTTTCTGATGGCGCTAGTTGCGTTTGAGATCTTCAACTTCGATACAACGCGCTATGCGTTGGACAATCTACTGGGCGGCGTCACCTTTGCCGGGCTGCGTTGGGCCACGGTTCTGGCGATCGCTTTCTGCGCCATTGACTTTGCCGGTCTGGTGCGCTTCTTCCTGCCTGAAGAAGAAGACGCCCCCACGCCGGTCGGCGTCTGGTACTTGATGGGCGCCTGGCTGCTTGGTGCGACGATGAACGCCCTGATGACCTGGTGGGCTGTGTCGCTCACCCTGCTAAACCATGAACTGGGCAACGAGGTCCTCTCCCGGCAGCAGCTGCTGGAAGTCGTGCCGGTCTTTGTCGCCGTGCTCGTCTGGCTGACGCGCATCCTGTTCATCGGCGCCTTCACCGTCGCCGGTAACTGGATGTTCGACTTCGCGAACCTGCGGCGCGCGCAGACGAAGCGCCAGGCCCGGCAGATCACGTCGCGTCCCGCGCTGGCCCAGGGCCAGCCGCGGCGCGCGTCCCTGCCACGGCCCACGCCTCTCCCGGCAGGCCTGCGCCCGGTGCGGGAGCCGGATCACGTACCGGCTATCTTCCGCCGCTTGCGGCGGGAAGAGCCGGCGGTCGTGGGAGCCGCAGGCATGACGGCAGACGAGCGCCGGAGCCAGCGGCTTTCTCGCCCTGAGCCCGTGCCGGCGGTCTTTTCCGCGGCAGGCGAAGACGAGTAAGGGAGGATTAGCCGGTGGCGCAGTGGATTTCTCCCTTTGACAATTACTTTATCGCCGGCCCGGCGCTGCCTGCGCCGGGCCGGCCTACCGGCGTTCCCAGCCTGCAGCGGATGGCGCTGATTCTGCTCGCCATTGCCGTCATCGTCTCCGGGCTTATCGCCATCAAACCGGCGCCTGCTCTGAGCGGGACCGGCGCTCTGGAAGATGCGCCGGTAGCTCCCGTCGCGGAGACAGTTGACGTCGCTCCGGCAATGCCGGAGGGGGTGCAGCGCATGGCTAAGATCAGCCACTACTGGCCTCCGTTGGGCGGCGTCAACTGCGCCCAGTTTGTCGGCGGCAAGTGCATCTCCAGGATGGCCAGCGGGCTGCCGTGGGAGGAATGGGTAGGGCGGGCGGCGGCCTGCCCTCCAGAGCTGCCCTTCGGAGCAACGGTCGAGCTGCCCGGCGGCGAGATATTCTATTGTCTCGACCGGGGCAGCAAGGTGGTCACCACCGCCGCGGGCGAGTTGTGGATTGACTTGCTCCTGGAGAGCGCGCCCGTACCGTACGGTACGGTCATGCCGGTGACGGTAAGGCTGCCGTAACGGCAGGTGCGTTTGCGCGATGGCAACACCAGGCGACTCGGCCTGCCAGGCAATCGAATAGTCGCTCCGGGCTGCCACGAAAAAGGGCCGGCGATCTTCCCACCGCCGGCCCTTTTTGTTCTCAGCCGTAACCTTCCTATGCGTCAGACTCTCTGGAGCGCAGAAGAGATTACATCTGACACGAAAAGTCAGTGACCTATGTACTAACGACCTTCCCCTTACTTTTCACTATACTTATTGCAGGTCGTGAAGCAAACACCATTGCATAGAGGGAAGGGTTTAGGTTCATGGTTGTGGTTCTCATTGTTCTCCTCGGTCTGATGTTCACCTCCGCGTTACTGATCGTCGCCGCCTGCGTCGCCTCTTCGCGCATGAGCCACGCACAGGAAGATGAGACGGCCTACGGCTACGCGCCTGCGGCCCACGCCTATGGAGACTGATCGGCCCGACCTTCCCTCACCTTCCCTTCTCCCCTCACTGTCTCGCAGGCGCCTGCCCGCTCCACGGCAGCGCGCCCATGACCCGCGTTAAGGCGCCTCGCCGCTTCCCGCTCTTTCGTCTGCCCCCACCTCCAATCTGACGCGCGTGCCGCGCCCGGCGCCGCTTTCCACCGCCAGCGTGCCGCCGACGACCGCCAGCATCGTGCTGTGCAGCGCCAGGCCCCGGCCGTTTACCCCGGCAGGCTCGAGCCCCACACCGTCATCCTCGATGACCAGCGCCACAGCCCGCGCGCTTTCGACCGCCTGCAGTCGCAGCCGCAGCGCCTCACTCCCTTCGCCACGTCCGTGCCGGGCGGCGTTACGCAGCACCTCGCGCGCGGCGTAAAAGAGGACCTCCGCCGTCAGGGGCGGTAAGGCGCGCAGCCGCTCCGCCGCCCCCGGCTCTACCTCCCAGACCACGTCGTCGAAGGCCTGTTCAAGCTCAGCCAGCGCCTCTTCCAGCGCCCCCAGCACGCCCAGCCGGGCCACCTCCGGTGTAATCACCGGCGGCACGTCCCGCAACAGGTTGGATACCTGCCGGTGCGCCTCGCTGATCAGCGCCGTCGCCGTTTCGCGCCCTTCCCCGCCGGCCTCCAGCGCCAGCAGCGCGGCGTGTAGCTGGGGCAGCACGTCGTCGTGCAACATGCGGCGCGTGCGCCGGTCGGCGACCTGCGTCGCTGCCAGCCGCTCGCGCTGCAGGGCCAGCAGCCGCCGGCCCATCTCCGCCCCGGCCTGCAGGTCAATCAGCCGTTCCCCGCTGGCCCGGGCAATCTCCATCTCCTCCTGCGTGTAGAGCCCGCCGTCGGCCTTATCCCCCAGCAGGAGCAGGCCGATCTGCCCGCGCTCGCCCCACAGAGAGATAGCCCACGTCGCCCCCGCGTAAACGGCCGGGTCCAGCGGGACACGCAGTATCTCTGGAGAGGCAAGCTGGCGGATGACTGCGTCCAGCGGCGGCAGCGGTTGGGCCGCCGGATAAGCCAGCGGCGGCCCGGCAAGCGGCGCCAGCGGCCCCAGCGCCACCAGATAGCCGCAGCGCGCGCCCAGGACATGGCGGCAGAGCGCGGCAAAGGGCGCCGTGGCATCCAGCTCCGGCGGGTGTGTCAGAGGCGCGCGCTCCCCCTTTTCCGGCGCCAGCAACTGGTCGTAGAGCTGCTGGCTGCTGACGAAGGGGCGCAGCGCGGCAATCGTCCGTTCCCGCTCGCGGTAACTTACCCAGACCAGCATGGCGAAAAAGACGGTCATCAGCACGGCCGAGAGCAGCACGCCGTAGACAGGCCGCAGCCCGGCCGTCAGCGTCAGGCCGACGAGCAGCCCGTAGCCCACGGCGAGCAGCAGGGCGCGCTGCCACTGCCGCCGCAGGCCCCGTCGCGGCAGCGTCTTGCCCGTGAAGATCTCGTAGGAGACGACCGCCTGCCCCAGCAGCACCACCGCGGTGGTGATGAGCAGGCTGGTCACCAGGTCGAGCCAGGCCAGCGTTGCCAGCACGTTTTGCGACAGCAGGTAAACGCCGTCGGGCGTGCGCACCACCAGCAGCATCCACGATAGCCCGCCGATGACCAGCAGGCTGACCAGCAGGAAGAGCAGCGTCGCCGCCACCAGCCAGGGACGGGCACGCTGCCGGGCGAGATCGCCCATGATACGCTCGGTGGGGCCGGGGCGCAGCAGTGCCTCCAGCGACAGGCCGATACACAGGGCCAGGTAGACGGCATAGCCTGCGCCCAGCAGCGTCGCGCCGCCCAGCTCGTAGATGGCGAAGCGCAGCGGCAACAGCGAGAGGGTCTCTGGAAACGGATTGAGATAGATGATGGCCGACACGATGCCCGCCGCCACTGCCAGCAGCAGCAGCCACAGCCAGCGCCGCCTGCGCCGCGTCCACGCGCTCTGCGGCGAGCTGCCATACCCGGCATACCAGATCATCGCCAGATACCAGAACAGCGGCATCGCCACAGCCGGCAGCAGCGCCCCATACCACCAGAAGCGGGCCGCGCGTGTTAGCTGGCCGAAGTCCAGGGAGAGAAAGGCGGTGTGGCTGACAAAAAACGCGCCCCCGACGAGCATTCCCCCGCCTGCAAGCCAGATCCCCCAGGCCCGGCGGTCGGCGTTCAGCAGCACCGTCGCCCCCAGCCACAGGAGCAGAATCGCGTTGGCCAGCGAGACGGCGACGGTGGCCCAGTCCAGCCAGAAGAGGCCGCTCACGCCCCTACTCCGCCCACGGCGCCCACTCTCCGCGCTCGTCCAGCACCCAGGGCTCGCCCGCTTCATCCCACTGAATCAGCCGGCCGGCGCGCACGATGATCGCCGCTCGCGTGCGCGCCACCTTCTCGTCAGTCGCCGTCTCGTTCAGCCCCCACGCCGTGTAAATCTGCCCGTTGATCCGGCTGATCGTGCGCTTGTCGCGAAAGCCCATGCGCGCCGCGATCTGTTCGTTGCTCAACCCCTGGGCCAGCATCCGCGCGACCTGCTGTTCGTTCGGCTCCAGCAGGGCCATCGGCGACTGCTCGTCCTTATGCCGCACCTCCTGCACGCGCGCCTCTACTTCCGGGTCGATGAAGCTGCGTCCGGCGGCGGCGTCGCGCAGCAGGGGCACGATCAGCGCCGGCAGCAGGTAGTTCGACTTGCGCACGTAAGCGTAATGGCTGAGGATGCCCGATCGCCGAAAGTCGCGGTAGTAGGTGTCGTCGTCCTGGATGGAATAGAAGACGACCGGATGGCGCGGCAGCTCGCGCCGGATGGCGACGGCAGCCTCGATGCCGTTCATCGCGCCTTCGAGCTGCACGTCCATCAGCACGGCGTCCGGCGGCGGCTCGCTTTCCAGGCAGCTCTGCACCGCCTCCTCGCCGCTGCCGCAGGCATAGACGACGCTTATCTCGCCCGTACTCTCCAGCCCTCGCACCATCGCGGGGCGCAGCTTCTCGTTGTCTTCGACCACCAGGATACGCATCATTCTGACTCCCTATCTTACTCCACAATACCCTGCTCCCGGTAGCCGTCCGCGGTCAAGCACTCAGGTGCGCCATCCGGTGTGCTCAGATTGTCGCTCCGCCGACCCGTTCGCCGTATGCTGAACCATGTCGCCGCGCAGGTAGCCCCGGCCGTGCCGGAAAGGAGAAGCGAATGGCCTTCAAGACGATCCTGATCCGTATGCTGCTTGCCATTATCGGCGGCATGATGACCGGCATCAGCCTGACGAGGCCCTCCCGCCCATGAAAGAAACCGTCGCCGCCTCTATACCCTCGCCGCGCGATACCATCGCCACACGGCTGCTCGGCGCGGCTGTGCTGCTTGGCTTGCTGGCCAACGCCCTTTTCTTCGACCAGCCGCTCGGCCTCAACGTGACGCTCTTCCTGCTCGCCCTCCTTGGCGCCGCCCTGCTGGCCGGCCGCAGTAAGGGTATCCGCCCGCTGCACCGCAACCTCTGGCTCGTGGCACCACTGATGCTCGTCGCCGTCTCCACCGCCCTGCGCGTGCAGCCCTTCCTGACCTTCCTCAACCTGGTCGCCGCCATGGGCCTGCTGTTGCTGCTGGCCCATTATTACACGGCGGGCTCGCCGTTCACACTCACCCTGCCCGGCTACCCGCTCGTCGCCGCCC
>Ga0123328_1002023_pt1 | contig 18894 bp, 29 predicted proteins | sample BioC12SIPDNA_2_FD_89702 | JGI IMG/M metagenome (GOLD analysis project Ga0123328, IMG submission 89702) | Anaerobic biogas reactor microbial communites from Washington, USA - Biogas_R1_A C12 SIP DNA | ecosystem: Engineered > Bioreactor > Anaerobic > Unclassified | place: Washington, USA...
GGCGCTGGAGCTTCCGGGACGGAGTCAATGACGTGATCCGGGTCACCGACGACGGCGGCGGGCCGGTGGACGTGGACATTCTGTCCAGCACCGGCTACAAGCTGGCCACGCGGGTGGCCTACAACGCCTGGAACCTGTGCGGGGGGCTCAAGGCGGTCCTGGATGCGGACACGACCCTCTCCCAGACCTACGTCGTCACCTACTCGGTGGCTACCCACAAATTCACGATTACCCACGGCGGGTCGACGCTGAGCTTGCACTGGAGCCACACCAACTGCAACCTGCACGACGACCTGGGTTTCAACGACGACGCCGACGACGCGAGCGCGACCAGCTACACGGCGGACTATACCATCTGGCCGGCCTGCCGGCACTGGTTCAGTCCCTATGCCAATGCCAGCTCGTTCCCGTGGGGGTCGATTCTGGACAAATTCGACACCGCCGGGACGCTGGACAGCGTCCTGCGCGACGTGCGCATCAACCGGCTGACGGTGCGCGCCGACGAGGACGCGGCGCTGCGCCTGACCTTTGGCGGCCGGGCGCTGTACGTGGCCGACGCGGCCGGGACCGAGACCGAGACGGACGACAGCACTTCCCTGGCTACGCCCAACACCGACGACGGGTCGCTGTCGTTTGGGAGCACTGCCGACTATCCCATGGCCTCTCTGGAGTTCGAGGCCAGTTGGGACGAGGAGGTCGAGCCGGCGCTGTGCCAGGGGACGCCGCGGTCGATTGTGCCCCGGCGACGCTCGGCGGGGGGTACGGCCGGGGTGTACTTGGGCGCCGAGGATGACGCCGGCGCGTTCCGAGCAGCGTTCTATGGCTCGGCCAGCGGCACGGCGCCGAGCAACACGATCGTCAGCCGGGCGCTGGACGTCCTGTTCGAGGCCGGGCAGGCGGTGTCGGGGGCGCTGGCGCCGGGGCAGGCCAGCGACACGGCGGACTATTACGGGGTGCGCATTGAGGCGCCCGAGTGCCAGATGATGGCCTACGACATCGAGAAAAGCGGCGACGCGCTGATCCGGGGCGACCTGGCGCTGCACATTACCCGCGAGGGCGCTGATTGGGGCCTGACGCTGATCAACGACGAGGACCGGAGCGTGTACCAGTAGGAATCCCTGGCGCCCAGTCACGATAATGAAACGTTATCGTGACTGTACGCGCCGCTGGCGACATAGGACGCATAATGTGAGTTAATGGAGGTAGGTATGGCGTTCAACGATCTCACGGCAGAACAACAGGGCATCATCGCGGAATACGTCAAACAACAGCGGGCGCTCGTCGGCTCGTTTGCGCGGTGGTTGAACCAGACGGAAGCATCTGACAACATGTACGACGGGCAAGTCGTGGACGCTTGGGCGAGCCTGGCCGATGGCGACCTGATTCCGGACGGTTCGGGCCTGGCGGGCGTGTCGCTGCTGAGCAAGGCGGAGGTGGCGTCTATCGCCGGGGCGTTCCAGCCGATTCTGACCACATACCAGACCGAGGCGCTGCGGCAACTCTATGTGAAAATCGCGGGCATGGTCAACACGATTTAGGAGTAGTCTGTGGCAATAACAAACTACTATGTTCGAGCGACCAACGGCGCAGACGTAGCCGGACAAGGCACAACGCATGCGACGGCATACAAGACGCCGCAGTTCGCGCTAAACGACATCGGCGCGACGCATGGGCGCAATGTTGTAGACGGCGACCAGATCAATATCTGTGATAGCTCGTTGGAGGGGGCCAATGTGCTCGCCGCGTCGCTGACCCTGGCGGCGTATGGGACACCAACGGTTCTGGCTCCGCTCATCATTCGCGGCTACACAGCGGCGGCGAATGATGGCGGTGTGGGGGAAATCAGTTGTGGCGGCGGTGCGTTTAGCGTGTTTTCGAGCACGACGATCCCGATCATCTTTGTAGACATCAAGGTCGGAAACTCGACCGTGCCGAGCACTATTCTCACCGTTGGACCATATTCCCAACTACTGCGAGTTGAGGCGCATACAGCATTAAGCGCATTTTCTTGTTATGCCAACTCAGTAGTCGCGGGCTGCTATACCCACGACCTGACACAGTCGGCGGTTTTTGCTGCGGGCGCTGGCGTGAGCATCTGGGGCAACTATCTGAAAGCGGCAAGCTACGGGATTAGTGTACAGTACAGCTACTACGCAGTACACGCGATAGGCAACATCATCGTCATGTCGGGCAACACAACAGGAATCCAGCTTCCACGGGACGGCATTGCGCTGGGGAATATCCTGTACGCCACGGGCGCGAATACAGGAATTGGCATCAATCTCAGCGACTCGCGGGCTGGGTGCGTGATCGGGAACAATATCATCTGTGGTTGGTCGGGCGCGGCGGCGCAGTTGGCTGACACGAATCCGACCGAGATGGATGCGACGAATCTCGCCGGTTGGTATGTGTTCGATCTTGCGCAGGCGGAGACAAACGCTGAAGTGGGAGTGTTTGCGCCGGTGTCGGTTACGGCGAATGTGGTACTGGACCAGGTGCAGGTGTTTTTCCAGGATGCGAGTATCAGTAGCAGGGCGAGCCAGACGAGCCTGGACACGATTGACGGGATTGTGGATGCTATTGTGGTGGATACCGGGACCGACATCCCGGCGGCTATCGCGGCGCTGAATGACCTGAGCGCGGCGGAACTGTTGGGCACAGCGGTCGAGGGCACTTATACACTCAGCGAGGTCTTGCAACTGATGGCGGCTGTGTTGTTTGGCAAGACGAGCGGGGGCGGGACGACAACTGTCACATTCCGCAACACGGGCGATTCAGCGGATAGAGTGGTTGCCACTGTCGATACTGACGGAAACCGCACGGCAGTGACATTGGACCCGACCTAATGGCTGATTATCTGGCAGGGACTGCTCCTAACCGGTACTGGCCCGCATCGTATTGGCCTGCTGGTGTGCGGGTGCGCGTAGACGTCGTCGAGTTATCGTTGCACATCCAGCAGAGCCTGAATCTGTATCTGGGTATATGCCAGCAGCGGACTTGCCGGCTATACGTGGAGGAGGGGCGGGAGTTCTCGCTCCAGTTGAGGTAGCGATGCCCAAGATCTACAAAGGCGACATTGGCACCGTGTTCACGGTGACCGTCTATAGCGGTAACGCCGTAAAACCGATTTCGACCGCCACGACCAAAACCATCAAGTTCAAAAAGCCCTCGGGCTTGGTCGTGAGCAAGGCCGGGTCTTTTGTGACCGACGGGTCAGACGGCCAGTATCAATATACTACCGTCGAGGGCGACCTGGACGAGGCGGGGGACTGGGAGATCCAGGGCTACGTGGTCCTATCGGACTGGAGCGGGCACACGGAAACGGACACGTTCCCGGTGCACGAGTATTTGAGCTAAGGGGGGAGTCATGCGCGACCGTGGGATTATCCGGATAACGCCACCGGGAGCGGGGGCGGAGGTCGTCGAGGAGCTGACGCGGCTGGAGCGCCGGCGGGTGCGGGGCCTGGCCGGCGACGAGGAGCTGGCGCGGATTGAGGCGCTGCCGGGCGAGCTGGCCGCAGCGTTGGAGCGGGAGACCATCGTCCTGGTGCTGCGGGTGGCCACGCGGCGGGGCGGAATGCGCCGCGAGCGGCTGAGGCGCGAGGTCCTGGGCTGGCTCCGCGAGAGCGGTCACGCCGAGACGCCGATCGGCGAGCTGCCGGCAGAGGCGCTGGAGTCGCTGACGATCATGAGCCAGGCGGCGGCCATCGCCGGGGCGCTGGTGGACGACGAGTGCGTGAACTTTGCGCCGCCGGACGAGATCGCCGGCTGGCTAGAGGTGCCGGATTTCCTCTTTGCGCCGGCGCTGGAGATGGCCCTGGCGCTCAACCCTCACTGGCTGCCCGAGGCGCCTGAGGAAGAGGCGGCGGCGGACGGCGACTCAAAAAACGCAGGAGCGCCAGGCTCCAGGAGCAATGGCGGCAGGTAGACGCCGTCCTCCGGGCCTGGCTGAAGGATAACGACGAGGAGGAGGCGCCGGCCTTCGACGAGCTGCTGGCGCGGCCCGAGGAGAGCTTGCAGCTCTTTGCGCTGTGCCGGTCGACCGACTGGCACGCGCTGCCGACGGCCGGGGGCTGGCTGGACCAGCCGGACTGGTTTGTGCATGACATGTTCATCATCGGGCAGCGCCTGGGCCACCTGAGGCGCAAGAAGGACCGGGGCCGGGCGGCGCAGGAGCGGCTGCGCAAGGCGGCGAGGAGGCGCTGATGTTCAAGCTAGAGCCGGTGGATGCCAAGCGGATCGTCCGCGTGCTGGACGGCCTGGCGCGGATGCCGCTGCGGTTCGGCAAGGGCCAGATCGACAAGATCGGCGACGCGATCCGGCAGGGCGTGGCGGTCCAGTTCGAGAGCGAGGGTCAGGCGGCGGGCGGCTGGCCGGCGCTGGCTGCCAGCACCGTGGCGCAGCGGCGCCGGCTGGGGTTCCCCGGCGCGCACATGATCCTGCAGCGGACGCGGGAGCTAAAGACGAGCTGGACCGACCGGCAGCACCCGGATCACAGCCAGCAGTCGGGGGCGTTTGCCGGGATGCTGGTGCTGACCGTGGCCAGCGAGGACGAGCGCGCCGCCTGGCTGTGGCGGGGGAATCCGGAGAAGAACCTGCCGCCGCGGCCGCAGGCCCTGCTGGGCGAGCGCGAGCTGGAGCGGATCGACTCGGTGATCATCCGCGAGCTGGAGCAGAGCGCCCACCGGGTCCCATGATGGCCTCGACGGGCCGGCGTGCAAGAGTTCCCTCCTTTGCTCAGCCGCCGGCCCGCAGGCAAATTTGCTTAGCACAATATGTCTTGTGCTAAGCAAAAATTCAAACAATGAATACCGACAGCTATGCACCCTCCCCCGCCCCTCTACGCTTATCCCTCCAATGCCAAACAAATTCGACGAGCACATCGCGAGCACCATGCGTTCAATCCACAGTACAACATTATGGAGGTGGAACAATGGCTGTCCAACTGTCCTTCGCCGGCGCGGCCACGCCCGCCGGCAACATTTCCGAACGCGTCGCCGAGGTTCTGCGACGGCACCCCGAGGCTCGCAACTCGTACAAGGCGCTGATGTTCTGGTACTGGGTGGAGTGCGACGGGCTCGATGGCGTGCTGGATGCTCAAGCCCTCGACTCCTTCCGGCGGTGGTTTTGCAGCAAGGGCGTCACCTCGCCCAAGACGCTGCAGAACCGCGCCATGGAGGTCCAGAACGACAATCCGGCCCTCGACGCCTGCCCCGAGGTGGAGACCTGGCGGCAGCGGCAGAGCCGGGCGGGGGTGGTCCGATGAGCGAGAATCCTGAGCGGACCCTGGCCCTGGACGCCTCGACCCGCGCTGTGGGCTGGGTGGTGGCCGACGACCAGACCTATCTGGCCAGCGGTTGTTTCCGGCCACGCAGCGGCGACGCCTACGTGCGGATCGAGCAGATCGGCGCCTGGCTGGAGCAGATGATCGCCGACTGGCAACCGGCGCAGATCGCCATCGAGGAGCCATGCGGTGACCACGGGAACCGGCGCTCGGACCGGCTGCTGGGCTGCGCGCTGGGTGTGGTGTTGGAGCGTGCCCGCAGTGGCGGCCTGCGCCTCCACCTGGTGCACCCGATGCGGGTGAAGGCGACAGGGTTGCACAAGAAAGCGGTCCGCATGGCAGCGGCGTACATTGGCAAAACCCGGGTCGGCGGCGACGAGGCCGACGCCGTAGGGGTGTGGCAGGCGAGCATGGCGCCGGCGTGGAGGAATCGATGAAACGGACCACGCAAAACTATGAGTGCAGACGGTGCCCCTACCTGCCCCAATGCCGCGAGGCCACCCGCGAGGGCCAGCCGGTGCTGTGCGAAGAAAGCCTGCTGGTGCCGGTGGTGGACTATCACCAGGCGCGCAAGGCCGGTTACCGCTCGGTGAGCGGCCGGCGCAAGCTGCCCAACGCCGAGCTAGTATTCGGGGTGCTGGATGACGACCCGTGCGCGCGAGCCTGCGGCGGGTATCTATTGGAGCGAGTTCCCGGCAGCGGTCCGACGGTGCCGGCGATCCGGTTCGTGTCGCTATAGGAGGTCCTGGTGATCAGCATCTTTAACGGTCGGAACCTGTCAGCAGATGGGGCAACCGACGATGTTTATGTCAAGGTATCTGTGGCGATGCGCGAGCATCTGCACGAGTTCAACACCGGCAAGAATCTCAACCCGCTGGGGGTGTTCCTGGCCATCGCCCTCCACGCCGACGCCTGGGGCTGGTGCTGGCCCAGCCGGCGGTTGTTGAAGAAGGAAACGGGGGTCACGACCGACAACGCCATGAGTTCGGCCCTGGCCCACCTGCGCGCGATGCGGATCGGCGGCGCGCGGACGCTGGCCATGTACCGGGAACGGGACCCGGAGACGCAGCAATGGGGGCATACCTGCTACCGAATCTTTCCCGATGCCTGGGGGGCGCTGGAGAGTGATCCCCTGGAGCACGCACCGGCGCACCTGAGCCACCTGACCCTTTATGACCCCCGCAAGTCCGACCCAGAGTCGGACCCAGTTACCGATCTGCCATATGTGGGTAGCCCACAAGCGGCCGATCCGCATCTGGATACTCAAGGACAGAAGAAGATCCATAGAGAACAAGAACCAACTAGTAAGGAGAACCAGGAAAAGAAAGATTGCGCCGCTAACGCGGCGCGCGCGCCCGAGCCGGCCGCCCCTCCCGAGCCGGTTCAAGAACCGCCTAAACTGACAGAGGACCAGCTCGCCAAGGCTTCGGGGCTGGCGGCGCTGGAGCACGCGCGCAACGGGGACGCGCCCTGGTCGGAGCCGGGCGCGGCCTATGCGCTGCCGGCGACCACCCAGGAGGGGCGGCACCCCAACCTGGCGGGCTGGTCGGGGGTCCTGGCCAGGCGGCGATGGGCTGGGGACGTGCGGATGGAAGACGTGCTGGAGCTGGCCGGGCGGTTCGCCGACGCGGCCCACGCCGACCTGACCCCACCCAGCGCTGCCGATCCGGGCGCGGTCAAGGACTGGGCGGCGGGCCTGGAGCGCCTGTTGATCTCGGCCAGCCCGGAGCGACCGCCGGGAGACCAAAACGGGAGCCGGCCCGCCTGGCTGGACCTGCGCCGCCGGCGCGCGGCCTGGATCCTGGACTGGATTTTCACGCGCCGGACCGCGGGCGACCGCGTGTATGCCGGTTTCACCATCAGCCGGCCTGGCAGCGTGTTGAAAATCGCGACAAACGCCGAGGCGGACCTCCGCCACCTACAGAAAATCGAGGGATTGAACCATGAGCAACTACCCGCCATTGACCCCGCAAAATCTGGAAAGTCGTCCGGCGCCAGCGACCCCGTCCTGCGCCAGGTCGCTGCACACGCCGACGCCATCCGCAACCGGAGCCGGCACGTCGCCGCTCCCCATGCCGCATAGCCGCATGATCGCCCTGCCGAGCGGGCTGACCGCCGGCGCGGCGGCCGGAATGCGCCTGGACCGGTGGCGTGTCGAGCGGCCCGAGCAGCGCCGCGTCCTGTCGGACGCGGGAGACTGGTATTTTGCCTGGCTATACGGGCAGCTCGGTGCCGGCCAGGAGTGGCTGTACCTCCACGGTCCGTTCGGGACGGGCAAAACCCACATCGCCGTCGGGCTGGTGTACGAGATGGTCGTCGGCAGCACCTGGGCGCCCGGGGTGGCGGTGCTCAATTGGGCGACGCATATCGAGCAGGCGCTGGAACAGATGAACAGCGGCCGCAACGACGCGGACCGAGAGATCTCGGCCGCGCGCGATGCCGACGTGCTTCTCCTCGACGACCTGGACAAGGCCGACGGCTCCCGGTTTACGCTGAGGCGCGTGTATTCGTTGATCGACGCCCGGCTGATGGCCGGCCGGACGACGCTGATCACGGCCAACCGGCCGATGGCCGATCTTCTGACTCACTGGGTAACGACGGCGCGGACTGAGGAGCGTGCCCAGGTGGCCGACAAGGCCGGCGCGATTGTCGAGCGGCTGGCGCAGTGCTGCCAGGAGCTGGCGTTCACCGGGCGGTCGTATCGGTTATAACACAGGGTTTGTGCGATTTGACAAGGAGCGGGACATGTGCTATTATACCCCCGAGCTACCAACTCTGAAGGGCGGATTTTTTACGTCTGTCGCGCACAACCCCATATCCGCGTTGTGGACAAAGGCCCGCAACGGCAGAAGCTCCGCCGCAGAGTTGGTAGCTCCCGGCAGACGCTGCCGTTGTGGGCTTTTGTGTTTTCTGATAAAGGAGCTACCAAATGCCAGAAAAAGTGTCCACCCAAACTCCCTCGATCTGTGTCACCTGCCCCATTTGCGGGCGCCTACTCACCGAAGATTTCAACCGCGGCGCCATGATGTGCGGCCACTGCAACCGGCGATGGTCGATCTCGGCGCTGATCGCCTCGCTGCAGGGCATCGTCTCGCTATTGACGGCCGAGATGAACTAGGACAGTAGACCCCGGCGGCCTGGCCGGGGTCCGCTGCGCGCCGGCGTCCATAGTGTAGCTGGGTAACACACTATTTCTGCAATTACAGTGGTAAGCGCAAAGGAGGAAGCTCGTGGGGAGAAAATTGATCGACCTGACCGGGCAGCGGTTTGAGAAATTGGTGGCACTAGAATACCGCGGAAAAAGCAAATGGTTGTGCCGGTGCGATTGCGGGACGGAAAAAGAAATATTGGGTCACGATCTGCGTTCTGGTCATACCTGTTCTTGTGGCTGTATGCGGGGAGCGAAGGCGCGGCATGGAATGACTGGTACTTCAGAGTATAATACCTGGCGCGATATGCGCCACCGATGTGAGAATGGAAGCCACCCCAGGTTTAACAACTATGGTGGCCGCGGGATCACGGTCTGCGAGCGGTGGCAGGAATTCGAGGCGTTCTACGAGGACATGGGACCCCGTCCCTCGCCCGGGCACTCCCTGGACCGGATCGACAACGACGGCCCCTACTCTCCGGAAAACTGCCGCTGGGCGACCTGGTCGCAGCAGAATTCCAACAGACGTCCATTTCAAAATAGCAATAACCAGATGCTCACCTATGGCGGCAAAACCCAAAGCGTGACTGATTGGGCGGAGGAAATAGGGCTGAGCTATCCAGGGCTGTTATACAGGTTGCAGACCTACGGGGACGTGAAGCGCGCCTTGACCAAGGAACCCCAACGTCGCCGATCCAGGTGATAAATAGTCACACTTGCTACATGCCTAGTCACGATTTGACAATCTCCAGGTTTGTGTGGTATAATAGGCATAGTACCAGCACGGCTATCTTTTTTGGGCAAAATCAACAGCGAAACTAGGTACATCCACAGGGAGAGACATGAACCGAAAGGGACGCAACGAGGCCATCATGAGACTGTGGCCGGCCATCCAGGCCAAGGCCAGCTACCTGGCAGCGACATACAACCACCCCGAGCCCGACGACATCGCCAACGAGCTGGTGCTCGTCATCCTCGACCGGTCCGAGCAGGTCGCCTCGTTTCTGAGTCAGCAGCAGACCTACATCCTGAACTTTGCCCAGTGGCGCTGGCAAGACGCGCAGCGGCGCGAGCGCCACCTGCGGACCGTCGGCATCGACGAGCCGCTGCCCCACGCGCCCGACAGCAGCCTGGCCGAGACGCTGCCGGACCCGGCCGACACGCCGGCCGAGGCGGCGCTGGCCGCCAGCGACATGGAGACCCTGGCCCGGGCGCTGGGCAACCTGCCGGAGCAGGCGCGCGAGCTGCTGGTGCGGGTGTATGGCCGGGGCGAGAGCCAGCGGTCCATCGCCCAGGAGATGGGGCGGCCGGAGGGGACCATTCGCCGGTGGGTGACCGATGCCCGGCGGATGCTGGCAGCGGAGCTGGGCGCGTGAGCACTCGGCGACGGCCATTCGTTCAATCTGTGAAATCTAGTGAAAGGGGGGCTCTTATGGAAGCGCACGGGTTACACAGAGAAGCGAGATTGGTCTATTGGCTGAGCCTGATCCCCGGCGGCCTGGCTCTGTTTTTCCTGCAGCAGGCCGTCCGGTGCCACCACCCCGGTTGGTGGTGGGCGGCTGGGTTTTTCGGGGTATTGTGGATCATTTGGCTGTGGATGGCCTACGAGCTGGAGCGCGCCCCGGAAGGAGAGGACGAATGAGACTGGTTAAGCTGTTGCGCCACCGCGCGCCCGCGGTGGTGATTTTCGCCGAAGTTCGGTTGATTCTGCGCCGGCTGGCCCGGCGCCTGAGGATGGAGGTGCGCTATGAGTTCGAGTTCTAGCCTGCTGCGATACCACCGCATCGCCGTCAGTCGCGTCGACGGCCCCGGCGAGCGGGCCGTGCTGTGGACCCAGGGCTGCCCGATCCACTGCCCCGGCTGCCAGAACCGCCACCTGTGGGATCCGGCCGGCGGGCGGGACGGGCATCCGTTCTGGCTGGCCATGCGGCTGGCAACGCTGAATCTGCCGGTGACCATCACCGGCGGCGAGCCGTTCTACCAGCCCGCGGCGCTGGCCGAACTGCTGCGCAACTTGCGCGCTCTCCGGCCCGGCGTCGAGATCCTGGTCTATACCGGCGCTACCCTGGGGACCCTGGTACAGATGTCGAGAGACACGCCGGCCATCGGTGACGCGCTGGCACTCATCGACGTGCTGGTCGACGGCCCCTACATGGCGGCTGAGGATCATGACGCCCTGCAGTACCGGGGCAGCGCCAACCAGCGCGTGCTCGACCTGCCGGCGACGCTGGCTGCGTTGGAGCCGGTCGAGCTGGACTGGGACACGCCGCGGCTGACGATTACCCGCGAGGGCGACGTCCTGGCTGCGGCGGCGCTGCTGGAGCCGTACCTGACCCTGGGCGAGTTGCGGGACCACCGGCGCTGCGGCCAGGTGGATTGACCCAACAAAGAAGTGAGCCGGGGACCCGCCATCCCCGGCTCGAGAGACCCAGCGCAACGAGGCTACCCGTCCGCTGTGTGTATTCTACCACAGAGCGGACGTAAATGCAAAAAGGAGGTCCGACTGTGGAACAAACGTTCGCAATTTCTACCCCGGCATCTGCCCCCGCGTTTTCGACGTTCGAGCTGCTGCACGGCCCGATGCACACCGGCGTGATGCTCGGCAACCTGGGCGTGCTGGCCGACGGTGTACCCTGCCCGTGGTGCGGCCGGGCCGGCAAGCTGCGGGTGAACCGGCAGCGCGCCGGCGCCTTTATGGTGTTCACCCTGGAGGGCGACCGGCCCTGTCCCCCAAAGACGACGTTCTCCTGCTACCGCTGCCATCACGTGGCGACGGTGGCAGGCGCCCTGGACCCGGCGCTGTGGCCGGACGCTGCCGCCTACCTGGCCGAGACGACCGCCCACCTGGTGACCGTGCCGGAGCGGATCGAGTACGAACCGATCCGCCCGCCCCGGTTCAGCCGGCGCGAGCGGGAGCTGCTCGGGCTGGGCGGCACGGGCAAGCCCCGGCACAGCCTCTTTGACGAGGAGCGCCTGGGCGCGCGGCCGCGGGTGCCGGCGCTTGAGGCGTTATCAGAATAACGCGTTATCAGAATAACGGCAGAGCGAGCACTCGGGCCGCCCCGTTCGTTCAATCCTCGAGACCCAAATCCGAGGAGAGAGACGATGAGCAAAAAGATCCGCAAGCGCAAAACGAGCGAGTTCGAGAGTGCGGTCGCCCTGGCGCCCGGCCTCGACGAGATGCGCCGCAAACACGCGGAGCGGTTCGCCGGCGGCGAGACGAGCCGGGTCTCTACGATCCGGCTCGAGCTGGACTGGATCCGCAAGAACGGCGCACTGGTCGACGTGGACGTGGTGGGGCTGTCGATGCTTACCTGCACCGTGCGGCTCTCGGAGCTGGGGTTCCCCGACGAGATCGCACTGGCGACCATCGGCCAGGTGATCATGAACCTGGCGGACGCCGGCCTGCTGCCCGAGTGGATCCTGTCCTTTAACCGGCGGACCAACAGCGTGAGCATGGCCCTGTGCCGGCCGGTGTACCTGCGGTCGGCCAAGTCGATTGAGAGCCAGGTGCGCCAGCAGCTCGCCGCGTTTTCCTACCGCAAGGGGATGGAGCGGGTGCTGGGGCCGTACTACTGGATCCCGGTGACGGCCTACGGGGCCTGGAAAAGCGACTTTGACCAACGCCAGGCGGCGCTAGAGGAGGTCAAGGCCCACCTGGTCAATGACCTGGTCGCCTGGGAGCACGAGATCGCCGCCGGCTGGCGTCTGATCGCCCGCGAGGCCTATGCCGCGATCACCCGGCGCGTGCCTTTCACCTACGGTGAGGAGGCGTTCACCGACCGGCTGGTGCAATCGGTGTCCCGGCGGCTGCCCACGGCGGAGCAGATCCAGGGCGGCATCCGGCTCGAGTACAGCACGCCCGTGCTGCTGACGCCCTCCGAGGTCGAGGCCGATCTGGCCCGCCGCGACGCCATTGCCTACCAGCGCGAGCTGGAGTATGCGCGGGTGGCCGAGATCGAGGCCGAGCACCGCGCCCGGGCGAGGGTGGTCGAGGTCAAGTCGTTCGAGCAGGCCCGGCTCCTGCGCGTGCATACCGACGCCGAGGCGCAGATCGCCTGGGAACGGGCCGAGTACGAACGCCGGCGGTTGCGGGCGATGCACGAGGCCGAGCTGGAACACGCCCGGCGGCAGATCGCCGAGATGGAGTCGCCGTTCCAACAGGTGATCGAGTCACTGCGCGCCGACATCTATGAGACCGTGCAGCACGTGCTGGCGTCGATTCAAAAGCATGGCCACGTGCGGGGCAAGAGCGCCGAGCAGGCGCGGAACATGATCGCTACGTTTCAGTTGCTCAACGTGGCCGGGGACGAGGAGTTGGAGCGGCTGTTGGGCGACCTGGGGCAAGCGCTGGACCGGCCGGGCGCGGAGACGGCGCGCGACGCGGGCGCGATTGCCGATGCGTTGACGGCCCTGGCCCGCGAGACGGTCGAGGCGGCGCAGGCCGTGGCCCGCCGGCTGGAGCCCAGCCAGGCGGCGCTGATCGAGATCTAGCCTGCGATTAGCAGGATAACCGCACAAACGCGAGCACTCGGCCCGCCCCGTTCGTTCAATCTCTGAGACCCAAACTCTGAGACCCAAACCCAAGGAGGCAACGATGGATACCCAAGACGCCCTGACCAAGCTCGACCGGCTGCTACGCAGCCGAGTGCCCGTGACGTACATCGTCTCCCACGAGGAGACCCGCGTCATCGACAGCATTACCCGCGTCGCCGCCCAGCCGGTCATCGGCCTGAGCGGTGAGCCGATTCTCCCCGCCGGGCGCCGCGTGTTCACCTGGTCGTTTACGCGCGGCATCCTGCCCGCCCACCACCGCCGACTGCAGGACCTGGCCGGCGACGCGCGGCTCTATAGCCGCGACCTGGCCGCCGAGCTGGGCGCGCCCGCCCACCTGGATGGGAACGAGGCCGCCAAGTCGTGGGCCGAGGGGCTGCTCAACGCCTTTGACCCGATGCAGACCCGCGACCCGGTGGATGCTCTGGCCCGCTTTGGCGAGTACGCCCGGGCGGACGGCACGGTGGCGGGCATGACCGACAACGCCAGCCTGCTGATCGCCTGTGACCTGCACCGGTTCCTGGGCGACCACGATCCCCTGCCGATCCGCGCCCTGCGCGACCTGGCCGCCGAGCTGGCCGCCACCCGCTCGGCCTGTATCATTGTCGCCCCCACGCTGATCCCTTTGGGCGACGCCGAGAAGCAGATCGCCGTCATTGACTGGCCGCTGCCGACGCCCGAGGAGCTGGCCGGGTTGGTGAGCCGCATCGCCCGGCAGCTCCCCGAGCACGTCCCGGTCCACCTTAACGGCGACACGGACGTGCTGGCGCGGGCGATGGCCGGGCTGACGGCGGCCGAGTCCCAGCAGGCGCTGCTGCAGGCGGTGGTGGCCACGGGCGCGCTGGAGGTTGCGAGCGCGGCGCCGGTGATCCTGGAGGCCAAGCGGGAAGCAGTGCGGCGGTCGGGCTGCCTGGAGTACATCTCGGAGCAGGCAGGCGCCGGCGACATTGGCGGCCTGGACCTGTTCAAAGCGGAGACGGGCGAGCTGCCCCGGCTGTTCACGGCCGAGGCGGCCGCGGCCCACGTGGAGCCGCCGCGGGGGTTGCTGCTGGTGGGGGTGCCCGGCACGGGCAAGAGCCTCACGGCCAAGGCCATCGCCGGCGGGCGGATGCCGCTGCTCCGCTTTGACGTGGGCGCGGCCATGGGCTCGCTGGTAGGCCAGTCGGAGGCCAACGTGCGCGAGGCGCTCAAGATCGCAGAGGCGGTCGCCCCGTGCGTGCTCTGGCTGGACGAGATCGAAAAGGCGCTGGGCGGCGCCGGCGGCGAGATGGACGGCGGGACCTCGACCCGGGTCCTGGGCACGATCCTGACCTGGATGCAGGAGCGAACGGCGCCGGTGTTGGTGATGGCCACGGCCAACGACGTCTCCAGCTTGCGGCCCGAGTTGGTAAACCGGTTCGAGCAGGTCTGGTTTGTCGACCTGCCGGGGCCGGCGGCCTGCGCCGAGATCCTGACCATCCACGCCCGCAAGCGCGCCCAGGAGCTGAGCGCGGCCGACGCGGAGCGGCTGGGCCGCCAGGCAGCGCAGATGGCGCTCAACGGCCGCGAGATCGAGCAGGCGGTCAAGGCGGCGCTGCGGACCCTGTTCCTGGGCGGCGCGCAGGGCGACCTGGCCCAAGTGCTGAACAGCGCGATTGCGGCGACGGTGCCGGTGTCGCAGACGATGGACCAGGAGATCGCCCGGCTGCGGGCCTGGTCCGCCGGACGCGCCCGGCCGGCCAGCTCGCGGGAGACGGCCTCGGCGCCCCAGAGCCACACGGTGATGCCCGATCTGTAAGCCCACCGGGGGCGGCTGCGGCCGCCCCCCACTCTAATTGGAGGTGCAACGATGCTGTACCGATTTCATGTGCGCGGGCAGTTGAAAGTGGTCACCTGGCCATCAAAGCCGCCCTCGGGATCTGACGTTGAGGAGACGGCCGTCGACGTGGACACGAGCGTGGTCGCGCCCGACACCGAGGAGGACATGCAGCAGGTCCGGCGGGGGATGCTGGATCGGTGTCCGGACGCGCTGGCGATCACCTGGCGCCGAGAGCCGGTGGTCGTGGCGGAGGAGCTGCCAACGGATCAGCTCCTGCGGCACCTGGACGCGCCGGCGCTGCCGGGGTTGTAGGCGAGCACTCGGCGCCCGCCATTCGTTCAATCTCTGAGACCCAGTACCGAGGAGGCAACCGTGAGCAAGTACCGCGAGATCGAGACCGAGTTCAAAGACGAGGCGCTGTTCGTCAAATCGCTGCAGGCGGCCGGGGTTCCGTTCGAGCACTCTGCCGGCCAGGGAGAGCAGTTGGTCGGCTACGTGGGGGACCTGCGCGACGAGCGGGCCAACTATATCGTGCGCCGGCAGCACATCGGCCTGGGCAGCAACGACCTGGGCTACCGGGTCGAGGGCGGGCGCATCACGGCCATTGTGTCGGAGTATGACACGATGTGCCCGGAGACGACGCGGATCCGCAACCGCGTCAAGCAGGAGTACGCGCGGGCGTTTGTGCAGCGCGAGGCGACGCGGCGCGGGTATCGCGTTGAGGAGCGGCGCGACCAGGCCGGCAACATCCAGATCCAGCTCAGGAGGGTACGATGAGCGAGAGCATTGAGATCACGATTACCCCGGAGGGGGACCTGAAGGGCGAGCTGAGGGGCATCGAGGGCGCGGGCTGCGAGAAGCTGCTCGACTGGCTCGCCGAGTTGGGTACGACGACGGTGGATCGTCGTACCCCCGACTATTACCGGCGCCAGACGGTCGAGCGCCGGCAGTCGGCTGGGGGGCGGGTCTAGCCCCCTCTCCTCCTTGTAAGGGGCGCCGGGTTGGGAGCCCGGCGCCCCTGTGACTCATCCCAAAAAGGAGTGGCGACTATGAACGAGAAACTGGGGAGCTTGGCGCGATTTGCAGAGGTGGAAGGCGTGCGGCGGGTGGAGAGCCTGCGCATCCAGAATGCGTGGCTGAAGGGCGACGGAGAAAGTCTATTCGAGCTTGAGGCCCAGTACGCGGACGGGGACGTCATTTTGCAGCCGCATCCACGGTATGCGAATGCGGCCGCTGTGATCCTGCATGGCCGGGAGTTTTTGGCCGTGCTGGTGTGGCTGATCCGGCAGGGGCTGCTGGAAAACGTCGGGCTGGTCTCCGCGGGAACCGCGCCCGTAGGGGTTGTAAAGGGCGGGCGAGGCACTGCCTCGCCCCTACGTCTCCAGGAGGACAACGGGCGGGACTCGTGCCTGTGTACGTTGGAGCCTGCTGCCCCTACGGAACCGGAGGAGGATGACGAGATCGACATGGACTGGGAGGGCTATTTCTACGAGCGGGAATTGACCGAAACGTCAACAGAGCCTGGCGCCGGCCAGCGGCTGGTGACGATGGTGGCCGACGCCTCGTCGGTCGATGAAGAGGAGGGGGAGCCGGAACTCGAGGTCCCTTTTTACACGGGGTTAATTCATTGTGTCGAGGGGTCGGGAGAGCCGGGTTGGCTGGAAATGCCGATGGTGATGAGCTACCTGCACCACGACAAGGAGCTGAGCGCCAGCGACATCGCGAAATTGTGCGGCACGACCTACGCCCGGGTCAAGGGCGCGCTGAAGCGCCTCGGGATCGAACAAAGGAGTTATCGGGGCCAGCGGAGCAAAATCGATCCGCGCTCCGCGCCCGAATACACCGTTCGGTGATGGTGCAGCGGGCCGTGGCTGCCAACCGACAGCCGATGGCGTGGTTGGCGGACCTGTTGGCATAGAGAGGACTGTTGGCATAGAGAGGAGAAAAGGGTGAAGATGGGAAACTTGGGGCATGTGGCGTTACTCGTTCTGGTGTGGGCTGGCATCGTCGTGGCCGGCTGTTCCATCCTGAGCTACATCCGGGCTGAGCTGCGCTGGAGGCGGGTCGGGCGCCGGCGGAGGGACCGGTTGACATGGTAAGGACGCGGGATCGGATCCTGGCGTACATCCGCGAGTATTGCAGCACCAACGGCTATGGGCCGACGATGCACGAAATCGCCGACGCCGTGGGGGTAGCCAGCACGAACACGGTGGCCTACCACGTCAGGCAGCTCGAAGCTCAGGGCCGCATCATGCGCCGGGCGCCGCGGCGCCATCGAAGCATCATCCCAGCCGGCGGAGGCGGCAACTAATGACTAACGGCGGTATCACTCCGCGCGAGATCCACGCGGCGCAAGCGGCGATGGAGCGGGCGGTCGTGCAGTTGATGGAGGCCGACAAGATCTTGAGCCCGCATCACGGGGACCCCGACGTGTACCAGGTTCTGTGCCTGGTGCCGATCGGCGGCGTGCAGCGGGCCATTGGCTGGTTACGGTCGATCGAGAACGAGGGAGGACGATGATCCTGTGTGACGTTCGCGACGTGTGCCTTGTGCCCGTCTACCGCAAAGGCGAGGCCCTGGAGGTGCCGGTCGGTAGTCTGCCCGGCTACCGGTGCGGGTTCGAAAAGGCGGGCACGATTGCCGGCTGTCCCAAACGGCGCCGGCTGGACTGCCGTCGGGAGGGAGCCGAGGCGGTTCCCAGCCCGGCGACCCTCGTCCAACTGGAGCTCGCCGTTTGAGCTTACTTGTGTAATCATTGACATAGCCGCTGGGCTGTGGTACAATTCCATCGAGACCCGACGAAGGAGGCGCTCCGATGGAATTCCGCAACATCGGCGACTATATCACGACCCGGGCTGCGCAACTCCGAACGAGCGTGCGCGGCCTTTCTATTGACCTCGGCTGGTCCGAGTCGTACTTGGATGGAATCGCCCGCGGCACTTTCTCGATGAGTGCGGAGCGCGCCCGGAAGTTGGGCCGCCACATCTATATGCAGATCTACGAGGGTCAGGCGCAGGCGACCAGCGTCGAGGAGTATATCGCCGTCAGCCTGGCTGCTGGATTGCCGTGGCCTCCCCCGGCCGCGCTGCCCACCGAAGCGCTGGGAGCCGCTGTGGCGGGCCTTGATGCGTTCAACCTGGCCGAGCTGATCAACTATGCCGGCTATCTCCGCACCCGACCGGCGCCGGCGGGGCTGATCGACAGCGCCGCGGAGGCACTCGGGGCCGCCGCGCAACCGGAGCAGGGGGCCGGTCTGCCCGACAGCGTCTTGACGCTGGCCGAGCGGATCGCTGCGTTGCCGGCAGAGCTGCAAATGAAAACGGTGTCTCAGTTGGGAGACACCGTGTCGTTGGTGGAGCAGTTGGCTGGGGTTACGGCGCGGGAGAAGGACTAGCCCGCCGCGGGTTGGCCTCCCGGTGTTGTGCGGCACGCGGGAGATACTCGCTTTCCGGAGAGTACACGCACAGCGCAAGGCTTGCCTCATCTGTACAGGCCACCGGGTCCCTGACCTCAATTTCGGCCAGTAGCTCGATCAACTGCTCGTAGCGAGAATCCCTCGAAAATCTCACTGTGCATCCCCCTAGTCTTACTAGGGGGAGTATAGCATAACTATCCCCAAGTGCAAAGAGGTGGGACCGTGACCCAGCGAAATCGCGCCCTAATTTACGTTCGCAAATCCCTCGTGCGCAATCGCCGCGACGAGATCAGCCCCGAGCGCCAGCTCGCGAACTGCCAGGCGGCCGCGGATGGACACGGCTGGCAGGTGCGCGAGGGCGACATCTACCAGGACGCGGAGGGCCACCGGTCGGGGCGGACGGAGGATCACCGGCCGGCCTGGCAGGCGCTGAAAAATCGTGTGGCCATCGATCCCAGCGTGGCGGCGGTGGTGTTCAACTCGCTGGATCGGGGCAGCCGGAGCCCGAAGGACTTTTTCAACTTTTTGGATCTGGTGCAGGAGCGGGGCGTCGAGATCGTCTCGGTGACCGAGCAGTTCGATACCTCCACGGCCATCGGTCGGGCGTTTCTGGCCATCCTGATGGTCATTGCCTCGCTCGAGTCGGACCTGGCCAGCGAGCGGACCACGTCGACCATCGACTATCTCAAGGCCCA
>Ga0123328_1002031_pt1 | contig 18848 bp, 13 predicted proteins | sample BioC12SIPDNA_2_FD_89702 | JGI IMG/M metagenome (GOLD analysis project Ga0123328, IMG submission 89702) | Anaerobic biogas reactor microbial communites from Washington, USA - Biogas_R1_A C12 SIP DNA | ecosystem: Engineered > Bioreactor > Anaerobic > Unclassified | place: Washington, USA...
AGGCATGGGCGGCCAGAGTGCCTTCGGCACCAAGGCCGGCGATCTGTTCACACGCATCACGATGGGGGTGGCGACGTTCTGGATTCTCCTGTGCATCGCCGCCATCCTGCTGATGAATCCACAGCGGAGATCAATGACGGACGCCAGTCGGGGAGGGCAGGAGTTCACCCGGCCGACCACCGATGGTGCCGCTGAGACGGTGAGTCCGGCCGGGACGGCCACAACGAACGCCACGCCCGCACCCGCGGCACCCGCGCCGGCCGCAAATCCCCAGTAACCTGAACTCCAGTCGCCTGATTTCCCCCCGCACCGCGGGGCGAAGGCGGCTGTCGCGGACGCAGGACCACCCCGGGAGCCGGCGATGGGGGCCGGCGACCGGTGCCCGCGCGACAGGGGGCTTTTTTCGAGGAGTATTCCAGCCTTGCTCCTGAGCATGACCGGCCATGGCGAAGCGCAGTCGCACGGCGATGGGGTGACGTTCACCGTGGAGGTGCGGACCCTCAACAGCCGTTACTTCAAACTGGTCGTGCGCACAGGGGACGCAGGGGAAGGGTACCAGGCGTGGGAGCCGCGGATCGAGACGGTGGTCCGCCAGCGGGTGCGGCGAGGCACCGTGCAGGTCACGGTGCAGGTCGACCGGGAAGTGGCTCCCGACCAGTACCAACTCAACACGGCCGTGCTGGCCCAGTACCGCCGGCAGCTGGAAGAACTCTGCGACCGGCTGCATATCGTGGAGTCGATCCGGATGGAATCGTTGCTGTCCCTGCCGGGTGTCGTCGATGAACACATGGGGGGGGCGGCGGCCATCGAGGAGGAGTGGCCGGTGCTCGAGTCGGCTCTGCAGCAGGCGCTGGCCAACCTGGATGCCATGCGGCAGGAGGAAGGGGGGGCAATGGCGGCCGATCTGACCGGCAATTGCCAGCTGATCCGGGCGGGGCTCGACCGGATCACCGAACGGGCGCCGCTGGTGGCTGAAGCCTACCGGACCCGGTTGACTGAACGGCTCAACAAGCTCCTGCATGAATTCGGTTCGCACATCGAACCGGCCGACGTGGTGCGCGAAGTTGGGACTTTTGCCGAGCGGAGCGACATCTCGGAAGAACTCGTCCGGCTGCGCAGCCATCTCGATCAGTTCCGGGGCGTTGTGGCCCTGCCGGAGAGCAGTGGCCGGAAGCTGGACTTCCTGACGCAGGAGATGTTTCGCGAGGCGAATACGATCGGGTCCAAAGCCAACGACGCGGAGATTGCGGGCCATGTCGTGGAGATCAAGTCGCTGATCGAACGTATGCGGGAGATGATCCAGAACATCGAATGAACGCCTCTGCCGCCAAAGTGGTGATTATTTCGGGGCCGTCGGGAGCGGGGAAGTCGACGGTCGTGGCGCGTCTGCTCGCGGTCTGCCCGGTCCCGCTCCGGCTGAGCGTTTCGGCCACCACCCGCGCGCCGCGGCCGGGAGAGCGGGATGGCGTGCACTACTATTTCGTCGCCCGCGACGAATTCCAGCGCCGCCGGCAACGGGGCGAGTTCCTGGAATGCAAGGAGGTCTTCGGGTGCGGCGACTGGTATGGCACGCTGCGGAGCGAAGTCGCCACTGGCCAGACGGAAGGGAAATGGGTACTGTTAGAAATTGACGTCGAAGGGGCCATGTCAGTGCTGGAGGAGATCCCGGACGCCGTGACCATCTTCCTACATCCCGGCTCGCTGGAAGAACTGGCACAGCGGCTGACGCGGCGCGGCACCGAGTCAAGCCAATCGCTGGCCCGCCGCCTGGATGTGGCGCGGACCGAGATGGAATGTGCGCGCGCGTACCAGTACGAAGTGATCAATGATACAGTGGATCGGGCCGTTCAGGAAATCTGTGGGATCCTGCAGCGCTGCGGAGAGTAAGTTCATGCTTGAAGAACTCAAAGAAGAAGAAATCGTCAACAAGGTGGGTGGTCGTTTCAAGCTGTCGACCCTCATCCAGAAACGCCTCGTGCAGCTCAACGCCGGCAGCCGCGCGCTGGTCGATCTGGACACCAGCGACAAGATGGCGGTGGTGCTCCAGGAAATCATGCAGGACAAGATCTTCCTCGACACGTCCAACGAGGTGAAGATCACCGGGGAGTTGCCGGCAGACGGGGGCGGCATGGGATTCGATCCGACAGACCTGTAGTGGCATGGTTGCCCCATGATCGACCGGGAAGTACTCATCGGGATCACCGGCGGCATTGCCGCTTACAAGACGGCCGCGCTGGTCAGCCAGTTGGTGCAAGGGGGAGCGCGCGTGAGCGTGGCCATGACGCGTGCGGCCAGCGAGTTTGTCGGGAAGTCGACGCTGGCCGCACTTTCCGGGCGGCCGGTGGCCACCGACGTGTTTGCCCCTGACCTGTTCCCGCTCGGAGCGCACATCGAACTGGCCCAGCGGGCCGAGCTGTTCTGCGTCGCCCCGGCGACAGCCGACTTTTTGGCGAAAGCTGCACACGGTCTGGCCGACGACCTGGTGTCCACCCTCTACCTGGCCTGCACCGGGCCGGTGCTGATCGCCCCGGCGATGAACCCCGACATGTGGGCCAAACCGGCCGTGCAGCGGAACGTGCGGCAGCTGCAGGAGGACGGTGCGACCATCATCACGCCGGATGACGGCTGGCTCAGCTGCCGGCGCAGCGGGCCAGGCCGGATGGCCGAGCCCGACCGGATCCAGTTGGCCATTGAGGCGGTGCTGCACGGCCCCGGCTGAAGCACGCTCCCAGGCACGATCCATGGCACGCATCCTGATCACCTCCGGTCCCACGCGGCAGTACCTCGATCCCGTACGCTTCCTGACCAATGCGTCCAGTGGCCAGATGGGCTGTGCGCTGGCCGCTGCGGCGCTGGCCCAGGGGCATGCGGTGGTCGTGGTGTCCGGTCCGGTGCAGCTCGAGTATCCGCCCGCCGCGCGTCTCGTGCATGTGGTGAGCACCGACGAGATGCTCGCGGCCTGCCAGCGCGAGTTCTCCGGCTGCGACGGGCTGATCGCCGCCGCCGCCCCGTGCGATTACCGGCCGCAACAGGTGGCGGAACAGAAGCTCGCCAAGACCGGCCAGCCGCTGCTCCTGGAGCTGATCGAGACCCCCGATATCGTGGCGACCCTGGCCGTCGAGAAACGCCCCGCGCAGTGGCTGGTGGGCTTCGCGCTGGAGACTCACGAGCGGCGCAGGCGGGCCCTGCAGAAACTCCAAAAGAAAAGCTGCGACCTGATCGTGCTCAACGGACCGCAGGCGATCAATGCGGACGCGAACGCTGTCGAAGTGCTGGATCGCCATGGGGCGGTCGTGCTGGCGGCCGAAGGCGCGAAAGCCAGCGTGGCGCGGCAAATCTTCGAGCTCATCGAGCGGAGCCTGATTCGGCCGCACGGAGCGTGCGATTCGTGACGCGCCGGGAGGGGCCCCGGCTGCCGGCACAGCCCGTACAGGGCACGCCACCCGCACCCGCGCTGCGGCGCCCAGGTGGTCGCCGGCCGACCGCGGCTGACTGGGCCGGCCGCCTCCCCTGCCAGCATGACGTATCGTTGAGTGGACAGGAGGGGCACGTTGCCGATCCACGCGCGCTCTGTGGTCGTCGGACGTCGAATCGGACTGGCATGGCGCACGCGAGCCAGGAGGGCCCAGCTTCGGTGGGAGGACGTGTTCGATGGAACAAGCTGTATTGCAGAAGTGGGAATACCTGGTGGAAGAAATGAACAGCACGGATGCCCTCCGTTCCGTGCTCGCACGCCTCGGTGAGAATGGCTGGGAGTTGGTCAGCGTGGTGCGCGGCACCAATGTTGATGCGGCCGGTCCGGTCAAGACGCTGCGCGTCCGCAAAGGCGAGGCGCTGTGCGCCGTGTTCAAACGTCCCCGGGGCTGAGTTGTCTGGTCAGCAGCCGGACGCGTCACGTAGTCAGCGGCGGGGCCGTGGCAACCGTTTCCCGCAGCAACTCAGCTAACAGCTCCGCGTCCCCGGTGCGCGGCATCAGCACCGCACGCGATCGCGCGCGGCGCAAGACACCCTTCTCCAGCCGTCCTGCGAAATAGGTCGTCTCCAACGCCGTCGCACGCCGGGCCGCGTCCCAGCTCAACCGCGCGTGCACCAGATCGTTCGGTGTGAGAATGTGCCCGTAACTGCAAGCCAACGCCGGCAGTCGCGCAAGCAGTGCCTGACAGGCTGCCGCAACGTCCACCACTTGAGGCGACGCGTCAGGCCAGCTGACGGGGCGGTAGTCGCTGGCGGCCGCGCCACCGCTCAACAGCATCCACTCGCGACCAGGCAGCACGCTGGTCACCTGCACGCGTGGATCACTGTCAAGGTACTGCGTCTGCACTGACACGAGTACCTCCAGCACGATACCCGGTGCCGCGTGCGGCTGGTGCACTACGCGCCAACGCACTTGGCGCCTACACACTTGCGGGCGGACCTCACGGTCCGACCCCTCGGCGTAGGTGACAATCAGATCGTTCCCGCGGATGTACGCGTCTTCAATCCGCTCAGCGCGTTCGTCTCCGCGTGCCACGGTCACCTGCATCAAGGCCGCATCTGACAGCGCGGCACCATCCCATGTAATCGCCTGCAGACCACGCGAGGGATAGGCCAGATCCATGGCCGCGCAAAAACTCGCAGACTCCCACCGCACGCTCGACCGTTCCAAGTGCCACATTCGCTGGCCGCCTCCTGCAACAACACCGGCAAACCAAAACCGGCAACCAAAAAACCCCGCCGTACGCAGCTAGGCGTAACGGCGGGGCCGGAACAGAGAAGAGGCCGGTTTTACCCCGCGGGGTAAGCAGATAAAAATGAATATGACCTGTGACCTCGAAGCCGGCAGCCACTCGCCACCACGCTACCAGTCACCACCCCTGATGATACCAAGATCCAAGTGCGTGTCCATAGTTTTGTGCAAAAAATCAGACCTCGCTGCCGCTCCAAAGGACGCCGTCCGCACGCTGCCGGCCGATACGGGTGGGCTCCACCACTTTATCGTCTGTATTATCAACACTATCAACCGCCGCCCGCCGCTGAACGCTGGCAGCTTGTCCCCGGCGCGGTCGAGCCGGTAGAGCACTATAATCGGTGAGTGCACCCGGTCAGGTGGACCTCTGGTGTGCGCCTCCTGCGGCGTGCTCCCCCCCGGTGGCCGAAGTGACGCGCCCCCCGACAACAACCACTCCTAATACAACTCAATACACTCAATACACAGGAACAGCTGGCGATGACGGACTTCATGGCGGTCGGCCAACAAGTGGCCCGCGAATGTGGTCGAGTGCTGCTCGAGATGCGTGGGTCGATCAACCCGCAAGTTAAGGCGCCAAAGGACCTTGTGACCGAGGCCGACTACCGGTCCCAGGAGACGGCGCGGCGGATCTTGCACGATGCGTTCCCGGCACACCGATTCCTCGGCGAAGAAGACACAGCTGACATGCCGGACGCGCCGCCCGCAGCGACCGGCCCCGACTCCGACTACTGTTGGATCGTGGATCCACTCGACGGGACCCTGAACTACGTGCGGCAGCTGCCAAATTACTGTGTGTCGGTGGCGCTGCGTCATGGTCAACAGGTCCTGATGGGGGTCGTATACGACCCGATCCAGGACGAGTGTTTTTCGGCGGAGTTGGGCGGTGGGGCGCTGCTCAACGGCCGACCCATCCATGTCAGTGATTGTGAACACGTCGACCAGGCGCTCATCGCTGCGAGCTTACCCACGGTCGTGCCACGTAACTCGCCAGAGGTGGGGCGGTTCATTGAAGTGATGCACTCGGCTCAGGCCATCCGCAGGCTGGGTTCGGCGGCATTGAGTCTCTGTTACGTAGCCTGCGGTCGTCTGGATGCATATTGGGCGACCTGTGTGAAAGTGTGGGATGTTGCCGCGGGACAGCTGATTGTGCGAGAGGCGGGTGGGACGCTGTCCGGGCCGGAAGGCACTCCGTTCGAATTGGACCGGCCGCAGTTCGTTACGGCGGCGACGCCGCAGCTTCACGGCCAGCTGCTGGAGGTGCTGCGTTGTGCGGCGGGCCGTTGCTGAAGAGTCGGACGCTCTGGGGAGAGAAAAAATGTTGGCTCGTGCGGGGGACTGTGCCTAAACTAGAGGCTTAGCTCGTCTCTGCATGTTTCACGCGCTATCGGAACAACCGACGCGTCTTTGGACGTGTCCCTTCATAGGCAAGATCGCCGTGCGTACTAGGTGGTTGCTGCTAATCCTGATCGGCCTCACTGGCGGCAACGGGGGGAGGCCCCCGGCCGGCGCTCAGGAACTGCCAGCATCGGCGGTAGTTACGTCACCGCAGCCGGCCGTGGAGGAGGTCCAGCCGGGTGGCTTCTATCTGCGGAACGAGAAAGGGGAGCTGGTCTACGTTCCGGACGTTTCGTACGAGCAGTTCGAGCAGCTGTTGAAAGCCCAGCGCAACCGGACCGAGTGGCAGCAGCCGGCATTCGTGATGACCGACATGGCCATGGATGCCACGCTCACGGGCGATCGCCTGGAGCTGGATGTCACGTTCATGCTGCAGGGACGCGAGTTGGCGGGGGTGGCTGCGGGCACTTGGTTCCGCGTGCCGTTGCGTTTTTCCAATGGGGTGCTGATCAAGGAGCCGTTGTTTGTGGGGCCAGGCGGCCACTTCCTGACATTTGACAGTGCCCAGGATGGTTACGTGTGTTGGCTGCAGACCGGCGGGGACGCCACCCACGACACCACCCACAAAGTCACCCTGCGGCTGTTGCTTCCGGTGGATCAGGTGGGGGACGAGTCCCGGCTTGCGCTGTTTGTGCCAAACCCGCTCGCCTCGTCGCTCAAACTGCTCGTGCCGGAAAAAATGGCCGAGGGGACTGTGCGCGACACGGTGGACGTGGCAGGCCGACCGTTGACGTTTGCTGCCACGCCGGACGGGAAGGGCCAGTTCACGGCGCGTGGCATCCGAGGAGACGTGTCGCTGAGCTGGCACGGGTCACGGGACGCCGAGAAGCCCACGGACGTGCGGCTGGAGGTACTCGGCGAGGTCGTGGTGACGGCTGACGAGACGCTGCAGGAGATCCGCGCCGACGGGCGTTTCCGGGTGCGGGGGTTTGGCGGCCCATTGGAGAGTTTTCAGGTGCGGTTGCCGCCTGGGATGCGGTTACGGGAATCGCACGACATCGGTTATACCGTGCGCCCGGTGCAGGCAGAGGATCCAGCTGCGTCGCGCGATCAGGTCGTGGAGGTGCATCTGGATCGTCCGGCGGCGAGCGAGGTGGAGGTCCAGTTGTGGGCCGAAGTTCCCATGGCTCCGGCCGAACCGGGCGGTCCGCTCACGGTCTCGCAACTGATCGACCAGTCTGCCGAATTCGAGCCGGCGCGATTCGAATTTCCGGGCGCTGTGCGACATCACGGTCACATCGATCTGGTCGTGCGTGGCGACTGGGCGTTTGAGGACCGTGACGATCCGGATTTTCCCCGCGTCGGCACAGACGCCGGGTCGGCCGGGCCGGACGCTGTCGTGGCGCGGTACCGGTACCACAACCAGCAGCGGTCGCTCAAGGTCTCGATTCGCCAGAAGGCCACACGGATCAATGTGGAGCCGACCTACACAGTGTATGTGGACGCACAGCAGGCCCGGCTGCATGCGGAGCTGGTGTGCAGCACGAGTGGTTCGCGGGCCGGTCCGCTGGCCATTCGCCTCCCGTTCTGGACGGTGGAGATTGTGCGGTTCGCCAACGTGGACAATCCGCTCCCCCTGGACCTGAACGATACCAGTCCGCTCGTCGTGCCACTCCCGATGGAAGTACAGGCGCTCAAACAGTTCACCTTGCGGATCGAGGCGCGGCAGGATCTGACGGCCAGTGTTGTCTCGGGCACGGGGCCGTTGCGCCTGGTGTTGCCGATGTTGGAGGCGACCAACCCGTCGCGTGACAACGTGATTGTCAGTCCGGCGACGGTCCTGATGATCCCGGCCGACAACATCCTGCTGACCCCTCGCCTGCAACAGATGAAGGCGTTGTCGCCGCTGGTCCTGGCCGGCGCGGTGATGGGGACGGAACCGGACGCGGCGTCTGGCCCGGCCGGGTTTGACGCTGGGAGTCGGGCGGGCAACGGGCCCGTGCCCCGCTTCGCTTACCGGGATCGCGGGCCGTCAGACCAGGCGGTGTTTGTCGGTGACATCCGGATTCAACCGCAGGCGATTTCTGTGCGAATCGCCAGCACGGCGACGTTGACCCGCACGTCGTGGAGTGTGGAGCAGCGGCTGTCATACAACATCCTGCACGAGCCGGCGGAGACGCTCACGCTGACGCTGCCCGAGTCCCTGGCGGGCGATGCGCAGCTGGCCCCGCGCCTGCTGCTTGACGATCAGCCGCTGATTCCCACGATGGAACAGGGGACCGGCAATGAGCGGCCGCGATTGCAGGTCCGGCTGCCCACGCCGACACTCGGGCCGGTGGAGCTGAAGGTCGTGCATCCGCGGCAGCCGATGCCGCATCTGGCGGCCGATGCGCAGGCCCGTCTGTCGCTGCCTCTGCTGTCGCCCGCAACGCGGGCGGACAGTAACACCACGATCGTCGACAACACGTTGACCGTGGTGGGGGAGGACACGTTGCGCGTGGAAAGCGGCGGCAGTGCCTGGATGCTTGACGAGAGCAAGTCCAACGGCGACAAGCTGGTCCTGGTCACGACGTCTGAACATGTGCCGCCCCTGCTGCAGCTATCGCTGCGCGGTACCAGCCCGGCGGGAACCACCGTGCTGCACCAGGTCTGGGTGCAGTCGTGGTTCGCGCATCAGCAGCGCCGCGATCGGGCCGTGTTCCGCGTCCGCACGCGGGAATCGTTGGTGCGTGTGAATCTGCCGCAGCCGGCCGATGCGGAGGTGCGGCTGGTGGGCCTGGCCGTGGACGGCCACGAGTTGGCGGTGGAGGAGCTGGGGCCGCAGGGCGAGTTGACGGTGCCGGTCGGTCCGCAGGCGAAGGCGGCGGTGCACGAGCATGTGATTGAGGTGTGGTACGTGCTGCAGTCGCAGGCGACGGCGCGGGGCCGGCTGAAGATCGAAGCGGCGACGATCAACGCCGTGGATCGGGTGGACCGGATGTACTGGCAGGTGATCCTGCCCGCCAGCGAGGTGGTGGTCAGTCGCGATCCGCGCATCGCGCCGGAGTTACAGTGGCGGTGGGACGGGTTCGGCTGGCGGCGGCACGCTGTGCGCGGCCAGGCTGAACTCGAGCACTGGATCAATGCGTCGACGCAGGACCCGGTACCGGAAAGTACGAATCGGTATCTGTACACCGCGCTGGGCGCGGTGCATCAGCTGGAGCTGACGACGATGGGGCGCTCGTGGCTGCTGTCGGCCTGTTCCGGCCTCGCGCTGCTGTGCGGCCTGCTGCTGCTCTATGTGCCGCTGCTGCGCCATCCTGGCGTGTTGCTGGTGGCTGGAGTGCTGACCTTGACCGCCGGCATGATGGTGCCGGACTGGGCGATCCTGTTCGCACAGGCGTCGCTGCTCGGCGTGTTTCTGGCGGGCCTTGCCTGGGTCTGCCGCCAGTTGCTCAGTCGTGGGTCTGTCGCCGCCCCGGCGGTCCTGGGGCGGTCCCCGTTCTCTGACTCGAAGATCAAGGTATCTGACAAGGGGCTGCCGCGTGCGGAAGGGAGTTCCAGGAATGCGGCCACGGCCTCACCGATGTCCGTGCAGATACCGACGGCGGGATCCAACTCATGACCGGTCGGCGCGCACTGCTGCTCGGACTGTTGTTGCTGGCCGCCGCGCCCAGCGCGCGGGGGGCGGCGCAAAGTGGCGATGCGTCGGCGTCGGAGCCGCCGTTGCAGTACCGCCGCGTACTGGTCCCGCAGGAGGACCTGGCGGGGATAGCGCGTGGCTACCGGCCGCTCCAACGGGAAGCGTTCGACGCGCTGCTGGCACAGATTGAGGCGCAGGGCCGGCCTGCCTCGGGCGGCGCGGTGTGGATTCACGCGGCTGAGTATCACGCCACTTTCGCGGACGGCCAACTGCTGGACGGCGACGCTGCGTTGCAGGTCACGCATGCGGCCGACGCGCCGGTGCTGCTCTCGCTCGCCCCTTGGGACCTGCCGGCGGGAGCGGGGGTCTGGCACCTGGGCGAGTCGTCGCAGCCGGCGACGCTCGGGACCGATGCCGCCGGGAACCTGTTGGCATTGGTGCCGGTATCCGGCACGCTGCACGTGCCGTGGACGCTACGGGGCACCGTCAACGAGTGGGGCACGTATCGTTTTGACCTCGCGCTGGCCGCGGCACCGATGAGCCGCCTGGTGCTGCATGTGCCCGCCGAGCTCGAAGTGTCGGTCGACCGCGGCCTGATCGCGTCTCCGACGGAGCTGGACGACGCGGCCGCCGCAGCTCCAGACGCGGGATCGGCCACTGCCGGCGGGCTGCGGCGGTGGGTGATCCGCTTGGGAGGCCAGACGCGCTGCACCGTCACCGTGACGCGGCGTCCGCTGGACTCGAGGCGACAACAGCTTGTCAACGTTCAGCAGGATACCACCTATCGGCTCGCCGACAACGGGCTGGAAATCGCCTGCCTCATCGGCCTGGACATCCATCGCGAACCGCTGACCGAACTGCAGCTGGACGTCGACTCCGAAGTGCAGATCACGGCGATCCGGCTGGGCGATGTGGATGTGGACTGGAGTTCTGCGCCGCGCGACGATGGGAGTGTGCAGACCGTGCGGGTGCAGTTTGCCGAACGGCTCACGGGGCTGCATTCCGGGCTGGAGGTGCTGGCCATCAGCCCGCTGCATACCGATGTTTCATGGAAGCTGCCGGCGTTCCGGCCGCGGAACGTGTTCTGGCGGCAGGGCACGATGACGTTGGTCGTGCCCCGGACCCTGACGCTGCGGCACCTCGCCGCGCACGACGCCCGCCAGTCAGCCGTGACCGCCACGCCGGACGAGACGGAGGATGAACAGCTGGGGTTCGAGCTGTTTGGCGTGGAGAGTGCACTGGAACTGACCGTGATCCGGCAGCCGCGCACGGTCGTGGCGGATGTCGGCACGACCGTCGATCTGGACGTCGATGCGCTCACCGCCGAGACCTGTGCGGATCTGACCTGTGCCTGTGGCGAGCGGTTTGTCGTGGAGGCACAGGTGCCCAATGCCTGGACCATCGACGGGATCGAATCTGAGCCGGCCACTGCCGTGCGCGACTATCAGGTGGTGGCCTACGAAGCGGAATATCGGCGTTTGCAGATCCAGCTCCTGGAACCGCTGACCCCCGACCGGCCGATCCGCCTGCGGATCCGGGCCCATCGCTCCCCCAGTTTCCCGGTGACAGCCGAGGCGATCCGGCCGGTCGAGTTCCTGGACACGTCGTACGGGTCGCGGCTGGTGGCCGTGACGCCCGACGCGGATTACCGGCTGGAACTGACGGGCGACAGCCGGTTGGAGCGCGTGGATCCGGCCGGGCTCACGCCGGCCGCGGCGACGCGGATCGAGTCTGGTGCGGGAGGTGTCGTGTTTGTCGACAACGACCAGGCTCGTCCGCTGCGTCTGAATATTGCCCGCGAGGATCCCGAGTTTGCCGCGGCCGTCTATGTCGACGTGGAGGTGGACCAGGCCTCGTATGTGGAAGGGTACCGGATCGTGTGCACGCCGGATGCGTCGCCGGTGACGCAGTTGCGGGTGCACTTGTCGGAGGTCCGGCAGGGTGACCTGCCCTGGCAGTTCATCGGCGATGGAAACGCGATTCTGGACGCGCATCGTGTGAACATCGAGCAGGACGCGCCGAGCGGCCTGCACCGGACGGGAGAGGTCTGGGACATCACGCTGCGCAAGCCCCAGGCCACTCCGTTCGAAGTCCGCGCCCAGCGCACGACGCGTTCGGCGACAGCGTTGAATGCGTCGCTGGCAACGCTGCCGGCCGCCGTGTCTCACGAGGGCCGGCTGATGATTCGCTCGATGGACGGCACGCGTCTGGCAGTCAAGGCCAGCGCGGTCAAGCCGATTCCGGTCGAGTTGCCGCCCCCCGGCAGCTATCCGACGTCCCGCGCCAGCTACCGGTTCGACGCTTCGCACAAGGCGCGCGTCACGATCGACCGGGCGTCTGCGCGCGGTGACGGCACCACGCTCTGGGTCTGGACCTGCCAGGTGGCGTCCCAGTACCTGGCGACGGGCGAGGCGACGCACGTGGCTACGTTCCTGCTGGAAAACACGGGCGGCACGGAATTGCAGGTGCGGCTGCCCGCGGACTGCACGTGGCGCGGGCTCTTGATCAATGGGCTGGATGCCGGGCGCGCAGCACGCCCGCTCAGCGACGGCACGTACAGCGTGACGCTGCCGGCCGGCTGCCGTTTCCCGCGGGTGGCGCTGACGTATGGCGAATTCGGTCGGCGTCCCGGGATCTGGGGCCGCCTGGCGACCGAGTTCCCGCAGGTGAACGTGCCCGTGATGGAGCGTCGATGGCTCGTCTGGCTTCCGCCCGGCTATCGTCCGGCCTGGGGCAGCCGCGGCCCCGACGGGACGGCCGTGGAGCGTCCCACGTGGAAACAGCGATTGCTGGGGCCGCTTTCCACCGGGTCCGACGGGCGTCCCTTCCGCCTGTTCTCGCGCGAAGACTGGCTCGATCTGATCGGCCAGCTCGATCGCCGCGATTCCGAATCGGGGCATGCTCCCGCGTTGCTGCAGAGTCTGGGCCAGATACTGCTGGCGGCCCGGTCCGATCTGCGGCAGGACGAGATGACGTGGCGCGAGTTGTTCGATCGGTACCGGCAGCGGGCGGAGGACGCCGCAGAGGCGCCGGCGATGTGGATCGATGCCGCCTGGCTGGCGGACGAGGGGCTCCGGCTGGACGATACGCTTCCGCGCTGGACCGGAGGCGACGCGGTGGAAGTGGCGGCGGACGTGCTCGGCGCGGCACGCCTGGTGCTGGTGTTCCAGGACGATGCGGTGCTGCTGACCAGTCTGGATGGCTTGGCGCGGCAGCTGTTGCCGGCCGACATCACGTCGAGGCAGTGTGTGGCGGTGGCGCACGCCGGCGGATGGCTGTCGCAGGCTGGGCAGTCCTCGGCAGCGGCTGCGGCGAGCCTGCCGCCAGGTGTGGTGCCGCTGTCCGCCTGGGTCAGTGTGCCGGGGCTGCCGGGTCCGCCCTGGGCGGGCTACCGCGACGCCACGCAATCGGGTCTGGCCGACCGTGGGTGGTGCGCATGCGAACTGCCGGTGGACGACGCGGGGCACGGAACCCTGACAGTGGAACATTCCCGGTCGTTGTGGGTGGTCGGCTGGTCACTGTTGCTGATTGTCGCCGGTCTCGTGGGTGGGTGGGGCTGGCGTCTCGGGCGATACCTGTATCCGATCCTGGGGGCGGCTGCCGTGGTGGCCTTGCTGGTGCCGCCGGAGCTGGTACCGATCACCTCCATCCTGTGTCCCGCCACGTTGCTGGGGATGGCCGTTGCGAGCGTCCGGCGGCTGAACCGGATGGCCGGGCCGGCTGCCACGCGGTCGGACAGTGTGGTGGCCGCCGCCGAGATGGGGACGCTCCTCCTGATCGCGGTGGGACTGGTGGCGCTGTGTGCCAGCGGCCTGCAGGCGCATCCGCTGCAGGCGGCCAGCGCGCCCGACACGGTTTATCAGGTCCTGGTCCCGGTGGATACGACCTCCGCACCGGTGGGACAATACGACTATCTGCCGCTGGAGTTCTACGAGGCGTTGCAGGCCCGGGCCAGCCGCAGGGACACTGCTGGGAATACGTGGTTCCTGCGTCAGGCGGTGTACCGAGCCATATTCAGCTGGCGACAACAGCGTTCCACACTCGACCTGACCTCACTCACGGCTGAGTACCAGCTGGAGGTCCTGCGGGCGCCGGTCCGTATCGAGTTCCCCTGGGATGGCGGGCTGGGCGGCGCGGAGTTGCTGGAAGCGCGACTGGACGGCCAGCCTGTCGAGTTGGCCTGGAACGCGGCACGCACCGCCTTCACGTTGCCAGTGACTGAGGCGGGGACCTGCCCGCTGGAACTGGTGCTGCGCCCCGAGGCCCGCGAGGAGTTGGGCGAGCGGATGCTGCGACTGACGGTGCCGCCGGTCGCCCGATCCGAGTTGCAGGTGGAGTTGCCCTCCGGGGCCTCGGGAGTGCGTGTCGCCTCGGCACGTGGGTCGAGCTACGTCAATCCGGAGACCGGTACGCAGCATACCGATCTCGGGCCGATCAAGGATCTGGAGTTGCGGTGGCCCTCCGGCGCGGCGGACAATGCGGCACCACAACCGATGGACGTACAGCAGCTGATGTGGCTGAAAGTCCATCCCAAGGACCAGCCGGATACCGTCATGCTGGAGACGAAATTGCGCGCGCAGGCGACAGCCCGCCGGATCGATCGACTCACCTTGCGCATCGATCCGCGCCTGCGCCTCGTGACCGATTCCGGTCCGCCCCCATACGAATGGAGCGAGACGCCGGCCACCGATTCCGGCGACCGGATGGTGACGATCCGCCTGCACCGTCCTGTGGAGAACGAACTGAACCTGCACCTGCGTTTCCACGTGACCAACACTACCGGATTGGGCAACGTGTCCCTGCCGCGCGTCGAACCGGCCGAGGGCCGCCTGACCCGCCGTTCGCTGGCCGTGAGTGTATCGCCCGACCTCGAATTCACGGCCGGCACGTCCGACGTCTTGAGCCCGCTGGAGGCCTCCGAGTTCCTCGCGCTATGGGGGGAGGCCGAGTCGGCTCCCAACCTGTGCTACCGCATTTCTGCGGAGGATCCGGGGTGGAGTCTGGCGACCCGCTCGCGCCAGCCCCGTTCGGAATCCGAGCAGACGGTGGAGATTGTCGCCAGTCAGGCCGGGTTCGAGTTCAGCATGGAAGCGGACATCAACACGGTTAACGGTGAGGTGTACCAGCACCGCCTGGCGGTGCCACGTGAGTTCCAGCTCACCTCCGTCGCGGTGCTGGTTGGGGATGCGGACGTGGCGAAAGCCGTGGAGCACGACGGGTCCGGGACGGTGACCGTGTTTCTGCAACGCGGTGTGATGGGAGCTCATCGGCTGATACTGCGCGGCAGCCAGCCGGCGGCCACCGCTGTCGCATCCGTGCCGCTGCCCTCGGTGTCGATGGCGGATGTCGTGGTGCGCGGCCACACGGTGCATCTGTTTCGACGCCCGGATGTGTCGGTGGAGGTCCAGACTCCGGCGGGGTTGCATGTGTTGCCGCAGTTCGCGAGCGGCACCTACCACACGCCGCGCGGCCGGCTTGTCACGGCCTTCGAACTCACCGAAGAAACGTTCGGCAGCGGGGCCAGTGTGACCGTGAGTCTGCAGCCGAACGAGCCGCGTGTTGACGGCCGGCTGGTGACAACGCTGCGGCGGACGGGCGACCGGTGGGAAGCGATTGCCGACCTCGAGGCACGCGTTGCCAGTGGATCAGGGCTGGCAGACGAATTCCGCTTCGAGATTCCGGCGGAGCTGGCTGAGCCGCTGACGTGCGAGCCGGCGGTGCCGCACGAGGTCCGGGTGTTGCCGGGACCGCGACGGCAACTGATCGTCCGGCCGCAGTCACCCATCGCAGACCGGTTCCAGCTGCGGGTCCGGGGCATGCTCGAGCTGGGCGCGAACGAACGGGGACGCACGCCCAATATCGTCCCGTTGGACATGGGGAATGTGGAACGCTTCTTCGTGCTGCCCACCCAGCTGGATCAGCAGCGCGTCAACTGGGAAACGCCGGGGCTCATGGAAGTGCCGCTGGCGGATGTCGTGCCGGAAGGTGCGACAGACCCGGCCACACACGTGGCCTACCGCGTCTGGTCGAAACCGCGGGCGGTGATTGCCGATGTCCAGCGGGTGGCCGGCCAGCGGCGCATCAGCCTGGCGGATGTCTATGTCGACTGTCAGGCGGACGGGCGGTGTTACGGCGTCGTGATGTTTGCCATCGAACCCGCGGGGATCGGCAGCTGCACGCTCGAAATCCCCGCGGACCTCGAACTGGTCCACGCGGCGCTTGACAGTGTCCCCGCCGCGCTGGTGCCTCTGTCCGATCGCCGGTGGCAGCTGCGCCTCGCCTCGGAACAGCTGCCCCAGCAACTGACGGTCGCATTTCGTGGCCAGCTCGCGCCGCTGCGCCCCAATCAACCGCGGCCGACGGCCGTGCCTTGGATTACCGACCTGGACGTGGCCCGCACGCTCTGGACCGTCCGCGGTTCGGCCAGAGGCGAGCTGCGCGTCGCAGACGGAGCCGGCTATCAGGTTTCCGGGATGCAGCAGGAACTGCGACGGCTGCGCGACCTGGCCAGTCTTGTGGCCAGCGCAGCGGATACCGTGCTGGATAGCCCGGCACGCGACATCCAGGCATGGTACACGCCGTGGGCCGTCCGACTCGCCTGCAGCGGCGCGCGGATCGCCCACACACAGTGGCCGGCCACCGCAGCGACCGGACGCGCCGAGACGGAGGACGTCGAGTCCATCTTCCAGCAACAGGACGCGATTGCCCAGCGGCTGCGAGCCTCGCCCACCGTGCGGGACTTCGCACGCCAGACAACGCGCCACCCACAAGCCAGTGATGTCTGGCGGCTGAGCCGCCATGCGGCAGCCGACGTGCAACACTATGACTTCAAGGAACATGTGCCGGCGCTCCCATTGGTCTGGCAGCCCGACGTCCGCCCCTTGGGCTGGCCCGTCTTCTGGGCCGTGCTCTGGACCACCCTCCTCGGGCTCGGTCTCTACCTGCTGAGGCGGTACGACCTGCTCGCGTTGTGGTGGCAGCGCTGGCCGACCGCTGTCGGCGTGCTGACCGGGCTCGCCTGGTGGCTGCTGGCCTGGCCCAGTCTCCTCGGATGGTTGATCGTGGCCGTCAGCCTGTGGGGTGCGGTCCGCGTGCCGTTCGTGACGCAGCGAGCTCCGGCCATCCCGCCGGAATCCACAGCCGATGCCACGCTCGGCAACTCCGGACGCCTGACTCTGGACGCCTGATTCCCCAACTGGTACCCGCTACGGGCACGTCGCGCATCACGCAGGGCGAAAACCGGCAGTTCGTATTGGCATATTTGTACGCATCTGATAGGGTACCTCACCGTAAGGTGCGGCCTGCACGATTGGGCGATCAAGGAAGGAGTCCGCGATGAATCCCGTGGGTAAACAAGATGTTTGCGTACATATTCGTTGGATGATTCGGCGCGACATGATGGAGGTTCTCGAGATCGAGAGCCGGAGTTTCGAGTTCCCTTGGTCTGAGGATGATTTCATTCGCTGCCTGCGGCAGCGCAATTGCATCGGGATGGTTGCGGAGCATGACGAGCGGGTTGCCGGGTTCATGATTTACGAGCTGCACCGCAACCGGCTCCACATCCTGAATTTCGCGGTCGCGGCCGAGTTTCGCCGCAAGGGTGTGGGGCAGCAGATGGTGGAGAAACTCATCGGCAAGCTGTCGGCCCAGCGGCGCAACCGGATCATGCTGGAGGTGCGCGAGACGAACCTTGCGGCGCAGCTGTTCTTCCGGCACCTGGGGTTCCGGGCCGTCAGTCTGTTACGCGACTTCTATGTCGACACAACGGAAGATGCCTACCTGATGCAGTACCGCTTCCACTCGGCCAGCGAAAATGACCCGGCGGTGCCTGTCAACCGGATCTCGCGGTTGGCCGGCTGAGCCGCGTGCAGCAAGGTCCAGGCCGTCAGAGTCCGGTCTGCAGGAGCCAGCTCAGCAGGCCAAGGGGATGGACGTCACGTCGAGTGTCTGCAGATCCACCAGGGCCACGGAGGGGGGGGATCCGCAGTGGACGGCACCCGGGTTGAGGACGATGGTACCGGCGTCATTGTGGCACTCGGCGCGATGCGTGTGCCCGTAACAGATCAGATCCCACTGGTGGCTGTTGATGGCGTCATGAAAACGCACGCTGTCGTCGCTGTGGATCAACGCGATGCGACGCTTCCCGACAACCAGCGTGCCGAACCGGCCGTGCAGGGTCTGCCCCGCGGCTTCAATCGCGACACGCAGCAGCGATCTATTGCCCTCCACATGGCTGTCCGCAATGGCATCGACGTTGCCGAACACGTAGTGGGTCGGCCAGGGGACGAACAAGGGTGGGATCTCGGGCGAGCCAATGTCGCCGCAGTGGATGATCAACTGGACGGCGTGCTGCCGGAAGAGTCGGACCGCCTTGCGCGTGTTGGCCACGTTGCCGTGCGTGTCACTCACTACGCCCAACCAACGCACGTCGTTCAGGTTCATGCTTCCCCACCACGCGGCTGGCCCACCGCCACTTGTGACGCTGGCTGACGCGACGTGCGCTCCCGTATCCATTTGCGGCTGCTGGGGTCATCGCATCCGCGGCAAGCGATCGTTACTATCATAGTATGTCGCACACTCTCCCGGTAGTCATCAGCCTGGCTGCCCTGACGCTGGCGGCCGGACTCGTCTGGTTTGCACTGGTCGTCCGCTCGACCAGCTACACCGTGCTGCAGACCTTCTTCTGGCTGCTGGCCAAGTTCTACACGCGGATCATGTGGCGTGCCAGGATCGTCGACCCGTTCCCGCTGGACGCGGACAGTAACGGCGTCGTCATCTGCAACCATCGCTCGAGCATCGACCCGTTTTTCATCCAGGTGTCCGTGCGGCGGGTGATCCGGTGGATGGTGGCCCGCGAATACTGCGAGCACCCCATGTTCGGGTTCTTCCTGCGGATTGCGGAGGTCATTCCGGTCAACCGGGGCGGCATCGATACGGCGGCGACCAAGGCGGCGATTCGGATTGTCTCCGAGGGGGGTGTGGTGGGCATGCTGCCCGAAGGCCGCATCAACACGACCGAACAGTTCATGAATCCCGTACGTCCGGGCGCCATTCTCGTGGCGCTCAAAGCGCGCGCACCGATCATTCCGTGCTACATTGAGGGGGCGCCGTATCGCGGCACGGCATGGAGCCCGTTTCTGATGCGCGCTCGGGCCCGCGTGC
>Ga0123328_1002058_pt1 | contig 18685 bp, 13 predicted proteins | sample BioC12SIPDNA_2_FD_89702 | JGI IMG/M metagenome (GOLD analysis project Ga0123328, IMG submission 89702) | Anaerobic biogas reactor microbial communites from Washington, USA - Biogas_R1_A C12 SIP DNA | ecosystem: Engineered > Bioreactor > Anaerobic > Unclassified | place: Washington, USA...
AGCGGGGCGATGCCGAAGGGCTCGGACACGCTGGGCATGACGTAGAGGTCGGCCATGCGAAAGACACGCTCCACGTCACCACCGCGCAAAAAACCGGTGAAGAGCACCTTGTGCCCGATGCCCATCTCGGCGGCGAGTTGGATGGTGCGCCGGATCATGTCCCCCCAACCCGCCATGATGAACCGGACGTTGTCCATGACCTCGAGAACCTTCTTCGCGGCAGCAAGGAAGTACTCCGGCCCCTTCTGCATGGTGATGCGACCAAGGAAGAGGACAAGCTTCTCGTCCCGGCGGATGGGGGCGATGGTTGACGGCGGCTGCACGCCGTTGAAGTCGATGGCATTGTAGACGACCGCGATCTTCTCCGCGTCCACCCCGTATCGCGCGGTCACGATGTTGCGGGTCAGGTGGCTGACGGTGATGATCTTCTGGGCAAAGTGCATGCCCTGCCGCTCGATGTCGTAGATGCGCTGGTTGACGTGCTCCCCGCTGCGGTCGAACTCGGTCGAGTGCACGTGTATGACCAGCGGTTTGCCACTGAGGATCGAGACGGCAATGCCTGCCCGGTAGGTCATCCAGTCGTGAGCATGGATCACGTCGAACTCTTCATGCTCGGCGATCGCAGTAGCCAGCCGGGCGTAGCGCTCGGTCTGGGCGAACATGTCGCCGTCGTAGTCCGACGCCGTCGCTTCGGGAACAGCCCGGGCGGAGGTCTGGGCCTGGGTTGGGTTTTCGCCCTCGGTCTGGCTTTCGCCGTGATCGACCACGCGCATCTTCGCCGCCCGCTCGCGCATCAACTCCGCGTATTGCTCAGGACTGTGGTAGGGCGACATACCGCCAGCCGCCTCCACCGTGCAGAACTTGACGTGTTCGAGTTCCTCGACCTCGTAGTCCGAAACCAGCCCGGACATTCGCTTGCGCGCCGACTTGGGCGTCAGCAGTTTGACGTGGCTGCTCTCCTGCGATTGGACGGGCTTGGGTAAGACAAACAGAACGTTCGCTCCGATCTGGCTCATCGCTTTGGTCAGACCGTAGCAAGCGGTACCGAGCCCGCCGGAAATGAACGGCGGGAATTCCCAACCCAGCATCAAGACTTTCATGACTGCCTAGACTCCCGCTGGCGTTAATGAAGACCGTTCCATCCGCCTTCCGCTGCTCCTTGCCTCCGGTCGTCGATGCCGCCTGAACACGGCGATTGGCGTTTGCGATTTGGGCTTCTCTTGCGCGAGACAGCCCCGTCGGTGTCCGAGTACCGCAGGTACCCGGCTTCTGGTCGTGAGATCCATCTCCGAAATGAACATATACCGTATTCACGGACCTGTCAAATGATTGAGTGCGTTTTAGGCCTGTGAGTTTGTCGCCGGCGAACCATGAATGCCGGGGTGGGGCATTTACCGGTCGGTGCAGTCCGGTTACGCTGCAGCCAAGACGTGGACAGAAATCCGTCCGCTAGGAGCCAGGCGAATGTCTCGACCCGGAATCTCACGGCGATACCTGCTTCAAAAGGCGGCACTTTGTACTGCCGGGGTTGAATTGGCGACCGGTCCGGCTCGTGCCACGGCTGGACGAATCCTCGGCGCCAATGATCGGATTTCAGTGGGAATGGTTGGCCCAGGCGCTCGCGGATTGCAGCTCATGGACTGGATTCACCGCCTCTCCCGAGCCGAAAACCTTGAACTCACAGGGGTTTGCGACATCTGGAACGAGAGACGGGAATCCGCCGTTGAGATGGTCAAAGCCTGGACAGGGCGGGTGCCTCATGCTTGCCGCACCATGGCCGAGATGTGCGAACGCAAGGATATTGACGTGTTGGTGGTCTCAACGGTTGACTTCCAGCACGCTCCCCTCGCGCGGCAGGCAGTGGAGGCAGGCAAGGACGTTTACGTCGAGAAGCCCTTCGGTTGCGACTTCGAGCAGATCAAACTGGCCCGTGAAGCGATCCGCGCCAGCGACCGTGTTTTTCAGGCCGGAACGCAGCTTCGCTCGAACGGCGTTCCGTGGGCGGCTCACGAGTTCATCGCCAAGGGACGGCTGGGCAAGGTCAGCTTCGTCGAGCTGGTGCAGCCGCTCTTTCATCAGCGATGGCGCATTCCAGGGGCCGAGACCGCTCTGACGGAGAAAGACACAAACTGGAAGGAATTCCTGTGCTACGCGCCGCAGGTGCCTTTCAACGCCCGGCACTATCGCGAGTTCCGTCTCTTCTGGCCCTACTCGACGGGCATCTTCTGCCAGTGGATGAGCCACATCATCGACCTCGTGAACCTCGTGCTGGGCGAGCGGCCTAAGGCTGTTGTCGCGGCAGGGGGAACCTACGTCTGGAACGACGGTCGAACCAATCCCGACACCGCTCATTGTCTGGTCGAGTATCCGAGCGGTTGTTTGATGAGCTACCACATGCGGCTGGGCAACGGGGCCCATGCTCGGCCGCTTACATTCTATGGTACCAACGGGACGCTGGATCTGGACGCGGGGGTAGCCTATGGAGACGGAGGTGGGGGGGAAGTGATCCTGGCGAATCCCGGATCGCTAATCCCGGAGTTGATCGTCGACGCTTCGCGTCGCTTGCCCGACCGGCATCAAGGCGCCACCATTCTTGACGCCGAGCCCGATGGCGACCACATGGTGGATTTCTTCCGCGCCGTGCGAACGCGGTGCCCGACTCGTGCCGGCGTGGATGCCGCCTTCAATCACGCTCTGGCGACGACCATGGCGGGGATGTCCTGGCGCCTTGGCGCACGGATCGAGTATGACCCCATCGCCGACAGCCTCAACGTCGGCGAACCGAGGAAGCGCTGAGTCGGCGTCCGGATGGGGGGGAGGCGGTCAATCCAAGGTGGCGTACGTCTCGGCACTGGCCCGAGGCATTTCCTGTGCGGGCAGCCGGATGCGGAAGGTCGTCCCTTCGCCCGGCGTGCTTTCGACGACCGTGCGGCCGTGGTGTTCGCGAACGATCTTGCGCGCGACGGGCAGGCCCAGACCCGTACCGCCTTGGCCCTTCGTGGATTTGAAGGGCTCGAACATCTCCTCGATGCGGTCCGGCTCGATGCCCGGGCCGTTGTCCTTAATGATCAGGTCCGCGATGCCTTCCTCGCTGTTGAAACGGGTGGCTACGTTGACCACCCCGCTGCCTGGGCTGACCGCGTCGATGGCGTTGCCAATGAGGTTGAACGCGACCTGCGAAATCCCGTCCGGGTCCAGCGGGATGGGAGGGAAGGGCTCCTCAAAATCGCGGAGGAGAGCGACCTCGCGTTCGTCGGCTTTCTTCTGCAGGCCGGCGATGGCATCGGCTACGATTTGATTGAGGACTGTGGGCCTGAGGTTGGGCTCGCGCGTCTTACTGAAGCTGAGCATGTTCATGGTCATTTCCATGATCCGCTCGAGGTTCCGCAGCACGATCTGCCAGCCCTGGTCCACCGTCCCGATGCTCTCCTTCTTGAGGCCCATGTCGACCACGTCGGCGCCCGCTTGCAGGGCCTGCAGAACATTCTTGATGTTGTGGGAGAGATAGGCCACGGTCTCTCCGACCGCCGCCAGCCGGGCTGTCTGCATCTGTTGCTGGACGAGCATGGCGTTCTGAATCGCCAGCCCGGTCATCTGGCCGATTGTCCCCATCAGCCGGAGCTGCTCCTGCGTGTACGTGTGGCTGACGGCCGCGCTGTCGATGTGGATCACGCCCAGCAGCAGGTCACGCACGATGATCGGGGCGCAGATTACCGAGCGCAGACCGAAACTGTGAATGCTATCCTCGACGTCTTCGGTGGTGAACCGGGCATCGGTCATCGCGTTCGTGCAAAGGACGGCCTCGCGATGTTCCACGACGTGCTGCACGATTCGCCGAGAGGTGGAGATCTTCCCCTTCGAGGCTCGCAGGCCTCGGCGATAGCGCACGACCTTGGGGATCAGTTCGGCGCCCTCGGAGTCGTACATGAGAATGAAGCCGTGATCGACCGGCAACTCATCGCGGATCACGTCCATGACCCGCTCGAGGAGTTGCTCGGGGTCCATGATCGCACCGATGGCCGCGGTCAACTCGCTCATGGCTCGCCAAGCTCTGGCGGCCTCGGTGAGCTCGGGCCCGGCAATGATGACCGACTCATCGCTGGGCAGGCTCGAGATGATCGCGGAGTCGACGTTTCCGCTGCTGACGTCGAGATTGACCAAATCGCGCGGCGGGGTCACCCTGCCCAGCAGGTCGATCGACTGATCGCTGGCGTAGACCAGGACGCTCGCCCCGACCCGGATTTGGTCTCCATGTTTGAGCCGCACAGGCCGACGGACACGCATCCCGTTGATGTAGGTGCCGTTGGCGCTGCGGAGATCCTGGAGCACCCACATGCCGTTCTCGGGGTGGATCTCCGCATGTCGGCGGGAAACGGTGCGATCCGTCAAGGGGATCTGGTCGCCCTCGCGGCCGAGGATAGCCGGCTCGTCCAGGGTGCGGAATGTCCGTCCCTTGTCTGGTCCCTGAAGTACAACGAGCGTAGCCACCGCGTCATCCTCAACTGTGTGCCGGAACCCGGCGGCAAACATGGGTGCGACCGCGTTCTCGCCGGGTGCGGCAGGAGCACGTATTCCAGTCGTCCTCGACTGAACGCTGAATCCCGCGAGTGCCCAACCGCTCGCCCTCGCCATGCGGAGCAACGCCAGACACCCGGCGCAGGGTCATCACTGTGCCGTCTCGATGCATTATACCCATTTCCGTGCCAATGGTGACATCCATCGGGGGAGCGGGCGCGCCGGGCACAAATATCGGCCGGTCCAGCCCCCTTCGTTGCGGCAGGAGAGCCCTCGCCCGACGTGGTATTTGGCCGTCGGGCAAGCCCGGATGGGGGTGGTGAGGTGGCCGGCGGTTGGTCTCTGCGTCAAATCGGCTTGATGACCGGTCACCAGTCGCAGTCGTCTCCACAGCCTGAGGTGCTCAGCAGATGGCGGGGGACGTGAAAATCCTGCTCGGAGGCGAGATCAGGAACTGATCGGCTGATGGACTGCTCCATGGCAAGGTAGGCCGGCGGGGGTAAGAGCGATCCACCCAGGGTCCAGGCCAGCAACGTGGGGGAATCCTGCCTGCCGGCGGGCAGCACGGACTCGTGCAGATCAGCGAGCAGGAACCACTGTTTGCGGAGCATGCGGCTGGCGGTCGCGGTCACGTCCATGAGATCATCCGGATCGGCGGTGTGCCGTAATCCCAGCAGATGTCCGACTTCGTGGCTGGCCACGTTAGCCAGCACCTGGGCCATCTCGTCTACCGTGGGATAGAGGACGCTGAAAAGGGCAAAGGTGTCGGTGAACAGAATGGCGGCCTGTTCGGTGTTGGTATTGAACGGGTCGATGTTCTCCGCGAGTCCGAGAAGTCTGGGGTCGTACGTGCCAAAGTAGACAACCGAGCGGTTCTGGGGTGGGATGCCCGTGTCGCTGTCGCGGTAGATCTCGACATCGAGGCCGGCGAAGTGGTCGCGTACCCGGTCGACGATGAGGTCGGCAATGGCCTCGGTCTGGCCCGTGAAACTCGGGTCGATGGCGGCTGCGTCGAAGGCGGGCACGTCGACCGGCTGGCGGCTGGCGATCCGCACGTCTTCAGCGCCCAGGAAGCTCAGGACGATGATTTGTGGCTGATAACCGAGGACACTTGTGCCGCGGGCGATATCGACCTGGACGGTATACGGCCGGGCGAAGGCCGAGGCGGACCGGGTCCCCATCACGATGTACAGGGCAGACACATCCTCGCGAATCACGAGGTCGACTGAGTTGGGGCCGCTGGTCGGGCTCCATGGATCGGTGTACGCCAGCAGGCGATGAGCGCTATCGAGCAAGCCGAGTACTACGTCGGCTCCCCGGCTGGTCTCGATTTCGATTTGGATACGGTCTCCCGCGGCCGCGGAGCCGATGAGGAAGACATCGTTGTCCCAAGGCAGGCCGACACCAATGGCACCGGAGATCTCAAAGCGGTCGACGCCGAGAATGGATTCCGCCTGCTCGAAGATGTCGTTGGGTTCGGTTTCAACGTATCGGGTGTCGCTGGGCAACTCCCGAAGGCCGTCCGTTTCGTCTCGGTCCGAGGCGATCGGAACGGCCGGTGCGCAGCCCCATGTCATCATCGCTGTCCAGAGCCCGGCGGTTGCCATCCGCCCCGCGCGCGAGGAAAGCATCATCGTTCACCCCGTTTCAACGTTTGTCTGGCTGCGGTACGGCGAGCCCGTCAGCGGGCGTGCGAGGGGTCGTGAGCCCCCGCATCGCATGGGCACCCGACCAAGCTTTCGATTCCGTGGGTTGACGGTTATCGGATACTCACGATCGGGCGCATGCTGTGTGCGGGAGAACCGTACGATTCATTCGCTGAAGCGGGCAAACGGAATTGGCGATTGAAGGCCTTCGAAAAAACTGTTTGGCGGGATCAGGGTCCGAGTATAAACTGAGCCCAGGTAGTGACGCGGGTTCTGGGCCGACTCCGCTGGCCAGAAGGTGTGGTTTGAGCGGCGAACCCGTGCGGCACCATCGTCTCGCCGGGTGTCGAGGTTAAGCCGCCCGCTGGGGTCATGGTGGTATGCACGCTGGGGCATGAGATGCTGAGACGAGGGTCGATATGGATATGGACGAGATTCGTAAACTGTTTCCGGTAACGCGGAACTACAACTTCCTGAACCATGCCGCGGTGGCCCCGCTGAGCAAGCCGGCCGCGGAGGCGGTGCGGAAATACGTGCGGGAGGGGCTCGATGAGGCGGGTCTGCACGCGGGCTTCTACCAGCACGCGGAGCATGTGAGGCAAGTGGCGGCGGAGTTCATCAACGCCGGCCCGGACGAGGTCACGTTCGTCAAGAATACGACCGAGGGACTGGGCTGGGTGGCCAACGGTCTGGACTGGACCGCGGGCGACAACGTGGTGACCACCCGAGTCGAGTTCCCCGCCAATATGTACCCCTGGATGGGTCTGGAGGCACGCGGGGTCCAACTGAAGACGGTGGGCGAGGAGGATGGGCGTATTCCGTTGGAGCGGATTGTCGGAGCCATCGACGGTCGAACAAAGGTGGTCACCATCTCCGCGGTGCAATATGCCAGCGGCTTTCGCACGGATTTGGCGGAGTTGGGTCGCATCTGCAAGGAGAAGGGCGTCCTGTTCTGCGTGGACGCGATCCAGATGTTGGGCATGCTGCCGCTGGATGTGCGGGCCATGCAGATCGATTTTCTGTCGGCGGACGGGCACAAGTGGCTGTGTGCCCCGGAAGGCTGCGGCATCTTCTACTGCAACCGTTCGCTGCTGGCTCGCTTGCAGCCGGTGATCGCCGGGTGGATGTGCATGAAAGACGCCCGCGATTACGGCAACTACCTGTTTGAGTATGTGAATACCGCGTGCCGGTTCGACATCGGCAGCTACAACATCGCGGGGATCTACGGCCTCGGTGCGTCGATCGAGATGTTCCGCGACATCGGGATGGACAAGGTCGGGGCCCAGGTGCTGATGCTGACCGATCGGCTGGTGGTGGGACTGAGCGAGAAGGGGTACCGCGTGGTATCCTCGCGGGCGCCGGGCGAGGCTAGCGGGATCGTGACCTTCACCTCCGACCGGCACGACTTGGCCGCCCTGCGTGGTCAGCTCGAATCCGAGCACCGGGTGGTCACTGCATTGCGCGAAGGCCGGCTGCGGGTCAGTCCGCACTTCTACAACACCACGGGCGAAATCGACCAGCTCGTCTCGCTGCTCCCGGGGCACTGACATCTGCACTGCTCGCAGCGGCACACGCGGTGATATAGGGACTGATTGCACGCAGCCGCGAGCGTGCACGCTGTCCGCACTGCTCACAGAGCAGTGCCACGCGTGGAGGTACTCGATGCCGTGCCACGCGTAGAGGTACTCGGGGCAGTGCCACGCGTGGAGGTACTCGGGGCAGTGCCAGTGATGGGGTTGCGTGCGGAAGGAAGGATTGTACACTAGCTGTTCAACTTGACGGCCGCCCGGTGCCGAGTCTGCCGGTGGCCCGGCCCCAGGGTGGAATGTGTGAGGGGAAGGCTACAGGCGAACCTGGAGGATATCCCCATGGCTCAGCCCGTCAGCGAGACGCGCCCCCGGTTCTTCATGGAGTCCGCCTACGATCTACTCTGTGCCCGGCTGTCTTTGTCGCATCGGGAGAGCCAGATCGTTCGCCACCTGTTCGGCAATCACAAGGAATCGCACATTGCCGACGAGTTGGGTATGTCCGCTCACACCCTGCGCACGCACGTCGAGCGGTTGTACCGCAAACTGGGTGTCGCCAACCGCGCTGCACTGGCAATCCATCTGTACGAGTCCTTCCTGACGCTGACCTGCGAGTTGGATACCCCTCTTGATCCTGTCTGCAGTCGCTATGCCGCTGGTACCTGTCCCTTCCGCAACTGACAGTGGTTCCGCCGACTTGCGGGGCTGCCGGCGATTGAGACAATGGGAGATCAGGAGGCGGGCAGAGGTCATGCCACAGGATGCATGGCATCCCTCCTCGCCCTTGTGACGTGCAAGGAAGAACCGCTGTTCTTGAGCGCCCACAAGCAACCTTGTGAAAGAGGGGCGTCGGCATGCGGCGTCGCAACAGGATAAGGCTCGGCGGTTATGCCGGGCCAAACCACCTCGAACGTGTCGGTTCAGGCCTGCCGGAGTCGCTGATGCCGTGGCGGGGCCATGCGATCCGGCCATTGACAAGGAGAAGGACATGCGTGTGACCAGATTGCTCACGTTGGCTGTGTCTGTGGTGTTGTTGGGCGCGAATGCGCTCCTGGCTTTGTCGTTGCCTCCGGACCTGGACTACGAGTGGGACGGCACGATCATCAATCCGGGTAGTCAGAATCCCATCATTGAGTGGCGATGGATTGGACCGGGAGAGGCGCCGGATCCCGTGACGGGCCCCGATGCGCAGAAGTTCTACACATTTCCCAATCTGAAGATCGAGAAGAACGTCAAGAAACTCTACATTCTCGTTACATGGCCGGATATTCAGACGGTGCCACCGCTTCCGGGTGCTTTTGAAGTCGTTGCCGCGGGAAGCACGGTGACATACGATGGCGCAGAAGGCAACATGGGGTTGCTAAACCTCAGTAATCAGTTCCTGCTCAAGTACACTATCGATCCGCAGCCTGAAAACGAGAAAATCAAGATCAACGACTTCAACTGGACCGCCCTGGCGATCGGGACGCGGTGTATTCCGGAGCCGGCCACATTGGGGTTGTTGCTCCTCGGGGCGTGCGTTGCCGGGTATCGGCGGCGTTGATTGCGGACGGCCCGGGTAACAGTGGGTGCGAGTGTTGCGATACGATCAGAGAGGTTGGGGTGCGTCCGGGTTCAGGGGCTCGGTAGAAGGTGACTTCGCGGAAATGCGTACACTGTTACCACTTCGCTCCGTCTTTCCGCGTGCCGCAGATAGATACCTCGATGCCCAGCGCGTTGGCCATGGCGGCTCGGGCAAAGAGGGCCCGGTCGGCGTCGGTGACGTTCTTGGCGTAGACGACGTGGACGTGGTTGGCTTTGTGGCGGGCCATGAACTGGTCGCGGCTGACGCCATAGGTCACCGCGTGCATGATCGGCCATTGGTAGGTCGTGGCTTTGAGGCGGCGTTCGGTCTCCGCCTTGGGCAGCGTGACAACGCCGGCCCGGCCAATATCCATCTTCAATCGGTCATTCTCGACAAAGACGCGCGACCAGACGGTTTCGCCGGGTTTGCTGACGCCCTTGATCGTGCCCCCACCGAGGCGGAAGTACATGGCCGGCTGACGCTCGCTCGACGCCCCTTTCCAGCCGCCGACGAGGTGAGCGGGGGGCACCGAGCCGCTGATCTCGAAAACCCAGACATACTCCTTGACCGTGCCGGAGGCGTCCCAGTCGCCCCAACGTACATCGTGCAGCGTGCATTCGACCGGCTGGCCCATCGCCTTGTGGACGCGGTAGGTCAGGATGTTGTCCAACCCGACGCATTCGTCGACTTCGTTGAAGTGCGGCAAAGGCTCGCCCCTGTAGAGCACGCGTTTGCCGTCGCGGCTCTTGACCGGCGGGCGTTCGCGGTTGTTGAGCATGCCCTCGACAAGGTCACTGGCGGGCAGCAGATCCTTGAGCCCTTGCTGGTACTGAATGCCGATCGTATGGCAGCCAAAGTCATCCGCGATACGCAGCGCGGCGATGTACATCTTGCATTGCAGGAGGACCTGCTCGTCGGTCAGATCGGTCTGGGGGTTGGAGCCGGTGAGGAACTTCATGCCCTTGGCCTCCATCCACTGGCGGACGGCCAGGGCGTCCCCGTCGCTGGTCTGCATGGTTTCGTAGTACAGGGCCGACTGGCTGAGCCTTTCCTTGAATACGCCGGTCGGATGCAGCAGGTGGTCGGGGATGATGGCGTTGAACATGCCCATGCAGCCTTCGTCGAAGATGCCCATGATGGCCTTTTCGCGTCGAAGCTGTGTGGCCAGGGCTTCGCCGAGCTGTCGTTCCGCCGCGGGGATGGAGACCTTCTTGAGCGGCACAACGTGGTCGGTCTTGTGTTTGACGGTGCCGGTCTTGAGCCAAGTGGCGAGCTTGCGGGTGAAATCGTCGTCGGTGAAGTCCTCGCTCCACAGGGTTGAGTACTTGACACCGGCCTTGGTCAGCGAGCCGTTGAGGTTGAGCATGCCCACCAGGCCGGGCCAGGTGCCGGACCAGTTGGCGACGGTGCAGATCGGCCCTTGGTGCGTAGTCAGGCCGGCAAGCACGTGATGCGTGTATTGCCAGACTGCCTCAGCGACGATGAGCGGTGCGTGAGGGTCGATCTTGGCGAAGACGGCCATTCCTTCCTTCTGCGAGCCGATGAAGCCGTGCTTCTCGGTGGGTTTGTAGGGATGGGCACGGACCAACTCGTACCCGGCGGCGGCCACCGCCTGGGTGAGGGCCTTCTCCATATCGCGTTGGGCGGGCCAGCAGTTCTGATTGGCGGACAGACGAAGATCGCCGCTGGCGACGAGCAGAACCTGTTTGGACTTGACCTGAACGGGGCGACTGGTCTCGGGAAGTTGGTAAGCAGACATGGTTGTGCGGTTCCTTATTACGGGGCCACTCAGCCGCCCGGGCTGAGCTTGGTTGTCTGTTGTATGTATCCCCGGCAGGCCGGTGATGCAAGCCAGGACGGGGATGTGTCGTGCGGCCCGGGCCTGCTGACGAGCAAGGCCAAGGGCAAGAAAGCCACGCACACGAAACACTGCTCACAAAGCAGTGCCACACGAATACGCACGCGACGCATTGCTCACGGCGCGGTGCCACACGAGTACGTGGGGGCGTGGCGGTCGGCGATGGGGCCACGAGGTTCCCGCGTCACGTGGTGGAGGGAGAGCCGGGCAAGGGATCGAACTGCCGCAGTTGGTCGGCGAACTCGTTGATGATGAAGTCAGGGGTTGAGGCTCCGGCGGTGACACCGGCGACCTGGTGGCCTCGAGCCATCTCCGGCCGAAATTGCCCCCAAGTTTCGAGGTGGTAGGTGTCCACGCCCACCTCGCTGCAGATCCTGGCCAGTTCCTGCGTGTTGGCCGAGTGCAGGCCGCCGAGCACGAACATGACGTCTACTTCGCGGGCAAGTTCCGCGGCGGCTTCCTGGCGGCGGACCACCTCGAGACAGAGCGTATTCACGATCTTCAGCTCGCGGAAAGGGTGGCGAGCGATGGCCCCGATCATCTGGGCCACATGCTCGGGAGCGTGGGTGGTTTGGGCGACGATCCCCAATCGGCCGCGCGAGGGCAGGGCTGCCGCCAAATCCTCCTCCCGGTCGACCACGATCACGTTGGGCGCGTAGCTGGTGACCCCGCGGACTTCGGGATGATTCGCGTCGCCGATCATGACGACCTGATAGCCCTCCTCGTGCAGCTGCCGAACGACCGTCTGCGCTCGCTTGACCAGAACGCAGGTCGCGTCCACCAGTTCTAGCTGGAGATCTCGCGCCTGGTCGTAGGTTTCGGGTCCGACACCGTGTGAGCGGATGAGCACGGTCGTGTGGGGAGCGAGCCGTTCGAGTTCGGCGGACTGGTTGAGGCCGGCTCGTTCGAGTTGCTCGACCACTTGCCGGTTGTGGATGACCGGCCCGAGAGCGACCACGTGACCGGGCTCATGCTCCGCCAGTGTGCGTTCGGCGAGTTCGATGGCATCCTCGACGCCGAAACAGAATCCACGTTTGCGAGCCAGCTTGACTTGCATTGTACTCCTCGTGCCGGGACCGCTCGACAGGGTGACCAGGCGTTACAGGAACATGCCCTGACCGCCCCAAACTCTACACCACACCTGATGGGGTTTCCGGCGAGACACTGATGCCGTAGCGTCCACCTCATTGTAAGTAGCTTGGACGTCGCCGGCTACGCCAACGGCTCTGCATTTCCATCAGGCGGGCGCGAAGGAGGTTCATCAGTTCATCGACACTCAGGTCGGCGTACTCCTCGGGCCACAGGGCAGGGCCGTATTCGACGACCACGTCCCCGGGGTGGGGCAGAAGCCGAGCTCTGGGCCATGCGTGCTGCATCCCGTCGATCAAGGTGGGGACGATGGGGATCCGGGCTTTCTTCGCGATAGTGCCTAACCCGGGGAGCATGTCCTTGATGCGGCCGTCGGGTGTACGTGTGCCCTCGGGGAAAACCACGAGGACGTGCCCCTGCTTGAGTCGGCGCAACGACTCCTTGATAGCGCCGATGTCGGCCGTGCCGCGCCGCACCGGGAAGGCATTCAATCGGTGGAGCAGGCGGCCAAACAGCGGATGGCGAAACAGGGTGTCGCGGGCCATGAAGCTAGCCTCGCGATGCAGGGAGATGCCCGCCAGGACGGGGTCCATGAAGCTCTGGTGATTACAGACCAGAAGAACGGGTCCCTCGCGCGGCACATGTCGCAGGCCGAAGCACCGTGAACGGATGTACAGCGTGCAGACCCATTGACAGATGAATCGGCAGATCGCATATGTCGGTTTGATGCCAAAGATGCGCATCGGTCTCAACGGCTCCGGCCGGCCATTTGCCGCTCGATTTCGGCTTGCAGGTGCTCGACGACCTGGGCAATCGTCATGTGCGTCGTGTCGATGTGCACCGCCTGCTTGGACTCCAGCAAGCCGGCCCACTGTTTTTGGTCGTTGGCGTCGCGAGCCCGGATATTGGCCAGCACATCCTCGTAGTTTACGTCTTCGCCGTCGGCCTGGATCTCGACGTATCGTCGCTCCGCTCGTTTGGTGTCCGCCGCGTCGAGCAGGAACTTGACGTCGGCATTGGGGAACACGACGCTGCCTTGATCGCGGCCCTCGGTGACCAGCGAACCGAGCCTGCGTCCTATCTCGGCCTGCTTGCGAACCAGAACCTCGCGGATACGTGGATTCCGAGCGATGGGGTTGGTGTGCTGGCTGACCCGCATCGAGCGGATGGCCTCGCTCACATCCCGCCCGTCCATCATGACCCGGACATAAGTCGGGCCGCAATCGAGTTGGATATCGGTAGCCTTCGCCAGGGCGACCAGCGCATCGGGGTCGTCCAATGAGACGCCCGTGTCGAGGGCCTTGAGGGTGATCGCCCGATACATGGCGCCGGTATCGAGGTAAGGAATACCCAGCAAGGCGGCCAGCTTGCGCGCGGCGGTTGATTTGCCCGAGCCGGCGGGTCCATCAATGGTGACAATCATGAGCTGTGCGGCCTCCCTTGGCGGTGGCGTCGGATCTCGCCTTCCTGTCGCGGCGGCCCCGCGCGGCCGCTGACGGACGGTGCTTACAGTCAATCGGACCGCCACCGGGGTGGCCGTCTCGCGTTCGCGGGCGTTGATATCACACCGTGGGCGAAGAAACAAGCGGGCCGGGCCCCGATGCCACCTCGCCGTGCAACGTCAGTGCGGTGGCTGCGGTCACGCGGATGGTCGCGAGCTGTCCGATGAGCGATGGTGAGCCGCTGAAGACGACGATCTCGTCCGTCCGCGTCCGCCCGGTCAGCTGATCCGAACGACGCCAGGAGGTTTCCTGCCCACGGCTTTGTTCGCTTTCCTGGGCCCGAACGGCCGCCTTGCTGTAACCCTCGACCAGCACCTCGACGCACTGTCCGACGAGGGCTTGGTGGTGGGCCAGCGAGATCTCGTGCTGAAGCGTGCTCAACTCCGCGTGTCGCCGGCTCTTCACATCTTCGGGGATATCGTCGATCATGCGTCGCTCGGCGAGGGTGCCCGGCCGCTCGGAGTACTTGAACATGTAGACGTTCTTGTACCGTACCCGAGTGAGTAGGGCGAGGGTGGCCGCGTGCTCCTCTTCTGTCTCCCCGCTGAACCCGACGATGAAGTCGCCGGCCAGGGAAATCCCCGGCACCATCGCCCGGGCACGCTCGAACAGCTCGACGTATTGCTCTACCGTATACTGCCGCCGCATGCGTTTCAGGACCGCGTTGGACCCGCTCTGGGCCGGCAGGTGGAGATACTCACACAGCCGCGGCAGATCGCGCATGGCCTCCAGAATGTCGTCCGTGAAGTCCCCCGGATAGCTGGTCACGAACCGAAGCCGTTCCAGGCCGGGCACCTCGTGCACACGGGCAAGCAGCTCGGCAAACCGGGTCACGCGGGTCCCTTCGTCATACGAGTAGCTGTTGACGGTCTGGCCCAGTAGAGTGATCTCGCGCGCCCCGAGATCCACAAGTCGCCGGGCCTCCTCGACAATATGCCCGGGAGGGCGGCTTCGCTCGGGGCCACGGGTGAAGGGCACCACGCAGAAGGTGCAGAACTTGTCGCATCCCCGTTGTACGCGGACATAGGATTGGAGCAGGCTGCCTTCCATGGGTTTGGTGCGGGAGATGTCGAGAGCCTCGATGCTGTCGTACAGCAGTGTTCGCCGGGCGGCGGGCTCTCGGCGAGAGTGGTCGTGTTCCAGGGCCAGGGCAACCGTCAGCTTTCCGTGCTCCCGACGTGCGAGCTCGATCTCCTCAATCAACGCTGGAATCTCATTGAGGTTGCCAGGACCGCAGAGCAGATCAACGTGTCGGGCTCGACGCCGCAAACCCTCGTGGTCGCGCTCGGCCATGCAGCCGATGACCCCGACGAGCATCTCCGGGTGCTTTGCCTTGGCCCGGCCGACTTCGCCCAGGCGGCTGTAGACCTTGTCCTCCGCGTGTTGCCGTACACTGCAGGTGTTCAGCAGCACCAGATCGGCGGACGCGAGTTCGTGGGTCGGTTCGTATCCCAATGCGCAGAGCTGCCCGAGAACCAACTCGCTGTCGAGCACGTTCATCTGGCAGCCCATCGTTTCCAGGTAAACTCGTTTCAAAAGTTCCACACCATCCGATCACGAGTGAGACGCCGGTGTCGCTCGCGGCATCACCAAGTATGAGGCTGAGAAGCTACCGCAGAGCGGACACACGAGGTCTGCTACGGCAGTGTCAGCTCGAGGGGCGGATCGCCGCGGATCAGGACTGTCACCGGAGCGCCTGTTTTCTCGGCAACTCTCAGCATGCGCTGAATACCCTGAATGCGGACACCGTCGATCTGCTGGATCACTTGTCCGACAAGGAGTCCTGCTTTGGCAGCCGGGCTGTTGGCTTCGACCTCGGTGATCACCACGCCAGTCACGTCGGCGGGCAGCTTGTGCGCCAGGCAGATTTCCCAATCCGGATGGGCCAGTTTGGCACAACGCCATCTGCATGTGTTGGGCGGCGGTAGCTTGCGGCGAGCGGGCACCACCGCGGTGTTCATTCGTTTCTTGTCGCGGTAGAGAGTCAGGTTGACCGGCACGCCTACTCGGGCACCTCCGACCAGACCGATGAGGTCATCCGCGTTGCTTACCGATTGGCCGTCAAAAGCGACGACCACGTCGCCAGCCTGGAGATTCGCGCTGGCTGCCGGTGTCCCGAACTCGACCGAGGCAACGGTCGCACCACCCCTGTCGGGGGCTCCCGCCGCCTGCCGATCAGCGTCTGTGGTGGACCGCAGCCCCACGCCCAGAAAGCCGTACTCGACCGCCTCGCCCCGAGCCAACTGAGCGATGATTTCCTTCGTGGTTCGGTCCAGCGGAATGGCATATCCGACTCCTTCGCTTGTGCCCGACCGGGTCGAAATCGCCGTGTTGATTCCGATGACCTCGCCTTTGATGTTGAGTAACGGTCCGCCGCTGTTGCCCGGGTTGATGCGGGCGTCGGTCTGGATGAGGTTGCCGTAGTAGCGGTCGGTCATGAGTGGATCAAGCTGACGGGTCAGCCCGCGCCCGAGGGCACTGATGATGCCGAAGGACATGGCCGGCGTCCCGTGGCTTTCGGACGCGGATCCAAATGGGTTGCCCATCACGATCGCGAAGTGCCCCTGTCGTACGTCGGCCAGGTCGCCCAACCGCGCCGCCGACAGCCCCCTGGCGTTGATCCGCAGCACGGCGAGGTCGCGGCGCGGGTCGCTGTTGACTTCCTGAGCGCGATAGGATTCGCCATCGGAAAGAATGCAAGTGATGTCAGCCGGCAAGGCACCGTGGACCACGTGCTCATTGGTCAGGATCACGCCATTCGAGTCAATGATAATGCCGCTACCCACGGCCGGCACCACGTGATCGGGTAGTCGATGGTCGCCATCGGGACCGCTTTCGGGCACTTCCTGAGGATTGACGGTGTCGAGGGGACGCGTGGCCACGATGGCGACCACCGCCGGCCGAACACCTTCCGCCACAGTCGCGAGGGTGTTCTGCAGCAGCTCAATCTGGGCCAAATCACCGGGCGGGGCTTGGGCAATTGCCAAACTTGCGATCGCCCCGACGCAGAGGGCTACGAGCAAGCCGCGGGTCTGGGCGGCTGACCGGCATGCTGTCGAGCTGTGAGCCATGGGGCTTCCCCGAATGCTCCAGACGGGCCCAATGAGGTCATGGTCCTCAACGAGCGGGTCACACGTTGTAGCCCAACAGCGGCTGCTGCCACAACGGACCCTGTTGGGCCGCCTTGTCCACGATATGGGCTACGGCCTTATCCAGGTCGTCGGTGAGCATGAACAGTTGCAGGTCGGGAGCACCGATTGTTCCATACCCTTCAAGCAAGGTCTGCTCCAGCCATTTGATCAGCGGCGTCCAGAACTCCACGCCTATCAGCACAACCGGGGAGAGCCGTGTCTTGTGCGTCTGAAGGAGAGTCAGCGTTTCAAAGAGCTCGTCCAGCGTGCCGAACCCGCCGGGAAAACAGACCAGGGCCACCGCGTACTTCACGAACATCACTTTGCGGGCGAAGAAGTAATCAAAGTTCATGGCTAGGGTTACATACGGGTTGGCGTGCTGCTCGGTGGGAATGCTGATATTCAGCCCCACGCTCACGCCGCCCGCCTCGTAGGCCCCCTTGTTGGCCGCTTCCATGATGCCCGGGCCGCCGCCGGTCACCACCGCGAAGCCTGCCTCGCTCAGCTTGGCGCCCATCTGGACCGCTTGCTGGTAGCTCGGTGTGTCTGGCGAGAGCCTGGACGAGCCATAGACCGTGACGGCCGGCCCGAGCTGGCTCATCAACTCGAAGCCCTCGACGAACTCTGCCATGATGCGGAAAACGCGCCAGGTTTCATCTGTCGCCATTCGCCGCCGCTCAACATTGCTGGACATAAGCTCTCCTTGACCTTCATTCAGCGGACCTTGGACCGCAATCCGTCAGTGTAACCTGATTTACCCGCCAAAGCGAGATGGCCGACGCCCGTGTTGAAGGACCGAGGCCATGGGGGACTCGGCGGCTCGTTCCGCCTGGGCGTCACGGAGGCCGATGTTCCCACCGGGTCCACCGCTGCCTCCCCTGCTACGCATTCTCGGCAGGCCGTTTTCCATTCCGGCTTCCTTTTTGCCTCCGTGTCGGCAGCGGAGTATATTGAAGGCGAACCATGCAGGCCGCCTGATGGGCAGGGGTGCCTGATTGGTTCGGCCCATGGGGGCCCCTGGGCCGCGGGCGGGAGCGCCGCACGTCTCTATCCGCTCGGCTGCTGAGGCTCCGTTTCCAGGGCGCGATCTTCAGGAGTGCAGATGCCAACTCACGGGATGTGTCGGTCCCTCTTATCTATTGTTGGGGTATTCCGGAACCGAGACACCCGATCATTCCTTATTTGTCAGGAGGTTGTTGATGCTGCTGAATCTCATCCGAGCCATGTTCGTGCTCATGGTAGCCGGTGTCGCCCTCAACTATGCCGAGCTGCACCGAGCGGACCTGGCGTTGCCCTCGTTGATCATGGCCTTGGGGGTGGCCAGCTTGGTCATCGCCATCGACATCTTCATCCCCCAAAAGTCACTGCTGGCGATGTCGGGTATGTTCTTCGGTCTGGTGATTGGCATGGTCGTGGCTTTCGGGGTGGGGATCGTTCTCGATCTGCTGGTGGACGCCTATCAACCGGTCCTGGCCCGCACGCCCCTGATAAGCACGACCAAGGTACTCATTGGTATCGTCACCTGCTACCTGGCCGTCAGCTTCATCCTGCAGACCAAGGACGATGTGCGCTTCGTCATCCCCTATGTTGAGTTCGCCAAGCAGCGCAAGGGACAGCATCCCCTGATCCTGGACACGTCGGTGATCATCGACGGACGCATCGCCGACATTCTGGAGACCTGGAACGTGGACGCTCCGGTGCTCATCCCGCGGTTTGTCCTGCATGAATTGCATCTGATTGCCGACAGCGGCGACCGGCTCAAGCGCAACCGCGGGCGTCGTGGGCTGGATGTGGTCAATCGGCTCCAGGCGAACCAGAAGATCGAGGTGCAGTTGCAGGATACACGCGAGTCGA
>Ga0123328_1002059_pt1 | contig 18646 bp, 17 predicted proteins | sample BioC12SIPDNA_2_FD_89702 | JGI IMG/M metagenome (GOLD analysis project Ga0123328, IMG submission 89702) | Anaerobic biogas reactor microbial communites from Washington, USA - Biogas_R1_A C12 SIP DNA | ecosystem: Engineered > Bioreactor > Anaerobic > Unclassified | place: Washington, USA...
CGCGCCCCGGTCGGCGCCGGCAAAGGCCGGCCCGGCCGGCCACTCATCGACGGCCGCGCTACTGTACTCGCCCCAGGCGGTGAGGCCCACGACGCCCTGTTCCTTCTGTATCCGGCTGGCGTCGGCAAGCGTGGGCTGGCGGGGCAGCGCGTCCAGGCGCGCCGGATAGAGATAGGGGACTGCGTTCAGGTACATCAGCGCCAGAGCCGTGCCGAGCAGCCACGTTCGCCAGTTCGGACGCAAAATCGCTGCCCACCAGGCCGATGCCAGGGCCAGCAGAAGTAGAGCCAGGTCGAGCAGCCGCCAGGGAAACTGCAACTGGCGCAGGGTGGCACTATTCTGCCAGAACCAGGCCGAGGCCGGCGTGGCAAATATGAAGATCCCCATGCCGACGAGGCCACTCAGGCCAGCGAACAGGGACAGAGAGCCGGCCGGCGTAGCGCGCCGCTGCCATCCCAGGACGAGCACCAGCGCCAACGCGGTGACAGCCAGAAGTAGCTGCGTGAGCCCAACGTTGTGCCTCAGCGGCACCTTGACCAGTCCGGCGATGGTCTGTTCGGGCCAGTCCAGGACGGCGGCGAAGTGATCGGCAAACTGGGCGCCGTCTTCCACGGATTCTGCATAGCGCGTGGCGCCGATCTCGGCGAGACCGGGCAGCCAGCTAAAGGCCGACAATGCCAGACCCAGCAGCAGCGCAAACAGGACCGGCCCAGGCCGTACGCGATAGACGAAACGCGAAGCAGCAAGGCCGAGGAGCACGAGGCCGCCAAAGAACAGCAGGCCAGACGCCGTGTGCGAGATCAGGATCAGGGCCACGCTGAGAGCGGCGAACGCAATTCGGCGGCCGGCCGGGTGCTCGGCGACGCGCAGCACGGCATATGCCGCCAAGGGGGCGAAAGCCAATGCCAGGGCGTTAGAGAGACTTCCGCGGCTGTAGGTCTGCAGGAGCATGTGCGGCGACCAGGTATAGGCGGCCGAAGCCAGCAGCCCACCGGCCGGGCCGAACAGCTGCCGACCCAGCATAAACATGGACAGCGCCGCGATCAGCAGAGAAACAGCATATGAGAGCGAATAGGCCACCGGACCGTTCTCGCCTACCAGCCAGTAGAGCGTGGTCAGCAGATAAGCGCTCAGTGGGGGATAGAAGTTGAACAGGGGAGAGCCATAGCCGTAGACGAGGTCAGGCGCCCAGCGCGAGAAGAAGATACCGTTCCGCCACATCTCGGTGACTATCGGGATACGATAATAGTGGCTGAAGACATCGTGCCCGGTGGGCGGCGGCAGGCCGAGGAGCGGTTGGATAGCCAGGGCGGCGACCACCAGGACGGCAGCCCAGGTGACGACACGGGCAAGAGGGCGGGGAACGCCTCGCGGGGCGCGCTGGTTCTCTTTCACGGCTCGGGTCGGCATAAGGGTCAGTCTCTCGGCAGTACGCCAGAAAAGCAGCAGGCAGTATAGCCAGCCACGCGGCGAGGCACACGGCGCGTTATACGGTCTTAAAGAAGCGCTCATGCCGGCAGATTCTCCCCTGGGCTGGCAGCGAAACGGTCAGGATCTTACAATATGCCACGTGTTGCGAATGACCATATCAGGGAACGAACCGGGGGACTCGTTCGTATCTCCCTAGCACGTTTGGCAATGGGAGGAGGTTAGTGCTCAGTTTCATCCAGGTTCTTGGCGGATTAGCGCTGTTCCTTTTCGGCATTTCCATGCTTAGCTCGGGCATGGAGAAACTGGCCGGCAATCAAATTCAGAAATGGCTTGACCGGGTGACCAGCAACCGGCTAAAGAGCGCCGCCTTTGGCGCCGTTGGCACAGCCGTTCTTCAAAGCAGCGGCCTGTTGATGGTCATGATGATCGGCCTGATCAATGCGAATCTAATGACCGTCGAGCAATCGGTCGGCGTGATGCTGGGCCAGGAAATCGGCACCACCCTCACTGCACAGATCGTCGCGTTCAAAGTCGGCGACTTCAGTCTATTGCTGGTTGTCGTGGGTCTCGTGCTCATGGAGTTCTTTCCGAACCGTGACTGGAGGAAATACGGCCAGATTTTCATGGGCCTCGGCCTTGTCCTGGTCGGCATGAGCTTCATGTCCGAGGCATTGGGCGCGCTGGTGGAGATCCCGTGGGTAGGCAGCGCACTCACGACCATCGGACAGCGCCCCTGGATTGGCCTGCTGACCGGCATCGTCGTGACCTCGATCACGCAGAGCAGCAGCGCCGTCATGAGTATTGTCGTCGCCATGGGGATGAGCGACGTGATCACCCTGCAGGGGGCGGTGGGCGTCATGTTGGGAGCCAACATTGGCTCGTGCATCACCGGCCTGACTGCGGCGATTCGGCTGTCTCCGACGGCTCGCCAGGCGTCGTTCGCCCAGATCCTCATTAACGTCATAGGCGTGCTTCTCTTTCTGCCCTTCATATCGCAGTTCGCCGGCATCGTGGAGAACACCGCGGCGCAGTTGCCCCGGCAGATCGCCAACGCCCATACCATCTTTAACGTTGTCGTCAGTATCCTGATGTTTCCCTTTGTTCCGCAGATCGCCGCCGTGGCGAAGAGACTGGCGCCGGCCGACCCGGAGAAGGAAAAGGCCAAGGTTACGCAGTTCATCGACGAGATGCAGTATGCGGTTCCGGCCGTGGCCCTCAACGAGGCCGCGCGCGAGCTTTTCCACCTGGGCGAAGTCACCTCCGAGATGATTGAGCTGAGCTGTAACGCGTTGATCAATCTCGACACGACCAATGTGGAGCGGGTATTGGTGATGGAAGACAAAGTGGTCGATATGGTGACCAAAGAGCTTGAAGAGTTCGTCGATACCCTGATGCGCTCCGACCTGAGCCGCGCCCAGCACAAGCGCGTCTTCCAGATCAAGAACCTGCTGCACGACATTGAGCGGGTAGGCGACATGGCCGAGGATATTGCCCTCTACGCACGCGAACGAGCGGCGACGATGGTTCCTTTCTCCGACGAAGCAACGCGAGACCTCATAGACCTGTCGCGAAACGCTCACGAAAACTATCGCCAGGCGCTGATTGCCTTCCGCGATGGCGATGCGGAGCTGGCGGATAAGGTTTGTAAGGCGGAGAGTGAGTTTGACCTGCTGTACTGGAAGGCGCGCGAGATGCACATCAGGCGTATCAAGGCCGGGTTGTGCCTGCCGGAAGCGGACGTAATCTTCACCGAAACCCTGCGCCTGCTGGAGCGCATCAGCGACCATGCCGACAATCTGGGGATCAGCGTATCGCGCAGTGCGAACCAGAGATCGCCGGCGGCCACTCCGTAGTCCGGCGAGGACGGCAAGCCACCGGGCGGCGAGACAAACGGAGGTAGTATGACAACACCTGCAAATCGAGACGAGCTGCTGCAGAGAATCCGGGAGGAGCGAGAAGCGTTGGAGCGTGCCGTCGCCCGCGTACCGGCAGAGAAGATGACAGAGCCGTTGCTGGAAGGCGGCTGGTCCGTGAAGGACGTTCTGGCGCACATCGCCGCCTGGGAAGGGCTTATGGTCGGCTGGGTGGAGGAGTCGCTGCGTGGCGGCACGCCCGACCGGCCGGTCACCGGCGACGATTGGGTTGACCGGCTTAACGCGCAGCTCTATGAGCAGTACCGGGATATGCCGCTGGCTGAGGTGCAGGCGCTATCGGCCAGCGCCTATGAGCGGGCCTATGCGATTGCCAGCCGGCTTACCGAAGCGCAGTTGTTTGACCCCGACTACTTCGCCTGGCGTGAGGGCCGGCCCATCTTTGAGCTGATCGGCGGCAACACGTTCTGGCACTACCCCGAACACCGGGAGATGATCGAGCGGATGCTGGCTGCCTGATCGGGCATTCTCCGCAGAACGGGGTCAAGAGCGGCCGGTGCTGGTTACCAGAATGCCGTGTTTGGGCCGGAGCGTAATCAGCGGCTCCAGGGCTATCGGGTGGCCCGGCACCAGATCCAGCCGGTAGCGCTGCGTGACCATTGCCAGGACGAGGACAGCCTCCGTCAGCGCGAAGCGGTTGCCGATACACTGGCGGGGGCCGCCGCCGAAGGGGAAGTAGGCGAAGCGCGGGCGCCCGGCCTGTTGCTCCGGCGTGAAGCGGTCCGGGTCGAAGCGCTCTGGCTCCGGCCAGAACTCCGGGTGGCGGTGGGTCACGTAGGGGCTAAGGCTGAGCACGGAACCGGCCGGGATGTCGTAGCCATCGACGACGTCATTTTCGACGACGAAGCGGCTGAGAAGATAGGCCGGGGGGTAAAGGCGCAGCGCTTCGTCAATAACCTGGGAGGTATAGGCCAGGGCGTGAATGTCGTCCATAGTAGGCACGCGGCCGCCCAGAACGGCGTCTACCTCGGCCTCGAGCCGTTCCCGAACCTCTGGGTGCTGCGAAAGCAGATAGAAAGTCCAGGAGAGGGCCAGCGCCGTCGTCTCGTGGCCGGCCAGCAGGAGCGTCATGACTTCGTCGCGCAGCTGCTCGTCGGTCATCGTCGCCCCGGTCTCTTCGTCACGGGCGTCCATGAGCATATCCAGCAGATCGGCGCTCTCCCCCTGACCCTCGCGGCGGCGCTGGCGTCGCTCGGCAATCAGGCCATTGACGACACTGTCGAGCGCGGCGACATTGCGGTTCAGGGTGCGTACGCCGGGCATAAAAGGCACGCGCAGAAAGAGGGAGCCGTAGGGAATGGCGCTGTAGTCGATCACCTTCTGGCTGGCGGTGACGAAGGCATCGCCAATCGTCTCCGCTTCACCGGTCAGGTCAACGCTGAACAACGTCCGCCCGGCAATCTCCAGCGTGAGGCGCCTCATCTCCTCGGCCACGTCCCAGGGCTGGCCCGTCCCTGCCCGGTCTGCCCAGCGATCAAGCATGGCGCCGGCGGCGCCAGTCATCGTCGTGGAAAAGGCGGCGATGCGGCGGCGGTGGAAGGCGGGCTGGGCGAGACGGCGCTGCCGCAGCCAGAAGTCGCCATCACTCGTGAGCAGGCCATTGCCGACGACCGGCCGGAGGAGTTCGTTGCCGGGGCCGCGCATCTTGACGTAGTTACGGTTGTTGTGCACGAGGATATGCTCGACGTGGTCGGGATGGAAGAAGGCGTGGCCGTGAAAGTGCAGCAAGAAGCGAAAGCGCAGGGCGTCGCCGTAAGTTTCGCGCAGGTGGAGAAACGTGCTCAGCGCATCAGCGCGGAAATCGCGCATGACGCCAAGAGGCCAGTTACCTGTAGGCCCAGGCGGGTGACGGAGCGTTTTTTGGCGGGTGCCGGCGACGATTGAAGACATTTTCTATCCAGAACTCAATCGGTTCATTGTGAAGAATCTGTCAGATAATCGCCAATGCTGCGTTCGCAGGGGTGCGGGCTAATCGCCAAACTCGATGCCCTGGGCCAGCGGCAAGTCGCGGCCCCAGTTAATCGTGTTGGTCTGCCGGCGCATATAGGCCTTCCAGGCGTCGCTGCCTGACTCGCGCCCGCCGCCGGTCTCCTTTTCGCCGCCAAAGGCGCCGCCGATTTCCGCGCCGCTCGTACCGATGTTGACGTTGGCGATGCCGCAGTCGGAGCCCCCGGCGGAGAGGAACCGCTCGGCGGCGCGCAGGCTATCGGTAAAAATCGCGCTGGAAAGCCCCTGGCTGACGGCGTTGTGCAACGCCAGCGCCTCGTCCAGCTCCCGGTAGCGCAGGATGTAGAGGATGGGGGCGAAGGTCTCCTGCATGACAATCGGCGTCTGCTCGGGCATCAGGACGATGGTCGGCTCGACGAAGTTGGGCCCGAGGTCCGGGCGCATTTTGCCACCGGCAAGGATCTCGCCGCCATCAGCGCGCGCCTGCTCCAGGGCGCTGAACATCTCCTCGACGGCATGGTCGGTAACGAGCGGCCCCATCAGCGTGCCCTCGGCGAGCGGATCGCCAATCTGAACCTGCTCGTAGGCGCGCACCAGGCGGTCCGTCAGCTCGCCGACGACCTCCTCGTGGACGATGAGCCGGCGCGTGCTGGTGCAGCGCTGGCCCGCCGTGCCGACGGCGCCGAAGAGCACGGCCCGCGTCGCCAGATCGAGATCGGCGTTGCGGTCTACGATGATGGCATTGTTGCCGCCCAGCTCCAGAATGGTCCGGCCGAGCCTTCCGGCGACGGTCTGGGCGACGTGCCGGCCGGTGGGGATGGAGCCTGTGAAGCTGATCAGCGGCAGGCGGGTGTCCTCGAGCATACGCTGGCCAATAGCGGGGCCTGTGCCTACCAGCAGGTTAAAGATGCCCGTGAGGCCGTAATCGGCCATCACCTCGTTCGTAATGTGCTGCACGGCGATGGCCGAAAGAGGGACCAGCTCAGAAGGCTTCCAGACCATCGTATCGCCGGCGGCGGCGGCGATGGCGGCGTTCCACGACCAGACGGCGACGGGGAAGTTGAAGGCCGTAATAATGCCGATCGCGCCGAGCGGGTGCCACTGCTCGTACATGCGATGAGCCGGCCGCTCCGAGTGCATGGTCAGGCCATAGAGCTGGCGCGACAGGCCGACGGCGAAGTCGCAGATGTCGATCATCTCCTGTACCTCGCCGTGGCCCTCGGCACGGATCTTGCCCATCTCCAGACTGACGAGATCGCCGAGCGGCTCTTTCAGCTCGCGCAGGCGGTCGCCCAGGTCGCGGATGACTGCCCCCCGGCGCGGAGCGGGCACATCGCGCCAGCTACGGAACGCCTCGGCGGCGCAATCGACAACCTGCTCATAGATGGCAGGCGTCGGCTGGATGACGGCGGCAATCTCCTCTCCGGTCGCCGGATTCGTGGAGACGAGGCGCTCGCCGGATGGATCCTCGAGCCAGCCGCCGGGGCCGGTACACGCGCCCGGATTGACTTTCGCGATGTTGAGCTTCTGCAGGATGGCTTCTGTATTCACGGTAGACCCTCATGTTGAGATGGCGCAGCCGTCACCGGGAGCGCGGCGGAGGCAGCCAGCCGGTTGCGGCTGTGATGAACGATATAGACGCCGGCGAGAACGGCCAGGCCGCCCAGGGCCTGGACCGGCGTAACCCGCTCGCCCAGCAGCGGCCAGGCCAGTAGGGCGGTCACCACGGGCTGGCCAAGGCCGACCGGGGAGACGATGGAAGCGGGCAGGTAACCCAGCGCATAGCTAAAGGCGAACTGGCCGCCTACCTGGACGACGAGACCCAGGGCGAGGAAGTTGAGATAGGTTGTGGAGGAGTAACCTGTCAGCGGTTGCCGGAGGAGAAACGCACCGGCAAGGAGCACGAGAGTTGCGCCGGCGGCACCGAGCCAGAAGTTGGTCAGGGCGTCAAGCCGCTGCCGGCTGCGCTGCGTGACCAGGAAGTAAGCACCATAAAAGAAGCCGGCAGCGAGGCCAAAAAGGGTGCCCAGTCCGGCAGCCGGCCCTCTGTCTACATCCACGCCAAGAATAATCACTGCCCCGGCAACGGCGATGAGGAGGCCCACCCAGAAAGCGGGCGACAGCCGCTCGCGGAAGAAGAGCAGAGCGCCAAGCGCGACCCAGATGGGCGCCGTATTGCCCAACAACGTGGGGTTCGTGGCGCCGCCGATGAGAACGCCTGTGTTCCAGAAGAGAAGGTCGCCAGCGAAAAAGAAACCGCCGAAGACGGCAATAAGGAATTCGCGCCGGGGCAACGATGTGTGGCTGCGGAGGCGGCGCACAAAGAGAGGCGCCAGCACCAGAACCGGAACGGCCATGCGATAAAAGCCGGTCGTCGCGCCCGGCGCATTGGCCCAGCTAACGAAGATGGCCGAAAAGCCGAGGCAAAGCAAGCCAAATACAAGGGCCAGGGTTGCACGCAGGGAGTTGGACATGGAGCCTTCTTATACAACACGCGCCGGCCGGCGGCAAGCCGGTTGCCTGTTGAAATGTTACCCGATTTGTAACCTCTGCTTATACCTATGCACATTGAAGCTGAAAAGGTGGCTGTGTTACTGTGAAAGGTAGTCTGGTAAAGCGGCAGGCTCGTACTGCCTTTGGCGCGGCGAGCAGTGACAAGATAGTCAGGGCGCAACCATCAAAGGAAGGAATTAGTGGACGAAAAGAAAATCACCAAGTCTATCACCGTGAACGGCGACGTCGGCTACGTGTACAGCCTGTGGGAGAATTTCGAGACCTTTCCCACCTTCATGGAGAACATCGAGAGTGTGCGGGATATGGGCAACGGCCTGACCCACTGGGTCATGGAAGGGCCGCTGGGTATCCGCCTGGAATGGGATGCCGAGACGACGACGAAGGAGCCCAATAAGCGCATCGGCTGGAATAGCAAAGACCACGATGCCGACGTGAAGACCAGCGGACAAGTTGTCTTTGCCGAACTGGGCAATGGCAAGACAGAAGTCACGGCAACCGTGCGCTACGAGCCAAACAAGGCCGGGCTGGCGGGCGACGTGGTGGCCCGTCTTTTCGGGCAGCCCGAAGCGCGCCTGGAAACAGACCTGCGCAACTTTAAGGATTTCGCCGAGGGTCGTGTAGACCGTCTTACCGGCCAGGAATCGTAGACGGTTCCGGCCTGTCTCTTAAGGAGGTGCTCAGATGGCAGTTGTCAAGGTAATCGAGTTGCTGGCGCAGTCGCCCGATGGCTGGGAGGCGGCCACGCAGGAAGCGCTGCGGGAAGCGTCGAAGACGATCCGGGATATCCAGTCGATTTACATCAAGGAGTTCCAGGCTATCGTCGATAACGATCAGATCACCAACTACCGGGTGAACGTCAAAATCAGCTTCAGGGTCAGCGACAGCCAGCGGCCGTAGCACTGGCCTCGACCAGACCCCATTGAGAAGGGCGCCCACGCGGCGCTCTTTTTGTTTTGGCGCAGGGTGAGTACACTTGGGAAAACAGATGCTCACCGATAGAGGTCACCAGGATGAAACGAGAACAGGAATGGGGACGCCAGACACGCGCTATTCATGGCGGAGACGCCTACAATCCAACGCCGGCCGTCTCCTCGCCGATTTACCAGAGCGCCACGTATGCCTTCGACAACCCGGAGGCGATTGCCGAGGCGATGATCGCCGAGGCTCACCCGCAGTTCTACGGTCGCTACGCCTCACCCAACACGAAACAGGTCGAAGCGACGATCGCCGGGCTGGAAGGAGCCGAGACCGCCATTGTCACGGCGTCGGGCATGGCCGCCGTTTCGCTCGTTCTGCTGACCTTCCTGCAGGAGGGCGACCACATCGTCGCGCAAAAGACGCTGTACCCGACGACGACGAAGCTGATCCAGCATAAGCTGCCGACGCTGGGCATCGAAGCGACGCTTGTCGATCAGGTAGACCCGGACGCCTTTGCCGCGGCGATCCGGCCCAACACGCGGCTGCTATACGCCGAAAGCCCGGCGAATCCTACCCTCTCGCTGACCGACCTGCAGGCTGTCGCGACTCTTGGAAACGAGCATGGGCTGGTCACCGTCGTAGACAACACCTTTGCCACGCCTTACAACCAGCAGCCCCTCTCGCTGGGCATTAACCTTGTCCTGCACAGCGCGACCAAATACCTGGGCGGCCATTCCGATATTGTCGCCGGGGCTGTGGCGGGCCGGGCCGAGCACATCTCGCGCCTCTGGGAGACGCACGTAATGTTCGGGGCGGTGCTCCATCCGCTGGAGGCATGGCTGCTGCAGCGCGGGCTGCAGACGTTCACTCTACGGATGGCGCGCCACAACGAAAACGCGCAGACCGTAGCGGATTATCTTGCCGGACATCCGGCCGTCGCGGAAGTATATTATCCGGGCCTTTCGAGCCACCCCCAGCATGATCTTGCCGTCGGGCAGATGCCGGGAGGCTTCGGCGGTATGGTCAGTTTCGATCTGAAGGGCGGCCGGCTGGCCGGTTACACCTTGCTGCAGCGCCTGAAGCTCATCACGCTGGCCGTCAGCCTGGGCGGCACCCATTCGCTGATCACCCATCCTGCCAGCACGGTCTCGGCGGTACAGTCCGATGAGGAGATTGCCGCCAGCGGGGTGCAGCCGGGGCTTGTGCGGCTGTCGGTCGGGCTGGAAGACGTGGACGACATCATCGCCGACCTCGACGCGGCGCTGGAGGGTATCCCATCGACGCCATAGGAGTTTGATCAGAAAGCCGGTGATCCTATTGAAATGTCGCCGCGCTGAAAGTAGACTTACGGAAAGCATTTTCCAGCTAGATTGAGGCGAGATTGTGAACGTGATCGAACCGGAATATATCACGATTATTGAGGGGCCGACCCCGGAGTTTCAGGCTGTGCCCTCCCTGTGGCTGCAGTCTGTATACGAGGGTCCGGTAGACGCCGCCCTGGCGCAGTGCGAGCTGCGTACGGCCAACGGCGATGACATCGTCGAGCGCTGCCAGGCGGCCTGGCGAGAACGCCGGCCTGTCCTGCTCGACTTCCCCGACGACCTGCGCATGCGGCAGGAGGTGGAGGTCGTCGCCATGCGGCTGCGCGAGGTGGAAGAAGGGACGGTCCTGGTCCTCTGGGTGCGCTGGCCGCTGGACGAAGTTGAAGTAGAGGAAGAGGAAGAGGACTACTACGACGAAGACTACTACGACGAGGATTACTACGACGAAGAATAACCGCCGCTCGCCCAGTCAGTAATCTCCGACGTTCCCGCATAATGGCCTACGAAACGATCAGCTACGAGCTAACCGAAGGTGTGGCGACGATCACGCTCAACCGCCCGCAGCGGCTGAACGCCTTTAACGACGAGATGATCCGGGAGACGACCGCCGCCCTGCGCGATGCAGGACGAGACGCGGCTGTGCGCTGCGTGGTGATCACCGGGGAGGGCCGGGCTTTTTCGTCGGGCCAGGACCTGGCGGACGTACAGGAGCGGCAGGATGGTTTTTCGATAGGGGAGCACCTGCGCACGGGATACAACCGGCTGATCAAACAAATGGTGACGCTGGAGAAGCCGGTCATTGGGGCGATCAACGGCGTCGCAGCGGGGGCCGGCTGCAGCGTGGCCCTGGCGTGCGACCTGCGGATCGCTGCCGACAGCGCCAGTTTCATCGAAGTCTTCAGCAAGGTTGGCCTTATTCCCGACAGCGGCTCGACCTGGCTCCTGCCGCGCCTGATCGGCTACGCTCGCGCCTACGAAATGGCCGTCATGGCCGAGCCGGTCAGCGCGGAAAAGGCGCTGCAGTGGGGACTGGTCAACGACGTGGTACCCGCGGCGCAGCTGCCCGAAATCACCCTGGCCTGGGCGCGCCGGCTGGCGAAGGGGCCGACAGCCGCCTTCGGCCTGACCAAGCGGGCGATGATCCGGGCCAGCAGCATGACGCTGGCCGAAGCGCTGGATTACGAGGCGATGCTGCAAGAGGTCGCCGGACGCACGGCCGACAACCGCGAAGGGGTGACAGCCTTTCTGGAGAAGCGACAGCCGCAGTTTCGGGGCGAGTGAGCAATACGAGCAGAGCGCCGGGCATCACCCGGCGCCTTCATTCTGGAGCAAAATGACGATCAGGACAGTAGGAGTTGTCGGCGCAGGGACGATGGGCGCCGGCATTGCCCAGGCCGCCGCGCTGGCCGGTTATGGGGTCATCCTCTATGACGTGTCCCAGGATCTGCTGGAAAAGGCGATCGACCACATCTACGCTCTGATAGACAAGGGTGTGGCGCTCGGCAAGGTTGAAGAGGCGGCGGCGAGGGCGGCCCGCGAGGCGTTGCGGGCGACGACAACCCTGCACGACATGGCGGAGGCCGGCCTGATCGTCGAGGCGGTGCCCGAAAAGCTGGCCCTGAAGCAGGAAATCTTCTCGCGCCTCGACGCGCTGACGGCCCGCGAGACGATTCTCGCCAGCAACACGTCCAGCCTGAGCATCACCGCCCTGGCCGGAGCCACGAACCATCCTGAGCGGGTCATCGGGCTGCACTTTTTCAACCCGGCGCACATCATGCGGCTCGTCGAAATCATCCGGGGCGAGGATACGAGCGACGAAACGGTGGCGGCAGCCGATGCGTTTGTCGGCCGGCTGGGGAAGCAGGCGGTCCACTGCCAGGACACGCCGGCCTTCGTCGTCAACCGCGTGGCGCGCCCTTTTTACGGCGAGGCGTTCCGGCTACTTGGGGAAGGGGCGGCCGACGTGGCGACCATTGACAGGCTGATGCGCTCCATCGGCTTTCGCATGGGCCCATTCGAGCTGATTGACCTGATCGGCTGCGACATCAACTATGATGTGACGCGCGCCGTGTATGAAGCTTACTTCCAGGAGCCGCGCTACCGGCCGCATCCGATCCAGCAGCGCATGGTCGAGAGCGGACGTCTGGGCCGCAAGAGCGGGCGGGGGTTTTACAGCTACGACAAATAGGGCGGCCCGCTGAGCCTGGGGTCAGGGCTGCTGGGCCACGTAGAGCGCGTCGCCAGAGGCGACGAAGATACGCAGCGGCGTGTCGGCCACGTCAAAGTCGGCGAGGCGCGAAAATAGCTCTTCCCCGGTCTCCGTATCGACCGCTTTCCACTGAGCGAGGAAGGTGCCGCCCAGGCTGAACTGCACGATGCGCCCGCTGCCCGGATCGGCGACGAAGATTGAGGAGTTTAGCCCCCGGCCGATTATCTTCAACTGCGTGGGCGCGACCAGCGGCGTTTCCAGACCATTTGCATAGAGTGTCGTCTCATCCCAGAGCAGGCTATCCTGCCCATAGCGGCGCACCCGCCCATCGGCGTAGAGCACGATGACACTACCGTCCTCGCTGTAGATGGCGGCGTCAACCGCCTGGTCGAGGTCGGGAAGGGTGAGGCTGCGCTGCGCCTCGTCCACGTAGAATCCGTCTGACTCCGGGAAGTAGCGCCAGAGCAGGGCAGCGCCGCTGTCCAGCACGTACAGGCGCTCGTTAAACTGGGCGATGGCTCGAGGCTCCAGCCATTCGCTGGCGAGACCCAGCGGCACCGCCCGCAAATCCGAGAAGCTGGGGCGGTAGCTGAGCAGCGCGCCACGCCCGTCGAGCACGGCCAGCCCATCGGCAGTCACCTGAACGCCGGACGGGCGCCAGGCCATGTCGATGAGCGTGCCGACAATGTGCGTGCCGACTACCTGCCCGTTGGTGATGATGCGCTCTGGCGCTTCGCCGACCAGGGTGACGTAGTCCTCCTCCGTCTCGTGGACGTAGACGCTGCCGGTAGCCCCGTCGAGCGTGTAGAGGTCGCCGTTCAGCCCGGGGCGGAGGACGACGCCGCGCAGATCGGTCCCGGCGCCGTAGCGGTAGAGTACTGTGGCGCGCAGCCGCGTGACATCTTCGAGCCGGTCGAGGGCATCCAGCGCCTCGGTGCGCATCCGCTCGATTTCTTCGTTGCCGGGGCGCAGCGTCTCGGCCTCGGCGGCAAGGCGCAGCGCCTGACTGTATTGGGCGCGCTGCTCCTCCTCGGTGGGGCTCTCCGAGGCTGCAATCAGGGCGGCCTGCATGTCGCGCCGCAATTCGCTGAAACGGGTGACCCGGCCGCGCTGGATGTAGACGCTGCCGACGACGACGGCGATAACGATAGGAATGATGACGGCGGCGAGCAGCGGAACTGCCCAACCGGCCGCTTCTTCCTCCGCCCGGGGTGGGGAACCCGGACGCAGGCGGTGCATCACGTCGGCGGTCCAGCCGGTCGCCGTCGCCAGGCCGCGCGCCGTCTGGGCGCCGGCACGCCGGGCGGTGGTCTGCAGCTCTGCCGCGCTGGGCAGCTCCAGGTCAGGAATGGATACACCGCGCCGGGCAGGCTCTTCAGCGGACGGCGGCTGGCTGAGTATGGTGGGCGCTGACTCCGGGGAAGGCGGCGTTGGGACCGTGGGCGCCGGCCCGGCGGGCCGGGCTGTCACAGGCAGATCAATCGCAGTTTCACTGGTGAACTCGACGAGCAGGATGCGCGCGCTGCGGTTACCGACGATCTCAACCAGGAGGGGCAGGCTGTCTTCGACGGTCGAATCGACCAGTACCGGCCTCATCTGCTCGCTGGACACGTCCGCGAGACCGGCGTCGGCCAGAAGCAGCATGTCGCCGGGTTCCAGCCAGTTGTGCAGGTAGCGCAGGTCGAGGTTGGCGCTGCGCCCCAAGGGGGTCATACGCTCGCGGCGGGCCGGCGGTCGCTCGACGCCGAAGTTCCGACCTATGAGGGCCAGCGATTCGCCGCCCTGGACGAGATACAGCTCCTGCCCGCGCAGGACGGCGCAGCTCACGGCCCCATCGTAGCTCGGTCCGCTGCCGGTCATATTCAGCCGCAGCAATAGCTGGTTGGCTTCGAGAATGGAGTCGCGCAGGGCCGCGGTGACGCTGCCCGTCGTTGCAAAATAGCGGCGGGTAATGGCGTCGAGCAGGTCCTGGGCGAGCGTCTCGGTTTCGGCGGGATCGTCGCCGATGGTCAGGTGGACGAATAGCCGGTCGTGTGTGCGTCCCCGTGCGGCCCGTGGCGGCGCGGCGTGCGCGACAAGGCCGGGCACTTCCGAGCCATCCTGCAGCATGCCGGCGACGATGTAGAGTTGGCTGGTGACTGCCTGTAGGTCCATCTTGCGCTACTTCCCCAGAATGGGCGTAAGCATAACACGACAGGCGGCAGGCGACAATTGGCAGCGCCTTCTTCCCGGCGGTAAGATGGAAGCAGGCATAGAGGAGGAAAAGAGCATGAACGTAGTCATTGCCGGCGAGCTGCCCCTGCTCCAGGAAGTCGGCGAGCTGTGCCAGCGGGCGGGCCACGCCTGTACGCTCTTTCTGGTCGAAGATTTCTTCAGCGCCATTGAAAGCGGCCTGATGATGGAGGTGGCCGGGGATGCCGACGTTGCCATCGAGCTGCACAACGAGTCGGCTGACGCCAAGCAGGAGCTGATGCTGAGCCTCGCCCAGGCGATTCCCGAGACGGCTCTGGTGCTCAGCTCGGCGCTGTCCACCAGCGTCACCCAGGCAGCGGCGTGGATGGCGAACCCGGAGCGCGTCGTCGGCTTTGGACTCGTTCCACCGCTGGCCGACGAGGGGGTGGTGGAGCTGGCGGCCGGACTGCTGACCGGCGACGAAGCCCGGGAGCGGGCGGCGGCGTTTTGGGAGAGTCTGGGATACGAGCCCGTGTGGGTGGCCGACGGGCCCGGCCTGGTGCGCGGCCGGGTAATAAGCTGCCTGATCAACGAAGCCGTCACAGCGCTTATGGAAGGGGTCGCCTCCGCCCAGGACATTGACCTGGCGATGAAGCTGGGCACCAACTACCCCTACGGCCCCCTGGAGTGGGCCGACCTCATCGGCCTGGATACCGTATACGGGATCATGTGCGGCCTGTTTGACGAGTGGGGCGACGACCGCTACCGCCCGTCGCCGCTGTTGAAGCGTATGGTCCTCGCCGGGCGGCTGGGCCGGAAGTCGGGCCAAGGCTTCTACCGCTATGATGCGGTCGAGGAGGAATGATGGCGGTGCTGCGCTGCCACCTCTGCGACGATGACCCTGTGGAGGCTCGCCGCTACGGCAGCGCCGGGCTGTACGAAGGGCAGCTCTGCCCCATCTGCTACCGCCCGACCTGCCGCTACCATCTGACGACGGTGCGCTGGCGCTGGCGCAGCAGCGGCACGATTGAGGCGGCCCTCATCTGCCAGTCGTGCAAGCGCAGCTACGCCCAGCGCGACTGGGACGTGGCCAACCGGGATTGGATTACCTGAGCGGGCGGCGCCGAATGGGCCGCGCGCTCACTTCGTCTGCGGATAGGTCGGCACGTCGGGGCCGACGATCTCCCGGAACAGGCCGAGGATTTCGCCTGGCTCGGCGTGGCGCTTCTGCATCGTCTTCTTGGAGAAGATCAGGTCGTCGTTGATACGGACCTCAAAGACGCCGCCACGGCCGGTAACCAGCCGCAGCTCTTCGATGATGTGTTGATAATTGCTCAGCAGCTCTTCCGCCACACGGACGGCGCGTTGGGAGTAGTTTCAGGGGACGCAGTATTCGATCGAGATGCGGTAGGGGCGCACGTAGGTCTAGCCTCCGGTGTGTTAGCCTTACGTAGAAAAAAGATTGGGGCCAGTATAACGAACGTCAGAAGCCTTGACAACGAACCAGCCGTGGGATACCATACCTGTCGCTCCCGGGCCTGTAGCTCAGCTGGGAGAGCGCTACAATCGCACTGTAGAGGTCAAGGGTTCGAATCCCTTCAGGTCCATGACCACTCTGCCGGAGCCGGCTTTGTACCAAGTGAGCGACCGGAAAAAGAGTTGGCGATTAACATAAAGCAGGATACAATAATAGCTGCGAACAGGAGTAGTAGACGCGCCGCGTACAGAGAGTCGCTTCATTGGCTGAAAGGGCGACACCAAAGCGTCGAACTCGCCTGGGAGCTGCGGCAGTGAACGGCTCTCGCTGCATGAGAGCAACCTAGCTACCGCCGGGCGCACCCGTTACGTGCTTGAGTGGATGGCCATACGACCATCTTGCATGGGCCTATAGCTCAGTTGGGAGAGCGCCACAATGGCATTGTGGAGGTCAAGGGTTCGAGCCCCTTTAGGTCCACCTTATAAAGGCTGCCCAGGCAGCCGGCGCCATCAATCAGAGTGGTACCGCGGAAGCCCCTTTCGTCTCTGAGCGAAACGGGGCTTTTTGCTTTATCCAGGTGTGGAAGAGCATTCGATGCACGAACTCTGGATCGAGACAGAACATGGCCGTGTCTGGGGCATGGCGGCTGGCAGCGGCCCGCTGGTGTTGGGGCTGCATGGATGGAGCCAGCGTAATGGCTGGCACACCTGGCAATCATTCATCGACGCGGTGGGCGACGCCGGATTTCGGGTCGTGAGCGTGGATATGCCCGGATGGGGCGCCTCGCCGCCGTTGCAGACAGGCCAGATGACCGGAGAGCGGGCCGTCGAGGTGGTTCTGGCGCTGATAGATGCCCTCGGCGTCGGCACCGCGACCCTGCTCGGCAAGAGCTGGGGCGGCGGCGTCGCCCTACAGGTGGCGCTGGACCACCCGAAGCGCGTCGAAAAGCTGGTGCTCACTGCGCCCGCATTCAGACAGACGGCAAGGCTTACAGAGGTCCGGCAGCCGGTGCTGCTTGCCTGGGCCCGGGACGATACGGTGATACCGGTGCGCGTCGCTCAGGAGTATGAATCGCGGCTGCCACACGTCGAGCTGGTGACCTACGAACAGGGCGGTCACGGGGCGGCGGAAAACAATGCCGATGACTTTCTGCCGCGCGTCATCGACTTCCTGCAGCGAGAAGTGCAGTAACGGATTACGGAGGAACGATTGACTACCAAGAGCAGAGAAAAGATGGCGATAGATCGTTACGACCCGGCTGAGGTCGAAGCCCGCTGGCAGCAGCGCTGGGAAGAAACCGAGCTGTACCGGCAAGAGGTAGATTGGGACCGGCCGAAGCATTACGCTCTGACGATGCTGCCGTACCCCAGTGGCGATCTGCACATCGGCCACTGGTATGCCATGACGCCCAGCGATGCCCGCGCCCGTTATATGCGTATGAAGGGCTACAATGTGCTCTTCCCGATGGGCTTTGACGCCTTTGGGCTGCCGGCCGAAAACGCCGCCATCAAACACAACGTCCATCCGAAGATATGGACCTATCGCAACATCGAGCGCATGCGCCAGCAGATGCGCCGGATGGGCGCGATGTTCGATTGGCGGCGGGAGGCGGTGTCGTCCGATCCCGAATACTATCGCTGGTCGCAATGGTTCTTCAACCAGCTGCTGAAGCTGGGGCTGGCCTATCGCAAGCGGGCTGCGGTCGATTTCTGCCCGAATTGCAACACGACGCTGGCCCGCGAACAGGTCTGGGGCGAAGACCGCCACTGCGAGCGTTGCGGCACGCCCGTAATCAAGAAAGAGCTGGAGCAGTGGTTCTTCCGCACGACGGAGTATGCCGAGGAGCTGCTGGACTTCGAGGGCCTGGACTGGCCGGAGCGGGTGAAGACGATGCAGACCAACTGGATCGGCCGCTCGGTCGGCGCCGAGGTCATCTTCCGCACCGAGCAGGGAGACGAGATCCCGGTCTTCACCACGCGCCCGGATACGCTGTGGGGGGCGACGTTCATGGTGTTGGCGCCGGAACATCCGCTGGTGGACGCGATTACGACGCCTGAGCAGCGCGCAGCCGTAGACGAATACCGGGAGCGCGCCGGGCGGATGAGCGAGATTGACCGCGAGGCAGCGGACCGCGAAAAGACCGGCGTCTTCACGGGTGCCTACGCGATTAACCCGGTGAACGAGGAACGAATCCCGATCTGGATTGCCGACTACGTGCTGATGAGCTACGGCAGCGGCGCGATTATGGCGGTGCCGGGCCACGACGAGCGCGACTTCGCCTTTGCGCAGAAGTATGGCCTGCCGATCGTCGAAGTGATCCGCAGCCCGGAGCGCAGCGCCGCAGCGGCGGCCGGCGAGACAGTGGGGCCGCTGGAAGAGGCGTATACCAATAAAGAGGGAACTCTGGTCAACTCAGGTCCGTTTGACGGCACGCCGGCCGATCAGGGCGTGGAGAAGGTGACGGCGTGGCTGGAGGAAAAAGGGATCGGGCGCAAGGCGGTGAACTACCGGCTGCGCGACTGGCTGATCAGCCGCCAGCGCTATTGGGGCGCGCCGATCCCCATCGTCTATTGCGAGGAGCACGGCGCCGTGCCGGTGCCCGACGAGGACGGCGAAAAGGTGCTGAAGCTGATCGAGTCGCTCGAGGACAATGACGACGTGCAGAACGTCTATGCGAACTTCGAGGTCTCGGAATCGCTCATGGCGAAGATGAGCGCGTGAGCCA
>Ga0123328_1002063_pt1 | contig 18629 bp, 15 predicted proteins | sample BioC12SIPDNA_2_FD_89702 | JGI IMG/M metagenome (GOLD analysis project Ga0123328, IMG submission 89702) | Anaerobic biogas reactor microbial communites from Washington, USA - Biogas_R1_A C12 SIP DNA | ecosystem: Engineered > Bioreactor > Anaerobic > Unclassified | place: Washington, USA...
AAGCTATCGCTTCGATTTGTGGCCTTGCCGTGGTAGAAAAAGTCGTGTCCACCGGGACCTCGTGCCGGGAACCGGAGCTGAGAGATGGCATGGAGTGGCGTATACAAGTCTCGCATTTGCGGCAGCTTCTGTTCCAGGACGTTCAGCCTGTCGATCATTTCAAATCGCGTGTCACGTCGCTCGGGAATGTAGTTGTCGCCGTTTGCCATCAGATCCCGCTCGTCATTTTCGTCGGCCGTATCGTCTTCAGGACCATCATCGTCGTCGGATGGCAACGACGGTGGAACGGAGGCGTCCGTTGGCCCAAAAATGTTGCTGTGGCGGAAGACCAATCGCCCATATCGGTGACCGGGACACAGTTTCATCACGGTCCCAAGCAGTTGCTCAAAGGCAATACCGCTCAGCCACAAGCGGTCAAGCGTGGGCGACGATTGCACAAGGTTGTTGACCCAGGGGTCCATGACCCTGGTCTCTTCGCACGTGTAGATGACCGGAAATCGCGGGAAGAGTCTTTCCAGGAGACCAATAGTCTTCCCGTCCTGCATGTTCCGAATCTTGGACAGCGTCTCATCCAATGGTTGAAGTTCGCTGCCTGCGCGCAGGAGTATCTGGTCGAGATCGGGCTGTTTTCGATCCTGGGGGACAGTCTCTAGCATGTAGCTCTTTACCAACGGACGCCGTCCGCTGAACTCAGAGAGTTCTCGCTGCCTCTCTTCGGCGTAGCCTTCGAGCAGGTCCAACGCTTCCTGGCGAGTGGTAACGTCAGCAAGATTCATGTCCGTTTCCTCTGTTCCGAAGCCGCCAAGAGAACCTCGGCCGAGACTTGGTAGTGTTCGACTGTGATCACAGGTTTCCATCCCAGCCTTGCTGGGTCTTGGAAGTCGTGCAACTGTGGCGTTCCCGCACAGTTGAAGACCGCGTACAGCCAGTAATCATTTTCGAGACGGGCCGCTGTGTCGTATTCGTGTTTGGTCAGGGCGACGGCACCAACGCCCGCTCGGCCCTTGACCTCGATGAAACGGACCTCGATAAACGTCTTGGGGTCATCGGGATGCGGGCGGCGGGAGATGAGATCGAAGCCGCGGTTCTCGGATTCGACGCTTTCGACCTGCCAGCCCCGCGCCCGCTCGTGGGCGATCGCGGCCTCCACGGCGATCCGTTCGATTTGATCGTCGCGGACCATCGGCGCGATCTGTGGATTGTTGCGTTCTGGGTGCGGCAGAACCCAGGCCCGGCCCAGATGCTTAATGTCGGCCACGGCGCAGTGTCGCTCCAGTTCCAACTCCCGACGCCGTCGCTCCAGTCGGTTGTTTAGTTCGTCGAGGTGCTGTTCGGCCTGGGAGATCAAACCGTCCAGGCCCTGAACGGTCTGACCCTCGATTTGCCGATTGAGCAGATCGCCAAGTTGTACTTGCTGGCGGTCGATCAGGGCGTTGAGGCTGATTTCGACGTGATTGGCGACCCGCTCGACCTCCTGGATGCGGTCGGTAGCCGCCTTGACGCCCCAGGGTTGGAGCGTCCGCTGGTAGAGAAACTGCTCAACGGCCTGGCGGTGCGGCACCGCGGGAACGTCGTCGGGTATAGGCGTACCGCTTGGGGCCGGAACGATCTCGTGTAACACGGTCGGCTCGTGGACAATCATCTGTCCCGCGCCGTTGGTTTCGACGGCGAACAGTCTGCGGTGTAGCGTGTTGCCGCGACCATCCTTGATCGAAGCGGCGAAGATGTCCAGCAGCCCTGGCGCGGCGTGGTTCAGGTCGTAGAAGACGGCACCGCGGCGCAACTGGCTATCGGTGCGCGCAAGCACATCGCTGCGGACGGCCTCAAAGAGCGGATGCCCCGGAGTGACCCATTCCAGAGTCGGGTCCTTGGCGAGCACAGTCTTGGCGAAGGCCACCGTGGCGTATTCTCGCCCGAGGCGGCCGAAGCGGTGTTCCTGCTGGTCGCCGACCGTGACCAAGTTCCGAGGTATCTTGCCGATTCGGTAGGTATGGCTGTCTTTGCCCGTCGTCCGGGGATGCAGGCCGGTCTCGGGGGCAGCCTCTACGAAGAACCCTTCGACGACCTCGGGCACCAGCCGGCGCTCCTTGGCCTCGGCCGACCGGCCGACGATGGCCGAGAGGTTGAGTTGCTTGCGGGCCAAGCCCTCCAACGCCGATTCGGTAATGGCCCGAAATCGCTCGGGGCTGACGTCGCGGACGATGCGGTCCTGAATCTGGCGTTCGTCGGTCTGGCGGGCGTACATCTTCCGCAACAGTTGCTCCAGCAGGTTCGACGGGAAGACCTCGCCGACCACGTCGAAGACTTGATCGGTGCCGAGATCCTTGCGGATTTCGGCCAGCCGGTCGAGCAGCTTTTGCAGGACGCGACCTTCGCGCGTGTTCTGCGCCACGAAGTTGATGACCAGGCAGTCGTGTTCCTGGCCGTAGCGGTGGATGCGGCCGACCCGCTGCTCCAAACGGACCGGGTTCCAGGGGATGTCGAAGTTGATCAACATCCAGCAGAACTGGAGGTTGATGCCTTCGCCCGCCGCCTCGGTAGCCACGAGCACCTGGGCTGCCTCCTTGAACTCCCGTTCCGCGCAGATGCGGGTGCCCGGCAAATCGCGGTCGCCGATCTTCATGCCGCCGTGGATCTGCGTGACCGTCAGCCCCCACTCGCGGAGCTTGCCCAGCGGGCGCTGGTCCCGGCCATCGCCGACGAGATAGTCCAGGGTGTCCTTGTGTTCGGTGAACACCAGCAGCTTCATTTTCGGATCGCTAAAGATGCCCTCGGTGGTCAGGACTTCGTGCAGCTTGTTCAGCTTGGTCTCGATCTCGCGGGCTTCGAGGGTTTGGGCTTGCTCGATGAGCCGCTCCAGGCGGGCAATGTCGTCACGGAGCACGGCCGGATCGACCGACAACACCGCGTCTTCCAGTTGGGCGATGATCTCCTGCTGCTCTTCTTCAGTCAGGTCGTCGAAATCGTCGGGAAGGCGGCGGTCGATCTGCTCGCGGCGGTACGCATCGGGATCGTCCAGGATCTTCTGCCGGCGATCTCGCATCCGCTCCAAGGTCCGACGCACGGCGTAGATCGACGACGCCATGCGGCGCTGGAGCATCGCCATCGTGAATCCGACTGCCCGGCTACGCGCCGATTCTTCCTGGGCCGCCGCGATGGACTGGTCTTCGACGTAGCGGGTCAGTTCGTCGTAGAAATCGAGTTCGTCGCCACCCAGGTCAAACGCCGCCGTGCGGACTTCGCGCTTGGTGAACAGCTTGCGGACTTCGCCCGTCTCCGGATCGGGGAAGGTGACCAGGGCTTCCTTCGTCCGCCGCAGGTAGAAGGGGGCTTCCTGCCGCCGCATCGCCTCCTGGAGACTCTGGATACTGCCGTAGACATCGGCGTCAAGCAGTGCCAGGAACCGGCGGAAGTGTTCGGGATCGCCTTTGTGCGGCGTGGCCGTCATCAGCAGGAAGTGATCGGTCATTTGCGAGAGCGACTCGCCAAGGCGGTAGGCGTAAGTCTTGTGCTCCTCGCTCCGGGCGCTCATCTTGTGGGCCTCGTCCACAATGATCAGGTCCCATCGCGACCGCAGAAGGCTTTCCCGAGCGTCATCGACGAGCGAGGCCCAGGACACGGAGGTGATCGCCTGATCGTAGTCCTGCCAAGGATTCTGGCCGTAGTTCGCCCGCAGCAGTCCGCCCGTGATGACCTGGAACTTCTCGCGGAACTTGTCGGCCATTTCCCGCTGCCACTGGAAGGTCAGGTTCGCAGGGGCCACGATCAATGTCCGCTTGACCAGGCCGCGGGCCTTGAGTTCCTTGAGGGTCAGCCCGCCCATGATGGTCTTGCCGGCTCCGGGATCGTCCGCCAGCAGGAACCGGATGCGGGGCAGCCGCAGAAAATAGCCGTACACCGCTTCCAACTGGTGCGGCAGCGGATCGACGCGGGCGATGGAAAGCGAGAAGTACGGGTCGTACTCGTACGCCAGCCCGAGCCGGTGGGCTTCGACACCCAGCCGAAACAGCCGGGCATCGCCGTCAAAGGGCTCGCGTTCGGCGGAGACGGTCAACTGGGAAAGTTGCTCCGGGCTCAGCACCGGGTCATGCGTCATCCCCGTCTGCATCCCGCGGCCGATGACCTTCAGCGCATCGCCCATCGGGACCGTAGCCAGAACCTCGATGGGTTCGGGCAGGGTCGGGCCCTGAACGATGCTTCCGGGATGGATGGTGGGTGTGTTCATGACGGTGACGAAGTCGATGTCGGTCAGTTGTTGGTGGCGTATTACCGGGGCTTTCGTTTTGGTTTCGTGCCCGACAGTCGGACCTGCCGGAGCAGGGCGTCCAGGTCGCTGACCTTGTACAGCCGATAGCCGTTCATCGGGTTCCGGTGGACCCGCAGCTTCCCATCTGCCTCCCAGTTGCGAAGCGTGTTGATGCAGACGCCGAGGTACTTCGCCGCCTCCGTGATGTGGATGTAGTCGTCCAGGTTGGGCATACACTCCCCCTGCCAGGGTTCCTAAAGGACATCCGGCCACGCGAGGACTACCCTACCAAAGCCATTCAGTGAAAGAAAGCACCCCAGCGACGGAAGTTTTTGCCACGAGTGAGGTTGCGAAGATGGACGAGCGCAACGGTCAGGTCGGGACGGTGCCCATCGCCATGATAGCCGAATGGTTGGACAGATCCTGACCAAGCCGCCGGTGGTTCCGCGAGGAAACATGAGCGGCAGATGCCCTGGCGCATCCGGTGAATCGCCAAGCCGCAGTCCCTTCGCAGGCCCTTGCAGCGAAGTCTTCTTGGATGGCATGCAATCGTGGACAACCGGCCGAGCCGCCGGTACGCTGGCGGGTTCACACCCCTTGTTCCTGCGACGGAGTCGAATCCATGAGCCGCCTGACAATCTGTTGCCTCACGCTGTTCCTTGCGATAGCCAGCGTTCCTGCTGTCGCCAGCGGACCCATCCGCAACCACGTGGCCTGGACCGACACCGCCGGCAACCCGATCTCCTGCCACGACGGCGGAATCACTCGGGTCGGCGACACGTTTTATTGGTATGGCACCAGCTACAAGGACAACACCACGGGGCTTTGGGGCCGCAGAGGCGCCCAGCTTCAGCAGGGCTTCAACTGCTACAGCTCGAAGAACCTCGTGGACTGGAAGTACGAGGGGGCCTGCCTCCAGTTCCCCAAGAACGGTTGGCTGGCCCAGGGCACCTCGCACCGACCCAACGTGCTGGCCTGCGACAAGACCGGCAAGTCCGTGCTGTGGTTCTTCTGCATCGGCACCACGGAGCCGGAGTACCCAGCGGCGATGCTGGCGGTGGCCGTCGCCGACAAGCCAACCGGGCCGTTCACGTTTGTTGGTCAGCGCAACACGGCCGAAGAACACGGATGGGGGCAAGACTTGGGGCTGTTCAAGGACACTGACGGCAAGGGCTACCTGGTCTACGACGACGGGCACCGCAACATCCGAGTGGATGTGCTGGCCGACGACTTCCTGAGCACCAGCGGCCAGACCACGATCGCCTTGAAGAGCGACGGCAAGTCCAAACGATACGAAGGGGCCGCCCTAATCCGCTACAAGGGCAAATACATCGCCGCTGGCTCGGGCGTCGAAGGCTGGAACCCCACCGACACCAGCTACGCCGTGGCCGACGCGCCCCTCGGCCCGTACCGCGACATGGGCCGGATGAGCGAGCAGCGGACCTGGAACAGCCAAATCTCGAACTTCGTCTACGTCGCGGAGTCCGACAAGGTTTTCGCCATGTGCGACCAGTGGTTCCGCGGTCCGAAGGGCGAGCGGGTGCCGATTGACGAGTCGTGCCAGCTATGGCTGCCCGTGTCGTTCGACCCGGCGACCGGCGCGGCGAAGATGCTGGACTTCGACCAGTGGGACCTGTGGAAGTAACAGAAATCCGCTGTGCGGCCACCGACATTCGAGCAGCAATCAAAGAGGTAACGATGAAGTCCTATTTGTGCGTCTTGATTCCGAGTGTGTTGGCGTTGGGCACGATCTTCAGCGGCGCAGCCGCGTCGGAGATTGGCACGGTCTCGGAACCAGCCTGTAATGGCGAAGTGATCGTCGTCTGCGGAGAGGGGCTCGACCCCAAGGCGACCAAGATCAAGGCGTTTTGTCTGGGCACCGCCGATGGCAGTTTCCGATCGGAATCGCTGGAAGATGGGGCACGCCATGCCGCGGCGATCGACCGGCAGCCCGCCGCGCCGGAAGTGCCGCCTGCCGGGGCGCTAGACTGCGAAGTTGTTGGCGGTGGGCCGGGCTATCTCCAGGTCGTGATGCGATGTTCGCGCCAGCCTTGGATCAGCGTTCCGGCCGTGACCGCGTTGTGGGCCGGCGACGGCAACCAGTGGAGCCGTCCCTACGTCGCCAACCGCCCGCAGGCCCAGTGGCTCAGTCCTGCCAGCCAGGCACCCGGCGAAGTCATCCGCATCTTCGGCCGCACGTTTTCCTGGAGCTACCAGTTGCCCGTGGCTCGTGTCTATCTGCGGCGGCAGGGAAGCAGCGAACTCGTGGCGTTGCGGCCTGCCGCCCCGCATCACGAGGACGGTCACACGGAACGCTGGTGCCTGTCCGCTTGGCTGCCCAATGATCTCGCCCCCGGTCAGTACCAGGTCTTCGTCCACGGCGGCCACGGGGGTGCCTACGGCTGGTCCGAGCCGTTGACCTCGAACGTCGCCGCGGAGCCGGCACCCGCCGGCCCGGTTGTCAATGTCCGCGACCTGGGTGCCAAGGGGGACGGCGTGAGCGACGACACCGAGCCCCTGGCCGCGGCCCTGAAGCAGGCTGCGGGCGGCGGGACTGTGCTGCTGCCGCCCGGCACCTTCGCCGTCAGCCGCACGCTGGCCATCCCGGAGCAGGTGATCGTCCGGGGCACGGGCATGCACCAAAGTACCATCACTAATCTGGAACCCAACACCTTTCGACCAGGCGAGCCGACCGATGCACCAAGGCGCACGTTTCGGCCGGCCTTGGTCCAGGGAATGGGGCATTTCGTGCTTCAGGACTTGACCCTGCGGTTCATGCCAGCCACAGCCCCTGCCTTGCAAATCGGCCGCGATGAGGTCTACGTGGAGGACGTGGGACTGTACCGCGTGCGGTTCGAGTCGCGGCAGGATTTCGGCCTGTCGGCGGAGCACTCGTACACGAACTCGCCCGTTTCGATTTTCAATGCCCGCCGGCTGCGGATGATCCGTTGCGAGACGTATGGCCCGGGCGGGGTGAACTGCCAGCGGAAGCTGGAGTCTTGCCAGTTCTCTCAGAACAGGTTCGTCGCTGACCGCCGCTGGCGCGGTCACGTCTTCAAGTTCTGGGGCGCGGAACACTGCATCTTTGAGGACAACCTGCTCACCGGCGATACTCGCGGCTTGGTGATGCAGACCCATTTTGGCGTCAACTACCAGAACTTCATCGCCGGGAACACCGTCGAGCGCACGGTCCTGGGAGGCAACGCCGGGGAAACGTACCTGGTCGAGGGAGCCGGCCTGTTCTTGGAAAGCCCGGTGGAAGCCGCCACGCCGACTACCGTCACGACTGCGCGGTGGCCTCAAGGACACGACGAAGCGAAGCCCCATCGCAAGGTCGTCGGACGCACCGTCGTCGTCGCTCGCGGACGGGGCCTGGGCCAGTGGCGGCGGATCAGCGCCGTGGACACGGAGAAGAAGACGCTCACCGTGGACCGCCCGTGGCGCATCGTCCCGGACGGTTCCAGCACCGTGGTCGTCATGAACGGCCTGGTGGAGACGGTCTTCGTCAACAACCAGGAAGTCGATTGCGCCAAGGGACTCTACCTGTACTACGCGGGTGCGATCAACAACATCGTGGACCGGCACATCTGCGATCGGTCTTTGGGCGTGACGCTGATGACCCACGATGACCGGCAGGCGGCCGACGCCGGCGTCCATGAGACAGCCCCCGACTTCTTTAACCTGATCCGCGACTGCCGGGTGTCGGATGGCGGCGGGATTATTGTGGGGGCCGGCGGGCGCATGCCGGAGACCGATCGGCCTGCACTGCCTTGGGCGAACTTCGGCAATCGCGTGATCGGGAACGAGATCCTCCGCACGGTCCCATTCAGCGGCGCTCAGTACGGCAGCAACTGGCGTTGGGGCGGCGGCTGGAGCAACTTGCTGGCCGGGATCAACATCATTCCGATGGACCTGGGCAAGCAACCCGGCACTGGCCTCGACGGGCCGCCGCGCATGCTGGCCAACGTGATCCAGGACAACTGGGTCGGCCTGTCGGCCGTGGGCGTAGGGATCAGCGTGCGGGCCGCGGACACGCTGGTCTACAAGAACCACTTTCACGCTGTCCGCACGCCGGTTGTCGATCGGGTCCGCCAGACGCGACAAGTCGAAAACGTCGTGCGCGACGACGAGGAGTACACGCCCGAACGAGGACCGATCCGGTAGAACTTTGGTCCCATTCGTCCCGTGGTCGATGTCGGCATGTCCGAAAGCTGCGGGAACCGCGCTATCGCCGGTCTGAAACCCATGAAAATCCTCTTTCTACACGGCTGGACCTCGACACCGGGCGGCGTGAAGCCAACGTACCTGCGGAATCAGGGCCACGAGGTGCTGAATCCGGCCTTGCCGGACGAGGACTTCGAGGCCGCCGTCCGCATCGCCCAAGCCGAGCTCGACCAACACCATCCCGATGTCGTCGTCGGTTCCAGCCGCGGCGGTGCCGTGGCGATGAACATCGACGCGGGGACTACGCCGCTGGTCCTGCTGTGCCCGGCCTGGAAGCGCTGGGGAACAGCCACGACGGTCAAGCCCGGCTCCGTCATCCTGCACGCCCCAGCCGACGACGTGGTGCCGTTTGCCGACACTCTGGAACTGCTGCGGAACAGCGGCCTGGACGAAACGTCCCTGATCATCGTGGGCACCGATCACCGGCTGGCCGATCCGGAACCGTTGGCGGCGATGGCGAGGGCGGTGGATCAGGCGCACCGCCTCAAGCTGGACTTGGATCGAATCGTTCCCGGTGTTTTCGTCGGCTCCTGTCCGTCTACCACCGAGGACATCGACGCGCTGAAGAAGATCGGTATCTCAGCCGTCTTGAATCTGCAAACGGATGATGACTTCCATTTGGAGAATATCCACTGGCAGCCGCTCGCCGACCGCTATCGGCAGGTCGACATCGAGGTCGTGCGGATCGAAGTGCGTGGGCCCGAGACACTGCGGGTGAAGCTGGACGATTGCCTGAGTGCTATCCGCGATTTGCTCAAGCGGGGCCAACGTGTCCTGGTCCACTGTACGGAGGGCAAGAACAGGTCGGCAACCGTGGGCATCGCCTACCTGCACAAGGTTTTGGGCTGGGACTTGGCACAAGCGGTGAAGCACGTCGAGGCTTGCCGTCCCAACAGCGACCCGTACCTGGAAATCATCACGTAGCCGATGTTGTCACGTTGCTCGGGGCTCCTGTCTCTGGGCGTGCGTTGCCACGAGTACGTCGTAGACCAGGCGGTTTGGAAAATCCAACTCGAACCACTGTCCGTCGTCGCCATAGTAGATGCGGGACAGCGCGGCCGCGACGGCCGGGGATCTCGACAGCCCCACGTCGCAGTGAATCAGGAACGCTTCGGCCTGCTCCCACGCGCTCGCCACAAAGTCAAGGATTTTGGCCGCCAGAGCTGGCGTGAACGACTGGGGTGTGTCGGGCTGCGTGATGTCGTCAAACACAAGCCGCAGCAGGCCCACGCGATTCACCTCGCTCAACACCGGGTGGTCAGGACCGGAGGTGATCGAGATCGCTGCCCAAGGGCGATCCGACCGGAAGAACTCGGCGTTCCGGGCTGATCGGACCTCGAAGTGTTTGCGGGCTGCACTGGTCATCGGATGGCGGCCTCACTGCTCCAGCTTCCGCAAGCGTTTCTTGAACCCCCTGTACGCATCCGGCCGGTAGCCGAGCGATTCGTAGAACCGCTGGGCATCCGTCCGCTCGACCTCGGTCACGAAGATGACGTAGCCGCAGTTGAGTTCCGTGGCCAGTCTTTCGAGTTCGGACATCAACGCGGAACCGATGCCCTTCCGTCGCCATTCGGCGTCCACGATGACGTCTTCAACGACCATGAACGGGACGCAATCCCCGTACAGCTCTTCGCAGACGATTCCCAGTACGGAACCGACCAGCCGCCCATCGTTCTTGGCTGCCAGGAAGATGTAATCTGGGCGATCCTTGAGCCTACGGAACGTCGCCTTCATCTTCTCCAGGCAAGAGTCCTCGCCCCAGAACTGCTTGTACAATCCGGCCAGGGCCGCAAGATCGTCTTCCGCGAGTCGCAAGATTTCCACGTCTTCAGTTTCTCCGTGACTGCCCAGTTTCGTTCACCTTTGTTGCGCCGTTTTCACACTGGCGCCAGCCCCTCTTGGCATGATGGCGATCTTTCGTGACGCCGCTGCGACTGTTCATCCCCACTTTCACCCGCGCAGTCATCTGGCGGGATTGACCGACATCTTACACTGGGAACCGGGACCGTGAATCAGCTTGGCCCACACTTGCCGGCCCCGATCATCGCCGGCTTTGCGGTGGTGTCAGCTTCCTGATCCCCGCGTCTGGCTTCACCCCCCGGTGCCACCTCCCATCAGTTCGTCGGCTGCGCGGATCACCTTGGCCGTCCAGTCCCGGTCGGCCGGCGTCACGACCACGACTTGGAATCCGTGCCGCTCGCCTTCCATCCGCACGCCGTCTGAATCGTCAACGTGCAGGTCGATCCCGAACGCTGCGGGATGCTTGCTGGGCGGCCGATCCTGTTGGGACCTTCGCAGGTGACTATCGTGCTCGTCCTGATTGATCATCCCGTCGATGAGCACACCGTGCCAACGGAGCCAGCGGCTCACGGCGGCGGGCCGGCGGTTGGACGTGGTGTACAGCCAGAGTTCCCAGCCGCGTCCCCGGAGTTGGCGCATCAACTCCGGCGCGCCCAGGCGTAGCGGCTCGTCGTCTACCAGCAATCGCAGAAACCAGTTCAGACGCGGCTCCTGTGGAACGTCGGCGTGGTAGCAGATCAGGGTGTCATCAAGATCGAAAGAAATACGCATCGCCAGCTCCCGGTGTGTCCGTCGATGCTGGATTCTAGCGTGCCTGCCTCCGGCCGCCGAGACAGACTGGCCACCACGACCGCGGAGAACTGCCCAACCTGATCTTTGGCCAAGACCGGCGATCTTGCGGCGGTTGAAGGCGACTAGATCCTGCGATCCGCTTCCACCACCCGCGTACACCGTGAACACATTTCCGACGACCTTCGCCGACTCTGCATGGCCGTTCTGACGCGAAGTGCCGCCGAGCGAAATAACCTCGTTTTTCGTGTCATTATCTATGAGGCTGGCGGCATAGCTTTCGGAGCCATGTCCTGTCGGCGTCCAAGCCCTGTTTTTAGCCGCTCTTGCGGCTCGGAAATGAGGCTTGTGCTTGCGCTCTCGCGATTGTCGCGGGGGCGGTGTGTTCTTTCCTGACACGCCGCCCTGCGCAGGGGCGGCCCAGCTTCAAGGAGTTCGCCGCATGATCGCTCCCGCGAAGTCGCATCGTCCCCGAAAATCCGTGCCCGACTGGCACGCCAAGTTCTTGGAAATGATGCCGGCCATCGTCCAGCACGCCCGCATCTCGTTTCGTGCCCTCGACCCCGAAGCCCGCGCGGAAGCCGTACAGGAAACGGTCTGCAACGCCTGCGCGGCCGTCTGCCGACTGGCCGAGTTGGGCAAACTCGATCTCGCGTATCCCAGCGTCCTGGCCCGCTTCGGCGTGGCTCAGGTCAAAGACGGTCGGAAGCTCGGCAGCAAGCTCAACTGCCGCGAAGTCCTATCGCCGTACTGCCAGAGACTGAAGCACGTGGTGGTCGAACGACTGGACCGCTACGACGAGGAGGAGGATGCCTGGCAGGAAGCTGTCGTGCAGGACACCCGCACGGCACCCGTGCCCGAGATCGTGGCCTTCCGCTGCGACTTTGCTGACTGGCTGAAGGCGATCGGTCGCCGGAACCGGCGCATCGCCGAGTCGCTGGCCGTGGGCCACCGCACGAGCGACGTGGCGAAGCGGTTCAAGGTCAGCCGGGGCCGGGTGAGCCAGCTTCGCCGCGAGCTGGCCGAATCGTGGCATACGTTCGTGGACGATCCGCCGTTGCACGGCAGCGGGGCTGTGTCAAACTGATTAGTTGCTTATGATTCAAAAGACATCTTTTGAATCTGAATCGCTCGCAACTTCTCCTGTCCCTCCAAAGTCCCCCATCTTCCACCATCTCAGGTCGGCGGACGGCGAGAGCCGTCATCGTGCCCTTCCCACCGGCAAACGCCGCGTCTGAAGCCCGCGGCTGGCCGCTGGCGCTCCTGGCCGCTCCAAGATGAGCAACAGGGCGTGTTGCGTTGGCGAGGACGTCAGCGGGCCTGCTAGGGCCCTTAATCGCGATTTGTCCCCCGAAAACGTGACAAAACGCCCACTCCAGACCGCCTCGTTCGCTCGCCGTCCTGTCTCCCGAAAGGACCCGTCACGGAATGTCAATCGGTAGCTCTTCCGGCCCGGCCGGGGTCACCATCATCGTCGCCGCCTGCATCAGTGTTGCCGTGGTCATCTCCGCGGCGACGGGGAGTTTCTTCCACTGGCCATTCGTTGCGGCCGGTATCCTGGTTGGCCTTTGGGCTGTTCAATCCATCAGCAAATAGGAAACACCTATGTCACACGTTGTGACCATCAAGACCATCGTGAAGGATGCTGTGGCCGCGCGTGCCGCGTGCCAGCGTCTCGGATTGCCACCGCCCGTCCAGGGCACACACCGACTGTTCACCAGTTCGGCCACCGGCCTCGCCGTGCAACTGCCGAAGTGGCGGTATCCGGTCGTGTGTCACACCGACAGCGGCCAGTTGGAGTTTGACAACTTCAGGGGCCACTGGGGCGATCAGCGCCAACTTGATGCGTTCCTTCAAGCGTACGCTGTGGAACGCGCGAAGGCCGAGGCCCGTCGTCGCGGACACCAGGTCACGGAGGCCAAACTCGCCGATGGGTCGATCAAGCTGACCGTGCAGGTCAACGGAGAGACAACATGACCAAGACGATCGAAATCATCGTCAGCCCCAAAGGCGAAACGACCGTCACCACCAAGGGCTTCGCGGGCTCGTCATGCCGCGAGGCCAGCAAGTTCATTGAGCAGGCGCTCGGCCAACGCACCGCCGAGCAACTGACCAGCGAGTTCCATCACGTCAGCGATGCTCAGCAACTACAGCAGCGGACGTGAGCATTGGCATCAGCGTTGGGGGGCGAGGCAGCGTCGGGGAAGACGAGAGATCGCGTCGGCGATACGACAAGTTCGTCCCGCTGCCCATTACTACCAAGGCCCACGCCTCGCTCCCAACGACAGCCCCGGTCTCCCAGGTTCCGTCCGATTCCTGCGTTAATCGCTCCGGGGCTTCCCAGCTCAGTCCGCCGTCCGCCGAGGTCATGTAGTAGATGGCTTTTGGCTTGGTGGGACCATCAGGGGCGTCTTGCCAAGTGAGATGCACGCGGGAACCGTACGCATTGGTTTTCGCGTGGGTCGCGAATCCGTTCGGTGCATTGATCGTGGTGATTCGTTGCGACTTCCCCCAACTCTTGCCGTTGTCGGCTGAGACGGCGGCGTAGAGGGCCGGGTCGCCAACCATGCCCGTGCCGTTAAAGACTTGGCCGTCCTCCCAAATGCAGCAGACTTGGCCGCCGGACGTGGTCACGATCTGCGGGTGTCGCGTGTGCGTCCGCGTATTCGTGAGACGTACCTCTGGCTCCCAATGAGCACCGCCGTCGAGCGACCCACGGTAGTAGACATCCCAGTCCCAACCGGGCTTCATCTCGGCCGCATGTTGGTCGAACCAGGCAGCGTGGACGGCTTGGCCGAACACCGCAACCACCGGGCGCATGGCCGTGCCCGCCTCCCGGTTCAACTGCCGGGGTTTGCTCCAAGTGACGCCGCCATCTGACGACGCCAAATGGTAAATGTCACCCCAGGTCCACGTCCAGGAAGAAGCCCCGACCGGGACTTTCTCCAGGCGCGATCGGCTACCGCCGACGACGTGAATGTTCTTGCCGGCGATGGCCGTGCCGAAGCGAAAGATGTCGAGTCCCGGAGCGAGACGCTCGTCCTTCCCCCACGCCTTTCCTGCGTCCGCCGATCGCTTGGCGTACAGTTCCCACCCGCCGTTGCGACTGTCCAGCCAAACAAGGTGCAGGTCGTTGCCGGCGAGTTCAAGCGAACACGGGTACTGTGCCGTGCGATGCGTCGTCAGCGGCACGGCATCCGTCCAGGTTCGCCCGGCATCATCTGAACGCCGGTAGTGGATCGCTCCGCCTTGCCCCCAGACGGCATGAACAGTGTCGCCATTGGCGACCAGGGGGTGCGTGCCTCCTGGTGATCCAATGGCACCGCCTCTGGCCAGCGTTTCCACCCGGCTCCACTGTGCGGTGAGCGGCTGCGCCCCGGCGCAGGTAATGACGATGCCGAGCAAGAGCTGCGTTCGCATTGGCATGTGACAAGTCCTGTTGTTCGCTGCTTGGCCGGTCAAGTACCGCCGTGCTCGTCTCCGTATCAATAACCCCATCCTATCGAGAGGAGTCTCCCATGTCACTTTCCCAACGGTTGGTCGAGTTCGTCTCCGCCTGCTTCACTGGCTTGTGGATTCAGTCCCACGAGCACGAGGACGCCTTGACTGAGATCGCCGAAATGTGCCGCGACAACGACTGGCGGCTCGCCATCTGGGACGTCGAACGCGGTCTGCATCTTCCCGGCCAGACCAACGGTCAGGCCGCCGACGCTGGCGGCAACGATCCGCTGGCCGCCATCCGGTCGCTGAACGCGATGGCGTCGGCCGACAGCTCAGCGCTGCTTGTCATGGTCAACGCCCATCGGTTCATGCAGTCAGCCGAAGTCGTGCAGGCCCTGGCTCAGCAGATCAGCATCGGCAAGAGCAACCGGACATTCGTGACTGTGCTGAGTCCCGTGGTGCAGGTGCCCGTCGAACTGGAGAAACTGTTCGTAGTGCTTCAGCATGACCTGCCCGCGCGCGAGCAACTGCACGACATCGCCCGAGGCATCGCCACCGAAGACGGCGAGCTGCCGGACGGTGCCGAGTTGGACATGCTGCTGGATGCGGCGGCCGGCCTGACCCGGTACGAATCCGAGTCGGCGTTCTCGTTGAGCCTCGTGCGGCACGGCCGCATCGTCGCCGATGCGGTGTGGGACCTGAAGTGCCAAACGCTAAAGAAAAGCGGATTGATGCAACTGTACCGCGGCACGGAGGATTTCGGCAGCCTTGGCGGCCTGGGCGCGCTCAAGGCTTTCACGAAGCGGGCCTTGTTGCAGCCGAGCCGCAGCAATCCGCTCAAGCGGCCCCGTGGCGTGTTGCTCTTGTCGCCGCCGGGTTGTGGCAAGTCGCAGTTCTGCAAGTGCCTGGGAAAGGAAACGGGGCGGCCGGTGCTGATCCTCGACGTCGGCACGCTGATGGGCAGCCTTGTCGGGCAGACCGAGGAGCGGACCCGCCAGGCGTTGCAGATCGCCGACGCGATGGCACCCGCGGTGCTGATGATCGACGAGGTAGAGAAGGCGTTCGCTGGCGTCAGCAACTCCGGGCAGACCGACAGCGGCGTGTCGTCCCGTATGTTCGGCTCATTCCTGAGCTGGCTCAACGATCACGAGTCCGACGTGTTCGTCGTCTGCACGGCGAACGATGTTGCCAAGCTGCCCCCGGAGTTCGCTCGCGCCGAGAGGTTTGACGCGATTTTCTTCCTCGACTTTCCCGGCCGTGAGCAGAAGCAGGCGATCTGGAACATCTACCTGGACCTGTTCGAGATCGACCGCGACCAGAAGCTGCCCAACGACGACCAGTGGTCTGGTGCCGAGATCCGTGCCTGCGTCCGCTTGGCTGCCTTGCTCGACGTGCCGCTGGTCCAGGCTGCGCAGAACGTGGTGCCGGTCGCCGTCACCGCAGCCGAGTCCGTCGAGCGTCTGCGGACCTGGGCCGCCGGTCGTTGCCTGGACGCTGATCGCGGGGGCATTTACCAGGGCGGCGGTGCCAAGTCCACGGCGCGGCGGAAGGTCAGCCGCAATCCGCTGAACAACTGACAACGAGCCCTTTCTCAACCAAGGACCATCAACATGCCTGATCTGAAAGACGGCGAGTCGGCCCGCGTGCAGGGGTCGGCTCGCACTCCCTATATCTTGAGGAACGTGGGCGGGGTGTACTCTTGCACGTGCCCCGCCTGGCGGAACCAGTCGCTGCCCATCGAACGTCGCTCCTGCAAGCACCTGCGGACGTTCCGTGGCGAACAGGCCGAACAAGAACGCCTCGGTGGTCTGTCCGCGAAAACCCCGGCGCCCACACCCCCGAGCACACGCACCGTTCCGAACCTGCTGCTCGCCGAGCGGTGGGAAAGCGACATCGACCTGAACGGCTGGTGGATGAGTGAGAAGCTCGACGGCGTGCGGGCTTGGTGGACCGGCCGGGAGTTCCTGTCGCGGCAAGGGAATGTGTATCACGCACCGGACTGGTTCGTGGTGGGGCTGCCGGACTTGCCGTTGGACGGCGAGTTGTGGCTGCAACGCAAGTCGTTTCAGCAGACCGTGAGCATCGTGCGGCGGCACGACCAGAGCGACCATTGGCGGCAGATCGCCTTTGTGGTGTTCGACGCCCCGGCCGCCGAAGGGCCATTTGAGGAGCGTCAGGCTTGTCTGGCGGCGATCATCCAGGAGCATCGGCCGCCGTACGCGCGGGTGCTTCCGCAGGAACGCTGCCGCGGCGCCGGTCATCTGCAAACGGAGTTAACCCGCATCGAAGCGCTGGGTGGCGAAGGACTGATGCTCCGGCAGCCTGCATCCCGGTACGAAGTGGGCCGCTCCGCCACCTTGCTCAAGGTGAAGACGTTTCACGACGCAGAAGCCCGCGTGGTCGAGCACTTGCCGGGGCGCGGGCGTCATGCCGGGTGGTTGGGGGCGGTGGTCGCGGAACTGCCCAGCGGCCTGACCTTCTCCGTGGGTACGGGCTTCACGGACGCCGAGCGGCAGCACCCGCCGCCTGTCGGCAGCCTGATCACGTTTCGCTACCAGGAACTGACGGACCGCGGTGTGCCCCGTTTCCCGTCCTTCGTGCGGGTCCGGTCCGAGGACGATACGTCCGCGGTGGCCTGAACCGCCTTCGATCCAGGCGCGCAGCAGCCAGGTTCCGGCAGTTCAGACCGGCGTTTCCATCGACATCAACACCAACAACCTGAAGGAGTCCATCATGGACAAGCGTTACTTCGAGTTCATCGGCGGCAGTTCCGCGAAGTTCTGGGAGATCGGCGTCAGCGGCGACACGGTGACGGTTCGCTTTGGGCGGATCGGCACGGACGGCCAGACGCAGGTGAAGTCCTTCCCGGACGCAGCGGCAGCCACCCGGCACGCGGAGAAGCTCATCGCCGCCAAGATCGGCAAGGGCTATGCCGAAGCCGTCACACGGTAGCGGCGCTGCGCTCATGAAGGCAGTTGACGGCTGGTGGCTTCGTCGCACAGGCGAAGTTGCCGGCCGTCTTTTTTTGGCCGCACGGCAGTGTCGGTTCGGACCCGTGAACGCAGGACCCCGCCGTGCTGGCCGATGGACGGTTCTTCGCCCGTTTCGAGGCGGTGGCGCTGACGTAGCCGTCATTCCCCATCTCTTCGCTTCTCATCCCTTCGCCGACGTCCGCATCTGTCCGCCCGTTGCGGCCAGCGCCGCAGACGCTGCACGCAGATTCGCCGTCCCAATCCCAAGGAGTGTCCACCCATGACTATCGAGTTCTGGCCTCGGCGACTGCTCAAGCCGCAGCCCAGAAAGCCGCCCAGGCCACGGCTACCACGGCCCCGAAGACCCAAGCTCCCTATTCGCGTCGGCAAGGCGCACCAGATGTTGTCCGCCGCGATTCTGCTGGCCGATCACGAGATGGCCTCGTGGGTGGACCTAGCAGTGAAACGGCACCAGGTCACCGGCACACCGGAGCAACTGCTGGAGTTGTCGAAGCGGCTGGATGCCGTGATGGAACCGTTACCGAACGATTGCCCAATCCAAGCCTGAACCATCACCCGTTTCGGAGACCCACGACCATGACCACGACACTGCTTGAAGAACCGATTGTACGCCCTTCGACTTCGCCGTCTCAACGGCTGCGGACCACGATGGCCGCCGTCCGTGTGTCCCTCAGTTGGCTGGGCGTCCGCAAGACGTTGACGGCTGAACAGAGAACCCAAGCCGCCGACACGTTCGGGGCGGAGGGTGCGTTCCTGTCCGCCGGCAAAAAACTGCTGGACACCACGCACCCGGCGTTCAAGGCCGTGACGGCAATCAAAGGCCGCATCATCGCCTTGTGGAAGTCGATGTCGCTGCCGTACCCGGAGCCAGGCATCCGGCTGATCCGGCAAGACCAGATCGAGTCCTTCAACGCCCAGATCGAGTCACTCAAGGGCGAACTCGACGAAGCCGTCCGGCAGCTTGATCAGCATTTTGCCGACATGAAGTCGGCTGCCCGCGAACGGCTTGGGTCGCTCTACAACCCCGCCGACTACCCGGTCAGCTTGGTGGGGCTGTTCAGCGTGACGCACGACTTCCCCTCGGTGGAGCCGCCCGAGTATTTGCAGCAGCTCAGCCCGGATTTGTATCGGCAGGA
>Ga0123328_1002066_pt1 | contig 18618 bp, 4 predicted proteins | sample BioC12SIPDNA_2_FD_89702 | JGI IMG/M metagenome (GOLD analysis project Ga0123328, IMG submission 89702) | Anaerobic biogas reactor microbial communites from Washington, USA - Biogas_R1_A C12 SIP DNA | ecosystem: Engineered > Bioreactor > Anaerobic > Unclassified | place: Washington, USA...
CCGCGGCGCGCGCGACGCGGCAGCGGATCCCCGGCAACCGGGACGCCCTGCTCGCGACCTACGCCCTGCAGCGGCTGTGGATCGCCGAGCTGCTGGGGCTGCCGCCGGCCCGGGTGGAGCTGGCGCGCGACGAACGCGGCCGCCCCTGCCTGGCCGATGCCCGCCTGCACACCAGCCTCAGCCACGCCGGCGAGCGGGCAGCGCTGGCGCTGACCGCCACCGGTCCGGTCGGCGTCGACCTGGAACCTGCCGACCGGGCCCGGGACATGCCCGAACTGGAGGAACGGGTGGCGCACCCGCTCGAGCGCCGCGCGCTGCCCGCCGCGGCCGACGCGCGCGGTCACGCACTGCTCCGGCTCTGGGTGCGCAAGGAGGCCCTGCTCAAGGCCGCGGGGATCGGGCTGGAACTGGAAATGGACCGGTTCCAGGCTCCCGAAGGTGTCGCGCTGCCGCTGCCCGGTCCCGTGTTCGGCGGGCGTGCGGTCCGGCTGCAGGCACTGGACGGTGGGCGTGGCTGGGTGCTGGCCCTGGCCTCGGTGCCCGACGCTGCCCCCTGCCTGCTGGAGCCGCTGGCGGACCGCTGAGCGCGTGCCGGGCTGGCCTTGTGCCGTCCCTGATCCCGTTTGCAGTGCAGGAACCGGCGGATGCCGGAACGGGAATGCGGATCGATGGACGGGATGTCTGGATACTGGCAGCGGGCACTGGCCGATGCGCCGGAGTCGATTGGATTGACGACCGCAGGCGATGCCGGCGGATCCGGTCGGGTGGAATGCGCCATCGATGCCGCACTGGCAGCGCGGCTGCGGGCATCGGCCGGGGGCGCAGGCGACGCGATCGGCACCCTTTGCCTTGCGGCATTCGCGATCCTCCTGCGCAGGCTCTCGACCCAGGCCGACCTCGTGGTCGAACGGCTCGGCTCCGATGGCACCGCGCTGCCGCTGCGGTTGCGCTTCGGGCAGGCCGCGACCCTGGCCGACGGCATCGCCCTGGCCGGCGAGGCGCTGGCGCAGGCGCGCGCGCATGCATCGGAACTGGCGGCCGAAGGCGAGGCCGCGCGCGCCTGGCAGGCGATGTTCGCCGACGGCGTGGCGCTGGCGCCGCGCGACGGTGCGACCCTGGTGGGGCTGGGGCTGGGCAGCGCCGGCGACGACGGACCGATCCCGGTGGCGCTGTGGTTCGCGACCTCGCTGCTGGACGAGCAGGCCGCGCGGCAGTGGCTCGACGCCTGGTGCAACCTGCTGCGCGCGCTGGTCGACGCGCCCGAGGCCGGGATCGAGGCCCCCGCGCTGCTCGATGCGGCCCAGGCCGCCGTGGTGCTGGCGCGGGACCAGGCCAGGGCGGTGGATGTCCCGCCGGTGGATGCGGTGCACCGGCTGTTCGAGGCCCAGGCCGCGCGCACGCCGGATGCGATCGCGCTGGTGCACGGCGACCGCCGCCTGACCTACGCGGAACTCGACGCGCAGGCCAACCGCCTGGCGCGCCACCTGCGCGCGCTGGGCGTGGGTCCGGACGAGCGCGTGGCGATCTACGTCGAGCGCGGGATCGAGGTGGTGCTGGGCCTGCTGGCCGTGCTCAAGGCCGGTGGCGCCTATGTGCCGCTGGACCCGACCTATCCCGCCGAACGCCTGGCCTACACCGTGTCCGACGCCGCGCCGCGCGTGCTGCTGACCATGGCCGGCATGGAACACCCGGCGCGCGAGGTGCTGGGCGAACTGCCGCCGTCGCTGGCGGTGGTGGACATGGTCGCCGACTCTGCGACCTGGGCGTCGCTGGATGCCCGCCACCTCGACGTGGATGAATGCCCGGTCGGCGCCGCGAACCTCGCCTACGTGCTCTACACCTCGGGCTCGACCGGCAAGCCCAAGGGCGTGGCGATGCCACACGGGCCGCTGGTGAACCTGGTCCAGTGGCAGCTGCGCGAGCCCGGCAACGACCAGCCGTTGCGCACCCTGCAGTACGCCGCGCTCGGCTTCGACGTCGCCTTCCAGGAAACCTTCGCCACGCTGGCCAACGGCGGCGAACTGCACCTGATCGACCAGGACACGCGCCTGAGCGCGGGCAAGCTGTTCGAGTTCATCGTGCGCTCGCGCATCGAGCGCATGTTCCTGCCGTACTTCGCGCTGCAGATGCTGGCCGAGGGCCTGGACGGGCACCTGGCCACGCTGCCGGCAGGCGCGCCGCTCGACTGCGCGCTGCGCCAGGTGATCACCGCCGGCGAACAGCTGCGAATCGAGCCCAAGATCGTACGCTTCTTCGAGCACCTGCCGGGTTGCCGCCTGCACAACCACTACGGGCCGACCGAGACCCACGTGGTGACCGCGCTCCAGCTCGGGCCGGATCCGGCGTCATGGCCGCGCCTGCCGGGCATCGGCTGGCCGATCGCCAACGCGCGCGTATACGTGCTCGACGCCCAGGGCCGCCCGCTGCCCGACGGCGCGGTGGGCGAGCTGTACCTCGGCGGCCCGGTGGTCGCACGCGGCTACCTCGCGCGCGAGGACCTGACCGCGGAACGCTTCCTGCCCGATCCGCACGCCGGCGGCGATGCACGCATGTACCGCACCGGCGATCTCGGCCGGCGCTTGCCCGACGGCAGCATCGAGTACCTCGGCCGCCAGGACTTCCAGGTCAAGATCCGCGGTTTCCGGGTGGAGCTGGGCGAGATCGAGGCGCGCCTGATGGCGTTCCCGGGCGTGCGCGAGGCCGGCGTGCTGGCGCGCGAGGACGTGCCGGGGCTCAAGCGCCTGGTGGCGTACTTCTCGCCGGTGGATCCGGCTGCGCCGGTCGACGTCGACGCGCTGCGCCGGCAGCTCGCGGCCGAGCTGCCCGACTACATGGTGCCGGTGGGCTACGTGCAGCTCGACGCGCTGCCGCATTCGCCCAACGGCAAGCTCGACCGCAAGGCGCTGCCCAAGCCCGGGCGCGGGCGCCCGGAGTGGGCGGGTCCGTACGCGGCGCCGCGCACGCCGGTGGAGGCCGCGCTGTGCCGGATCTTCGCCGACGTGCTCGACCTCGAGGACCTCGGCCGCGACGACAGCTTCTTCGAACTGGGCGGAACCTCGCTGCTCGCGATCCGCGTGCTGGAGGCCGCGCGCCGCGAGGGCGTGGGCGACGTGCCGCCGACCGCGCTTTTCCGGGCGCCGACCCCGGCGCTGCTGGCCGCGGAGATCGAGGGCGGGGCGAAAGACCCGCTGGCGGCGCGCCTGGCCCGCGGCCGGCGCAACGACGACGAGCCGATCGCGATCGTGGCCATGGCCGGGCGCTTCCCGGGCGCGGCCTCGGTGGAGGCGCTGTGGCAGGCGCTGTGCGAGGGCCGAGACGGCATCACCCGCTTCAGCGCCGACACGCTTGATCCGTCGATTCCCGCCTCGCTGCGCGCCGACCCGGCCTACGTGCCGGCGCGCGGCGTGTTCGACGGCTACGACCGCTTCGACGCGGCGTTCTTCGGCATCGCGCCGAAGGAGGCCGAGCTCATGGACCCGCAGCAGCGGGTGTTCCTGGAGCTGTGCTGGGAGTGCATCGAACGCGCCGGCCACGTGCCGGATGCGACCACGGTGCCGGTCGGCGTGTTCGCCGGCATGTACAACGCCAGCTACTTCCAGCGCAACGTATCCGCGCACCCGGAACTGGTCGAACGGCTGGGCGCGTTCCAGGTGATGCTGGGCAACGAGAAGGACTACATCGCCACCCGCGTCGCCCACAAGCTCAACCTCACCGGCCCGGCGGTGAGCGTGCACACGGCCTGTTCGACCTCGCTGGTGGCGATCGTGCAGGCGGTCGACAGCCTGCGCAGCGGGCGCTGCGACATGGCCCTGGCCGGCGGCATCGCCATCACCTGCCCGGTGGCCAGCGGCCACCTGTACCAGGAAGGCGGGATGCTCTCGGCCGACGGCCGCACCCGCAGCTTCGACGCCGATGCCACCGGCACGGTGTTCAGCGACGGCGCCGCGGTGGTGCTGCTGCGGCGCCTGTCCGACGCGCTGGCCGACGGCGATCCGGTGTATGCAGTGATCCGCGGCGCGGCGATCAACAACGACGGCGCCGGCAAGGCCAGCTTCACCGCGCCCAGCAGCGAAGGCCAGGCGGCGGTGATCGCGATGGCGCACGCCGACGCCGGCGTCGACCCGCGCACGATCGGTTACGTCGAGACCCACGGCACCGCGACGCCGATGGGCGATCCGATCGAGATCGAGGGCCTGACCCGTGCGTTCAGGCTCGGCACGCGCGACAACGGCTTCTGCATCGTCGGCTCGGTCAAGAGCAACATCGGCCACACCCTGATGGCCGCCGGCGCCGCCGGCGTGATCAAGAGCGCGTACGCGCTGCAGCACGGCCTCATCCCGCCGACCGCGCATTTCAGCCGGCCGAATCCGGTGATCGACTTCGCCGCGACGCCGTTCCGCCCCAGCGGCGAGCTGTTGCCATGGCCGGAAGGCATGTCGCCCCGCCGCGCGGGCGTGAGTTCGTTCGGCGTGGGCGGCACCAACGCCCACGTGGTGATGGAGGAACCGCCGGAGATTCCGCCGTCCGATGCCGCGCAAGGACCGCAGCTGCTGGTGCTGTCGGCGCGCACGCCGGCGGCGCTGGCCGAATCGGCCGCGCGGCTCGCCGCGCACCTGGAGGCCGAGCCGCAGGCGAACCTCGCCGACGTCGCCTGGACCCTGGCGGTGGGCCGCAAGAGGTTCCCGCACCGCCTGGCCGTGGTGGCCGCCGATGCCGCGGACGCGGTGGCGCGCCTGCGCAGCGCCGAGCTCGCCTCGGCCGCACTCAAGGGCAAGCCGGCGCGCGAGGGCGGGGTGGTGTTCCTGTTCCCCGGCCAGGGCTGCCAGTACGCGGGCATGGGCCGCGAACTGCACGCGCGCGAGCCCGCATTCCGCGAGGCCTTCGATGCCTGCGCCGCGGTGCTGGCCGACGAGCCCGGCCTGGACCTGCGCGGGCTCGTGTTCGGCGACGACGCCGAGGCGCTGCTGCCGACCTCGATCATGCAGCCGGCGATCTTCGCCATCGAATACGCGCTGGCGCGCTGGTGGATGGCGCAGGGCCTGCAGCCGGTGGCGATGGTCGGCCACAGCGTGGGCGAGTTCGTCGCCGCCACCCTGGCCGGCGTGTTCGAACTGCCCGACGTGCTGCGCCTGGTGGCGCGCCGCGGCCGCCTGATGCAGGCGCAGCCGACCGGCGCGATGCTGTCGGTGCGCATGCCGCTCGACGCGCTGCAGCCGCGCCTGCCGGCGACGCTGTCGCTGGCGGCCGAGAACGCGCCGGGCGCCTGCGTGGTGGCCGGCCCGCACGAGGAGGTCGCCGGGTTCCAGCAGCGGCTGGAAGGCGAGGGCGTCGCCTGCCGCCTGCTGCGGACCTCGCACGCGTTCCACTCGGCGATGATGGACGGCGCCGTGGCGCCGTTCCGGGCCGAGGTCGCGGCCCTGGCGCTGCAGGCGCCGTCGATCCCGATCGTTTCCACGGCAACCGGCGACTGGCTCGGGGCGGGCGAGGCCACCTCGCCCGACTACTGGGCCCGCCACCTGCGCGAGCCGGTGCGCTACTCGGCCGCCGCCGCGCGCCTGCTCGAAGCCGGCTCCGGCCGGGCGCTGCTCGAGGTCGGTCCGCGCAACACGCTGGTCTCCCTGGCGCGCCAGCAGCCGTTGTTGCAGGAGAAGAAGGTGGCCGCCGTGGCCTCGCTGGGGGCGGAGCCGCAGGGCGAACACGTGGCCCTGCTGGAGGCCTTTGGACAGCTGTGGGCCAGCGGCGTGGCGCTCGATCCGGCGGTGCTCGACCGCCGCCGGCGACGCCTGCGGGTTCGCCTGCCGACCTATCCGTTCGAGAAATCGCGTTATTGGGTAGAGCCGGCGGTCGCAGCCGCCAGCAACGTCGTTCCCCACCCCGCCATCGCCGCCCGCGCGGCCCCGGAGCCCTTGATGTCCGTCGTCGCCCCTCCCGCCCCGCCCCCCGTCGACCGTCGTCCGCGCCTGTCCGGGCAGCTCAAGGAAGTGTTCGAGGACGTGGCCGGCTTCGACCTGTCGGACGCCGATGGCGATGCCAACTTCATCGAACTGGGCCTGGACAGCCTGATGCTGACCCAGGTGGCGCTGCAGCTGCAGAAGACCTTCGGGGTCAAGATCAGCTTCCGCCAGCTGATGGGCGAGTACGCCAGCCTGGACCGCCTGGTGGCCGCGCTCGATGCGCAGCTGCCGCCCGAGGCCGCGCCGGAGGCCGCGCCTGCCGCCGCGGTGCCGGCGCCTGCCCCGGTCGCACAGGCACCGGCCGTGGCCGCCGCGGCGATGCCGGCGGTGGTGGCGGCCCCGGCGGCGTTCGCCGCGCCCATGCCGCCGCTGGCCGACGGCGATGGCCTGCGCAGCCTGATCGCGCAGCAGATGCAGCTGATGCAGCAGCAGCTGGCGCTGTTGGCCGGCGCCGCGCCCGGCGTGCCGGGGGCCGCCGCCGCGTCGCCCGCGCAGCCACAGACCGCGCCGGCACCGGTGGTGCCCGTCGCGGCCGCGGCTTCGCCGGTCGCGGCCGAAGCGGACGCCCGGACCGGCGACGAGGATGCCGCGCCGAACCGCTACGACGTCAAGAAGGCCTTTGGCGCGATCGCCCGCATCGACACCGCCGGCGGCGCCGAGCTCAACCCGCACCAGCGCGCGCGCCTGGATGCCTTCATCCGCCGCTACGTCGAGCGCACGCCGAAGTCCAAGGCCTACGCCCGGCAGCACCGCCCGCACATGGCCGATCCGCGTGTGGTCACGGGCTTCCGACCGCTGACCAAGGAGATCGTGTACCAGATCGTGGTCGAGCGCTCGAAGGGCCCGCGGGTGTGGGACATCGACGGCCACGAGTACGTCGATGCGCTCAACGGCTTCGGCACCAGCCTGTTCGGCTGGCAGCCCGATTTCGTGGTCGAGGCGGTCAAGCGCCAGATCGATGCGGGCTACGAGATCGGCCCGATGCATCCGCTGGCCGGCGAAGTCTGCCGCCTGGTGTGCGAGCTGACAGGGCAGGATCGCGCCGCGTTGTGCAACACCGGTTCGGAAGCGGTACTCGGCGCGATGCGCATCGCCCGCACCGTGACCGGGCGCGAGAAGATCGTGGTGTTCTCGGGCTCCTACCACGGCATCAACGACGAGGTGATCGTGCGCGGCACGAAGAAGCTGCGCTCGGTGCCGGCCGCCCCGGGCATCCTGCGCAACACCTCGGAGAACGTGCTGGTGCTCGACTACGGCACGCCCGAGACGCTGCAGGTCATCCGCGAGCGCGCGCACGAGCTGGCCGCGGTGCTGGTCGAGCCGGTGCAGAGCCGCCGCCCGGACTTCCAGCCGGTCGAGTTCCTGAAGGAAGTGCGCGCGATCACCGCCCAGGCAGGCGCGGCGCTGATCTTCGACGAGGTCATCACCGGCTTCCGCTCGCATCCCGGTGGCGCCCAGGCGCTGTTCGGCATCCGCGCCGACATCGCCACCTACGGCAAGGTCGTGGGCGGCGGCTACCCGATCGGCGTGATCGCGGGCAAGCGCGAGTTCATGGACGCGCTCGACGGCGGGTCCTGGCAGTACGGCGACGCCTCCACGCCGACCGTGGGCGTGACCTACTTCGCCGGCACCTTCGTCCGCCATCCGCTGACCCTGGCGGCCGCGCACGCCTCGCTGCTGCACATGCAGCAGGAGGGCCCGGCGCTGCAGCAGCGGCTCAACGAGCGCACCGCGGCCATGGCCGCCGAGCTCAACGCGTTCGCCGAGCAGGTGGGCGCACCGGTGCGGGTCAAGCAGTTCGCCTCGCTGTGGCGTACCCACTTCGAGGAAGACCATCCGCTGCAGGACCTGCTGTTCGCGATGATGCGCAGCCGCGGCATCCATATCCTCGACAACTTCCCCTGCTTCTTCACCACCGCGCATGGCGAGGCCGAATTCCGGGCCATCACCGAGGCGTGGAAGGAGTCGGTGCTGGAGCTGCAGGAGGCCGAGCTGCTGCCGCGCGCGGCGGTTCCGCCGGGGAAGGTCATGGACGCCGCGCGGCCGGTGGTCCCCGGCGCCAGGCTGGGTCGGGATCCGGAGGGACGGCCGGCGTGGTACGTCCCGAGCCCGGGCGAGCCCGGACATTACCTGAAGGTCGAGGCCTGAACGGCATGGCGGACGGGCGCGGGAGGAACGTGAGCGCGGTCGACTACGACCCGTTCGCGGGCGGGGCGCTGGCGCGGGTGGTCCCGACCACCGAGCCGCAGCGCGAGCTGTGGCTGGCGGCGCAGCTGGGTGAGGACGCGTCGCTGGCCTACAACGAGTCGGTTTCGCTGCAGCTGCGCGGGCCGCTGGACGTGGCCCGGCTCCAGCGTGCGCTGCAGCTGGTGGTCGACCGCCACGACGCGCTGCGCGCCAGTTTCGGTCCCGACGGGGAAACGTTCTGCGTGCTCGAGCCGGCGCCGCTGCCGCTGGAGGTCGTCGACCTGTCGCAGCTGCCGCAGGCCGGGCGCGAGGCCGCGCTGGCCCAGCGCCGCCGTGCCGGCGTGGAGACCGCGTTCGCCCTCGCCCAGGGGCGGCTGTTCCGGGCCGAGCTGCTGAAGCTGTCGCCGCAGGAACACGTGCTGCTGATGCACGCGCATCACATCGTGTGCGATGGCTGGTCGTGGTGGGTGCTGGTGCGGGAGCTGGGGACGGCCTATGCGCGCGGCGACGAGGCCGCTTCCGCGCTGCCGCCGGCCGAGAGCTTCGCCGACTACGCACTGGCCGAGGCGATGCGCCCCGGTTCGCCGGGGAGCGTCGAGGACGAGCAGTACTGGCTGTCCCGGTTCGCCGGCGCCCCGCCGGTGCTCGACCTTCCCACCGACCGGCCGCGACCGGCCCGGCGCACTTTCTCCTCGCGGCGCGAGGACTACGTGCTCGACGCCGAGCTCGTGTCCGCGGTGCGGCGCATGGGCGCGCGCCGCGGTGCCAGCCTGTTCGCCACCTTGCTGGGTGCGTTCGCGACCCTGATGTCGCGCGTGGCCGGGCAATCCGAGGTGGTGGTGGGTATCCCGGCCGCGGGACAGTCGGTGGACGGCCACGAGCACCTGGTCGGGCACTGCGTCAATCTGCTGCCGCTGAAGTTCGAGCTCGCGCCCGAGCAGAGCTTCGCCCACGTGCTCGATGGCGCGCAGACCCTGCTGCTGGACGCGATCGAACACCAGCGCTACACCTTCGGCACGCTGCTCAAGAAGCTGCACATGGCGCGCGATCCCGCACGCCTGCCGCTGGTCAGCGTGATGTTCAACATCGACCAGGCGCTGGACCAGGAGCGCAGCGGTTTCCCGGGCCTGGAGCTCGACTTCACCACCAACCCGCGCAGCTACGAGAACTTCGAGCTGTCGATCAACGCGGTGCAGGTGGAAGGGCGGCTGCGGCTGGAAACCCAGTACAACACCGACCTGTTCGATGCCGCGACCGTGCGCCGCTGGCTGTCGGCGTTCGAGTGCCTGCTGCGCAAGGCCTGCGAGGCGCCCGACGAGCCCATCGCGCGGCTGCCGCTGGTGGATTGCGCACTGTTCGCCGAGCTGGCCGCGCTGCAGCCGGCGCCGACGCCGTTCGACCGCGAGTGCCGGATGCACGAGCTGTTCGAACGGCAGTGCGACCGGGAACCGTCGCGCCTCGCCCTGAGCGCTCCGGACGGCTGCCTGGACTACGCCGCACTCGAAGCGCGTGCCAACCGGATCGCCCGCCTGCTGCGCGGGCACGGCGTGCAGAAGGGCGCCCTGGTCGGTCTGGCCATGGACCGCGGCACCGACATGGTTGCCGCACTGCTGGGCATCCTGAAGTCCGGCGCCGGCTACGTGCCGCTCGACCCCGGCTTCCCCGCGGACCGCCTGGCCTACATGGCCGGCGATGCCGGCCTGGCCGCGCTGGTCACCCAGCAGGCCCATGCCGCGCGCTTCGACCTGCGCGGGCGGCCGGTGCTGGCGCTCGATGCCCTGGCCGACGAGCTCGAGGCGCTGCCGGCCACGCGGCTGGGCCGCGACGCCGGCGCGGCCGATCCCGAGTCCCCGGCCTACGTCATCTACACCTCCGGCTCCACCGGCCGCCCGAAGGGCGTGGTGGTGCCGCACCGGGCGGTATCGAACTTCATCGCCTCGATGCAGTCCGAGCCCGGGCTGGACGCGCAGGACCGCCTGCTGGCGGTGACCACGCTGTCGTTCGACATCGCGGTGCTGGAACTGATGCTGCCGCTGAGCGTGGGTGGCGAGATCGTGCTTGCCGGTCGCGAGACCGCGATCGACGGCCTGGCCCTGGTCGACCTGCTGCGCGAGGCCGGCATCACGGCGATGCAGGCCACGCCCGCCACCTGGCGCCTGCTGCTCGAGGCCGGCTGGCAGGGTAGCGCCGGCTTCAAGGCGATGTGCGGAGGCGAACCGCTGCCGCCGGACCTGGCCCAGGCGCTGCTGGCGCGTTGCGGCGAGCTGTGGAACCTGTACGGGCCGACCGAGACCACGGTCTGGTCGACCGCCACCTGCGTGCAGCCGGCCGCCGCCGGCGCGCTGCCGGACATCCACATCGGCCGCCCGATCGCCAACACCCAGGTCTGGATCCTCGACGAGCACGGCCAGCCATGCCCGCTGGGCGTGCCGGGCGAGATCTGCATCGGTGGCGAAGGCGTCACCCTGGGCTACCTGGCGCGCCCGGAGCTGACCGCCGAACGCTTCCTGCCCGACGCCTTCGCCGACGCCAGCCGTGGCTTCGGCACCGGCATCGCGCAGCCGCTGCTGTACCGCACCGGTGACCGCGGCCGCTGGCGCACGGACGGCCAGCTCGAGCACATGGGCCGGCTCGACTTCCAGGTCAAGGTGCGCGGCTACCGCATCGAACTGGGCGAGATCGAGAGCCAGCTGCTCGTCCACCCGGGCGTGGCGCGGGCGGTGGCGATGGCGCGCGAGGACCGGCCGGGCGACGTGCGCCTGGTGGCCTATGTCGTGCCGGCACCGGGGCATGGGGCGTCCGACGCCGATCTGGTCGCGCACCTCAGGGCAAGCCTGCCCGACTACATGGTGCCGCAACACTTCGTGCGCCTGGACGCGATCCCGCTGCTGCCCAACGGCAAGGTCGACCGCAAGTCGCTGCCGGCGCCCATCGCCGCGGCCCAGCCCGAAGTGCCGGCGGCGGTCACGCCGCCCGAGGATGCGCTGCAGGCGCAGGTGCTCGGCGCGATGCGGCAGATCCTCGGCCGCCCGCAGCTGGGCATGGACGACGGGTTCTTCGAATCAGGCGGGCACTCGCTGCTGGCCGCGCAGCTGTGCGCGCGCCTGGGGCGCGAACTGGCGACCACGGTGTCACTGCGCCAGCTGTTCGACGCGCCGACCGCGCGCCAGCTCAGCGAGCTGCTGCGCGCCCGCGCCGGCGTCGCGCAGGCCGCCGCGCCGACGATCCCGAAGCTCGCCGATCCATCCACCGCGCCACTCACCCCGATGCAGGAGCGGCTGTGGATCCTCGAGCAGATCGAGCCGGGCGGCGTGACCTGGAACACCCCGTCGGCGCACCGCCTGCGCGGGCCGATGGACGAGCAGGCCTTCGCCCGCGCCTTCGCCGAGATGGTGCGTCGCCAGCCGGCGCTGCGCACCATCATCGTCGAGGACGACGATGGCCCCCGGCAGAAGGTGCTCGACGAGGTCGACGTGCCGCTGCTGCCACCGCTCGACCTGTCGCACCTGCCCGAGGACGCGCGCATGCGTGCGCTGTACGACGACCTCGAGGCGCAGACCGCGGTGCCGTTCCAGCTCGACCGCGGGCCGCTGTTCCGGGCCCGGCTGTACCGGCTGGCCGAGGACGACCACGTCCTGTACTTCATGACCCACCACGTGATCTGGGACGGGTGGTCGTTCGACATCCTCTACACCGAGATGTCGGCGCTGTACGAGGCCTTCGCCGCCGGCCGGCCCTCGCCGCTGCCGCCGCTGGAGACCACCTACACCGAATATGCGGCCTGGCGCGCGGACGCGCTCGCGGGCGGGGCGGTGGACCGCCACCTGGAGTTCTGGAAGCGGCACCTGGACGGTGCGACAGAACCGCTGCGCCTGCCCGAGGATCTGCCGCGGCCGGCCAAGGCCAGCGGCACAGGCGGCACCGACTGGGTGCACGTGGACCTGGCCACCACCGAGGCCCTGCGCCAGGTCGGAACCCGGGCCGGCGCCACGCTGTTCATGACCCTGCTGGCGGCCTACTACGTGCTGCTGCACCGGCTCAGCGGCCAGGACGACCTGGTGGTGGGACTGCCGTTCCGCAACCGCCCCACCGAGGCCCTCGAGAAGGTGATGGGCTTCTTCGTCAACCTGCTGCCGCTGCGCCGCAGGCTCGACCCGTCGATGCCGTTCCTGCGCCTGGTCGAGGAGGTCAAGGCCGGCGTGGTGGAGGCGTTCGAGTATCCCGACCTGCCGTTCGAACGGCTGGTGCGCGAACTCCAGGTGCCGCGTGATCCCTCGCGCTCGCCGGTGTACCAGGCGGTGTTCTCGTTCCAGGACGTGCGCGCGAGGAACCTCAACTGGGGCGACCTGTCCCACGAACACCTGCTGATGTTCCAGAAGGGGATGGCCAACGACCTGGGCATCTGGTTTCTGGAGCATCCGGCCGGGCTGTCGGGGGCGATGGGCTACAACGCCGACATCATCACCGCCGCGGGGGCGCGTGCGATCGCCGAGCGCTTCGAGGCGCTGCTGCGCTCGCTGTGCCAGGACCCGGCCCAGGCCATCGGCGATGCCAACCTGCTGTCCCCGTCCGACCGCGCGCGCCTGGCCGAGTGGAACTCCACCACCCGGCCGCTGCCGCCCTACCGCTCGGCCCATGGCCTGCTCGCCGCGCAGGCGGCGCGCACGCCGGACCAGGTGGCGCTGCGCTTCGGCACGACGGCGCTGACCTACGCGCAGCTGCACGCGCGCGCCGCGCGCATCGCCGGCGCCCTGCGCGCGCGCGGCGTGCGGCCGGGAGACCGGGTCGGCGTGTGCCTGGAGCGCTCGCCCGACCTGCTCGCCACGCTGCTGGCGACATGGCGCTGCGGCGCGGCCTACGTGCCGCTCGACCCGGCCTATCCGGCCGACCGCCTGGCCTACATGGCCAGCGACGCCGGCCTGGCCCAGGTGGTGGCCGAGGGCGCGCTGGCCGATCCGCTGGGGCTGGAGCGCGGGCGGCTGCTGCTGCTCGACGCGGATGCGGCGGTGATCGACGCGGCCGCGGCCGTGCACGACGCCGCCGACCCGGTCGGGCGCGAGGCGGCCGCCTATGTGATCTACACCTCCGGCTCCACCGGCAAGCCCAAGGGCGTGGCGGTGCCGCACGGCGCGGTGCTCAACTTCCTCGACAGCATGCGCGAGGCGCCCGGCCTGGACGCGGACGACGTGCTGCTCGCGGTCACCACGACCTCGTTCGACATCTCGGTGCTGGAGCTGTTCCTGCCGCTGGCGGTGGGCGCGACGATCGTGCTGGCCGCGCGCGAACAGGCGCTCGAGGGCGACGAGCTCGCCGCGCTGCTCGCACGTGAATCGGTCACCGTGCTGCAGGCCACGCCGTCCACCTGGCACCTGCTGCTGGACGCGGGCTGGCGTGCGCAGGGGAAGTTCCGCGCGCTGTGCGGCGGCGAGCCGATGTCGGCCGAACTGGCCTCGCGCCTGCTTGCGGCGGGGGCGGAACTGTGGAACGTGTACGGCCCCACCGAGACCACGGTGTGGTCCACCTGCGCCCGGATCGAGGCCGCGCCGGGCGACGCCCCCGACATCCACGTCGGGCGGCCGATCGCCAACACCACCGTGTGGGTCCTGGACGCGCGCGGCCAGGTCTGCCCGCCGGGCGTGGCGGGCGAACTGTGCATCGGCGGCGCCGGCGTGACCCTGGGCTACCTCGGCCGCGAGGAACTGACCGCCGAGAAGTTCATTCCCGACCACGTCGCCCCGGTCGACCACGACACCGGCCTGCCGCCGCGCCTGTACCGCACCGGCGACCGCGCCCGCTGGCGCCAGGACGGCGTGATCGAGCACCTGGGCCGGATGGACTTCCAGGTCAAGCTGCGCGGCCACCGCATCGAGCTCGGCGAGATCGAGGCGGTGGTGGAGGCGCAGCCGGGGGTGTCGCGCGCGGTGGCCGTGGTGCGCGAAGACCAACCGGGCGACCAGCGCCTGGTGGTGTACCTGGCGCGTGCCGGTGCCGGCCCCGACGAGGCCGCGCTGCAGGCCGCGCTCCGGCGCACGCTGCCGGCCTACATGGTCCCGCAGCACGTGGTGGCGATGGACGCACTGCCGCTGCTGCCCAACGGCAAGGTCGACCGCAAGTCGCTGCCGGCGCCGGCGCAGGCCACGCCGGCCGCGGCGGCCACGGGTGGCGGCCGCCATGCCGACCCGCGCGTGCAGTACCTGGCCGAGCTGTGGACCGCGCTGCTCGGCGTGGAAGCCGGCCCGCAGGACAACTTCTTCGACCTGGGCGGCCACTCGATGCTGGCGGCGAAGATGGCCAGCCGCGTGGCGCGCGAGACCGGACACCGCATCCGGCTGATGCCGCTGGCGACCCAGACCCTGGCCCACCTCGCCGCCGAACTGCCACTGCAGTCGCTGCCCGGTGCGCCGGCGCCGGCCGTGCCGGCGCCCGCTGCGGTGCCGCCCCCGTCCGCCGCCCAGGTCGTGCGCGGCGAGCGCGCGCTGTACTTCGGCGACGCGCCGCGGCGGCTGTTCGGCATGCACCATGCCAGGGCCGACGCCCGCGCCGGGCGTCCGCTGCTGGTGCCCGCGCCGCTGCTGCAGGAAGGCGTGGTCTGCCAGCGCGCCCTGTGGACGGTGTGCGACGCGCTGGCCGCGTCCGGCGGGCAGGCGCTGCGCTTCGACTGGTACGGCAGCGGCGAGTCCGCGGGCGATTCGGCCGAGCTGACCCTCGAGGGGATGGCCGGCGACCTGGCCCGGGCGCAGGCGTTCATCGGCGGCGACCCCAGGATCCTCGCCCTGCGCAGCGCCAGCCTGCCGGTGCTGCACGCGGCGCTGGCGCGCGGCCAGGCCGTGGACCTGGTGCTGTGGGATCCGTGCCTGTCGGGCGCGCGGCTGCTGGCGCGATGGCGCGGCCAGCACCGCGTCCAGCTGACCGCGGCAGGGCGCTACCTGCGCGAAGGCCGGGCTCCGGTGGCCGCGGACGAACTGCTGGGCTTCGACCTGTCGCCCGGGCTGCCGGCCGCGCTGGAAGCGCTCGATTTCCGTCAGGCCGTGCTGCCGGCCGGCAGCCGTGTGACCGTGGTGACCTGGGCCGAGGCCATGGACGGGGCGGAGTCCTTCGTCGCCGCCCAGCGCGAGGCCGGCCTCGAGGCCACGCACGTGGTGCTGCAGGCCTCCGACATGCCCGACTGGGACGATGCCTCGCGGTTCGAGGCGCAGGTGTTCCCGCGGCGCAGCGTGGCCGAGGTCGCCGCCCTGATCCAGGAGATGCCCGCATGAACCTCCAGGCCGCCGTGCCCTTGCCCGCAGCGGCGCATGACACGTCCGCGCCGTCCGACCGCGGCTACGAGGAGCGCGTCCACCGCTTCGGCGACGGCCTGGTCGGCGTCGCGACGCTCCCGGCCGGCCGCGCCCCGCGCGCGACCGCGCTGATCCTGCTCAACGCCGGCCTGGTGCACCGCATGGGGCCGTTCCGGCTCTACGTGCAGATGGCGCGCCGCCTGGCCGCGGAGGGCTACGTGGTGCTGCGCTTCGACCAGTCGGGGCTGGGCGACAGCCCGCTGTCGAGCCAGCACAGCGACAACCGCAAGCGCGACGAGGTGCGCGCGGCGATGGACCTGCTCGAACGCGAGGCCGGCGTGCGCCGGTTCGTGCTCGGCGGCATCTGCTCGGGCGCCGATGACAGCTTCAACATCGCGCCGCTCGAGCCCCGGGTCGCCGGACTGGTCCTGCTCGACGGGGTCAGCTACCGCACCCGCGGGCACAAGTTGCGCCACTACCTGCCGCGCCTGCTCAATCCCTTGCGCGTACTGCGGGCGCTGTGGCGGCGCCTGGTGCCGCGGCGCGAGTCGCCGCGCGCGGTCGGCAACGACGACCTGCGCGACTTCCCCACGCGCGACGAGGCGAGCAGGCGGCTGCTGGCGCTGGACGCGCGCGGCTGCCAGGTCCTGCTGCTGTATACCGGCGGGGTGGCCTCGTACCACAACCACCGCCGCCAGGCGCTGGAGGCTTTCGGCCCGGTGATGCGCTCGTCGAACATGGCCACCGAGTACTGGCCCGAGTGCGACCACACCTTCTACGTGCGCAGGCACCGCGAGAAGCTGTTCGCCTGCCTGCAGGACTGGATGCAGGCGCGCTTCCCTGATTGATCCGCGGCGATTGATCCGCGAGCGCCCCGCGTCGGGCGCGGCCTGCTCCCGGCGGACATCCGCGATCCCGCGCCACGAGGTTCCGGATCGAACGGGTGGACGGCCCGGGGCGGCCCGCATCGCCGTGCGACCGGGCAGCCGTCTGCTGGTGGAGCCTGCCCCGCGCGGCAGCAAACCGCCGCCCGGCGGGGACGCCCGGATGCGTCGTGCATCGACGCGCGACGGCGATCGGTGCGGTCTCAGGCGCTTGACCGCCTGCGGCCAGGACCCGGTGCCGGCCCCGGAATCGCCTGGCCGGATGCCGGCGCGCCCCCGTTCCGGGGGCGCGCAAGGTGGGACCGGTCTGTGCGCCGCGGCTCAGGCGGCAGCGACGGCCCGCTGTCGTGGCGCCTCGGGCGCCGGCTCGACCGGACGGGCGAGGTCGGTGCGCAGGTCGAACACCCGGCCTTTCGCCTGCCCGCGCCAGTCGTGGGCGTTGGCCACGTCGGTGCACAGCAGCAGCAGCTCGGCGTGCTCGAGGACTTCCTCCGGTTCCGACACCAGCATCTGCGCCAGGTGCGGCAGGTGGCGGTCGATGTAGCTCAGGTTGCGGCCGCGCAGGCGGCCGAGGCTGACGTTGGGATCGTAGATCTTCACCGAGTAGCCCCAGCCGGTGAGCGTCTCCACCATCTCGACCATCGGGCTCTCGCGCAGGTCGTCGGTGCCGTTCTTGAAGCTCAGGCCGACCAGGCCGATCTTGCGGCTGCCCTCGTCGCGCACCATCTTCAGCGCGCGCTTGAGCTGGTTCTCGTTCGAGGCCATCACCGAAGGCAGCAGGTTCAGGCGCAGCGCCGCGTGCTCGGCGAAACGGTTGATCGCGCGCAGGTCCTTGGGCAGGCAGGAGCCGCCGAAGGCGAAGCCCGGGCGCATGTAGGCCGGCGAGATGTTGAGCTTGGTGTCCTCGCAGACCAGGCGCATCACCGCGTGGCCGTCGGCCCCCATCGCCTTGGCGACCGCGCCGATCTCGTTGGCGAACGCCACCTTGACCGCGTGGAAGTTGTTGCAGGCGTACTTCACCAGCGCCGCGGTGCGCGGGTCGGTGACGTGCTTGCCGGCCTCAACCGCGGCGTACAGGTCCAGCACCGGCCGGGCGTGCGCCTCGTCCTCCGCGCCGACCAGCACGTACGGCGGGTGGTAGTAGTCCTTGAGCGCCGAGCCCTCGCGCAGGAACTCGGGGTTGTTGCACAGGACCACTTCGGCCGGGAAGCCGGGGCCCAGCTCCTCGTCCAGCGCCGGCCGCATCTGGGTCTCCAGCAGGCCCGGCAGCAGGGTCGAGCGGATCACCACGTGGTAGGACTTGGGCGCGGCGCGCAGCGCCTTGCCGATCGAGCGGATGACGGCCTCGAGCACGTGGGTGGTCACGCTGCCGTCGTCCATCGACGGCGTGCCGACCGCGATCATCGCGATCTCGGACTTCGCCACCGCTTCGGCGGTGTCGGTGGTGGCGGCCAGGCGGCCGGCGGCCACCTGCCCGGCGACCAGCTCGTCCAGGCCGTTTTCCCGGATCGGGGCCTGGCCGGCGTTGATCTCGGCCACCTTGTCCGCGTCGATGTCGACGCCGATGACGGAGTGACCGTCCCTGGCCAGGCAGGCGCCGGTCACGCAACCGACGTAGCCCAGGCCGAACACCGCAACATTGCTCATGATTTCAGTGGCTCGCTACTGGAAAGGAAAGGGTGGGGCGTGGCCCGGCGCACGCTGCCGCGCTCGCGGACGCGCGCGAGCACGTCCAGGCAGATCGCCTCGAACTGGCGGGCGATCGGCTCGCTGCCGTAGTGCGCGCGGACGAAGGCGTCGGCGGCGTCGCCGATCCGGCGCCGCAGATCCGCGTCGTCGAGCAGGCGCAGCACGTCGGCGGCGAACGCCTCCGGATCGTCGGCCTGCAGGTAATGGGTGCCGGGCTCGACCGGCAGGCCCTCGGCGCCGATCGTGGTGCTGACCGTGGCCCGTGCCATCGCCATCGCCTCGTAGATCTTCAGCCGGGTGCCGCCGCCGACGAGCAGCGGCACCACCACCACCGAGGCCGCGGCCAGGTAGGGGCGCACGTCCGGCACCGAACCGGTGACCTCGATCCCGGGGCGCTCGGCCAGCGCGCGCACCGACGGCGGCGGGTTGCGGCCGACGATCTGGAAGGTCGCGTCGGGGCGGGCCTCGCGCACCCGCGGCCAGACCTCGTCGCAGAACCAGCGCATGCCGTCCTGGTTGGGCAGCCAGTCCATCGAGCCGAGGAACATCACCCGGCCCTCGACCTCGTCCCCGGGACGCGGCTCGAACAGTTCGGTGTCGACCGCGGTGTCGATCGCGTCGACGTCG
>Ga0123328_1002088_pt1 | contig 18531 bp, 17 predicted proteins | sample BioC12SIPDNA_2_FD_89702 | JGI IMG/M metagenome (GOLD analysis project Ga0123328, IMG submission 89702) | Anaerobic biogas reactor microbial communites from Washington, USA - Biogas_R1_A C12 SIP DNA | ecosystem: Engineered > Bioreactor > Anaerobic > Unclassified | place: Washington, USA...
AAAATGAAAGTGTCGACCGGCCGCCTTTTTTTATGAAAACCGCCCTCTGTGTGCCAACCCGCAACGCCGCCCGCTGGGCTCCCGCTTTTCTGCAAGCCTTGGAGGGGCAGTCCTTGCGGGATTATCAGGCTTTGGCCATCGATTCGTCCTCCGATGACGGCAGCGCGGAGCTGTTCGCCGCCGCCGGCTTTCGCGTCCACCCCATCGATCCCGGGGAATTCAACCACGGCGCGACCCGGCGTTTGGCCGCCGGCCTCTGCCCCGAGGCGGAGATCCTCGTTTTCATGACCCAGGACGCCATCCTCGCCGCGCCGGATTCGCTGGCGCGGCTTGTGGACGCCTTCAACGATCCTCTGGTGGGAGCGGCCTACGGCCGGCAGTTGCCGCGGCCGGAGGCGAACCCCTTCGAGGAGCACGCCCGGCTTTTCAACTATCCGCCGCGAAGCGCGGTCAGGACGGCCGCCGACATTCCCCGCCTGGGCCTGAAAACAGCCTTCATTTCCAACTCTTTTGCCGCCTACCGGAGAGCGGCCCTGGCCGGGGTCGACGGTTTTCCCGAAAACGTCATCATCGGCGAGGATACCCATGCCGCCGCGCGGATGCTTCGCGCCGGCTGGAAGATCGCCTATCGCGCCGCGGCGGCGGTGGTTCACTCCCATGCCTATTCGTGGCCCCAGGAGTGGCGGCGCTACTTCGATACCGGGGTCTTTCACGCCCGCCATCCCTGGCTGCGGGAATCCTTCGGCGCCGCCGAAGGGGAGGGATGGCGCTTCCTGCGCTCGGAAATCGCCCATCTCGGCCGCCGCGCCCCGGGGCTGATCCCTGCCGCCCTGCTGCGCACGGGGATCCGCTACCTCGGTTTCCGGACCGGGCTTGCGGAAAGGTTTCTGCCGGTGTATCTGAAAAGAAGGATGAGCGCCCAGAAAACTTTCTGGGGGAGGTGATGGGGGTTTCCCCTTCGCTCCAACCCTTTCCCGCCGGGGAAAAGGGGGGGCAGGCTTGAAGTTCGGAAGGAAGGTTTTGTCCCTATGAGTGTTTTTCTTGACGATATTTCCCGGAGCCGCTGGTACTGGGCGCGTCCCCTTTTCCTGGTGGCGGCCGATTTCACCGCCCTGTGCACGGTCTGCCTGCTGTTGAACGGAATCTTTCTGCTGTGGCTGAAGGCGCCCCTCTTTTCCCTGCCGGTGATCGCCGGCGGCAGCCTTTTCTTCGTGTTCATCGCCGAGTTCAGCCGCCTCTACCATGAAAGCCTGCTGGTGCCGGGCCTGATGCCCTCGCCCCAGGAGGAACTGCGGCGCATCTTTCTCATTTTGCTCGCCCTGCTGGTCATCCGTTTCTTTTATTTTCGCGAATTCCCCCCGCTGGCCGTCGCTTTGGGGACATCCCCGAAGGGAAACATCCTGCTCAAGGCCGCGCTGGTCTTCGGCAGTCTGCCCCCGCTCTTTTTCGGTGTCGTCTTTTTCCGCTGGCTGGTGCGGGACGCCATGTTCCGCAGGAACATCGGCATCTCTCCGGTGGTTATCCTGGGGGCCGGGACCACCGGCCGCGTGGTGGCCAACGTGCTCAAAAAGAGCAAGCATTTCGGCCTGCGGCCGGTCGCCTTCTTTGACGACGACGCCGGCAAGCAGGGGCAACGCATCAACGACATCCCCGTGGCCGGCACCCTGGCCGATTATTACCGGCTGAACGACGCCCTCGACGGCGTGGTGCCTTTTCTGTGTCTGCCCTTGATGGCGCTCATGTCCTGGGGAAAGCGCATCTATCTGCGCAACAAGAGGGCCTACATCGCCAGCTCGGAAAACTTCTTTCCCTGTTCCGGAGCCGGCATCTACGACATCCACGGACTGACCGTCCTCGGCCTCAAGAACAACCTCAACATACCCTTCAACCTGCGCGTCCAGCGCCTGCTCAATCTGTTTGTGGTGTCCCTGGCCCTGGCGGTTTTTCTGCTGCCCATGGCCGTCATCGCCCTGCTGATCAAGCTGACCTCGGAGGGGCCGGTCATCTACCACGCGCCGCGCATGGGCCAGGGGGGCAAAACCATCACCATCCCCAAGTTCCGCACCATGGTCAAGGATTCGGAGGAAAAACTGGAGGAGCTTCTCGAGAGCTCGCCCCAGTTCCGCCGCGAGTGGGAGGAGCAGTTCAAGCTGAAGGACGATCCCCGCGTCACCCGACTGGGACGTTTTCTGCGCCGCACCAGCCTCGACGAGCTGCCCCAGCTATTCTCCGTGCTCAAGGGGGAGATGAACCTGGTCGGGCCGCGGCCCATCGTTGCCGAAGAGATACCCCGTTTCGGCGAGGCCTACGAGTTCATCGCCAAGGTCAAGCCGGGACTGACAGGGATGTGGGCGGTTTCCGGACGCAGCGAGACCTCCTACGAGGAGCGGGTCTTTCTGGAGACCTACTACATCCGCAACTGGAACCTGTGGCTCGATCTCTACATCCTCATGAAGACGGTTCTCGAGGTGGTGTTGTGCCGCGGGGCCTATTGAGCCGATAGACTCAGCATCAACGACGGACGACAACTGACGGGAACTTGGTTTTCTGTTTCCGTGTTTCTGCCTCTGTGGTTTACTCCTCACCAGTCACCAGTCACTCGTTTCCCCCTCCCCCATCCCCTCCCCGGTGGGCGGGGAAAGTTTATCCGCCGTCAGTGGTCCGCTTCCAGTTCCTTCAGCCACAGGGCGGCGCAGGCGTCGCTGGGCATGCGCCAGTCGCCGCGGGGGGAGAGGGCGACGCTGCCGACCTTGGGTCCGTCGGGCATGGCCGAGCGCTTGAACTGCTGGGAGAAGAAGCGCCGGTAGAAGAGGATCAGCCAGCGGCGGATTTCCTCTTTCCCGTATTCCCCGTCAAAGGCCTGGGCGGCGAGAAGAAGGATTTTGCGCGGCGGAAAGTGAAGGCGCAGGGCGTGGTAGAGGAAGAAATCGTGGAGGCGGTAGGGGCCGATCTGGCGCTCTGTCTGCTGGGGGTTTTCGCCGCGTCCGTCGACGGGGAGCAGTTCCGGGGAAACCGGCGTGGCGCAGATATCCGCCAGCGTCGCCGCCGCGGCGCCGCCGAACTCCGTTTCCGCGCACCAGGAGACGACGTAGCGGACCAGGGTTTTGGGCACGCCGCCGTTGACGTTGTACATCGACATCTGATCGGCGTTGTAGGTGCACCAGCCGAGGGCCAGTTCCGACAGATCGCCGGTGCCGATGACCAGGCCGTCGACCTGGTTGGCCAGGTCCATGAGGATCTGGGTGCGCTCGCGGGCCTGGGCGTTTTCGAAGACGACGTCGTGCCGTGTCTCGGGGTGGCCGATATCGCGGAAATGCCGGCGTACCGCCTCCACGATGGGGATTTCCCGGAAGGCGACGCCGAGCTCCCGGCACAGTTTTTCGGCGTTGCCGCGGGTGCGGGAAGTGGTGCCGAAACCGGGCAGCGTCACGGCCAGGATGTGGCCGCGGTCGATGTCGAGGCGGTCGCAGGCCTTGACCGCCACCAGCAGGGCCAGGGTCGAATCGATGCCGCCGGAAACGCCGATCACCACCTTGTCCAGTCCGGTGTGGAGGAGACGCTTGGCCAGACCCGTGGTCTGGATGGCGAAGATCTCCCGGCAGCGCTGATCCCGCTCCTCCTGCCGCGGGGGGACGAAAGGGTCCGGCGCGATCGGGCGGCGCAGACGGGATATCCCCTCTTCGTGGAGATCGAAGGGAATAACGCGGAAAGAATGGGAACCGGTGGCGGAGGCAAAGGTGTTGCTGCGCTGCCGTTCCGTTGTCATCCGCTCCAGGTCGACATCGGCAATGGCCATGGCGGTTTCGAAGCGGAAGCGTTCGGTTTCGGCGAGAATGGCGCCGTTTTCGGCGATCAGCGAATGGCCGGAAAAGACCAGGTCGGTGGTCGATTCCCCCGGCCCGGCGGAGGCGTAGAGGTAGGCGGCCAGGCAGCGCGCCGACTGGGAGCGGAGCAGCGCCCGCCGGTATTCCTCCTTGCCCAGGGTTTCGGGGCTGGCGGAGAGGTTGGCTATCAAGGTGGCGCCGGCGGTGGCCATCCGGCTGCTGGGGGGGTGAGGGCTCCACAGGTCTTCGCAGATCTCGATGCCGATCCGGCACGCAGGTCGGCCCGCTGCGGCAAAGAGCAGATCCACGCCGAAGGGGACCGCCTCCCCATTCCAATCCACCTTCTCCCCGAGAATGGCCTGCCCCGAAGTGAACCAGCGCTCCTCGTAAAACTCCAGGGTGGCGGGCAGGTGAATCTTCGGCACGATGCCGAGGATTTTGCCGGAGGATAGAAAAAAAGCGCAGTTGTAAAGCTTTCCTGCGTCGAGGAAGGGAGCGCCGACGATGGCGGTAGCGCCGCATGCGGCGGTGTGGCGGGCGATTTGCGCCACCCCTTCCCGGGCGCCGTCGAGAAGCGTTTTCTGCAGAAACAGGTCGGCGCAGCTGTAGGCGGTGACGGCCAGTTCGGGGAAGACCAGGAAAAAACAGCCCTCGGTGGCGGCCTTGTCGATGGCCCGGCAGATGGCCGCGCAGTTGCGGTCGATGCCGGCAACCTCCAGTTCCGGGGAGGCGACCCCGGCGCGCAGAAAACCATAGACGGATGGGTGGAAGGGCATGGGCTGACTCCACGGAAGGGTTTCTACAAGAATAGAAGAAAACAGAGGATTTTTCACCCCTCATTTTCCCCCAAGCAGGCATTTCGCCGCCATCCCGTTCCCCTGGAACAACGATTTCGATAACTCCAAAATTTTTAGCCTCGACTTAATTACACAAAACAGGCAATGCCTGAAATGTGTAATTGGTACCCGAAGCAGGTCATGCCGGCGATGGGTGAGTGCCTCCGGGGGAAGGAGATGTTTTCCGTTGCGGTGCTGGGGATGGCCCGGTTCAGAGGCCGAAGGCGTTGGGGATGTGGTCGATAGCCGGTTTTGCGCCGCCGGCGTGGACGGCGATGACATCGAAGCGGGGCTGCAGGGAAGTGGGGTGATTCTGCAGGTACCACTGGGCGGCGCGGATGATCTGGCGCTGCTTGTGGGCACCGACGGCTTCCTGGGGGACGCCGAAGGTTTGGCTGCGGCGGGTCTTGACTTCGACGAAGACGAGGGTTTTCCGGTGGCGGGCGATGAGGTCGATCTCCCCCAGGGGGGTGCGGTAGTTGCGCTCCACGATCTTCATCCCCTGGGCGCGCAGATAGTCGGCGGCGGTCTCTTCCCCCCATTTGCCCAGGGAGAGGCGGTCGAAGGTCATCGTTCCTCCGCGAATTCCCTTACCCCGCGGAAGGTGCGGCGGTGGATGGGGCTGATTCCCAGGCTAGCGATGGCGGCGCGGTGGGCGGCGCTCGGATAGCCTTTGTGGGCGGCGAAACCGTAGCCGGGGTAGCGGCGGTCATAGGCGACCATGATCCGGTCGCGGATCACCTTGGCGATGATCGAGGCGGCGGCGATGGCGTGACAGCGGCAATCCCCCTTGGTCAGGGGCATCTGGGGAAGGGGAAGGGGGACGGGAAAGGTGCCGTCCACGAGCAGGAAGTCGGGGGCCTGTTTCATGGTCGCGACCGCTTTGGCCATGGCCTGAAGGCTGGCCTGGAGGATGTTGATGCGGTCGATTTCGGCGGGGAAGATCAGGCCGACGCCGACGGCAACGGCCTGGCAGCGGATGAGCCGGAAGAAATGCTCGCGGCGCGCCGGCGAAAGCTGTTTCGACTCCTTCAGCCCCGGCAGCCGCAGCCCGCAGGGAAACAGAACCGCCGCCGCCACCACCGGGCCGGCCAGCGGTCCGCGCCCCGCCTCATCGACTCCGGCCACGGCGCGGCATCCCCGCTGCCGGGCCCACTCTTCGTGGGCCAGAAAGGAATCCTCGTCGAGGGATAAAGGTTCCCCGGTTGCCAATAAATCCGTTTTTTCGGCCATGGCGTGAAACGACAAAAGGCCCCGTTTTCGGGGCCTTTTTCCGCAAGTCGCGAATCAGTAACGTTTTTCCTGGATACGAGCGGCTTTGCCCTGGAGTTTGCGCAGGTAGTAGAGCTTGGCGCGGCGCACCTTGCCGATCTTCAGCACTTCGATCTTGTCGACGTTGGGGGAATGGAGGGGGAAGATCCTCTCCACGCCGATGCCGTCGGAGATTTTGCGTACCGTGAAGGTGGAAGCGATGAGATTGTTGGAGCGCTTGATGCACACTCCCTGGAAGATCTGGATGCGTTGTCTGTCCCCTTCCGAGATCTTCACATGGACCTTGAGGGTGTCCCCGGCCTTGAAGCGGGGGAGGACGGATTTCATTTGGGCCTGGCCGATCTGTGCGACGATGTTCATTTTCTGCCTCCTGACGGGACCCGGCGTGGTGGGCGCGGGCTTGTGGTAAATAATTGTTATTTTCAGGTGTTAAGTTTTAAGTGTTGCGTATCGGTTGTAAACCAGGAGCTATGGGCACCGGGCCGATTCACAAAGACGGTCCATGATAATGGCCGCCGCCGAGCGGACCGGCAGGTGGTTGTAATCCCCTTCCCCGCGGATCGGCTCCAGGGCGGGCCAGCCCTGTTGGAACAGGACCGGGGCGAGCCCCCAGCCGGTTCCGAAAAGGACCAGCAGGGGCTGGCGGCGGTTCATCTCCCGGCACTGTCGGCAGGAGACTCCGCCGCGCACCGCGGCGCCGGTGAGAACCGGCAGCACCGGTTCCCCGGTGTGCTTCTCCCAGTCAGCGATGGCGCCCGCCAGGTCGGGGAGAATGGCGATCAGGTCGAGGGCCTTTTTGCGGTGCGGGTTGTAGTCCGCGCCGAACCCTTGGCACCAGTGCTCGCGGATCCGTTCCACGAGGCGGCGCTGTTCCGCGATCGGGGTCACCACGTAAAACCGCTCCCAGCCGAAGGTGATGGCGTTGCGGGCGAGGTCGTGGAGATCGAGGTTGGTGACGGCGCTGGCCACCAGATCGCCGCGGCGGTTGGTGACCGGGTAGTGGAGCAGGGCCAGGGCGCGGGGCTTCATGATCCCTCCTCCTCATCCCCTTGGCGTTGCAATGCCGCGACAAAGGAGCGTTCCTCCGCCGTCAGCCGCGCCCGGTCCAGCAGATCGGGCCGCCTCTCCAGGGTGCGCCGCAAGCGTTCGCGGCGGCGCCAGCGGGCGATCTCGCCATGGTTTCCGGAAAGGAGAACCTCGGGAACCCGCATCCCGGCAAACTCGGCCGGACGGGTGAAGTGGGGATATTCGAGGAGGCCGTCGCCAAAGGAGTCCTCGCCGGCGCTCAGCTCGTTGCCGAGAACGCCGGGGATCAGGCGGGCGACGGCATCGACCATGGCCAGGGCGGCGAACTCGCCGCCGCTGAGAACGAAATCGCCGATGGAGAATTCGTCGTCGACCCAGGCCCGGACCCGTTCGTCCACCCCTTCGTAACGCCCGCAGAGAAAGGTCAGGCCTTTTTCCTGGGCCAGGGCGACGGCATCTTCTTGGCGGAAGGCGCGCCCCTGGGGGGTCATCAGCAGGACCCGGGAGTGGCGACTCCCTTGGCGGACGGCATCCAGGGCGCGGCGGATCGGTTCCGGCTTCATGACCATGCCGCCGCCGCCCCCGTAGGGGGTGTCGTCGACCGCGAAATGGGGCGGGTCGGCCCAATCCCGAAGGTTGTGAATCGCGATGTGAAAGAGCTCTTTTTCCACTGCCCGGCCGAGGACTCCAGCCCGCAGGGGGGAATCGAAAAACGCCGGGAAGAGGGTGATGATGTCAAATCTCATTCTTCCGTGACCAGCCCCTCGGGAAGATCGGCGACGACCCGTCCCTGCTTCAGGTCGACTTCGGTCAGGAATGGGGGCAAGGCCGGGATCAGCACTTCGCCGAAACGCCCCGTCACCACCAGAATGCCATGGGCGGCAGTGGTGAAAAAATCCGTCACCGTGCCCAGTTCCCCAAGCCTGCGGTCGCTCACGGACAGGCCGATGAGCTTGAAGGGGTAGCAGCTGTCCGCCGGATCGTCGGCGAGATCCGCCGGATCGACAAGAACCTCACAACCGCACAACTGCTCCGCTTCCTCGATCCCCTGCACATCCTTGAGACGCAAAAAAAACCCCTTCTTCCCGGTGGTGGCCAGCAACACCTGGCGGGGATCGAGTCTGCCATCGGGATGGCGCAACACGAAACGGTGGCGATTCTCCAGAAGGGGAGCCCGGTCGGGAGAGGTGCGGACCTTCAGCCCCCCCTTGAGGCCGTGGGCGGCGACGATCGTGCCGGCCCAGAGCAAATCCCCGTGGGATTCGGCCATCACTCCATGATCTGCAGGGAGGCCCGTTTGTTCTCCCTGGTCGCCTTGGCATTGAGCAGAGTACGCATGGCCTTGGCGGTTCGTCCCTGTTTGCCGATGATTCTGCCCATGTCCTCCTGAGCTGCCGCCAGCTTGAAGAGGATAGAGCCGTCTTCCTTCTCCTCTTCGGAGAGGGTTACATCCCCTGGCTTTTCCACGAGAGATTTAGCAATGAATTCAATGAGGTCTTTCATTCTGCCGATCCTTTGCGCGGGGAAGAAGAGGGAAGCCTGCCCGGTATCTCAGCCGGGGATCAGGCTTGGCCGGCCTGCTTGAATTTTGCCCACAAGCCTGCTTTGCTGAGCAGCTGACGCACGGTTTCCGTCGGCTGGGCGCCTTTGGCGAGCCATTGGAGAATCGGTTCTTCCTTCAGCACGACCTGGGGCGGATCGCTTTTGGGGTCGTATTGGCCGACGTTCTCCAGAAAACGGCCGTCGCGGGGATAGCGTTCATCCGCAACGACAACCTGATAAAAAGGCTTTTTCTTGGCGCCCCCGCGGGCCAGCCGGATTTTTACTGCCATGGACTGTTCCTCCTGGATGTTGGTGTAATATATTTGAGTGGCAGACTGTGCACAGCCGAAAACGGGCGATGATTCACCCGGGGCGATCGCTGTTCACAACTACCTGAATCCGCCGCCCATGCCCCTCATCAGGCTCTTCAACCCCTTGGGGCCCATGCCCTGGAGCTTTTTCATCATCTTCTGGGCTTCGGTGAAGCGTTTCATCAGCTGATTGATGTCCTGCACCGTGGTGCCGCTCCCCCTGGCGATACGCATCCGCCGGGAACCGTTGAGGATGCGGTGGTCACGGCGCTCACGGAGAGTCATCGAGTTGATGATCGCCTCGATTTTTTTCAGCTCCTTGTCGGGAATCTGCATTCCCTGTGCCTGTTTCATCATTTTGTCCGCGCCGGGGATCAGCTTCAGCAGGGAGTCGAGGCTGCCCATCTTCTTGATGGTCTGCAGCTGGTCGCGGAAGGTCTCCAGGGTGAACCCCTCCTGGAGAAGCTTGCGCTCCATCTCGGCGCTGTTTTCCTGGTCGATGGCGGCCTGGGCCTTTTCGATCAGGGAGAGGACATCCCCCATGCCGAGGATGCGCTGGGCCATCCGGTCGGGATGAAAGACCTCGAGGGCCTCCAGCTTCTCCCCGAGACCGATGAACTTGATCGGTTTGCCGGTCACCGCCAGAATCGACAGAGCGGCGCCGCCGCGGGCGTCGCCGTCGAGCTTGGTGAGGATCGAACCGGTGATGTCCAGGCGCTCGTCGAAGGCCTGGGCGACGTTGACGGCATCCTGGCCGGTCATGGCGTCGGCGACGAAAAGGATCTCCTTGGGGGCCAGGGCCTCCTTGATCCGCGCCAGTTCGGTCATCAGGTTGTCGTCGATGTGCAGCCGCCCGGCGGTGTCGAGAATCAGCGTGTCGAAACCGTTGAGCTCGCCGAAGGTCGCGGCATCCTTGCAGATATCCACCGGATTGTTGACCTTGGGCGGATTGAACACCTCGATGCCGAGCTGTTTGCCGACGGTTTTCAGCTGCTGCATCGCCGCCGGACGATAGATGTCGGCGGGTACCAGCAGCGGATTGCGCTTTTCCTTGCGCAGGCGCAGGGCCAGCTTGCCGCAGGTGGTGGTTTTCCCCGCCCCCTGCAGGCCGCAAAGCATGACCGCCACCGGAGGCCGGCCGCCGAGATCGAGACGGTTGTCCCGCCCCTCGCCCATGAGGGCGGCCAACTCTTCACGGACGATCTTGATGACCTGCTGGGAGGGGGTGAGGCTTTTCAGCACCTCCTGCCCGGAGGCCCGCCGGCGGACGGTTTCGATGAAATCCTTGACGACCTTGAAGTTGACGTCCGCTTCCAGCAGAACCAGGCGGATTTCCCTCAGGGTTTCGCGAATCGTCTCATCGCTGAGATGTCCCCGTCCCTTGAGCTTTTTGAAGACCGCATCGAGCTTGTCTGCGAGATTGTCAAACATGGCCGCCGAATCCAATTCTCGAAAATCTGAACTATATTTGAGAAGGGTTTTCTTGTCAAGAAAAACCTCATCCTTTGGGGTTGCGGAAGAGGCTGTTTTTTTTAGCTTATTTTTCCCGAGGCAGGGGCCTGACAAGGGCTCGGAAGAACCATCCCGCCGACTCCGCCCTTGGCCGGAGAGGGGACAATGATTGGCGATCGGCCCTCGGTTTCAAAAGCGGCGGCCGAGGGCTGGTGCGCATGGAGGGATGAAAAGGCGGATTCCACCAGGGCGGCGAACTTAAAGGTTGACAGTTCCGCGGCGACGATGGATTTTTGACAAGCCCCGAGCTACCGATTGCCGAGGAGCCTCATGGTCAAACGCAGAAAGGATAGTGCCCCCGCCCGGCTCCGCCCGGTGGCCGAGGTCGTCGAGAAGATTCTGGACCGGTGCGGTCTGCGCAAACAGCGCGATCTGTTCAGGCTTTACGCCTCCTGGGAGGAGATTGTCGGCGGCCGCCTGGCGTCCCATTCCCAGGTGCTGCGCCTGCGCGGCGGCGTGCTCGAGGTGCGCGTGGATCAGGCGGTGTGGATGCAGCATCTGCAGCTGCAGAAGCGCTATATCCTCGCCGCCGTCAACCGGTATCTGGGAGAAGATCTGATCGAGGATATCTTCTGGCGTTTCGGCGTTCTCGAGGATGTGGCCGCGAACGAGCACCCGGCTGCCGAGGAAGAACCCCGGCCCGTCTTCGGCGCCGAGTTGGAGCCGGAAACGGAGGAACTTCTGGAGGCGCTTCCCGATCCCCGGCTGCGGGAAACCTTCCGCCGCCTCATTGGCGAGGCCAAGGGGCGCGCCTGAACCGCCAGCAGCGGTGTATCCTCTGGTCGCGGGCGAAATCGGGCGCTATGGTGGCGGCGCTGATGTCGGTTATGGCGAAACCGGGGAAGTGTTCCGGATCGAGTTTGAAACGGCGGAAATTGGTTGAGAAAAGCAGGGTTCCGTCCGTTTCGAGAAGGCGGCAGGCCTCCTTGAGCAGGACGGGATAATCCCGCTGGATGAAAAAATCCTCGGCGCGCTCCTTGGAATTGGAAAAGGTCGGCGGATCGACGAAGATCAGGTCGAAGGATCTTTTCTGGCGGCGCAGCCACTCCAGGCAATCCTCCTCGACGAACTCGTGGCGCTGGGGATCGAGGCCGTTGAGGGCGAAATTCCGCTGCGCCCAGTCGAGATAGGTTTTCGAGGCGTCGACGGTGACGGTGAGGACGGCACCGCCGGCGGCCGCATAGACCGAGGCCGCGCCGGTATAGCCGAAGAGGTTGAGGAAGCGTTTCCCGGCACTCATTTCTTCAATCAGGCGCCGGGTAGGGCGGTGGTCGAGGAAGAGGCCGGTGTCGAGATAGTCGCTGAGGTTGACCAGAAAGCGGTGGCCGCCCTCTTCGACCTCGATGAAGCGGTTGCGGTCGTCGAGCTTGCGGTACTGGTCGGCGCCCTTTTGTCTCTGCCGTTTCTTGACAAAGATCCGTTGCGCCGGGCAGTCCAGGGTCGCGGCCAGGGTGGCGGTGATTTCATCGACCCGGAAACGGGCCTTCAGGGGATCGATACTGGCCGGCGGGTCGTATTCCTGGATGTGGGCCCAGCCCTGGTAGATGTCGATGGCGGCGGCATATTCGGGGATGTCGGCGTCATAGAGGCGGAAGCAGGAGATGTTCTCTTTTTCCCGCCAGCGCTTGAGACGGCGCAGGTTCTTGGCGAGCCGGTTGGCGAGCATCGCTGAGGGAGCGGCGGGGGATTGGGCGACGGCGCCGATCGGTACCCGGTAGCCGTAGAGGGCGCACTCGATGGGGCCGTTGTACAAGGGCAGGGTCGATTCCAGGGGAAGGGAGAGTTCCCTGGCCAGGGCGCCCGAACCGGTGAGCAGACCGATGCGCCAGCCGGGGAAAAGGTCGCGGAGCCTTTGCCCCAGCAGCCGATAGAGGGATTTCAGGTCGCCGTGGGCCAGGCGCTCGCCGTAGGGGGGGTTGACCACCACCAGCCCCTGGCCTTCGCCGATCGCGGGCGGCGGCGGAAGGACGGCGATATCGCTTTGCCCGAAGCGGATGATTCCCTCTACCCCGGCCACGGCGGCGTTGCGCCGCGCCGCGGCGATGGCCGCGGCACTTTTGTCGAAGGCGAAAATCCTCTCTTTGCCCTTATGTGCCCGCCTGCGGCCGTGGGCTTCCTCCGTCAACCGCGCCCAGAGCGGGGCATCGTGCCCCTTCCAGCCGAAAAAGCCGAAATAGGAACGGAGCAGACCCGGCGCGGTATCGGCGGCGATGAGCGCCGCTTCGATGGGGATGGTGCCCGAGCCGCACATGGGATCGACGAGGATTCCGCCGCCGGCGGCGAGCTGGGGCCAGCCGCTGAGAAAGAGCAGGGCGGCGGCGAGGTTTTCCTTCAGGGGCGCCTCTACCTGCTGGTCGCGATAGCCGCGGCGGTGGAGACTGTCGCCGGAGAGATCGAGGCTGACCGTCAGCCGGTTGCATTTCAGATAAAGGTTGATGCGCAGTTCGGGTTGCTCCGTGGCCACCGAGGGGCGCACCCCGCAGCTTTCGCGGAACTGATCGACGATGGCGTCCTTGGCCTTGAGGGCGGCGAAGTGGGAGTGCTTGATCCGGGAGCGGAAGATGGCGCAGTCGACGGCGAGGCTTCCTTCGGGGTCAAGGTGGCGGCGCCAGTCGATGGCGCGGATGCCGTCATAAAGCTGTTCCGGGGTGACGGCCGGGAAAACGCTCAGCGGCAGCAGGACGCGGCTGGCGAGGCGGCTCCACAGGCAGGCGCGGTAGGCGCTCTCCAGGGTGCCGGTGAAAGCGGCCCCGCCGGTCTCGACGCGGACGGCAAGGGCGCCGAAACCTTTCAGTTCTTCGGCCAGGGGTTTTTCCAGACCCTTGGCGGCGGTGGCGAAGAAATTTATTCTTGCCGATGGTTTGTTTTCGCAGCTGGGCATAGTCGGGCTTTCAGGGGAAAGGGGAGATCAGCGAACCGGGAGGCGTTTCTTGAGTTCCTCGACGAGGCGGTAAGGGATGCGCAGGTTGCCCTTGCCGCTACCGATGCGGATGTCAGCGCCGTCCAGGCCATGGTAATCGGAACCGCCGGTGACGATCAGCCCCAAGCGAAGGGCAAGGGTGACCAGTCGGTCCGCTTCGTCATTGGTGGCACTGGAGGCGTAGGCCTCGATGCCGTCCAGGCCGTAGGGGATGAGCTGCAGAAAGAGGGTTTTCAGTGTCTCCAGGTCACGGCTCAGCAGCAGGGGATGGGCGAGGACCGCGACCCCTCCGGCGCGGTGGGCCAGGGCGATGGCATCCAGGGTGGCGAGGCGGCGTTTCGGCTCGTTGCAGGGGGTCAGGTAGAGCTGAAAGGCCTCCTCCATGTTTCTGGCGTATCTTTTATCGATGAGCAGCAGGGCGAGGTGGGGGCGGCCGACGGCTCCTCCGGCGAGGGCTTCGACTTCCTCGGGGTCGAGGGGAGAACGCCCCTCTTCGCTCAGCTTGTCGTTGATCCGCGCTACCATTCGGCGACTGCGGCTGAGGCGGTGGTTGCGGCAGTCGTCCAGGGCCGCCCGCAGTTCCGGGCTGTCCGCATCGAAGCCGTAAACCAGGAGGTGGAGATCGTCGAATTCTCCATGGGCGGTGGAAAGTTCGACCCCGCTGAGCACCTCGATACCATGCCGGCGGCCGGCCTCCAGGGCTTCCTCGATACCGGCCACCGTGTCGTGGTCGCAGAGAGCGACGGCGGCCAGGCCGGCTTCGGCGGCGAGGCGGATCAGTTCCCGGGGCGGCTTGCGGCCGTCGGAGCAGGTGCTGTGCAGGTGCAGATCGATGCGTTTCATGATTCCCCGAGGACTTGGATAGATTTGACTCGGATCAATCTAGCATGGGAGGGGAATCCCGCTCAACGGAGAGTTTTCCCGCGGGGATGGCGAATATCGGTGGGTGGATTATTATAAATAGGGGAGAAAGGGGAAAGGGGTGGCAAGCAGAACAAAAATCCTTTTTCCGCTCCCTTAGGTTTTCCTTGCGTTTTTGACCGACAAGGGGGGAACTTCATGCGTGAAGCTCTGTTCTGGGATAAGCTGCCGGAGCACAAGGTCCAATGCCGGCTGTGCCGTTTCCGGTGCCGAATTCCGGCCGGGGGACGGGGGCGCTGCCGGGTACGGGAGAATCGGGACGGGGTACTCTATTCCCTGGTTTACGGCCGGGCCATCGCCGAAGCGGTCGACCCCATCGAAAAAAAACCCCTGTACCATGTCCTTCCCGGCAGCCGCAGCTACTCCATCGCCACCGTCGGCTGCAATTTTCACTGCCGCCATTGCCAGAACGCCGCCATCTCCCAGCCCACCGCCGAAATGGTGGCCCGCGCCGGCTTCAGCCTGCCGCCGGAGGATGCCGTGGAGCGGGCCGTTGCGGAGGGTTGCGCCAGCATCGCCTATACCTACACGGAGCCGACGGTCTTTTTCGAGTACGCCTGGGATACGGCCCGTATCGCCCGAAAACGGGGGCTCAAAAATGTATTCGTCACCAACGGCTACACCTCCGAGGAGGCCCTGACCGCCATCGCCCCCGATCTCGATGCCGCCAACGTTGATCTCAAGTTCTTCTCCGACGCAACCTACCGGGATGTGACGGGCGGGGAGCTGGAGGAGGTGCTGGCCACTCTCAGGGTCTATAAAAAGCTCTGCATCTGGCTGGAGATCACCACCCTGATCATTCCCGGCCTCAACGATGGTGCCCAGGACCTGGGCGCCATCGCCCGTTTCATCGTCGGCGAACTCGGTCCGGACACGCCCTGGCATGTCACCGCCTTCTATCCCACCTACCGGATGCTCGACCGGCCGCGAACCCCCGCCGCGACTTTGCGCCGGGCGCGGGAGATCGGCATCGGCGCCGGCCTGCGCCATGTTTATGTGGGCAACGTCGCCGGCGGCGAAGGGGACAACACCTTCTGCCCCACCTGCGGGAAAACGGTTATCGAAAGGAGCGGTTTTTTTCTCCGCGGTACGCGTCCGGCCCAGGGGCGATGCGGCTTTTGCGGTGAAGCTCTGGCCGGGGTGTGGAAATAAAGGCGGCAAAAAGGGAAACGGTTTTGGTCACATGGCGGCGAAATGGGAACCGGCGCCGGTTTCGTCTCGTTCTTTTTCAGCGATGAGGTTCAGGAAAGCCTCGGTGACCTCCGGGTCGAAATGACGCCCTTTCTCCTGGCGGATCAGTTCGATCACTTTTGTTTCCTCCCAGCCGGCCCGGTAGGGCCGGTCGGAACAGAGGGCGTCGTAAAAATCGGCGATGGCCAGGATGCGGGCTCCCAGAGGGATGTCGCTTCCCGCCAGTCCGTGGGGGTAGCCGTTGCCGTCAAACTGCTCGTGATGATGGAGGATGATCGGGAAAAGCGGGGCATAGGCTCTGATCGGTTCCAGAATCTGAATGCCCAGGGCGGGATGGGTTTTAATGACCTCGTATTCCTCGGCCGTCAGTTTGCCCGCTTTGTCGATGATTTTCGGGCCGATGCCGATTTTGCCGATGTCGTGCAGCAAGCCGGCGGCCAGAAGGTTTTCCAGGGCATGGTCGCTCAGGCCCATTTTCCTGCCGATATGGACCGACAGGGCGGCGACCCTTTCCGAGTGGCCGGCCGTCCATGAGGATTTGGCGTCGACGGTCCGCGCCAGGGCCTTCATGGTGCCCAGGTTCATGGCGGCCAGTTCGGACATGAGCCGGGCGTTGGACAGGCCGACCGCCACCTGGTCCGCCAGGCGTTTCACCTGGGTAAAATAGCGATCCGCGTCGATTTCCGCCCGCGGGTGGCCCTGGATGAGAACGGCGGCCAGGCTGTTTTTGATGTGCAGGGGAAACATAAGCAGGGAGCGGCTGTTTTGCAGGGGGAGGTGCCTGAGGCAGGAGGGGACGCCCTCGGGGGAGGCGACCGGCAGGACCTGGGGGGGGCGGGAAAAGAGTTTCATCTCGTTTTCGGTCAGGGGAGAGGGATCCAGGCGAATGATTTTGCCGCTTCCGTCCGGGTCGAGATAGCTGATGGCATGGCTCAGGCCGTCCTCTTCCATCAGGCACAGGGCGGTCAGGGGCGCGGGATGGTAGGCCTGGATGCGCGGCAGGGCGGTGGCCACGACCTTGGCGGTGTCGTGATGGGAAAGGACCGTGCGGCCGATTTCCTCGATGGTGCTCAGAACGTGGAACTGGTCGGCCAGCTGAGTCGACATTTTATTGAAGGAATCGCCCAGTTCCCGGAACTCATCCCGGCTGTCGATATGCACCGGAGTGGCGAAATCGCCCTGGGCCAGACGCCGGGTTCCGTCCATGAGGTGTTGAAGGGGGCCGAGGTTTTTACGCATGGTGACCAGGCTGAGCAGCAGCACGATCCAGAAAGCGAGCAGGGCGACGAGGGGAAAGATGTAACGGAATCGCTCCAGCGGGATATAAAAATCGCTGCTTTTCTGGGCCAGGACGACGGTCCAGGTGGGGGCGTGGAAATTGGCCTTGAGAAAAATGGACCACCGTGACGTGATATGGCCCCCGTAGGTATCCGCGGCGGCAGGGGCGGCGGCCGGGTCTTCAGAAAATCTTTGCTCCGGCAGGAAGTTGATCAGGGCGGTTCCGTTTTCATCAAAAACGCCGAACTTGGTGATGTTCAGAGGGTCTTCCCGGTTATCCATGCCCCACAGAAAATTACTGTTGATCTCGGCGACAAGGCGGGCGGTGAGAGTTTCCTCCCCGGTCATCGGCAGGATCATGTAAATGCGGGCGGCTGCCTGCTCCGGCGGCCGGTTGACGATCAGCGTCATTCCAGCGGCCAGGGCGTTTTCCTGGCCCCTGTCGAGGGGTGGCGGGCCGGTCTCCGGTCCACCGAGAAGTAATTTGCTGCCGTTTTTGGCGTGGAGTGCCAGCGCACGGAAATATCCCCGGCGGGCTTCAATTTGTTGTAACAGGTGTGCGGCGAAGTGGTCGGGGTTGTCTGCGAAATTTGCCGCGATGTTTTTCAGTTCGGTCTCCAAAAGGAGGAGCCGGTCATAAGCGGCCATGCCGAAATTTTTGGACAACCGGCGCAGGTGGTTTTTCGCCAGTTGCTCCAGATGATGGGACACCTGACTGTAACTGAGCAGGAACAGAGCCAGGATGGGCAATAGGGCGCTGATCACAAACAGCAGAAACATCCTGCGCCCCAGGCGGCTATGAAAAAAGCTGGCGGAGATTTCCATTTTTCCCGTCGTGTCAATAATCGGACACCAGGCCAAAATAGCTGCCGTTGTTGCAGCGCACGATGTCGTCCTGGCTTAGCGCCGAGGTAAAGGGTGAGGCGCTCTTGCCGTCCTTGCCCTTGCTATAGAGGTCATAATCGGTGTTGACCGGAACCAGGTTGCGGTCTTTTCGGTATTGTCCCCTGCCGTTCACCCCTGCGCCGTCGATTCGCAGGTACTGATAGGGGTTCCCCCAGGGATCCCGGGAAGCGCCCCGGCCGACCTCGTGCAGGCTGTCGGGATAGGCGTTGTTTTCCTGGTGGTAGACGAGGATGTCCAGGCTGATGCTGCGCAGGTCGGAAATGGCCACCTGATAGCGGGTCTTGTCGACATAATAGGCCAATCCGGGTACGGCAATGGCCACGAGTGTGGCCAGAATGGCCACCACAATCAACAGCTCCAGCAGGGTGAAGCCCTGTTGTGTCCTGTTGCGATGGCTTTCGGGAGGAACAATCATAGCAGAATTTCCAACGAGACGACATGGAAGCAGAGCTAAACCTGATTGTCCAGCAAGGATCATGCCTAAATCTGAAAGGGAAAAAGGGGAGCCGGAAAGGTTTGGAAGGGAGACAAAACTCGAAAATTTGACAAAAAAAGACCGCGGGACGGTGCGCCCCGCGGTCCTGCCGAGTCTCAAAGGCGATTAGGTCGGTTTAAAGACAGCTGTTGACGAAATCCCAGTTGATCAGCTTGTCGATGAAGGTGGTCAGGTAATCGGGGCGGCGGTTCTGGTAGTCCAGGTAGTAGGCGTGTTCCCAGACATCCACGGTCAGCAGCGCCTTCTGGTTGTGGGCCAGCGGGGTGTCGGCGTTGCCGGTCTTGACCACCTTGAGCTTGCCGTTGTCAAGGATCAGCCAGGCCCAGCCACTGCCGAACTGGGTCGCCCCGGCGTTTTTGAACGCTTCCACGAAGGCCGCGTAGCTGCCGAAATCGGCGTCGATCTTCTTGGCCACGGCTCCCGTCGGTGCTCCCCCTCCTCCCGGCTTCATGCATCGCCAGTAGAAAGCGTGGTTCCAGACCTGGGCGGCGTTGTT
>Ga0123328_1002094_pt1 | contig 18492 bp, 16 predicted proteins | sample BioC12SIPDNA_2_FD_89702 | JGI IMG/M metagenome (GOLD analysis project Ga0123328, IMG submission 89702) | Anaerobic biogas reactor microbial communites from Washington, USA - Biogas_R1_A C12 SIP DNA | ecosystem: Engineered > Bioreactor > Anaerobic > Unclassified | place: Washington, USA...
CGTGGTGCTGGGCCCTGGGCAGGCTCATGACATCGTGGAGGACGCCGTCAATGCGGTAGCGGACGCGCGTTTCGGGGTCCTGCGGGTCGAGGTGGATGTCCGTGGCGCCGGCGTTCACCGCGCCCTCGAGGATGGTCGAGACCAGTTTCACCACCGGCGTGCCCTGCGCCTGCTTCGCCAGCTCGGTGAACCGGTTTCCCTCGTCCGGGCCGCGCGTTGTGTCCATGGCCTGTTCTCCTGTCCGCGCCTGCGGCGCGGGGGTGGGCTCCGTTTCCTCCGGCATGCCGTGCATGTCCTCCGCCTCCTCCAGCTCCTGGTAGCGCGAGCGGATCTCGTCGGCAAGGTTGTCGCTGGCCGTGAGCAGGGCGTGCATGCGTTTTCCGAGGAGCACGCCGACCTCCTGCACGCGCTCGCGCGCCTGCGGACTCGTGACGAGGACCGTGAGCCGGTCTCCCTCCAGGGCAACGGGGAGCATGCCGCACTTGAGGCAGAGGCCGTGGGGGACGGCGTCGAGGGCCTCGGCGGCGCTGGGGGTCTTGTCGAGGTCGGCGAACTCCATGCCGGTCTGGTCGGCGAGGGCGACGGCGATGGCGCGCCGCGTGACGAAGCCGCGCTCCAGCAGGATGCTGCCGAGGAGGCGGCCGCTGCGGCTCTGCTCGCCCAGGGCCTCCTCCAGCTGGGCGCGCGTGACGCTCTCCCGCCGCACGAGGGTCTCGCCCAGGGTGTTGTGCGCCTTGCGCGACGACGGCGAGTGGAACTCGTAGCGGAGGATGCCCTCCAGTGTCTCGAAGCCGATCTTGCGGGCCTGCACCAGCGCGCGGTACCAGGGCACGCCGCTCTGGGCGGCCGTCTCCCGGACGCGGTCCAGCTCCTCGCGTGTGATCAGCTCACGGCGCACCAGCTCCTCGCCGCCGGGGTGGTTTATTCGCTCTTCGGCCATGCTCCGGTTCCCTTTCTTCGCAGACAGACGATTATATCCCCCGCCGCCGTATTCGGCAAGGGTGGGGCGGCGGTGGCCGTCTGGGAAGATCCGACCGATCCGACCGATCCGACGGATCCGTCCGATCGGTCGGATCATCGGACGGGCCCGACAGGCATGACCAGCATCCGGCGGGCAAAATCCGCGCAGGCCCCCCGCGCCCGGGTGCGCAAAAATGGCGCGCCCGCCCCCCGGTTCCGATATTATTCGGCATTTCCCGTTTGGCACGGGGTCTGCTCTTGCAGACACGCCCCAAAACGGGGCAGGAGCTGAAGGTTATGGAAAGACACACAGAAAGACACCCCGGCCCGGGACGGCGTGCGGTGTGCGCGGGCCTGGCGGCGGTGATGCTGGCGGCGGCCTCCTGCGCGCGGCACACTCCCCGCCATACCCCGGCCTCCGTGGCCCCGCCCGCCACGCTGGCGGCGGCGGTTCTCCCCGCTGCGGCGCCGTCCCCCGCGCCCGCGCCGGTGACCGACCTGACGCTGGAGGAGCTGCTCCGCCTGGCGGTGGCGCGCAACACGTCCATCGAGGTGAGCGCCTACGACGTCCACATTGCGGCGCAGGCGGTGCCGGAGGCGCGGGCGGCCTTTGACCCGGCCCTCTCGGCCACGGTGCGCTACGGCGAGCGGAACACGCCGGGCACGGCGGGGGCCAACCGGACGGCCGCGACGACGACCGGCGCGGGCACAGGGGCCGTGACAGGGCCGGCGGGCACGGAGGGCCTGACGGCGGCGCTCACGGCGGTGCAGACGCTGGTGACGCAGATGTCGCGGGTCTACGGGGCGGTGTCGGAGCCGTCGGTGGTGGTGGACCACACGGCCTCCTCGAGCGCGGGCGTCACCATCTCCTGGCCGCAGCCCACGGGCACCATCGTGAGCGTTTCCGGCGACTATGCGGGCAGCGACAGCGACGGCGCGGCGGCGGAGCATTCGGGGTCGTGGACCGCCGCGGTGACCCAGGCGCTGCTGCGCGATTTTGGGACCGATGTGAACCTGGTCGCCCTGCGGCAGGCGCGGAACTCCGAAGCCATCGCGGGGCTGGCGTTCCGCGAGCAGGTGCTCGTCCTGCTCCATGAGACCGAGACCGCGTACTGGGAGCTGGCGCTGGCGCGGCGCACCCTGGACATCCGGCGCGCGGCCCTGAAGCTGGCGGAGGAGCAGCTCGCGCGGACGGACGCGCAGATCGCCCTTGGAAAGCTGTACGGCAAGGCCCGCGTGTCCGCGGAGGCGGAGGTGGCGGCCCAGGAGGCGGCCCTGCGCGCCGCCGAGGCGGAGGTCACGCGGCGCACGACGGACCTGTGGCTGCTGGTCGCCCCCGAAAACACGGCGGCGGACACGGCCGCCTTCGGCGCCATTGCCCTGCCCGACCCGCCGGCGGCCGACTGCGACTACGCGCGGTCGGCGGCGCTGGCGCGGGTCTTCCGTCCCGACCTGGGCCAGGCGCGGCTGGCGACGGCCAACGGCGACCTGTCGGTGCTGGCGGCGCGCAACGGGCTGCTGCCGCGGCTGGACGGGTTTGTGAGCTACGGGCTGAACAGCCAGGGGACCGGATCCGGGGCGTGGTCCTCGTCGCTGGACGACCGGACCTATGAGGCTTTCGAGGCGGGCCTGAACTTCGAGATGACGCTGGGCAACCGCGCGGAGAAGGCGCGGCTGGAGCGGGCGCGGCTTCAGGTCCGCCAGGCGGAGGCGCGGGTCCGCCACCTGGAGCGCTCCGCGGACGCGGAGGTGCAGAACGCGGTGACGGAGGCGCTGAGCCAGCACGCGCAGACGGCGGCGGCGCGGAAGGAGGCGGCGGCGCGGGAGGAGGCGCTGGCGGTGGCGGCCGAGAGTTTCCGCCTGGGCCGGTCCGACAGTCTGGACGTCCTGCAGGCGCAGCGGGACTACATTGCGGCGCGGGTGTCCGAGGCCACCGCCGTCGCGCGGAGCCTGCAGGCGCTCTCCGCCCTGCACCGGGCCGAGGGCACCCTGGCCGCGCGCCATGGGATTGTGCTGGAAACGCTTGAGGAGGACCTGTGATGAAGAAGCTTCTGGTCGTGCTGGCGCTTGCGGGCGCCGCCGCGGGCGCGGGCGTGTGGTTCCTGGGCGCGCGGCGCGCGCAGACGGCGGCGGACACCCAGGCGGCGCCGATGGCAACCGTGGTCCGCGGCGCCATCCGCGAGGAGGTGTCCTGCGACGGGTCCGTCGTGTCGAACCTCGACGTGGAGATCAAGAGCAAGGCCTCCGGCGAGATCATCGAGCTTCCCTACGACATCGGCGACTCGGTGAAGAAGGGCGACCTGCTCATGAGCATCCTCCCCGTGGACGAGGAGCGCAACGTGCGCCAGGCCGAGGTGCGCCTGGAGGCCGCCGAGGCCAAGCTCGCCCGGGCGAAGCGGGAGCTGGAGGTGTCGGAGCAGGACTTGGTGCGGTCGCGCATGGAGGCCGACGCCGCCATGAGCACCGCCGAGGCGTCCCGCCGCGACCAGGAGGAGAAGACCCGCCGCCTGCGGGCGCTGCTGGAGAAGGAGTACGCGAGCCAGGAGGAGGTGGACACGGCCGAGGCGGCCGCCGTGCAGGCGGAGAGCGGCGTGGAGAAGGCCCGCGCGGGGGTGCAGGGGGTGCGCGTGGCCGAGGCGAGGCTCGACCTGCTCCGGGAGGACATCAAGCTGGCCGCGGCCGATGTGGAGGTCTGCCAGCTGGACCTCCAGAACGCGCAGCAGCGGCTGCTGGAGACCAAGGTCTACGCGCCGGTCAGCGGCGTCATCTCCGACCGCCTCGTGCAGCAGGGCCAGATCATCTCGTCGCCCACCATGAACGTCGGCGGCGGCACGGCGCTCCTCGTCGTGTCCGACCTGTCCCGCGTTTTTGTCACGGCGCTGGTGGACGAGAGCGACATGGGCAAGGTTGCCATCGGGCAGGCGGCGGAGGTGAAGGTGGACGCGTTTCCCGACACCGTGTTCCGCGGGTCCGTCGTGCGCCTCGCCGTCACGGGGGACAAGGTGTCCAACGTGGTCACCTTCGAGGCGAAGGTGGAGGTGTTCGACGAGCGGAAGACCCTGCTGCGCCCCGAAATGACGGCGGACATCAGCATCCTCACGGGGGAAACGGCGGACGCGCTGCTGGTGCCCGGGGAGGCGGTGCTGCGCGACGCGAAGGGGGCCTATGTGAACCGTCCGGGGGGCGCGCCGGGCGCGCCGCCGGTGCGGGCGGACGTGACCACGGGGATGGACGACGGCGAGCGCACGGAGATCCTCTCGGGGCTCGGCGAGGGCGACGCGGTGCTCATGGTCCCGGCGGTGACGAAGGAGAAGGAGCGGGGGATGTTCGGCCCGCCGCCCGGGCCGCCCCCGGGCATGTGACGGGCGGACAGCCGCAACGGGTGAAAGGAGACGGACCATGGACGCGGTGATCGAGGCGAGGGACCTGGTGAAGGCCTACACGCTCGGCGGGGCGACGGTGCGCGCGCTGAACGGCGTGTCCCTCACGGTGGGGCGCGGCGAGATGGTCGCCGTGACCGGGGCCTCGGGAAGCGGCAAGTCCACGCTGATGCACATTCTGGGCTGCCTCGGCTCCCCCGACAGCGGGTCGTACCTGCTGGGGGGCGAGGACGTGTCGCTGCTCACGGGCAACCGGCTCGCGCAGATCCGCAACCGGTACATCGGCCTCGTGTTCCAGACCTTCAACCTGCTGCCGCGCCTGAGCGCGCTGGAGAACGTCGAGCTGCCGCTGCTGTACGCGGGGGCGGCGGGGGCGCGCAGGCGGGCCGCGTCGGCGCTGGAGTCGGTGGGGCTGTCCGACCGCATGCACCACGAGCCGGCCCGCATGTCCGGCGGCCAGCGCCAGCGCGTGGCCATCGCGCGGGCCATCGTGACGGACCCGATGGTGCTGTTCGCCGACGAGCCGACGGGCGCGCTGGACACGAAGACGGGCCGCGAGATCATGGAGGTCTTCGACGGCCTCCACCGGGACGGCCGGACGCTGGTCATGATCACGCACGATCCGCGCATCGCCGGCGCCTGCGGCCGCCGGATCGAGCTGGAGGACGGCCGCATCCTCAGCGACGTCCGCGACGGGAAAGGGTGACGCCATGCTGTTCTGGACCACGCTCAAGGTCGCGCTGCGCAGCCTGTGGGCCGCGAAGATGCGCTCGCTGCTCTCCATGCTCGGCATCGTCATCGGCGTCGGCGCCGTCATCGCCATGCTCGCCGTCGGCGCGGGCGCGCAGAAGCAGGTGCTCGGCCACATCACCGCCCTCGGCTCCAACCTGCTCATGGTCATGCCCGGCCAGCCCCGCACCGGCGGCGTGCGCTCGGGCGCCGTGGAGACCCTCTTGCTGGAGGACGCCGGGGCGATCGCCGCCGGGGTGGGGGAAGTGCTCTCCCTGTCGCCCGTGGTCCGCGGCACCGGCCAGTTCAAGTTCTTCGGGGCGAACAAGCAGTCCTCCGTCATGGGGGTGAACCCCGGGTACCTCGGCCTGCGCAACTTCGAGATCGCCGCGGGCCGGATGTTCACGGAGAGCGAGGTTGCCCGGCGCGCCAAGGTGGCCGTGCTCGGCGCGGACCTGGCGGCCGACCTCTTCGGCGCCGCCGACCCGGTCGGGCAGACGGTGAAGGTCAACGGCTCCGCCTTCCTCGTCGTGGGGGCGCTTCAGGCCAAGGGCACGCAGGGCCCCTTCAGCTTCGACGACCAGGCGCTGGTCCCCCACACGACCGCCATGAAGCGGCTCTTCGGGAAGGATTATCTCGACGAGATAGACGTGCAGACCACGCCCGACGCGGACCAGGCGGCGGTGCAGGCGGGCATCGAGCAGCTGCTCCGTCGGCGGCACGAAATCCGGTTCGGCCAGGGCGACGACTTCCACGTGCGGAACATGGCGGAGATGGTGGAGACGGCGACCACGGTCACGGGGATCTTCTCGCTTCTGCTCGGGTCGGTGGCGGCCATCTCGCTGTTTGTGGGCGGCATCGGCATCATGAACATCATGCTGGTCACGGTGACCGAGCGCACGCGGGAGATCGGCATCCGCAAGGCCATCGGCGCGCGCGACGCGGACATTCTGGCGCAGTTCCTTCTGGAGGCGGTGCTGATGAGCGCCCTGGGCGGCGTGACGGGGGTGGGGGTGGGCGTGGCGGTCGCCCGCCTCAGCGGCCTGGTCAGCGGCTTCGAGGCCGTCGTCCAGCCGCAGAGCGTGGCGCTGGCCTTCTCCTTCGCCGTGCTGGTGGGCGTGTTCTTCGGGTTCTACCCCGCCCGGCGCGCCGCCGCCCTCGACCCCATAGACGCCCTCAGCTACGAGTAGGGCGGCGTTCTCTTCGGAGCATCCGACCGATCCGACGGATCCGTCCGATCGGTCGGATCAACCGGACGGGTCGGACAGGTCCGACTTGTGCGAGGTCTCCGCCGCCGTTCAGGCGCGGGGTTTGGCGCCTGTGAGGGCTTTCCGGGGGAGCCCTCCGCGCAGGAGCGTTGCGCCGTCCAGCCCGCAGATGGTGCAGACCACGCGGTCGGGCCGGATGTCCACCACGGCGAAGGAGGCCGCCTGGCCCCGGTCGCGCGGGGCCTTGAGGTGGCCGGGGTTCACCCGCAGCGCGCCGCCGTCGGGGGCGATGCGCGCGGTGTGGGTGTGGCCCGAAAGGAGCAGGTGCGCGCCGGCGCTCTCCTGGGCCAGCGTGCCCTCGTCATGCGCCATGGCCACGACGAGGCCGTCCGCCGTCTCCCGGCGCGCGTTGGGGATGCGCCAGTCGTGGAAGGCGTCGCACCACAGCCCCGGCACGGCCCACACCTCCGGCGCGGCCGCCGCCAGCGCCAGCGCGTCGTCCCAGTCATCCCCCAGATGCGCCAGCACCGACGCGCCGAAACGGTCCCGTAGCAGGTCCGCCGCGCGGAACATCAGCGCCAGGTTTCCATGAGTGTCGCTCAACACGCCGAGGATCATGCCGGAGTCCCCGCCGCCGGACGCAACCGCCGCGCCCCGCGACCGGAGAGTACCTTACCACGCCCGCGCCGCGCGCTGTCACAATTACGGCGCGCCGAAAAGCGTGGTTGAACCTGAACAATTAATCCGGTACAGTACTTGAACCGCATTGCGCACCAGTTTGTGGCGTGCGCTGTGCTACCGGGGGTGGGACGGCCCCACACGCCTTCGGCCGGGGAGTTTTCTGGGGCGGAGGAAGAGGGAACATGAGCTGGTATCTTGAGGTCTGGAAAAACTACGCTGATTTCGGAGGCCGCGCGCGGAGGAAGGAATACTGGTTCTTCATCCTGTTCAACTCGCTGGCCTATTTTGCGCTCTCGATTCTAGACGTGCTGATGTTTAAAGGCCAGCCCGTGGTGTCCACGCTGTACGCGCTTGCCATTCTCGTGCCCTCGCTTTCGGTGACCTTCCGGCGGCTCCATGACACGGGCAGGAGTGCGTGGTGGATCCTGATCGGACTGATTCCCCTGATCGGCGGCATCTGGTTTCTTATCCTGCTCTGTCTGGACAGCGAGGGCGGGGCCAATCAGTACGGCCCTAACCCGAAGGTGTAGCGTTTCTCTCCACGCCTTTCCCTATCGGTGTTCATCGCTGTTCATCGGTGGTTTCCCCTCTTCCCGCGCCGCCGTGCCCCTGCGGAGGGCGCTGAGCCGGGGGTAGTGCCGGACGAGCCAGGGGGGCGGGTCCACGTGGAGGGTGTCGAGGGCGTGCTGCAGCTCGAGGGCGTTGACTACGGCCTGGCCCCGGTAGTGGTTGTTGGTGACGATGAAGAGGTCGTTCACCTTTTTCGCCATGCTCCGCGCGCGCGTCACCCACTCCGCAAGTTCGCCGCCGGCGTAGAGGTAGTTGTAGCGGTCGTCGCGGTCGGAGGTCTGGCGGAACCAGTGCTCGGCGTTGCGCCCGTGGAGGCGGATGTAGCCCGCGCGCGCGGTGACGCGGTCGGACGGGAGCAGGCACCCGCGCAGGGGCGGCTGGTCCACGGCGCACAGGGTGACGCCGCGCGCCTCCAGGCCGGTGTAGAACGCGGCGCGGTCCCAGGAGTCGTGGCGGACCTCGACGGCGAGGGGCAGGCCCTCAAAGGCGTCGGCGAGGCGCGCCAGCCGGACGCGGTTTTCCTCCGTGCGCCGGAAACTCCAGGGGAACTGCGCGAGGAGCATGCCGAGCCGTCCGGCGTCGCGCAGGGGGCGGAGGCCCTCCAGGAAGCGCGCGGCGGCCTCGGGGAAAGCGTCGAATTCGGGGTCATGGGTGAAGCCGCGCCAGAGCTTGGCGCAGAAGGCGAAGCGGGGGTTGGCGGCGACGAGTTCGGGCCAGCGCCGGGTCTGGTGCGGATCCATCAGGCGGTAGAAGGTGACGTTGATCTCGACGGTGTCGAACCATTCCGACAGCAGGGAGAGCGGGGGACGGGTGCGGGGCATGTCCTCCGGGTAGACGATCCCCCGCCAGTCGTCGTAGGCCCAGCCGGCCGGGCCGACGCGGATGCGCGCGGGGGCGCCCACAGCGCGGGGCCCGTCAGGAGGTGATGGTCATGAAGGTGACGTCGCAGTCGAGCCCCTTGCCGGAGGGCGCGGGGCGCATGGTGTCCACCTTGTAGACCGTCACGAGGGTGTCGCCGCCGTAGAGGTCGTGGAGGAGCGAGACCAGCTCCTTGAGGGGGACCTCCTGGAGGCGGAGCTGGACCATGGGCTGCTTCGGCGAGGCGTTGCGCGGCTTGTACTGTTCGAGCTGGGCCTTGGACCGGAGCCCGCGCTTGTTGAGCAGGCTGTCCACATGGGAGAAGAGGGAGAAGTCAACCCGGCGCTTGGCGAGCTGGTCCATGAGCTGTTTCTGGCGCTCGAGGCGCTCCTGGACGTCGAGGCTGGCCATCTGCTCCAGCTGGAGCTCGTCCCGGGCGGACTGGAGGTCGGCCTTCGCGCGCAGGCTGGCCTTGCGCGGTCCGGCGGGCACGTAGAGGGCCAGCATGGCCACGAGGGTCACGGCGAGGAGGCCCATGGCGAGGCCGGCCTGTTCCCGGCGGTCAAGACTGCGTTTCATCTTCAATCTCCTGGGTGGGCCGGAAGGCGCGGATGCGGAAGGTGGTCCGGTCCCCCTGCAGGCGGATGCTGGTGTCGTCGGCCACCTTGAACAGGGTGGACTTCTTCAGCTCCTCGAACATGGTGTTGAACTGCTCGGCGGTGGGGGTCTCGCCGGCGATGGTGACCCAGGCGCCGCGGGAGCCGGGCGCGGCCACCTTGATCTCCGTGACGGTCACGAGGTTCTCCGGCATGCGCGCGCCGATCTCCTTCATGATGTCCAGAAGCGGCGGGTCGCCGAAGGGCGTGATGTCCACGTCCTCGCCGAGGCCCTGGGTGGCCAGGGCGTCGGTCTCGGCGCGGATTTCGGCGGTCTTCGCGCGGAGCTGCTCCGTGAGGGCGCGGGTGGCCGAGGTGGCCTGGTGATAGTAGAAGGCCCACCCCAGCACGAGGGCCAGGGCCAGGCAGGACGAGAACAGCAGGTGCGACACCATGCCCGCCACGGTGCCCTCCCAGCCGCGCTCCGTGCGGCCCAGGTCGAAGGCGAACTCGCCGCGGGCCGCGCTGGCCCCCGCGCCGACCACGGCCTCCCACCGGTTGAACCGGGCCAGGTCGCCGTCGCGCTTGAGGACCGAGGCCCCGCCGCGCAGTTCGGCGAGGAGGAAGACGGGGGCGACGGGCAGCCCCAGGGCGGCGGAGAAGGCGTCGAGCGTCTCCGGCGCCGGGTCCACGCCCGTGAGGCCGATCTCCGCGATTTCCGCGCCGCCGCCGCGCCATCCGGCGAGGAAGGCGCGCAGTGTGTTGCGCGCCTCGCGGGCCATGCGCGCGGGGTCCTCCAGGAAATCGGCCGCGCCGATGGGGATGTGGCGGAAGAAGGCGAGGGTGCGGCCGCTGACGACGGCGAGGCAGGCGCCCTCCTCGCGGAGGTGGAGGACCGCCTCCAGCCCGGTGCGGGACCGGCGGGTGTGGTGCCACAGGGCGGTGAGGCCCGACACGTCGAGGCTGACGGACTCCACGTCCACGCCGGCGGCGTCGAGGATGGCGGTGTACTCCTCCAGGTGTTTCCGGCGGATGCCGACGGCCAGCACGTCCGTCTCGCCGCCGGACTCGCCGATGACCAGGTGGTCCACGGCGATCTCCTCCAGCGGGAAGGGCAGGTGCGGCTCCAGCTCGAAGGGGACCGACTTGGCGACGCGGGCGGCGCCCCGGAAGGGCACGCGCAGGTTGCGGACGGTGGCGCGTGCGGAGTCCACGCACAGGACGTAGGCGGCGGGCCGCTGGCGCAGGGTGTTGAGGGCCGCGTCGAGGGCGGCGGCCAGGGCGGCGGGCCGGTCGTCGGGGGTTTCGCAGGCCACGGGGGCGGCGGCGGTCTCCAGGATCTCCGGGAGCCGGCCGCCCGCGCGCACCACGGCGACGCGCACCTCGTCGCGGGCGAATTCGATGGATGCCACTTTCGCGCCAAAGGCCATGTCAGACCACTCCCCGGGGGGCGGCCAAAGGCGCCCCGCCGTGTTTGCCCCCCGGCGCGCCGGCCGGGATGCGCCACCATACCTGAATCATTGGATCACCTTCCAGTCCAGAATGCGGAAGGGTGTGAGGGGCACCGGGTTGCCCGCCTGGGCCAGGGCGCCGCCCGTGCCTGACGCGGACTGCTCGAGGCCCGACACGTCCAGCGGGGTCCGGAAGACGAAGGCCTCGACACGGGCCAGCGTTTCGCCGACCATGCCGTCGCCGTGGATGCGGAAGGTTGTGCTGTTCACGCGGAACATCCGGCTCACGGAATTCTGCTGCCGGAGCTGGTCCTGGAGCTGGGGGTTCGTCACATTGTTGAGGTCCGTTCCGGTGCCGGTGTTGGGCCGGACCACGCCGGGCGGGGTGGTGGCGGGCTTCCGGGCGGTGTTGCGGCCGCCCCCGCCCCCCCCGAAGGAGGTTTCCGGCATGATCTGCTTTTCGGCGCTCTTCATGGCGCCCGCGGCGGATTCGGGCGTCCGCTGCTTGGTTGCCCGGGTGATGGCGTCCGTCGTGGCGGGCCTGCCCGCGCCTGGGTTCTTGCCGTCGGCGCCAAGTGCGGCGTCGGCGGGCATCATGGGGCCCAGCATGCCCGTGAGGCGGTTGAGGTCCTCATAGGGCTGTGTCTGCACCTCGTCGTAGATCTGGCGGGCGACGGCGATGTCCTCGTTGCCCGTGTAGCCGCCGAGGACCGCGGCGATGACCTCCTCGCGGGCCGTGTTCACATTGACGCGGCCCTCCCAGTCGCCTTGGACGGTGAGATACTCGGAGAGGGGGAGCTGCTCCAGGGCCGGGTCGCCGAAATAGAGGTCTGCCGTGATGCCTTTGATGAGGAGCAGCTCCTCGACGGCGTCCATGGGGCCGTTCTTGCAGGGGAAGGGGTTCTCCAGCCCCATGTAATAGCTGTTTTCCGCGCCCTCGGGCTCCTCGGCGTCCATGTCGTCGTAGTCGAGCCAGTCAATGATGGCGTCCACGGGGTCGCCCTCGCTGTCGCTGCGCAGGTTGAAGAAGCTGCGCAGCGCCGTGATCAGCTCCTCGTTGCGCACGGGCTGGCCGTCGTCGCTGACGGAGATGAGGGCGTTCAGGTTGAGCTTGCCGCACTCGTCGGAGATGGAGGTGCGCATCATGGCGCCGTTGAGGGGCTCGAAGGGCAGGCCCGAGGCCCACCCGGAGGGGTCCAACAGGCTGTCCACCTCGGGCATGCCGTTCATTTCCGTCTCCAGCAGGTCGTCGAGGAGCAGCGACAGGCCGTTGGCGGCGGCCGACTTCGCGGCGAGCAGGGCCTCAAAGTCCGCCGAGCTGTTCTGGACGAGGGACGCGGTCACCTGGCTCTCGTAGAGGAAGCCGAAGACCAGGGCGGTGAGGACGGCGGTGAAGACGAGGGCGAGCAGCAGGGCCACGCCCCGCTCGCCGCCGCGTCTTTTCCGGCCCGTGTCACTTCCTCGCGCCACGTTTCGTGTCCTCCGTGAGGTTCTGGTCCGTTTCGGCCCAGTCCACCGCCCGCATGTGGTTCTTGTCGGGGAAGGGCTCCGTCAGCCCGGCGCCCGGCGCCAGGGGAATCATCACGTCCAGGTCGGCGGCCTCGAAGCCGCCGTCCCCCTGCACGGGGGGCGCCTCCTCGGCGCCGCGCGGAAAGTTCACCCGGACCCACACCGCCCAGGGCAGGCGCTGCTCCGCCAGGGAGTCCCAGTCCTCCAGCCATTCCTCCGTCATGCCGTCGAAATACTGCACGTCGAAGGAGGCCACCGGCACGGCGCGCTCCGAGACGGGCAGCTCGGCGGTGCCCGACAGGTCGCCGCCGAGGTCGTCCTGCCGCTGCACGGGGTACTCGCTGATCACCAGGGCCATGGCGGGGCGCTCGGGGTCGCCGGGGTAGCCCATGGCGGCCCAGTCCAGGTCGTTTTCGGGCACCATGGTGTACTCGACGACCTTCATTTCCCCGGGCAGGGCGAAGGCCCCCGGCATGGGCAGGGCGGCGACGAAGCGCAGGGTGTCCCCCGGGCCGAAGGCGCCGTCGCCGGTCTCGCCCAGGAAGGCGAACTCCGACATGAGGCCGGCCTGGTCCGCGTACACGGACGAGAGATTCGTTTTGAGGCTCCGGTGGAGCGCCTGGCGCACGAGCAGGCGGTCCGACTCGTCGCGGGCGGCGGCCATGGTGTCCGTCACGGAGGCAAAGGTCATGTGGACCATGATGGTGATCACCACCAGGACCAGCATGGCCACCAGCAGCTCCAGGAGCGTGAAGCCCCGGGAGGTGGCACGGGCTTCCAGCCCGTGTTGGGGGTGTGCGGCCTGGCGTCTCATTGCGAGCCCCCCGAGAACATGCCGCCCGACCGGCCCCGCGAAGAGGCCCCCCGGGAGGAGGAGGCGCCCGAACTGCGCGAGGAGCCCCGGGCGCCCATGCCCTGCATCGCGCCGGAGCCGCCCGATCCGCGGCTGGCCGCGCCGCTCTTGATGGAGGACTCGCCGGTCAGCTCGCCGCCGCCGGACGTCTCGGACTCTGTGTTGTTGAAGACGAAGAAGTCGAGCGACTGGGTGTCGTCGGGGGTGGTGAGGGTGGCGGTGACCTGGTAGAGGGGGACCATCTCGTCGGTGCCCGCGGGGACGGCCTCGAAGGACCAGGAGAAGCCCTCGTGGGCGGCGCCGAACTCGCCGCCGCCGCTGAGGGTGCCGGTCATCACGGCGACCTCGGCGCGGCCGACAGCGCTCTCCAGGAGCATGCGGCGGTCCGCCTGGTCCATGCCCTCCACCACGAGGTTCATGGCGGAGTAGTGCGCGCTGACCAGGACGAAGAGGGAGGTGGAGAGCACGCCCAGCGCCACGAGCACCTCCATGAGCGTGAAGCCGCCGTCCTTTCGCGCGCAGCGCGCCGGGGCGTGCACGGTCAGACGTCCTGCTTGCCGGTGCGCGACACGCCGCGCCCGGAGAGGGGGTCCCACCACACGGTCATGTACTCGCCGTCGGCGTTGACCACGTGGAACCCGATGCGCTGCGACAGGCCCAGGGGGGACACCTCAATCTCCACGAGCCCGCGCCCGCTCTTGCCGCCGTCAATGGAGACGCTTTCTATCTGGATGCCCTCGGGCAGCTTCCGCCGCGCGAGGATCGGGTCGCCCAGCTCCTCCTCCACCGGCTCGTCCTCCTCCAGCGTGAACTCCTGCTCGAAGAGCGGGCCCACCTCGTCGAGGAAGCCGTCGGTGTGCACCACGTTTTTCGCCCGCGTCTCCAGCAGCGTGCGGGCGAAGCGGCCGAACTTGTCGTTCATCTGCTGGTCCGCCAGCTCGGCGTCGAAGTCGTCGGGCAGCATGCCGCGGAAGCGGGGGTCGTCCGCCGCGCCGCCCGCCAGCGCGTTGCTCAGGTCGGCGGAGGACATGCCGCTGGACTTTGCGAACTCGCGCAGGAGCGCGGTCTGGTCGGGCGGGGCCTCCTCCCCGTCCTCGGCCACGGGCTCGGGGTAGACGAGCTGGACGGTGTAGTACTCCTGCCGGTCGAGGTCTATGCGGAAGAGGAGGGGGGTCTTGAAGAGGGCGGCCTCGGCCACCACGGCGGAGCCGTAGCCCGCCAGGCGGCGCGCCTCGCCGTCCACCTCGCCGAAGGAGATCAGGTCCACGAGGTACGGCGCGGAGATGCCGGCGATGACGCCGATGATGACGATGACCACGCACAGTTCCAGCAGGGTGAAGCCGCGCGCGCGCGGCCGGGGCCGGGCGCGGAGGCTTCCCGCGGACAGGACGTCGCCGGGGGCGTATGTCGTCGCGGCGGGCTCCATGGGTTTCCGGTCCGCGTCCTTTCTACTCGCTCGTGATGTCGGCGTTCACCTCGTCGCCGCCGGGGGCGCCGTCGGCGCCGTAGGACACGATCTTGAAGGCCCGGGTGCCCTCCTTGGTGTAGACGTAGGCGTTGCCCCAGGGGTCCTTGGGCACCCGGGGCGGGTCCATGAAGGGGGCGATCTCGTCGAGGGTGTTCGGGAGCTTGCGGTTGTTCTTGAGCATGTAGGCGGTGATGGCGGACTTCATGGCCTGGATCTCCGCCTTTGCCTTGGTCTGGTCGGCGTCGTCGAGGGCGCCGAAGAGGTAGACGCCCGCCGTGGTCGCCAGGATGGCGATGATGGCGACGACGACCATCAGCTCGACGAGGGTGAAGCCCGCGGTCCGGGCGCGGCGGGGTGAGGCCTGTTTCTTTTCCATGGGGTTATCCTTTCCCTACGGTTGTGCTCATCTTGAATATGGGCAGCAGGATGGCCAGAACAAGCATGCCCACGAAGAGGCCCATGACGATGATGATCAGGGGCTCGATCAGCGACACGACGGCGTCTATGGCCAGGCGGACGTCCTCGTCGAAGGTGTCCGCCACCTGGATCATCATGTCCTCCAGCTCGCCGCTGCGCTGGCCCAGCTCGATCATGTAGATCATCATGGGGGGGAACATGCCCGTCTCCTTGAGGGGCTGGGCGAGGTCGCGGCCGCGGCGCACGCCGGCCTTCACGTCGTCCATGAAGCCGAGGATGTGCGTGTTCCCGATGATGGTGTTGACCACCTCGAGGGCGGGGAGCATGGTGAGGCCGCTCTGGAGCATGGTGCCGAGGGTGCGCGCGAAGCGCGCGCAGACGATTTTCATGTGGAGCGGGCCGTAGAGGGGGAAGCCCAGCTTCCACCGGTCCCAGGTGCGGCGCCCCTCCTCGCGGGCAGTCCACATGCGCCACAGGAACAGCGCGCCGGCGGCGAGGCCGAGCAGGACGGGCCACCAGGTGCCGAAGAGGTCGCTGGCGGCGATGAGGGCCTTGGTGAGGCCGGGCAGCTCCTGGCCCTGGCGCGCGAAGAGCGTGGTGATGCGCGGCACGATGATGGCCATGAGGAAGATGATGATGCCGAAGGCGAAGGCGGCCATGAAGGCCGGGTAGGCCAGGGCGGAGATGATCTGCGCGCGGAGCTTGGCCTGGCGCTCGAGAATGTCGGCGAGGCGCAGGAGCACCTGCTCCAGCGCGCCGCTGGTCTCGCCCGCGCGCACCATGTTCACATAGAGCTGGGTAAACACCCGCGGGTGCTCCGACAGGGCGTCGCCCAGGCCGCGGCCGCTGTTGACCTTTTCGCGGACCTCGTAGATGACGGCGAGCAGGCGCATGCGGCTGGTCTGGTCAATGAGGGCGCTGAGGGCCTCGACGAGGGGCATGCCGGCGCGCAGGAGCACGGCGAGCTGGCGGGTCATGAGGGCGAGGTCGCGCCCGGAGACCCGGCCGCGGCCGCCGCGCGGGGATCCGGCGCCGGACACGGCGGACCGCGCGGCGCCCGGAGCCGGGGCGGCGGCCGCGCCGGCGCCCTTGTCCTCGCCCATCCAGGTGGGGTAGAGGTCCTGCTCGCGCAGTTTGCGGCGGGCCTGGGCGGCGTTTTCGGCGTCTACGACGCCGTGGACGGCCTTGCCCGTCCCTTTCAGGAGGGCCTTGTATTCAAACACCGCCATGGCTTAGTTGACCACCTCCTCGAGCATCTCGTCGCGCGTCACCCGGAGGATCTCCTCCATGGTGGTCTCGCCGCGGAGCATCTTCTCGGCCCCGTCCTCGCGCAGGGTGCGCATGCCCTGCCTGCGCGCCTCGCGCTTGATGGCGTTGGAGTCCGCGCCCTGCAACACCATCTCCTGGATGCGCGGCGTCATGACCAGCAGCTCGAAGATGCCCGAGCGCCCGTAGTAGCCGCGCCCGGCGCACTTGTCGCAGCCCGTGCCCCGGTACAGGACCCGGACCCGGGGGTCGTCGGGCGGCAGGCCGAGGTCGGCGAGTCCGGCGGGGTCGGGCGTGTACTCCTCCCTGCATGTCGGGCAGATGCGGCGCACGAGGCGCTGCGCCTGGATGGCGATGGTGGAGGAGGTGACGAGGAAGGGCTCGATGCCCATGTTCATGAGTCGGGTGACGGCGCCGGCGCTGTCGTTGGTGTGCAGGGTGGCGAAGACGAGGTGGCCCGTGAGCGAGGCCTGCACCGCCATCTCGGCGGTCTCCATGTCGCGGATCTCGCCGACGAGGATGATGTCGGGGTCCTGGCGCAGGATGCTGCGCAGGCCGGCGGCGAAGGTGAGCCCGATCTTCGGGCGCACCTGGATCTGGCCGATGCCGCCGATGAGGTACTCGATGGGGTCCTCCACCGTGATGATGTTCTTGTCCGGCGAGTTCACCCGCTGGAGCGCCGCGTAGAGGGTGGTGGACTTGCCGGAGCCCGTGGGCCCGGTCACCAGGATGATGCCGTGGGAGCTCAGGATCAGCTTGTCCATGAGCTGGTGGTCCCGCTTGTCCATCCCGAGCTGCTCCAGGCTGAAGAGGAAGTTCCCCTTCTCCAGGATGCGCATCACCACCCGCTCGCCGTGGGCGATGGGGATGATGGAGACGCGGATGTCAATCTCCTTGCCGCTCAGGCGGATCTTGATGCGGCCGTCCTGCGGCAGCCGGTGCTCCGCGATGTTCAGGTTGGCCATGATCTTCACGCGGGAGACCACGGCGGCCTGCTGCGTGCGCGGGATGGTGAACTTCTCGTAGAGGACGCCGTCAATGCGGTAGCGGACGCGGACGGAGTGCTCGAAGGGCTCCATGTGGATGTCCGACGCGCGCTCGCGCACGGCCCCCGAGATGATCAGGTTGATCAGCTTGATGATGGGGGCCTCGTTCGCCAGGTCGAGGAGGTCGCGCTCCGACTCGGCGCCGTCCAGCGTGTGGACCTTGCCCTCGCCCTCCTCCAGGGCCAGGTCGTCAATGAGCTCGCCCGCGTTCTCGCTCTGCTGCTCGAAGTAGAGGTCAATGATGTACTGGATGTCCGCCTTGCGGCAGAGCACCGGCGTGACCGGCGTGTCCAGGAGCAGCCGCAGGTCGTCCAGCGGGTGCAGGCTGATGGGGTCGTTCACCGCCACGAGGCAGGAGGCGCCGTTCTGCCTGTAAGGGACCATGTGGTATTCGCGGATGAAGGCGACGGGCACCTTGGTGGTGAGCGACGAGTCAATCTGGTTGCGCAGGTTGAGCTCGACGCCCATGCCGAACTGCTCGCCGAGGGCCTCCAGGAGGGCGTCCTCCTCGATGTAGCCCAGGTCAAGCAGCAGCTCGGCGAGGCGCTTGGGGCGGATCTTCTGGAGTTCGAGGGCCTCGTCCACCTGCTCCTGGTGGACGGCGCCCCGCGCCACCAGGATCTCGCCAAGTCTCAGGCTTCGGAGGGGTTCCATCACTTACCTCGGTATGTCGCCGCGCTTGAAGGGGTCGCTGGACGCCCGGCCGGTGAGCTCCTCGGAGCGGTTCAGCGTGGGCCGGTAGTTCTCCCGCAGGTCCTTCTTCCGGCTGATCTTCTTGAAGAACCCGGCCTTGAACAGCTCCTCGACGTTCGCGTCGTAGTAGTCGTTCACCTTCCGTTTTGTCAGCCGGTCGAGGTCCATGCCCTCCTTAACGATGTGGGGCGTCAAAAGGACGACCATGTTGCGCTTTTCCCTGCGGTCCGCCTTGGAGGAGAAGAGCCACCCGATCACGGGGATGTCGCCCAGGATCGGCGGCTGGGTCCGGTCGCGCTTGGAGTTGTCGCGGATGAGCCCCGCCATCACCGCCGTGGCCCCGTCCTTCACGAGCGCCTTGTTGGTGACCACCGACTTGTTGGTCGTCGGGCCGACGATGTCCACGGTGCCGATCTGCTTGGCGTCCGTGTCGGAAATCTCGATCTCCGTCTGCACGAGCACGTTGTCGCCCTCGGAAATCTGCGGGGTGACCTTGAGCTTGATGCCGACCTCCTGGCGCTCGACGCGGGTGTAGCCGCCGTACATGCCGACGTCGGCCGTCCCGTCCGTGCGGCGCGAGCTGCTGGTGCTGGTGATGAAGGGCACCTCCTGGCCGACCACGATGGTGGCCTCCTCGTTGTCCAGCGTGACCAGGCTGGGCTGCGAGAGCACCTCCACGTCGGAGATCTTCTCGATGGCCTGGAGCAGCAGGGGCACGAAGGGGATGCGGACCCGCTGCCCGTTGTAGTTCACGATCACGTCGTCGTAGATGCCCGTGGTGAGCCCGCCCTCGGTGCCCATGCCGTA
>Ga0123328_1002098_pt1 | contig 18483 bp, 9 predicted proteins | sample BioC12SIPDNA_2_FD_89702 | JGI IMG/M metagenome (GOLD analysis project Ga0123328, IMG submission 89702) | Anaerobic biogas reactor microbial communites from Washington, USA - Biogas_R1_A C12 SIP DNA | ecosystem: Engineered > Bioreactor > Anaerobic > Unclassified | place: Washington, USA...
GAGATCAGCGTCCCGCCGGTGTTGGCCACGTCCCAGCCGAAGAGGTTGTTATCCGCACACGAGAAGTTCCACTGGATCTGGTCGGCGGCCAGGACGGTCGGCGAATCCATGGCCGGGACGCCCGGCGGCATGGCGGTGAAGGTGATATCGTCCCAGTAGCCTTCGTTCGCCGAGGTGACCCCGAGGCCCAGGGTGATCCTACCGATACCCCAGTTGAAGAAGTCGGGATCCAGAGACGGCGTGGCCGTCTTGGCCCCGGCTCGGTCGGTGGCCTTCAGGGTGATACTGCCGCCGGGGTTGGCCCCAGGGGCCGCCGGCGTGATCGTGGTCTCGAAGTGCACCCAGGTACCGTTGCAGTCGGTATCGACATCCCGCAGTCCGAGTGAGGTGTAGGTGCTCGCCCAGCCGCAGCAGAGGTAACGGTAGTAGTAATCAGGGTTGCCGACGTTCGAGGCGAAGCAGTTATCCAAAATGAAGCCCGCGGTCCCGCCGGGCTCACGCAGGGACAACGACTGCCGATACGCCCACCCGCAGGTTCCCGCCTTCCAACCGCCATTGCCGTCCCAGAAGTAGCCGGAGGCTACGCCCTGGGCGAATGGTCGGGTGAAGGTCTTGTACATCTGATCGGCCTCACCGGCGGCCACGAAGGCCGCGCCGGCACCGGTCAGCCCGCCGCGGTTGGCGTCGGTGCTATACGCGAAGCCGGCCACCTGCTGCGTCCAGTTGTTCAGGTTGCCGTCGAAGCCGTCGCTGAAGACCACCGTAGCCGAAGGGGGAACCGGCGGGGTGGTGACGTTCACCGCAGTGCACCAAGCCGAGTAGTTCAGCATCGCATCCTTGGCCCGCACCTCATAGCTGTGCGTGGTGTTGGCGGTAGCCGAGTTGTCCGTGTAGCTGGCTCCGGTGCTGGAGCCGATGGTGGTTCCGTCGCGGCGGATGTCGTAACCGGTGACGGCCACGTTGTCCGTCGAGGCCGTCCAGGTCAGGGCGACAGCAGTTGGACCGGTGGCGTTCCCTGACAGACCTGTCGGTACCGTCGGCGGCTCGGTGTCGTCGGAGGGCACGACGATGCTGGCCGCGGTACTCTTGCTGGAGACATTCCCGCTGGCATCATAGGCCGCTACCTGATAGCTGTAAGTCGCACCGGCCGAGCAACCGCTATCCGTATAGGATGCCGCCACGCTGGTCGCGATTTGCTCGCCGTCTCGGTAAATCCTGTACCCGTTCACGCCCATCGCATCCGTGGAAGCCGTCCAGGTGAGATTCACTTTGTTCTCTGTTGTCAAAGTGGCTGCCAGGTTCGTTGGCGTGCTTGGGGCCGTGGTATCCGCGCCGTCGTATTGGCTGCGGATGTAGTCCACGATCCAGCGCGTGCTGTGATTGGTTTGGTCGAGGTCCAGACGGAGCCGCGTGATGTGCTTTCTTGGCCATGCGGAATTGCGGCCCACCGGTATACGCACGGTGACCCATTCGTTCTGACCGGTGTACGTGACGTATGTGGACTTCGCGTCGTTCCAGGTGCTATCGCCGTCGTAGATCCAGTAGAGCCTCATGTCGTGGACAGCCGAGTTGCCGGATTGCGGATAGAGACCCACGACGATCCAGTCATTGACGCCGCCGATGTAATTGTAGGGCCAGCCACTGCCGGTGATGTTCGGGCTGTACATGTAGGCGTCGTCGCCGGTCTGATCGGTTACCAACGCGCCTCGCCAGCTCTCCGAGGCGGTATGCCAAGGCGTGGTCAGAGAATTCCCCGCGCTCCAGCCCATGGTGTCGCTGCCGAAATGCCACCAGAAGGCATCCTGCAAGACGATGTGATTGATGATGTAGCGGGTGCTGTGATTGGTCTGGTCAAAGTCCAACCGGAGCTGGTTGATGGTCTGGCCCCACCAGGCCGAGTGGTCGACGCTCAGGTTGGTCGTGGCCCATGCGTTCTGAGCGTTGTAGTTAACGACGGGAGAAGATTTGTCCGCGGAGAACGCGTTTGACGCGTTGGTCTTCCAGAAGAGCTGCATATCGTGGGCCGCGGTCGTGCCGCCCTGCGGATAGAAGTCCACGTTGAGGACTTGAGGGGCGTAAGGTCCGCTGATGTTGGTGGTCGGGCTGAAGATGTAGCAGTCGTTACCTGTCTGATCGAAGTAGATGGACCCGCCCCAGTCAGAGCCCGTATGCGCAATTCCCGAGGCACTGTTACCCGCGGTCCACCCTTCCGCGCCGCTGCCAAACAGGTAGGGCGGGTTGGTGTACGGTGACACTTGGTTCACCAGGTTCATATAGACATCCCAGGGCAGCGGTCCGGGACAGGCGGTCGACACGATCTCATTGTGCCCGACGATGTAGGTGCGCGTTTTGGGAATGCCGTAGGTGTTGCAGAAGTGCCTGCAGCAGGTGGCGGAATTGATCAACATGGGGGAACTGTAGTCGGTTGGCCAGGCGTTGGTCGTGGTGGCCTCGTGCTCGATGCCAATGGAGCGGCAGTTCCAGGTCCAGTTGCCGGCGTGCCAGGCCGTGTGGGCGATACGAACCATCTGGGTCAACTCGCCATCCGTCTTGCGGATCACGAAGTGGGCACTGGAATCGGCGCTGGGATTCTTGAACCAGGAAATCGCCCCCGCGTATGTGCCGACCCCGATCCAGTGATTGACCCAGCGGTCGATGGACATGGACCGCGATGCGGTGTAGTTCGACGAGTCGGCCGCGTTCCAGATGGCTGGGCCGTAGTCGGTCGATTCGACGGCCAGATCGTCGTCCTCCGTCCCGATGGCCGACAGATCCACCGCCTCGGCAGCCAACTCGATCTGCATGCCAAGGGTGTTGTCCGCGCTGGCCCCTTCGGCCAGAACCTGGTAGTAAGCGGCCGCCTGCTTGGCTTGGACTTCCGGGTTCAGACCGCTGAACGACTTGAGGGCCTCCCAGTAATCTTCGAGGGCTTGCGGCTGGCCCACGGTGGCGGCCGCGTCATGGGCGATCACTGCCGCACCGCCGCGAATGTTGGCGATGGGGTCGGTCATGAGTTGCTCGACCGAGTAGTCGGTGAGCTTGGCCGCCAGGATCAGCGTCTGGCTGTCGCTGTTGTCGACCAGGTGCATGATGCCGTAGCCGTAGTCCACGGTCGGGCCGGCATGAACCCATCGCGATTCGACGAAGGCGACCGCCTTGAGAATCGACGCGGGCACGCCGAAGTCCGCGGCCGCCTCCTCGAACGCGGCCTCCAGGGCCGCTTGGTCGGGATGCTCACCCGCCAGCGAGACCGCCTCCAGCTCGATGTGTGGAGTATGCGCCATCGCCACCCCTGAGAGGATGGTCAACACTGCGCACACCGCCGCCTGGATTCCCATCAGCCAGCACTTCGCGAAGTTGCTCGTGTGCATTGATTTGAACCTCCAATGGAAAGGGTCATAGACCGCGACTCCGTAGCCGGACACCGCGACCACGTTGGCAGGGACGATGCGAACCCAGTGCGGGGATGGGAGATCCCCTCAGCATGCGATCCCGCCAACAGGGCCTGCAAGCCTGTTCACACGCCGGACTTGCCCAAAATATGGTTTCATGACGCGACTCAGGTACCGCTCCCGCAACGCGAGAGTGTCCCCATTGCCTCATGTTACCACGCTGCATCGTCGCGAGCAAGACAAAAAAACGCCGATTCGCCGCATTGAGAGAGCCGGTCACGGATTGGCGAAGGGGATCCGACTGGCATTCTTGCGTCGCGGCGTCCCGTGACGGAGAGGCGAGAGGGCGTCGAGCGCGTGGCCGTCCTTGAGTAAAAACCATGCCGGGTTGTCCTTGACAGGACCGGACCAGTTCGCTACAGTGCTTAAGTTAGTGATTACTAGGTAAGCTTTCCGGAAGGGGAAGCGAGCCGAGTATGGCCGCGATGGATGAGATTCTTTCGCAGCGTTCGCCAGGGGATGTGACCACCGTGTAGCGGGTCTGTGGTGCACGGTGCCGGCCGAGGCGCGGTCGGCGAGGATGCTGCGGTCGGCGGGCGAAGCGTCCCGCCGTTGCGCGTGTGAATCCTTGGGTCAGTCGGTCGGCGAGGCGGCATCGGGCGAAGCGAGTGATCTGCGGGATCTGAACGGGGCGAGACTGAATCATGAGCGTCTATCTGGGCATCGATATCGGTGCGGTCAGCATCAAGGCTGCGCTTGTGGTGGATGCTGCCCGGGCGACCGAAGTGGTCGGTCGCGAGGGTGCGGATTTCGCGTTGCGGCGGGTGTCGACCCCCGAGGGATCGCGATCGGCGGTTTTCGTCGCGCCGTATTCCCGCACTCGGGGGCGACCGGCTGAGGCGGTTCGCTCGCTCATTGCCGAGGTAGTTGCCTGCGTCGGCCGAGAGAACCTTGCGGGTCTGATGCTGACTGGCTCGGGCAGCGATAGGGTGGCTCGGACGAGCGGATCGCCGCGATGCAATGAGTTTCAGGCGATCGTGCGAGCGGTGGATTTGCTGCGTCCTGAGGCTCGGACGGTGTTCGAGATCGGCGGCGAGTCGAGCAAGTACATACGCCTGGAGCCGGACCCAGGCAGCGGGCAACTGGGTATCGCGGACTACAGCACGAACGGGGATTGCGCCGCGGGGACGGGTTCGTTCCTGGATCAGCAGGCCGGCCGGCTGAAGTTCGCGGTGGAGGAGATCGGCGCGGTGGTGGCCCAAGCCGACCGGGCGGCCCAGATTGCCGGGCGGTGCAGCGTGTTCGCCAAGAGTGACATGATCCACGCCCAGCAGAAGGGTTTTGGCCCGGCGGAAGTGCTGCGTGGGCTCTGCAAGGCGGTGGCGACGAACTACCGAGCTGCGGTGGTCAAAGGTCGAGCGCCACGTTCGCCTGTGTTGCTGACCGGGGGCGTGTCGGCGAACTCGGCGGTGGTGCGCGAGCTTCGCGAGGTATTCGAGCTGAACGAAGCTGATCTGCAAGTGCCGGAAGCCGCGGAGTCGTACGCGGCGATTGGAGCGGCACTGGTGGCCGCGGCCAGTAACGCCGGAGAAGGACTTCCTCGCGGTCTGTGCGAAGCGGCAAGGGACGAAAACGAAGCCGTTCATAGTGGGGCTGCTGGTGATCAGTTCCCGCGGACCAAGCCGCTGACGCTGGAGCGCGTGCGGCTGCTGCGAGACCGGGTTCGGCCGTATGATTTTGCCGGCCGGGGTGAGCTGGTGGACGCCTATCTGGGGCTGGACATCGGTTCGGTGGGTACGAAGCTGGTGGTCATCGACAGCGACGGCGAGGTGGTGCACTCGATCTTTACGCGGACCGACGGCCGACCGATCGAGGTGGTGACCCGGTGTTTGCGGGAGCTGGAGGAGGCCGTCGGTTCGCGGGTCTGCATTCGCGGCGTGGGGACGACCGGCAGCGGCCGGGAGTTGATCGGCGAACTCGTTGGCGCGGACAGCGTCAACGACGAGATCACCTGCCACAAGACCGGAGCGACGTTCGTGGGTGACCGGTTGCTGGGCCGTCGGCCGGACACGATCTTCGAGATCGGCGGCCAGGACAGCAAGTACATCAGTCTGCAGGCCGAGGGCGGCGACAACGGCGACACCATCGTGGTCGACTTCACGATGAACGAGGCCTGTGCGGCCGGCACGGGCAGCTTCCTGGAGGAGCGCGCCGAGGAACTCGGTGTGTCGATCAAGGGTGAGTTTGCCGCCGAGGCGTTCCGGTCGCGCTCGCCGATTAAACTGGGCGAACGCTGCACCGTGTTCATGGAACGCGACGTGAACACCTGCATGCAGCGTGGGGCCTGTCGCGAGGACGTGATTGCCGGGCTGGCCTACTCGGTGGTGTACAACTACATCAACCGGGTGGTGCGCGGGCGGCCGATCGGCGACTGTGTGTTCTTCCAGGGCGGGACGGCCTACAACGACGCGGTGGCCGCCGCGTTCAGCATCGTGACCGGGAAAGAGGTCATCGTTCCGCCGCACAATGCCGTCCTGGGGGCCATCGGAGCGGCTTTGCTCGCCAAGGAGAAGGTCACCCGCTCGGAGACAATCACTCGGTTCCGCGGGTACGACATGAGTCAGGTGGATTACGCTCTCCGCGAGTTCACCTGTAAAGGCTGCGGCAACTTGTGCAGCGTGCAGGAGTTCACCGTCGAGGGGGAGAAGACCTTCTGGGGCGACAAATGCTCGGACCGCTACCGCAAGCGAGCGAAGACGGACCGCAAGCCGGTCATCGCCGATTTGGTCGCCCTGCGGCGCGAGTTGCTCGACGCGGATGATCACGGCGACCCGCCGGACGCCACGACAACCATCGGCATCCCGGCGGCGATGTACACCTTCGACTTGCTGCCGTTGTGGCGCCGGTTCTTCCGCGACTGCGGGCTCAAGGTCGTGATCTCGGGCGAGACGAACCGCACGATCATCCGTCACGGGTACGATTGTGTGGTGGCGGAGCCTTGCTTCCCGATCATCGTCGCCCACGGGCACGTCGCCGATCTGATCGAGCGTCAGGTGGATTACATCTGGCTGCCCAACATCCTGAACGCGGAGACGCGATTTCTGGACAACGAGAGTCATGTTTGCCCGTGGGGTCAGACGTTGCCGTTCATCATTCGGCAGGCGCCGGCGTTCCGGGATTGGCAGGGTCGCATCCTCTGCCCGACGCTGCGGTTCAGGCGGGGCATGCAAGGCGTACGGCAGGAGCTGCTGGCCGTCGCGAGCGGGTTGGGGGTTGACGCACGGCGTGCGGAACGGGCCTTTGAGGCAGGCTGCCAGGCCTTGGTGCGTTTCCGCGAGGCCTATGCCCGCGCGGGCGCCGAGGCCCTCGCCACGCTGGAGCGCGGCGGCGAGAACGGCATTGTTATCGTGGGGCGACCGTACAACATCCACGATCCGGGCGTCAGCCTGGCCACGGCCCGCAAGCTTCGCGAGCACTATGGCGTCAACGTCATCCCCATCGACGCTCTCACGCTCGCCGACGTGGACATCCGCGACATCAACAGCAATATGTTCTGGGATTACGGACGGCGCATCCTCGCGGCGGCGCGCGTCGTGAGTCGGTACTCCAACCTGCACATCATCTACCTGACGAACTTCAAGTGCGGGCCCGACTCGTTCGTGAAAAGTTTCGTTCGATCGGCGTCCGGTAAGCCGTTCCTCACGTTGCAGTTCGACGGCCACTCCAACGACGCCGGTATGATGACCCGGTGCGAGGCATACCTCGACAGCAAGGGAATCCTGCGATGGTGGCGAAAATGCGAGACGGAGGCCACAGTCTCCGTGGACGAACCCTCTATATCCCTCAAATGGCCTACGCCGGCTCCCGGCTCGTGGCCGCCAGCTTCCGCTCCGTCGGCGTCGACGCGGCACCCGCACCAGACACCGACGCCGAAACCCTAGAACTCGGCGGACTGCACGTCAGCGGCGAGGAGTGCCTGCCGCACAAGATCACCGTCGGCGACTTCCTGAAAGTGTGTCGTCGCCCGGACTTCGACCCGGCCAAGACCGCCTTCCTCATGCCCACGGCTGAGGGGCCCTGCCGCTTCGGGCAGTACGGGCCGTATCTCCGCAAACTGCTCGATGAACTCGGGCACCACGAGGCGGTGGTCTTCTCTCCGACCAGCCTGAACGGCTACGACGGCATGGCCGAGAATACACGCGACCTTATCCGCACCATGTGGATGGGGGTGGTGGCGGGTGACCTGGCCATGCGATTCCTGCTCAAGACCCGGCCGTACGAAACCCGGGCCGGCGACAGCGACACAGTGTTCCGCGAAACGGTCGACCAGTTTGCCGAATTGCTGGCCCGTCCGGACGTCAAGCCCAAGCAGCGACTGGCGGCCCTGGCCCAAGCCGTGGAGCGGATGCGCGACCGATTCCGGGCCATCCCCGCGCGTTACGAAAAGGGGCGCCCGCTCATCGGACTGGTCGGCGAGATCTTCTGCCGGCTGAACACCTTCAGCAATGACGACACCGCTCGGCGGGTCGAACGGCTCGGCGGCGAGTGCTGGCTCTCCGACATCGCCGAGTGGGTATGGTACGTCAACTGGTATGTCGAGCAACGCACCCTTCGCGAAGAGGGTCGGCTTAACTTGACCATGCTCAAGCACCGGCTCAAAACGCACGTGCAACACAAGTATGAACAGGTCCTGTTGCACCCTGTGCTGGCGGACTTGGTCGGCTACGAGGAGCCGCACGACATTCGCGAAGTGCTCGCCGCCGCGGAGCCCTATCTCCCGCCGCGCGGGTGCATCGGCGAGATGGTCCTCAGCGTCGGCAAAGCTGTCTATCTTCACGGCAAGGGTGCCGACGGCATCATCGACATCAGTCCGTTCACCTGCATGAACGGCATTATCTGCGAGGCGATCTATCCCGCCGTCAGCCGGGCGTGCGACGACCTGCCCATCCGCACCTGCTACTTCGACGGAGTCAACACCCACATCGACCGCGACCTGGAGATCTTCCTCGACCTTGCCCGCGCCTACCAGCGACGTAAGAAGCACCCGCGCGTCTACCCAGCGTATTTCGCGTAGCGAGCGGGACCCAGCCAGTTCGTTGACGTGAGGACCGAGTCAACCGGCTGCCGGATTCCAAGAAACGCGAACAAGTTCGCTTGGTCCTCCACGAACAAGTTCGGTCGGTCCTCCGCGAACAAGTTCGCTCACCACTTTCCCTCGCTAGCGTTCCGCCGGTGTCACCGTCATACGGACGGCGACTTGTGTCAACGGGCGTGCGAGCCGGATGCCGATCCGCGTGGGCGGCGAGCGGCCGCCGAGATCCTCCTCAATCTTCTCCGGGTGAATCTCAAACGCCTCGCCGCCGGTGTCGATCGTCACCCGCACGCTTGCCTTGTCGTCGGTGACCAGCAGCACCCCCGGCTCCAGCTCTCGCCACTGGCCAAACGTGATCAACGCGGTCTCGAAGGTTTGCGGTGCACTCAAGGCCGCTACGTCGGTGATGGTCAGCGCACCTGTGCCGCGGCGGTCGTACACGAAGGTGCGTTCGAGCTTTTCAAGCTCGGGCACCGGGTACGCGGAACGGATGTCGAGAGCCAGTGTATCGGCCTCATCGGTGAACTCGGTGCGGAGCACTTCGCCGCGAGCGGCGGTACCGGCCCGCTGGAGCTTGCCCGCGATCAACGGCACGGGGTGCCCGAAGGAGTTGAGCATCTTGCTCTCGTAGCGCTTCGCGCTGAATGTTCGGGCCGTGTATACCTCCAGGCCAGGGTCCAGCAGCACGGGGGTGCGGTCCACGACGGCGACGAACGAGCCGACGTCGTTGTGGTTGTGATGCTCGGCGTTGTGGCCTCCTTTGAGAGCCACGGCGAGTCGGCAGGTGGAATCGGGTGCCGGCCTGGCGATCAGCACGCCCGCGTGGTCGAACCAACTCCGCAGCCCCGGGCCCGCGTCGGCGACCGAGGCCGGCGCCGTCCGTGACGCCGACGTCGGGAACGAGTAGAGCATCGCATGCCCCAGTCCGCCGCTGGTGGTAACCGGATCCAGGTTGTCCCATTGCCTGATGCCCAGTCCGAGTCGCCGGCTCACGAAGTACATGATCGGCCCGCTCGGCCGGGCGCTAAGCGAGCAGTCCGCAAAGGCCGGCACCACGCCGTCTGCGATTTCGATGCGGGCACCGTAGGTCGCCGCCGCCCGGACCGCCTCGTCGGCCAACAAGTCAACCTTGCCCCCCGTCGCCTGATGGATGATCTCCGCGAGGTACAGGTAGTTGCCGAACCCATAGTTCCAGTAGCCCACGCCCTCGGAGCAGTAACCGTCGGGCGTGAAGCCCTTGAGGAAGTTCAGGGCGTACTTCTCCGCGGCGGCCACGAAAAACGCCCGGTCTTCCGCGGCCGGCACCATCGCCATGGCCGCTCCCGTGACGCCCGCCAAGCAGACGGAGTTCCAATTGTTGTGGGTGGTCAGCCACCAATTCGCCTGCCGCTTGCCGGCGACCATGTCACGGTATGGATCGAGCACGCGGCGATCGATGTTCTCGCGAATCAGGCTTCGCGTCCGTTCGTCGAGCTTGTCGCCCAGCAGGTAATGGGCGGTCGCCAGATGCCAGGCCTGGGCCGATGAGACCAGGTCGACATCCACCGCCTTGCCTTCGAAGTTCGTCTGGTTGCGGTCGTGGGCCGGCAGGATCCAGGTCGGCTGAGCGGCCAGGGCCTCGACCAAGGCCGCGATCGCGGGGAGAAATCGACCGCGATTCTCAATGCACTCCGCCAAGACCAGCGGCGTCAGCCGCGCGTTCCTCTCCCCGTAAACTCGCTCGTAGCGTCGGCGGTTGCCGGTTCGCGAGTAATCCAGATACAGCTCGTCCGGCAAATCCGGCAGGGGGGTGTCGAGGGATTTCTCCGCCGCGGCAACGACCTTCGCGTACGCGGCATGTTGGGCCAAGGCGGCCCATGCCTTGCGGTCACTGATCGGTTGTCCCATGCCGACGGGACGCTCGGGCAACATCGTCGCGATCGCTCGCACTCGCTCGGCCGCCGGCGCCGGATTGCTCGCCGCCTCGGCACCCCACACCCCGGCGATCATCATCCACGGCCCAACCAACACCACCGCTCGTCGCACGCACTTCATCGCGTACCTCCCGACCACGCTCCTCGCCCCAGCATACCCGCGAGCCACCCCAGCCTCTTGCCGGCTTGCTGATGACTGCGAACAGACACGCTGATGGCTATGGGGTCGCGTTTGTCTCCGCTTCACTGGTATTCCCCGAGCCGTCCTCGACGTCCGACGGCGCGGCGATCGCCTCCTCGTCGCTCGGCTCTTCGGCGGACGGGGCGTCCGTCTCGGCGGTCCATTCCTCCATCTTCGTACGAACTAGCTCAACGCCGGCGACCGAATCCGTAGAGGCCGCCACGTCCCGAAGCATGGCCAAGGCCCGATCCTTGCGTCCCTCGGCCGCCAACCCAGAGGCGATCTCGACACATGCTGCCACCGCCTCCTCCGCCACCTCACCAACCAGCAGTGGCCGCACATCCTCAACCCAATCCGTCGCCGCGATGCGCTTCATTCCCCCAAGAACGGCCAGCTTCCCCTCACGGTCCGTCACCAACGGCAAAGCCGTGCGATACATCTGCAATGCGGAATGCTCACGATCCATCTTCAATCGCTCATCCGCCAAACGCAGGTAGCTCGCCAAGGCAATGGACTTCACCGAGGGCACATCATGCCGGGCCGCGCTGAGCAGCAGATTCTCGACCGCCGGAGCGGCCAGTTCCGGCCTTGACGCGAGAACCTCGAACGCTGCTTGCCGAACACTTGCCTCCGGATGAACGGCCGACTCCATCAGCGCATCCAGCAGATCGGGCACGTTCCGGGCGGCGACCACACGTAACAGCCCCACGCGTTTGACCGGCTCGGCAAACCGGAGCATTCGCACCAAGCGGACATTCACCGTGGCTCTCGGGGCCGTCGACCAGGAGTTCGCCCAGAGTTCCTCGCGATCCTCCAACGCGATCATCGCGGCGATCGCCGCCTCGGTCACCTCCGGGTCCTCGTCCGCCAAGTAGGGCAACAGCACCGTCGTCTGAGCGGCCCCGCCTGTCTTTCCGACGCCGGCCAGGGCGCTGAGACGCAACTGCTTGCTCGGAGCGGCGGACAGAAGGGCCAGATAGATCTCCAAGGCCTCGGCCCTGTTCCCGCGGGCCGCACGATTCCCCGCGTAAACCACCAGGGCGTTGCCGATGCGAGCCAGCTCGGCAGGCGGCGACTTGCGCACCGCCGAAGCGGACAAGACCTGCTCGGCCGGCTCGCCGATTCGGGCCAACGCCTCCAACGCCGCGGTCGAGACAGTGGGATCCCCGGTCTCCGCCAGCTTGACCAGCGGACCGACCGCCGCCGCATCGCCACGCGCACCCAAAGCTTCGATCACCGCCGGTTGCCGCCTGGGCGGAGCCGTCTCCAGTGCCCCGATCAGGGCCCGCGTCGAGCCCGACCCGGGGATCCCCTGCAAGGCCTGGCAAGCGTCGTTCGCCAGCTCATCGTCCGCCAGTAACGGGGCAATCGACCGCACCGACTGCTCCGTACCCACCTGCCCCAACAGACGCAACGCCTCCGCCCGGACCAGCCGAGGGAGCTCATCATCCAACAACTTGACCAACTCATCCGCGACCGTCCACCGCCGGTAGTCCCAAGGCTCAAAGCCACTCACCGCGTCAACAAGCCCTGCCAAAGCCTCTCTTGCCGTCTCGGCAACCTGGCCATCCTCACCGCCCATCACATCACCCAGCGGCACCACCGCCCGGGCATCCTGCCGAGCCGCCTCCTGCACCGCCAGGCCGCGCACCTCGGCGTCCTCGTCCTGTACGCGAGCCATGAACTCCGCCACGTTGCCGCCAGCCCCCGGACCGCTGCACGACGCGGCCAGCAGCACCGCACCCAAGCCTACCGCCCACATCCCACGGCTTAACACCTTCTCGTGCCACATACTCCGCACCTCCCCAGTGTTGAGAATACCTTGCCAGATAGTCATGCTCCCGCCGGCGGCACCACCGCGAAAGCCTCCCGCACGCCATTCAAGAACATCTCCACCGCCACCGCCGTCAGAATCAAGCCCATGAGACGCTCGAGAGCGATCAACCCGCGAGCTTTGATCAGCCGCGTCAGCCATCCCGATGAGAGCAGAATCACCGCCGACGCCAGCCATGCACACAGAATCGCCAACAGCCAGCCCGGCCAGCGGTCCGGCTCCCGACTCACCAACAGCATGATGGTTACCAGCGAGGATGGCCCCGCAACCAACGGCACCGCCAGCGGCACAATGAACGGCTCACCCTCCAAGGTCGGCCCGAAGATGCCCTCTTCCGGCGGAAAGATCATCCGTACCGCGATCAAGAACAAAATCAACCCTCCCCCGATACTCAACGAGTCCTGCGAGATCTGGAGCAGCCGCATGACCTCACGGCCACCCGCCAGGAAGCCCAGCATGATCACTAGGGCAATGCACAGCTCCCGGGCCACCACCACCCGCCGCCGCCGCGGATTAACGTCCCGTAGGGCAACCAGAAACAGCGGAATGTTACCCAGCGGGTCCATAACCAGAAACAGCAGAAAGATCGCGGATAGAATGGTCATTGTCGTGTACTCGCCGCTTGTCGAGACCACATGCCTTGGCCGGCCGGCGAACACCCGCCCAAACGAGCATCCGGGCGACACGCCGCCAAGCCCATCTCTCATCGCAATGCCCTACGCTCGCCCGTGCCAGTGTACCCGTCCCGCCTGATACCCGGTACCCCCACGCGAGATATCGCCCTGGGGCCAGTTATGGCATAATGAGGGATAAGGCCTCGTATCTCGTTGCGGTCCCCGACCGCCTTGGGAGGAACGTCGCATGAGCCGCTGGAAATTCAACCCCGCAGGTTCGCTGGATGAGCTCCGGCAAGAGGTCGACCGCCTCTGCGAAAGCTACCTCGGCGGCTTCCGACCGGGCTCGCTGATCCCCGGCCGCAAGTTCCCGCCGCTGGATCTCTGGGAGGACGGCGAGTCGATCGTCGTGCAGGCGGAACTGCCCGGCGTGTGTACCGACAACGTCGAGATCAACTTGCTGGGCAACACGTTGACCCTCAAGGGATTCCGACCGCCCGCTGCCGCCACCGGAGCCACCGTGCACCGCAAGGAGCAACAGACCGGCAACTTCGAACGCGCGGTGACCCTGCCCACGGAGGTGGATCCCGACCGCATCGAGGCCACCCTCAAGGACGGCCTGCTTACCGTGACCATCCGGAAGTCCGAGGTCATCGCCGCCCGCAAAGTGGCCGTCCAACCTCTCTGACCGTCGCTACAGGTTCGGACCACCCGGTGGCCCGCTGTAAGGCGCAAGCAAAAACGGCCAGAAAGCGACAAAGCCCGAAAAAAAGCGAGAGGGCCATAACCGTCGGCTCTGACGCACCTTATGGCGGTTGGGAGGCAAAACCGGGCGGAGTGGGCCTTGCGCTGAAAACAGGCGTCGCCCCTAACATCTACCTAACACGCTGCCACGATTGCTTGCGCGGGCCGGGCGGGAGGCGGGGAACAGAAGCGGCGGTGTGACAAGTGGTTACGGGCGATCCGGGCGACGGATGGGGGGCGAATCGGGCCGGGGGACGGCGACACGGCAAAGCGACACAGCGACACAAAGCGACAGAAATGGGGCACTCCGAGTTGGGTAATCGGCGCGCGGTCGGCGGGGCCGGGGGGCCTTCGGACCATGGATGAAGGGCCGTCGATGGGGGATCGAGGGGGGGGCGGAGGGGGCCCAGGCGGGGCTTGGGATCGGGCGTCGGTGGCCGCGGGGCTGGCCGAAGAGCGCTCCATGGGCCAGCCGCTGGGCTCGGTGGGCTGGGGGCAGGGGCGGGGGGCGGCGAGGGGGGATCGGGGGCTTCGACCCTTCGCGAAGGTCGGTCGCGGGGCGTTTGAGGGGGCAGGGGTTGGAGGTCGGGGGGCCGGTGGCGTGGGTGGCCTGGCCGGCCGGGCGGTCAGGGGAGCGGATCGGCCGGTGGGGATGGGGTGGTGTCGGCCTGGTCTCGGTGGGACCGCCTGGGGGCGGCCCTGGCTTTGGCTGGCCGCCCACTGGACGATGGGGGCGGCTGCAAGCTGGCGACGTGCTCTGTGGGGGGACTCGGAGACCGATGTGCGGTGCGGATCTCTTCGACCACCTTCGGACTGAGACCGGGACTGGATTTCCTGGTCTCTGCGATGGCCTGCTGCAGCGCGGATACAAGCTGCTCTACTCGTTTGAGGAACGCATCGTCAGATTCCCCCGGGGCGGGCACGATAGCGGTGGGCGCTTCTCGCCTGAGCCCCGTCGCCTCCGCGTCGCTCCGCCCGCGGACTCCAGATCGGTACGAATCGGCCAAGAAAGCCCATATTGCATACTGAACATCAGACCAGGTGATTCCCTCGGGCGGCCAAGGGTAGATAGGGAAAGGCGGGCCCTTGGCCCATGCCGGCGGCGGGGGCCAGTCCAGGTCATCATCAAAAAGCCATTCCGCGGACACTTCAAGAACTTGGGCCAGCAGGAGTCCTTGAGGGGCCGGGGGACGCTGGGACGTGCCCGCCCGCAGGTAGCGACGCAGCGAGGTGTAGGGAATCTCTGCACAGTGGGCCAACCACTTCAGATCGTGGCCGCGCTCCGTCGCCAGCCGCCGGACTTTGTCCTGGAAGGTCATCGGGAGCCATGCTAACGCTTTTTTTTTCGGAATCAATGGCCAAAAGACTTGCATGAGCGTCCGGTATGGTGTACAATCTAGTCCAGATCAGACGTTATGCTATCCATTGTGGACGTTTCAACGGTATTCCACATGCCCAAGACCGCAGTGTCAATCGTGCCCGAGGTCATCGAGCGAGTGCGAATCCGCCGGGGCCTGTTGTGCGAAGACCTGGCTCGCCAGGCCGGAGTGTCGCGCAGCTCACTCCAACGGGCCATGCGGACGGGGGCAGTTGGTATGAGCGTCGGGCGAAGGCTGGCCGCTGCACTAGGCATTCCGTTTGAGGCGATCCTGCCTTCCCCAGAAACTGCGGAGACACCCCATGCCGCCCGCGCCGGATGATTGGCCATCCCTGACGATACTGGTGGAGGCACGAGCCTTCCAGGGCACCAAGTCGCCACGGCGCCTCGCCCAGCGGTGGGCCGAGCGTTTGGGCTTTTCGCTTGCGCGCAAGGTGCGGGGTGTGTGGACGGTGAGCCCCGACGCCCGGTTGCCCGATGGACAACCCGTGGCAGCGTTTTTGGAGCATGGGGCACGCCCCGCTGCTGCCGGCGGCCGCGTGTTGCCACCCGGGTATGAGAGGTGGAGCAACAAGGAGCGAACGGAGTGGGCCAATCGGTGCGATCTCGATAACCGATTCCAGGGATTCACAACCAACCACCCCAAAATGCCCATCGAACGGTGCGCGGACGCCTTTGCGGCCAGTCCGGACGGGCATTGGGCACGGGAGCGCGGATTGGCAATCAGTGCGCGGTCACTCTGGAGAAATAGGGCGATCCTCACACCCGGTCATCGGCTCTTCGGCAAGCTCGATTCGCGCGGGCGCAAGATGGCCACCGAGGCGGAGCGGGCCGCGCGGTTCGCCCCGGAACTCCAAGAACTAACCCGCGGCTTCTACCTGCAGGAAAGCCGCCTGAACGCGCTCGAGGTCCGCCGGACGCTGGTTCCTCTCGCGAAGGCCAACGGATGGGCGCTCCCGGCGAAGCGGACGTTTCAGAAGTGGGTCAAAGACAACATCTCGCACGCCGACAAGGTCCTGGGCAGGCGGGGCGTGCAAGCGTTTCGCGCGGAGGTCTTGCCGAAGCTGCACCGCGACCTATCAGGGGTGCCAGCGGGGTCCTGGTGGGTGGCGGATGTGCGGTACCTGGATATATGGTCCAGGGTGCGAGATCACATCAAAGGGTGGCGTCCATGCCGTCTGAAACTGACAGCGATTATGGATGTTCGATCCCGCAAGATGGTCGGCTGGTGCATCAGTGAACGGGCGGACACCAACACGATCCTGGCCGCCTTCATGATGGCGGTCAGCAAGTACGGGGCCCCAGACCATATCACGCTGGACAATGGAAAAGACTTCATCGCCGCGGCCGGTGGACGGGGTCGGCGGCGGTGGGATTCGTGGGATGAAGCCCGGTTGGGCACCGCTTTTCAGCAATTGAAGGTCACAGTGCATTACGCAGAAGTGCGAGCGCCCTGGGCGAAGTCGATCGAGAGGGCCTTCGCGACGCTGGCTAACATCTTCGACAAGACCTGGCCGACCTACGCGGGCCCGTCGCCGGCCGCGAAGCCAAGTGATATCGCACGCATCCGGGCGAATGTGATGGACCTCCCGACCGTGGAGGACATCACCAAGGCATGGGAGCAAGAAGCGTTGGCCGACTATCATGCCCGGACGCACGAGGGGGATGGCATGAACGGGCTCACCCCAAACCTGGTGATGGAACAATACCGCGGAACCATCCGGCGAGTATCGGCGGAGGTTCTGGATTTCGTCTGCTCCCGAATCGTCGGCCCCAAGACCGTCGGCCGCGACGGCATCCAACATCAGGGGATTCTGTATGGCAATTATGATGTTCGCCTCATCCAGTACCAGGGTCGGAAGGTCATGCTGCGCATGCGGCCGGACCAGGCGGATACGGTGATCGTCTGCGACCTGGAGGGGCGGCCGCTCCTGGAAGTCACCAATCACATACTCGACGGCCTAAACCAGACGGACGTTAAGAAGGCTGCGGAGCTACGCCGGCGGGAAGTCCGCGATCGACGGCGGTTTATAGAATCGTCACGAACCAAGATTGAGTCGCTCGCCGAGACCGCGCGGCGGCTCAAGGCGCAGGAGAGCGTCCGCTCCGAGGCCGCTTTGCGTCAGCACCTGGCTCCACCCCCGGCCCCGGCGGTGACGCTGGTTGGGGCGGACCTCGAAAAGGAGGTCAAGGCCATGGGCCGCCGGCGGCGGTCTGGGCGGCCGCCGACGGCGGAGGAGCTGTCCGATTGGGCCGCCGCCGAAGAGGTCCGGGCGGCCCTCGAAGGGGGCGATCCGCGGTCGGCCGCTCAGATCGCGGAGGAGGCTCGGTGGGCCGAGTACGAGGCGGTGCTTGCGGATTTCGACGAGGTAATGGACGAGCCCCCGCGACGGGAGGTTGCCGGATGACGACGCCTCCCCAACACGATCGGCCGGCGGGCGCGGTGGACGGCGCGGAAGCCGTGTACGCCGGACTTGAGCGGGAGGCCCGTGTCGATCGGGTGGCCCCGCTGGCGGATGCGGCGGCGGAGCGGCCGCTGACGGATGCTGAGCGAGCGGATGCGGTACGGGTCGCCGAGACGTTCCTGCGGAGTCCCGAAGTCACGGTCGGCGGCTTTGCCAAGATGCTGGGCGTGGCACCTGGCACGCTTCGCGCGGTGTTAGCCGGCCGGTACCGAGGGGACGTGGATGGCATTCTGCGGCGCGTGCGCCCGACAGTCAACGCGTGGTTTCGGGCGAAGGGTGCTCCGGAGCGCGGCGGGTTTGTTCGGGGGGCGGTGGCCCGCAAGATCAGTACGGCGTTGCGATACGTCACCGCCCGCGGCGGCATGGGGATCCTCTATGGTGCGAGCGGTATCGGCAAGTCGTTTACGCTGCGGTCACTGGTGACGATCGACTACCCGACCGCGCTATACCTGGAGGTGTCCGACGACAGCCGGACAACGAAAAACCTCTACAAATCTCTTGCGGGGAAACTGCGGGTACGCGGGGTGCCGACGACGGCCTCGCGGGCGGCGCTTTTCAGCCTGTTGGTTGAACGGCTTAGCGAGTCGCGGCGGATGCTGGTCATCGACGAAGCCGATGGGCTGGACCTGGCCGCGTTCAACGGGCTCCGCCAGCTCCACGACCAGACCGGGAGCCCGGTCGTATTGGCCGGGCGGCCCAACCTTGAGCGCCGAATCGAGGCGACGCGGCGGCGGGATGAAATCGGCGCGTCGGTGGCGGGCCGGCTCATTCTGCGGATGCACCTGGGCGAGACCACCGAGGGCTCGGACGGCGGGCCTGGGGAGTGGATCTGTTCGGTCGGCGAAATGGCCATGATGTTGAAGAGGTATC
>Ga0123328_1002100_pt1 | contig 18460 bp, 15 predicted proteins | sample BioC12SIPDNA_2_FD_89702 | JGI IMG/M metagenome (GOLD analysis project Ga0123328, IMG submission 89702) | Anaerobic biogas reactor microbial communites from Washington, USA - Biogas_R1_A C12 SIP DNA | ecosystem: Engineered > Bioreactor > Anaerobic > Unclassified | place: Washington, USA...
CCGTCAGGCATGAGCGAATTTCCTTGCCCTTCCGCGTGGCTGCAAGCAGCCACCCTACGCCTGATCTGTCGTAATGCCCTGTCCTACAGCGCGTTGCGCATGCCGAATTGTCGGACAGGCTCGACGGGGCAGGCATGGCACCCGGCGACCTCGACGCGGTCGCGGCGCGCGGCGCGATGTCGGTGTGCGAAACGACGATCACCACGGGAATCCGAGTTGGCGCACGTCATCCGTACGATGGACGCGGCAGGCGGCCTGTTGCGCGGGCTGGATGCAACTGGTCAGCACGTCGATGTTGGCTTTCTCCCACTGCATCGCCTCGCCGTAGCGCGGATGCAGCCGCAGCCGCCGCCGGAACGCCGTTCCGTGCGGCCGCTCGCCCGCGCTCTGAAGCGCGTGCAGGCACTCGTGGTAGATCGTAAACTCGACGAACCATTGCGGGACGAGCCACTGGTCCAGGACGGGGCTGATGACGATGACGTTTTCGCCGCGGTAGTAGATGCCCAGGGTCCGGGCCTGGACGCGGCGGCGCGGCAGCCGACGGCCCCACGTGATGCGCACGCGAACTGTGTCGCCTAAGAACCGCCGGTTGACCCGCTCCAGCAGCGACTCGAGGTGATAGCACCGCCCTTCGGTCTTCAGGTCGCGACGGCGCGTGTGGACGCGCTCGGCCAGTTCCGGCGGCGGACAGTTGATGAACCGGTCCACCACGTCCGGGCAGCGGCGCAGGCGGCCGCCGAGCCAGCGACCGACGCCCACGAGCACCTCGTCCGGCGCGTCCAGAAACGCACGCTGAAGGCGCACGTCCAGCGGATCGCGGTCCGGGCGGAAACTGACGTAGCTCGACGCATTCGTCGTCAGCGTCAGCCGGATCGTCCGGTGAGCGATCTGCTCCAACTCCTGGCGAAGCTGTTCGCGCGTCAGTCGCGGCATGCGGCCATCATAGTCCGCAACGGCCGGCCGTGCAAGCCTGCGGCCCGTGTGGCGGGACGCCCATTGCGTACCGGGTGCGGCGGAGCTATGATGCCGCCAAGGGTCTCCTGCGCGCTGGGAGGCTCATGAGGAGGGTGTCCATGCGAGTTCCGCTGGCGACGCCGGAGCCGCAGTTCGGCCGGTTGCGGCAATCGCTGATGCTGGAGGGCCGACCCGATCGCATGCCGGCCATGGAGCTGTTCTGCGACATCGAGATCATGTGCGCCGTCCTCGGCAAGCGGCCCGAGGACTACGACAAGCTCGACTACGTCCGGTTCCAGCAGATCATGGGCTACGATTACCTCAATGCCCAGGTCCACATGCCGAGTGTGTTCGCGCGGCTGGAGATCGACGAGGCGAACCCGGCCAGCCTCGCCTCCAAGCGCGTCTTCCAGGACGAACACTCCGGGCCGATCCAGACCTGGGAAGCCCTCGAAGCGTTCCCCTGGCCGACCGTCGAGACGTCGGACTTCTCCGACTTCGACCTGTACCGCGAGCACTTGCCGCGCGGCATGAAACTGATCGCGTGGCTGGGCGGCTTCTTCGAGAACGTCTCGTGGAGCACGGGCATCGAGCCGTTCTGCTACCGGCTGGTGGACGACCGGCCGTTCGTCAAGCGGCTGTTCGAGGAGTGGGGCCGTTACGCCATCGAGGTGTCGCGCGTCGCCATGGACAAGCCCGACGTGGCCGCCTACTGGCTCAGCGACGACCTGGGCTTCAACTCGGGCCCGTTCATGTCGCCGGCGGACTGCCGCGAGTTCGTCTTCCCGGTCTACGCCGAGCTGGGCCGCATGTGCCGCCAACGCGACATCCCGTTCATCCTGCACAGTTGCGGCCGGCTCCACGCGATTCTCGACGACCTGATCGCCTGCGGCGTGAACTGTCTGCACTCGCTGCCGCCGAACCTGTACGACCTTCGCGCGATCAAGAGCCGCTGGGGCGACCGCCTGGCCTTCGCCGGCAACATCGACCTGAACATCCTGGGCCTGGGCACCCCCGACGACACGCGCCGGGCGGTGCGCGCGGTCAGGGAGGCCTGGGCCGCCGAGCCCGCCGGCGGCGTGATCCTCAGTTCGGCCAACACCGTGGCCAACTACTGCAAGGTGGAGAACTACCTGGCGATGATGGACGAACTGCACGCGCCGGAACCGTAACAACAGGGCGCCTCGCCCCTCGACGGCGCTCGGGAACTGGGTCAGGCAGCCACCCTGCGGGGTGCGCCCGGGTGTCATGACCATGCCATGTGGCCATGCCCGACGGTCTCCGCGACACATCATTGGGGAGAAACTGAGAACTTATCGGCAGTTGGTGCGTTTTCACCAGTGGCCGGCGTACGCCGGACGGCGCTTGGGTGGACGCCTGGCCGACGCCAGTCGGACGGCGGCAGGCGTCGCGCGGCCGGGATCGACCGCGTCGGGCGGGTCCGCACCATGGAACCGCGCCGCGCGCGGTGCGCGGCGGGTTGCACATGAATCCCGCTCGTCGCCGGTCGCCCGGCCGTGCCGCTCCGTTCAGAGCACGCAGCCCGGCCCGTCGCCGCGAAGCGCCACCGGCGGCGAGAAAATCTCGTGCAGCACCATCGCCCGCCGCGCCGACGCCGCATCGTCCAGCGCCACGCCGATGCCGCGCTCCGATGCCTCGGCCGTTTCCAGAAACCCCTCGGCCGACACGTGCGGGTGAACCGCCTCGACGTGACGCCCCGTCACCTCGCTGCGAAGCTCCGTCAGGCGACGCTGCCGCTCACGTTCTTCCTGCTGGAGCCGCTGCTGCTCGTGCTCCAACTCCTCGTCCACGCGCACGGCGTCGCCCGCGCCGCCTTGCGGCAACAGGATGATCGGCGCGACGCCGGGCTGCCGAACCGGCCGCCGAACGTTCTGTCCGGGCCTCCGGACGGACGCCGGACCCGCCGTCACCGCCCGGCGCACCGGCTGGGCCCGCCGAACGGGCGCGGCAGACCCGACGCCGCGCGCCGCGCCGGACGACAGCGACGCACTCCCAAGCGAAGCGGCCTGTCGCGCACGCTCCTGCCGGCGCCTCTCGGCCTCTTCCGTCGCCTGCCGACGCTCCTGCTCCTGCTTCCACTTCTCCAGAATCTTCACGCCGACCACCAGGACCATGACCACCACGGCCCCGATCGCCTCGAGCAGCCCGCCTTCGGCCAGAAGCATCGTTCCATCCATCGTCACACCCTCGCACCGTGTGGCACGGCCGCCCTCGGCTGTGCAGTACTAACTCTTGGGCCCTTCGTTCTTGCCGCCGCCGATGTTGTCGCGCATCTGCGTGTCGGCCTGGATGTTCCGCAGGCGGTAGTAATCCATGATTCCCAGGTTCCCCGAGCGGAACGCCTCGGCCATCGCCAGCGGAATCTCCGCCTCGGCCAGCACGACCTTCGCCCGGTTCTCCTGCGTGCGAGCCTTCATCTCCTGTTCCTGGGCCATGGCCATCGCGCGGCGCTTCTCGGCCTCGGCCTGGAACCGACGCTTGTCGGCCTCGGCCTGGTCGGCCTGGAGCTTAGCGCCGATGTTCTCGCCCACGTCCACGTCCGCGATGTCGATCGACAGAATCTCAAACGCCGTCCCAGCGTCCAGCCCCTTCTCCAGCACCTTCTTGGAAATCTGGTCCGGGTTCTCCAGCACGCTCTTGTACGTGTCGTTCGAGCCGATGGTCGTCACGATGCCTTCGCCCACGCGCGCGATGATCGTTTCTTCCGTGGCGCCGCCGACCAGTCGGTCGATGTTCGCACGCACCGTCACGCGGGCCTTGGCCTTCACCTGGATGCCGTCCTTGGCCACGGCGTCGATGGTCGTCTTGCCCGAGGCCGGGTTCGGGCAGTCGATCACCTTCGGGTTCACCGACGTCTGCACGGCGTCCAGAATGTCGCGACCGGCCAAGTCGATCGCCGTCGCCGTCTTCCATGACAGGTCGATGTTGGCCCGGTTCGCGGCGATCAGGGCGTTGACCACGTTCGTCGGCCGACCGCCCGCCAGGTAGTGGTTCTCCAGATCCTCCGTTGACACCTGAAGCCCCGCCCGGAACGCCTGAATCCGCGCGATCACGATCACCCGCGGATTCACCTTGCGGAGCTTCATGCCGATCAACTGCATGATGCTCACGCTTGCCCGGGCCGAGAACGCCTGGACCCACAGACCGAACAGCGATGCGGCGTACCCGACGAAGATCAGCCCGATCAGCCCGACCACGGCGATGACCACGTAGATCAGAGGATTGTGCGGCATGTCAGAGGTTCCTTTCTTCCAGAGAGTGTCGGCCCGGCCGACTTGTCGATCCGGCGTCCCGTCAACCGTCCCGCGGCACGACCCGCACGACGACGTTCATTCCCGAGCTGCGCACCACCTCCACGGCGGCGCCCTTGTCGATCATGCCGCTCTCGGCCGTGGCTACCAGGCGGCGACCGTCGATGCGGACCGCGCCGCTGGGCCGCAGCACCGTCTCGGCCGTGCCCGTGCGGCCCACCAGGGCCTCCAGGCCCGCCGCCTCGGGCGTCCCGGTGCCGGCGGTGTCCGTCGGCGCGCCGGCCAGGAAGAACCGCGCCGTGAGCGGCCATCGCGGCAGCACGCGCGGCAGCGTGTACAAGTACGCCGGCACCGCCGCCAGCAGCACGACCGTCAGCACCACGCCCGCCGTCGGCGACACCTTCACGAACGTCAGCACCACCGCCCCCGCCATGGACGCCAGCCCCACGCCCAGGAACAGGCCGAAGATCGGCGTCAGCAGCTCGATGGCCAGCAGCGCCAGACCGGCCAGAATCAGCACCGCGATCAGCAGGACCATCCAGGTCATCCGTCGATCCTTTCCACGATGAGCCGATTGCCCTCGCAGCGGGCCACGCGAACTCGAATGCCGGCCTCGATAATCGATCCGTCGCTGACGGCATCGACCAGGGCCGTGCCGATGCGCACCTTGCCCACCGGGCGGCAGACGCTCTCGACCACCCCCTGGTCGCCGGGACGAACGCCCCGGATGGCCGCACCCTCGGCCGCAGGGGCCTCGGCGAACGTCGGCGCCTCCGGCAGCACCAGCGGCGACGCGAACCGCGCCTTCGGCAACAGTTTCGACAACAGCCCCGCCGCGACCAGCGCCCCGACGCATCCCAGCACCAGCGACGCGCCCGTGTCGGCCAGCAGCCACCCGTCCAGCGACGTCTGCGGCCACGAGAACACGTCCGCGTTGCCGCCGCGAATCCCCGTCGCCAGCAGTCCCACCACCATCAGCGCGATCCCCGAGATGCCCAGCACGCCGAACCCCGGCGTCACGAACACCTCCACCAGCAGCATCACCAGCCCGATGCCGATGACCAGGATTTCCCAGTGGCTGGCCAACTCCAGGACGTAGCGGCTGCCGATCAGCGTCCCCAGGCACACCAGTGCCAGGACGCCCGCGGCGCCGAACCCCGGCGTGCGGATCTCGATGTACGCCAGAATCAGCGTCAGCGTGATCAGCAGGCTGCTGACGGCCATCGAGTTCAGGAACGCGGCGATCGTGTGGGCGGTGGTGTCCTCCAGGCGGATCACGTCACCGATGCGATAGTGCTCCCGCACCTGGTCCATCGTCTCGAACAGGTGTTCCGTGAAGCCCATCTCCAGGGCCTCGTTCGCCGTCAGGGTCAACAGGTCGTCCGGGTGCTCGACCGTCCGGAGGTACTCCCACACGCGGGCCGTCGCCGCCTCCGGTCCCGGCGCCGCGGCGCGGTCCCCGACCGGCGGCGCGCCCACCACCAGGTGCCGCCAGTCCTTGGCGTCCACATAGCGCAGCTCGCGCGTCGTCACGTGACGGACCAGCCAGACTTCCTTGCTGATCGTGATCAGGGCCTCGCACAGCGGCAGGCTGTAACCGTTCCTCTCCGCAATCACCCGCACCGACGCACGGGCCGCCGTCTCGAACTTCGTCCGCTCGGCCGGTGGCAGTTCCATGAGACCGTTCGGACCGATCATGATCGGCATCGCATCGCCGAACGTCGCCGCCGGATGCATCACAATTTCGTCGCAGGCCAACGCGATGATCGACCCGGCGCTCATCGCCTCCCGGTTGACGTACGTCACCGTGTACAGGTCCGCCAGATCCTCCATGATGAGCTGCACGATCTCGTCCATGGTCTGGCTGTTGCCGCCGGGGGTGTCCATGTCGAACACGATCATCGTGGCTCCGCGGCGTCGGGCCTCGGCCACCTTCTCGCGCAGAATGTCGGGCATGGGGTTGAAGATCGGGCTGCGAATCGGAATGACCGCCGCCACGGGCGTCTCGGCTGGCTGGGCCTGGCGTTTCGGCGCCACCCGCGACGCGAACCAGCCCTCGTCCGTCACGCGGGCCCCGGCCGGCGGCTCCGTCGCCGCAGCGACCGGTGCCGCCTCCGCCGTCTCGTCCGCCGAGGTCGCGGCCGCGATGTCCTGCGGCGCAGCGGGGTCCTGGGCACGGGCTGTGCCGACAAGCACGTCCCCCGCCGCCACGGCGACCAGGGCCGTCAGAACCGCCAACGCGCCGACCATCCACCGTTTCATGCGAACCGCTTCCCCCACTGAGGCCCGTCGTGACGTGACATCGGCATTGTACTGCCGCCGCCGACCCGCCACAAGGCCGCCCGACGCGACCGGATGCATTCACATCTTGGGAACTGTACCGTGGCATGGGCATCCTGCCCATGCGTCCCACGGGTATCTTGCCCGTGGACGAACCGCGTTGTGCAAGGCAAGAATGGCCCTGCTTCCCCAAAAGGTTAATGCGCCCTGGCGGCACCGGACGCATTCACACTTGGGAGCCGTGCCGTGGCATGGGCATCTTGCCCATGAGTGGCAGGGGCATCCTGCCCCTGCTCTCCCAGGACGTCACCGCATCCGACGGAACTCCCCACAGAGATAACGCACCACTCCGGCCGGTTCATCCGCTCATGGCGCCGTTCAGGAAACGGGCGGCCCGCTTTCGCTCGTCGCCGCGGCCGCTTTCGCCGGACCGTCCTGCGACGGCTCCGCCCCCGCGCTGATGCCCGCCGTCATCGCGAAACGCATCGCCTCTTCCACGCCCATCGCCACCGGACGCACCTGGTCCGCCGGCACCACGAACGTCAGGCCCCCGATCATGTAGCTCATCGGCACGTACACCGCCACCCTCTTGCGGCCGTCGGCGTCCTGGGCGAAACCCGTCACCTCCTCGCGCGTCACCATCGCCAGCGCGTCCAGTTCGCTTCCCGGCAGCCGCACCAGCACCACACGCGAAAACGACTGTTTCTTGCCCCCGAACATCCCGAGCATGTCCTTGATGCCGCCATAGAGCGTCTTAACGAGCGGTATCCGTTGGAACCACCCCTCCAGCCACGAGACCAGCTTGCGGATCAGCCACCACCGTGCCACGATCCCGATGGCCAGCGCCAGCACCAGCCCGGCGGCAATCCCCATCCCCGGAACGTAGTACACGCTTTCGATCCCAAGCCACCCGACCTCCGGTTCCCGGGCGTCCGGCGGCGTGCCCAGCAGGTCTTCCAGCAGCCCGCCGAGCAGCCCCTCGGCCATCTGCCCCAGCCAGATCAGGATCGACACCGTCACCAGCAGCGGCAGGACCAGGGCCAGTCCCTGGGCCATCAGTTGCAGCAATCGTTTCATGGCTTCAGTCTCCGGAATCGGTCCACCGGGATTCCCGCGGCGGTCCCGACGGTCGGTCCAACGGTATCCCGACAGCGGCGGTTTGTCAACCATTGCCGCAGGGCACTGCCGCAGGGCACGGAGGCGTGCCCATGCCTGACGGGGCAGGCACCCAGCAACAACGAACCACACAGCGAATTGTCGAACAGGCTCCACGAACAGGTATGGCACTCGGCGTTGCGCCGGCACGCGATGGTGCGCAGATTGCTGCTCGTAGCCACGAGGAGATGCCAGGGGCAGCGACATGGTACCCGCCGGCTGCGGCGGATAGCACAACCCATGTGCACTGGGTGGACAGGGCTTGGGCAGGCGGGGCGGGTCTGGCGGCGCGTGTGACGCCTCGGGGTGCCCGGACAGTACTGAAAACCCCCGTTTCGTTCATTCCCCAGCCGGTGTCTGCGGCGGCATGCTTCTTGCGCGCCATATGAACGCGCTCGCGCCGTGACATGGGTTTGCTTGCAGATCGGCGGCGTTGGTGCGTATAATGAACGGCCGCGCGGACGAGGAGCCATCGCGCGGCAACAAGGTCCTGCAATCCGGGTAGGTTCTAGCTAAGGAGACCGTCATGCGACGAATCGTGGTTCTGATGCTTCCGGTGCTGATGGCGGCTGGTGTGGTGGCGGCATCGTGTACGCGGGAACCCAAGCCGGCGGCGCCAAGCGCTACCGGCGGCAGCGAGACGTCGCAGCCGGCGGCCACTCCTGCGGCTGAACCCACGGAGGCTGCGCCGGCGCCGGCTTCGGCGGCCGATCCGGAGCATGTCGCGCCGGGCACCCAGGCGGCCATGGACAAGGCGATTGCGTACCTGCGCCAGACGCAGCAGGCCGACGGCGGGTGGTTGCCGATGGAGAAGGCCGAGGCCACGGAGATGGGCATTTCGAGCGTGGCGACGCTGGGGTTGCTGCGGGCGGGCGTGCCGGCGGACGACCCGATGATGGTCAAGGCCGTGAACTACCTGGTCGGATTCCAGAAAGACGACGGCGGCATCTACGACAAGGAAGGGTACCGCAACTACACGACGTCGATCTGCCTGATGGTGCTGAAGGCCACGGGGGACAAGAAGTACGACGAGGCGGTGGGCAAGGCCCTGGCGTTCCTGAAGGATTTGCAGTGGGACGAGGGCGAGGGCCTGGGAGCGGAGTCGGAGGACTTTGGCGGCGCGGGCTACGGGAGCCACAAGCGTCCGGACCTGTCGAACACGCAGTGGTTCGTGGAGGCGGTGCGGGAGGCGGGGCTGAAGCCGGACGATCCGGCGCTGAAGAACGCCCTGGTCTTCGTGAGCCGCACACAGGCCACGGAAGAGGCGAGGTTTATCTCGCTGCCGGACGGGAGCTTCATCTACACGCCGCACGGCGGCGGAGAGTCGAAGGCGGCGGAGGTGGTGCTGCCGAGCGGGCAGAAGGGGCTGAAGGGGTACGGGTCGATGACGTACGCGGGGTTCCTGAGCCTGATCTACTGCGGCCTGGACAAGCAGGACAAGCGGGTGCAGGCGGCGTTGAAATGGCTCGGCGACCGCTGGACGCTGGAGGAGAACCCCGAACTGGGCAGGCAGGGGTACTACTATTACCTGATGATCATGGGCAAGGCGTTGCGGGCCTACGGCGAGCCGACGATCACCGACGGCCAGGGCACGAAGCACCCGTGGCAGAAGGAGTTGTCGGCGAAGCTGATCCAGTTGCAGAACGAGGACGGCTCGTGGACGAACGACGTGGACCGGTGGCACGAGGGCTACAAGCCGCTGCTGACCGGCTACGCGCTGACGACGCTGGACGCGTGCAAGGCGAAGCTGTAGGTCCGAGGGATGGGCGGCACGGGCCGCCGAGGCGGAGTTTCTGGCGAAGGGAACGGATGCGATGCGGATTCGAGGACGGGTGACGGGATGGTGTGCGGCGTGGCTCGTCGCGGCATCGGTGGCCTGGACGGCGGCGGCGCAGGATCCGCCGGCCGGGGACGCGGTGCCTGAATCGGGCGCGAAGCCTGCGGCCGCGGAGCCTGCGACCGCGCCGAAGACCGCCCAGGGCGGCGCCGACACCGTCGGCGCGGGTACGGTGGTCACGCCGACGCTGGCGGCCGAGAAAGACGCGCCGCCGCAGTTGACCGAGGCCGAGAAGGCCGCCGACGTGATCCGCGCGGCCAGCCTGCCGCACCTGGTGATCAACCGCAAGGACAAGACCGTGACCATCGACGGGGCGATCTGCCTGCGCGAGGGGTACCTGGAGCTGTTCGCCTGCGGCAACCGCGTGCGGGAACATGAGGCCATCGTGAGCCTGAAGGCCCGTCCGTTGCACATCAACGTGGCGCTGATGCTGCTGGGTCTGAAGCCGGGCAACGCCGTGACCGTGGCGGCGGACGGAACGTTCCTGCCGCCGGCGGGGCCGCTGATGCGCGTGTTCGTCGAGTGGGAAGCCGACGGCAAGACCGTGCGCAAGGAAGCGCATGAACTGATGAACGACGCCTCGACGGAGAAGCAGGCTCAGCCCCAGAAGTGGGCGTTCTGCGGCGGCGTGATCCACGAGGGGCATTTCCCGGCGGACTACGAGGGCACGGTGATCTGTGTGTCGAACTTCGGCACGGCGATCCTCGACCTGCCGTACGAGTCCAGCGACAGGAACACGGAGTTGCTGTTCATGGCCCGGACCGAGGCGCTGCCGCCGCTGGGCACCGAGGTGAAGCTGATCCTTCAGGCGACCGGCGAAGAGGTCAAGGGCAAGAAGCTGGCCTGGACCTTCGAGATCGACAAGGACGGGTCGATGACGCTCGAGGGGTCGGCCTCGTCGCTGGAGGACCTGAAGGCGCGGCTCGCCGAGCGCGACAAGTACGTGCGGACGGTCTACATCATGGTCCATCCGCAGGCGCAGGTGGGCCTGGCGATGCAGGCCATGCGGACCGTGAGCGGCGAAGGGCTCAATCCGCAACTGACCGAGAAGGTGGCCATCCGGTCGCCCGAGTCGGGCGACACGCCCAAAAGCAACGGCGACGCGTCCCCCGACGGCGGCCGCGACAAGCCCAAGGAGCCGTAACGGGCGCCCGTCCTGCCGATAGACACTGCCGCGGCGCGGCCTCGACCCGGGGTCGCGCCGTCTGCGCTTCCGGGCAGCCCGCAGGCCGGTGGTGTGCGTGTGCCACGGCGGGTCTTGCCCGCCGTGGCACATGAGTTCGGCCGGGCCAACGCCTATGTCTGCGGATCAGCGCCGGAACCCGTCATGCGCTATGCGCCTTGCTTGACACTCGCGCGGGGCTGTGCTATCGTTGCCGCGACCGGAACCGTGCAGCGCAATGGGCAGGAGACTTGGCATGAGCGAACCCATCGTGGGATTGATCGGCGGCAGCGGGCTGGGGCAGGCGCTGGCCGACCAGTTGACGGGCGAGGCCCGCGACGTGAGCACGCCGTTCGGGCCGCCGAGCGGTCCGGTGCTGATGGGCGAGATCGACGGCCGCCGCATCGCGTTCCTGTCGCGTCACGGCGAGGGCCACATGCTGCGTCCGAGCGCCGTGCCGTATCGGGCGAACATCTACGCCCTGAAGAAGCTCGGGGTGACGCACATCATCGCCTCGGGCGCCACGGGGAGCCTCCAGGAAGAGATTCGCCCGCGCGACATCGTCATCTGCGACCAGGTGATCGACAAGACCTGGGCGCGGCCCAACACGTTCTTCGACGATTTCGTGGCCCACATCGAGTTCGCCGACCCGTTCTGCCCGTCGCTGCGTCGGGTGCTCGTCGCCACGGCCGAGAGCATCGGCCTGAAGGTCCACCCCGCCGGCACCTACGTCTGCATGGAAGGGCCGCAGTTCTCCACCCGGGCCGAATCGCGCATGCACCGCCGCTGGGGGGCGCACCTGATCGGCATGACGTGCATGCCCGAGGCCAAGCTCGCCCGCGAGGCCGAGCTCTGCTACGCCCTGGTCGCCATGGCCACCGACTACGACTGCTGGCGCGAGCACCAGGGACACGCCGACCAGCAGACCCTCCTGGCCGAAATCATCGGCAACCTGAACGCGGCCACGGCCGGGGCCTTGCAGCTCATCCGGGCCGCCGTTCCGCGCATCGGCGCCGGCGCGGCCGACGACGCCTGCTCCTGCCGCGACGCCCTGAAGCTGGCCATCTGGAGCGACCGCAAACGCATCCGCTCCGCCGCCGTCGAGAAACTGGCCCCCATCGTCGGCCGCTACTTCGACGCCTGACGCCCCCTGCCGCTCATGGGCAGAACGCCCATGCCACGGTGCCGCCCCAGAACGTTGAGGCATCCGCCCCCGCGCAATGGACATCGACCGTCCTTGACTTGCCGGCGCGCCGCCGATAAGCTGGCCGCCATGACGGCTTTGCAGCAACGGATCCAGACCAACCTTGGCCGCATTCGCGGCCATATCGCCGACGCGGCGGCACGAAGCCGACGCGACGAGGCGAACGTGCGGCTCGTGGCCGTGACCAAGGCCGTCGGCATGGACGAGATAGCCGCCCTGGTCGCCCTGGGCGTTGCCGACCTGGGCGAGAACCGCGTCGAGCAACTCGTGCCGCGCGCCGCCCAGGCCGCCGCCGCCGGCCTGTGCCCGCGATGGCACATGATCGGCCACCTCCAGCGGCGCAAGGTCCGCGACGTGCTCCCGGTGGCAACGATGATTCACGGGGTGGACTCGCTGCGCCTGCTGGAAGAGATCGACAAGCGGGCCGCCGCGGCGTCGCTCGGCCCGGTGGCGGTGCTGCTGGAGGTCAACGTCTCGGGCGAAGAGCAGAAGTACGGCCTGCGTCCGGACGAGACACCAGAAACGCTGCGCCGCGCCACCGCCCTGCCCCACGTTCAGGTGCGCGGCCTGATGACGATGGCCCCCCTGGCGGAGGATGCGGAGTTGTCGCGGCCGGTGTTTCGTGGGCTTCGCGAGCTGCGCGACCGCTTGAATGAGAGCGGCGCCTGCGGACACCCGCTGACCGAGCTGAGCATGGGCATGAGCCAGGATTACGCGGTCGCCGTCGAGGAAGGCGCCACCCTGATCCGCGTCGGAACCGCCCTGTTTCTATAGTGCGACAATCCCACATCGTGACATGGTCAGGAAAGCCCCACGAACGAACGGCGTTTTGCAGAGCCAGGATGACCCTGCGACGCACGGGTAAGATGCGTGCCACGGTGAAGAAGGCCTCGTGGCGTTGCAGTGGTAGCGTGCCTGTGGGGCATGCGGTGGCGTCAGCGGGTCTCGGCCGACGGGATGGGCGGAGGCTCGACGGTGCAGCGGACGATGTCGGGCAAGTCCGGCAACGGCTCGACGCGGACCTCGGGCAGGTCGCCGGGGGGGCGGCCCTGGTAGGCCGCCACGACGCGGCCGGCCATCGACGCCCGGGCCGTCGTGGCCGCAAGGTAGGCGTCGGCCTGTTTCAGCCGCCGTTCGGCGACGGCATGAACCGCGTCGGTGGTGTCCCAGACGCCCGGGGCGGCGGCCTGTCGCAGACGCTCGCCGTCGGCGATCCACCCGGCGCCGAACCGCTCGGCCTCGGCGAACCGTTCGCTTGCCAGGCGGAACGTCTTGCCGCAATAGCCGTACGACTGCTGCGCGGCGTTGAACTGGCGGGACCGATAGAGCTCGTCGGCCAGGCGGAGCTGGTAGGCGGCGGCGCGATAGGCGCTTTCGCCCTCGCGCGTCAGAGCCAGGGCGCGCAGGGCCACGGCCAGGGCCAGCGATTGGCGGTAGGCGTAGAGGCTGTCCACGTAGTAACGGTCCACCTGGACGGTGCGAGCGCCGATGAGCACGGATCGGTCGTCGGCCGGGATGGGCCGGGGACTGAGCTGGTTGCCCTGGCGGTCCTGGCGGCGGATTTCGGTTTCGATGCTGGTTTCGGCCGCCGAGAGATCGCCGACGGCGTCGGTGAGCTTGCCGCGAGCCGAGGCGTAGGCCTCGGCGGCCCGGTCGAAGTCCTGCGCGACCAGGGCCCGGTCGCCGCCGACCAACTGCTCTCGCCCGGCGATCAGGCGGCTGCGACCCTGGTTGTATGTGTCCAGCGGATGACGACACCCAGGCGCCGCCGCACAGAGCGTCGCCAGCAGACTCACGACCACGGCTGTCTTGGGCCCGTTCACAGGCGTTCCTCGGACATGACGGTCACGGCCGCACACCGGCCACCCTGTGCCGCCGATTGTACAGGACCCCCTCGTCGGCGAGCAACCCCAAAACCTGCCTCGGATCCCGCGTGCGTGCGGCTCAGGCGTCCCGGCGGTGGGCGGCGGAGAACTGGTCGTAGTCGGCCAGCATCCGCTTGAGGAGGTTGGGCGTGTCGAGACCGTAGGGGCAGCGGTCGCTGCATTGGCGACACTCGGTGCACTGTTCGATGCGGTGCATCTGCTCGCGCCACGCCTCAGTCAGCAGCGGCTCGCAGGGCGACCGCCTCAGCAGCAGGGCCATGCGGGCGGCCATGGGAATGGGGATTTCCTGGGGGCACGGCAAACAGTAGCCGCAGCCGCGGCAGAAGTCGCCGGCCAGGTCGCGGCGGTCGCGCTGGATGGCGTCGCGCATGGCGTCGTCCAGGGCCGGCGGATGGGCCTCCAGGCGGAGGAACTCGTCCAACTCGGCCTCGCGCTGGATGCCCCAGATGGGCACGACGTTACCGAATTGCCGCAGGAAGGCGAACGCCGCGGCGGCGTGGGTGATGAGGCCGCCGCTGAGGGCCTTCATGGCAATCAGACCGACGTCGCGGTCCCGGCACAGTTCCGGCAGCCGCAGGTCCTCGTCGCTGGAGATCGAACTGAGGGGGAACTGGAGGGTGTCGTAGAGTCCCGATTCCACGGCGGCGCGGGCGACGGTCAGGCGATGGTTGGTGATGCCGATGAAGCGAGTCATGCCTTGGCGTCGGGCCTCGACGGCGCCGGCGTAGGCCGACTCGGGGTCGTCCGGGTCGGGCGGCGACGCGGGATTGTGCAGTTGCAGGAGGTCCACGTAGTCGGTCTTGAGGTTCCGCAGGCTGACGGCCAGGTGGTCCAGGACGCCCTTTCGGTCGGAGGCGTGGCTCTTGGTGGCGATGACGATCCTCGGCCGCACATCGGCCAGGGCCAGGCCGATCTTCTCCTCACTGTCGCTGTACATGCGAGCGGTGTCGAAGAAATTGATGCCGGCGTCGAAGGCCCGCCTGAGCAGCCGCGCGGCCTCGGCGGCGGCAATGCGCTGAATCGGCAAGGCCCCGAAGGCGGTTCGCGTGACCTGAAGCCCGGTTCGTCCCAGTCTAACGGTTTCCATCGGTTTCGGTAACTCCCCTAGGGCGCGAGTGTGTCGACTCAGACGGACGGTGCGGACTCATCGCCGTCGGCGGCGCCGCGCGGTCGGCGCCGTTCGTCGGCGCGGGCCAGCATCAGGGCGATGGCCGGTACCAGCAGCGGCCGCACCAGGAACGTGTCCACCAGGATGCCCACGGCCAGGGCGAAGCCGAGCTGGATCATCAGGCTGAGGTTCCCGGCGATCATGCTGGCGAAGGTGCCGGCGACGATGAGGCCGCACGCCGAGACGATGCCGCCGGTACGCTCGAGGGCGACTCGGACGGCCTCGTCCAGCGGCAGGCGGCGGCGCTCCTGGGCGATGCGCGTGCAGACGTAGATGTTGTAGTCCACGCCGACGGCCACGAGGATCACGAGCAGGAAGAATCGGACTTTCCAGTCGAGCCCCGTTTCGCCAAGCCAGCGGACAAAGACCCAGTCGGCGGCGCCCAGGGCGGCCGTGAAACTCAGGACCGTGCCGCCGATGAGGAACAGGCCCAGCACCGGCCGTCGCAGCACAACCAGCAGGATGAGGTACACGGCGATGAGCACGGCGGCCGTGACGACGACGAAGTCGCGGCGGCTGGTGTCGCGGATATCGGCCAACGTGGCCGAGGGCCCGGCGATAGCCGTCTCCAGCGGCGCCTCCGGGTCGGCGGCGGCGAGCTCGGCGACGTGCCGCAGGCGGCCGGCCGCGTCGATACTCGCGTCGGCGTAGGGGCCTTCGCGCAGCAGGACGGTCATTTTCGCCGCCGTCCGGTCGTCGGTGTAGTAGTTGGCGCGGACCGCCCGCAGGATCAGGCCGCTGCGGGCCAGGTCGGCGGGCGTCGGGTAGCGGACCGTGTTGAGGCCGAGCGGCTGGCCGGGCCAGAACACGTTCTCGACCATCGGGTCTGCGGCCAGACGGTCGGCCAGGCGACCCATGGCGGACCACGCGGCGGCATCGTCGAGCAGGTTGCCCTTGCCGTCCGGCGCCCGGACCAGGACCGTCAGCGGGCCCATCGTGCCGGGGCTGAAATCGCGACGGAGAATCTCGAACCCGCGCACGCTGGACCAGCCCCCGGACAGCTCGTCGAAGATGTTGTAGCTCGTGGCGGCCGTGAAAGAAGCGGCGCTCGGCGCGGCCAGGATCGCCAGGACCAGGACGGTGGCGGCCATGGGGCGCCGGGTCACGGCGGCGGCCAGGCGCTGCCACAGGCCGCCGGTCAGGCTTCGGGCGGCGGGGCCTCCGCGGGCGGGCCAGAACAGCAGCCGCCCGGCCAGCAGGTAGAGCGCCGGGGCCAGGGTCATCGAGGCCAGGCAGCCGACGCCGAGGGCGACGGCGATGCTCGGGCCGGCTTTCTGGAACGCACGGAACTCCGCCAGGCACATCAGCGACAGGCCCGCCATGGTCGTCAGGGCCGAGGCCAGGATGGCCGCCCCCGTGCCGCGCAGGGCCGACGCCATGGCTTCGCCGAGCGTGCCTCCGGCCGCGGCCGCCTCCTTGTACCGGGCGATGATGAACAGACAGTAGTCGGTGCCGGAGCCGAAGAGAATCACGACGACGAGCATCTCGATGGCCGGATCGGCCTGAAGACCCAGCGGCGCCAAGGCGTAGAGCGTCCGCATGGCAACGTGGACGGCGGCGGCCAGCGTGGCCAGCGGCACGAGTACGGCCACCGGACTGCGGTAGACGGCCAGCAGGATGACCATGACCAGGACGACCGTGACGACGGTGGACCGCTCGACGCTCTGGGCGGTGGCGTCGTTGTAGTCGAGGTAGAAGCCGGCGTCACCGGTGATGTCGAACTGGAGGCGTCCGAGAGTTCCGTCGGCCTGCATGGCTTCCAAGTGCCCGCGCAGGGCCTTGACGACCGCCTGCGTGCGCCGGGCGGTGAAGATGTCGGGCATGCCGACGGCGACCAGGGCGCTGGTCACGACGCCGTCGTCGCGGCGGGCCGTCAGTTGATGGATCAGTTGCAGGTCGGTGGCGGTGCTGCGGACGGGGGCGTCGCGCAGCGCGCGGCGGACCTGGTCGGCCCGGTGCGCCGACACCGTGTCGGGCAGCTCGACCGGATCGCGGATCCAGCCGACCAGCCGCGCCACCGCGCCGTCGGGACCGATGAGTTGCCCCAGGTCGATGCCGTCGTCGCTGTGCAGCACGACCAGCGCGGTCGAGTAGCTGCACTGGCCGGGGAAGACCTCTCGGAGGCGTTGCTGGGCGGCCTGGCTGGGGCGGCTGTCGGGCAGGTAGAGCTTGGCGCCGTCGTCGGCGTCGGCATCGTTCTTGTGTACGGTGACGGCGAGCCCGACGGCCAGCAGGATCCAGGCCACAAGCACCAGAACCGCGGTGCGACGAGAAATGGAAGTAAGAGGCGCCGCCATGAAACTCCCCGGACGTCGATCGTGCTGCCGGAAAAAACGAGGCACACCCCCCCCGAGCAGGTGGGCATGTCACGTTCCCCGGCAGGAGCCGGCCTGCCCCGTCGTGTTGCGCGGCGTCTATCGCGGCTTCAGGAGCTTCTGCCGCCTCCGGGCGGCCTGGTCCAGCAGCCGCTCGACGGCGCCGGCGTCGCCGACGGCCAGGGCCCGCTTTATCGCGGCGACCGACGCCTCGAACGTCTCGATGGACGCCAGAAGCTCGTCGCGATTGGCCATGAAGATGTCACGCCACATGGCGGCGTCGCCGCCGGCGATGCGCGTCGTATCGAGGAACCCCGTGGCGGCCAGCGGCTCGGCCTCCGCCGACAAGGCCTCCACCAGGGCGGCCGCCACCAGGTGCGGCAAATGGCTGCTGGACGCCAGGAGCCGGTCGTGGGTGGCGGCATCCATCCGCTGCGTGCGCGAACCGACGGACCGCCAGAACGCCTCCACGGACGCCACCGCCGCCTCGTCGCTGCACGGCGTAGGCGTCACGAGCACCAGGGCCCCGTCGTACAGATCATCCGTTGCGGCGTCGATGCCCCGGGCCTCGCTCCCGGCCAGCGGATGCGACCCGACGAAGCGACATCCCGGCGGCACGTGCGGCAGCACGGCCTCCAGCACCGACCGCTTGGTGGAGCCGACATCGGTGACGAGGCACCCGGCCTCGAGCGCCGGAGCCGCCTCGGCCATCAATCGCCCGAACAGCCCGACCGACGTGGCCAGGACCACCAGCTCGGCCCCGGCGACGCCCTCGGCCGCCGAAAGCGTGTAGCGGTCAATCGCGCCGGCCTGGACCGCGCGGCGGAGGGTGCTGTCGCGGTAGCCGACGCCGACGACCGTGTCGGCCGCCCCCAGCCGCCGCAAGGCCATTCCCAGGCTCCCGCCCAGCAGCCCCACGCCAATGATCGTGACCTGTTTGAACTGCATCGCGACAGACCCAGTCGAGCGGCACCCTGTGGTCAGGCCCCGACCCGCCGCGCCGCCCCATGGCGACGCCCTTGCCGGCCGCAGCGCCCGACCGGCGGAAGTGTAGAAGACCGCCGGGGAAGGGTCAACGGTTTTCCGCGACGGAGGAGACCGGAGGGTGTGCCCGATTTTTCTGGCAACACGACAGAGGTCGTTTTGCCGCGGCAGGTGACGAGCCGAACGGCTGTTGTCGAGCGTGAGGACGGCCTGCGTTTTGCCAAACTCCGCACATGGACCGAC
>Ga0123328_1002113_pt1 | contig 18353 bp, 33 predicted proteins | sample BioC12SIPDNA_2_FD_89702 | JGI IMG/M metagenome (GOLD analysis project Ga0123328, IMG submission 89702) | Anaerobic biogas reactor microbial communites from Washington, USA - Biogas_R1_A C12 SIP DNA | ecosystem: Engineered > Bioreactor > Anaerobic > Unclassified | place: Washington, USA...
CGTCCAGCTGTGGCAGATGCCGCCTAAGGCCGCATTGCCCATGCCGCCCTTCTGGCCCTTGCGCTCAGCGCCGCTGGACGCGCAGGACACGTCATACTTGGCCGCGTCCGTCAAGATCCCCAGTTTTTCTTCCAGGTCCATCTCATGATCCCCTCAAATAAGAACATGTGTTCTTATTTGAGTATAGCAAAGCGCCTGGCAGCTGGCAAGGGGCGTTTTTTCGCAACAAAAAAAGTGCCCGGAGGCACCTTTTAAGCAGAAACTAAAGCTTAGACCATCTCGATGAGCACGCGCTCGGAGGCGTCGCCCCGGCGGGGGCCCAGCTTGTAGATGCGGGTGTAGCCGCCGGCGCTGTTCTTTTCCTCGTTGCGCTTGCGGTACTTGGGGCCGTACTCCCTAAACAGCTTCTCCACCACCGGATGCTTCACATTCCTGGTGCGCTCCCAGTATTCGCTGCGGGACTCGTCGTCTTTGCGCAGCTCCTTGGGGTTGTAGAGATAGCTTAAGATCATGCGCCGGGCATGCAGTTTGCTGGCGGCGTCGTTGGTGACGTCGATGGAGACGATCTGCCCCTTCTCGTTGTGGAACTCTTTTTTGACCTCCACGGTGTTGTCATACTCCCGCACGGCCAGGGTAACCATCTTCTCCGCCACCCGGCGAACCTCTTTGGCCCGGGCCAGGCTGGTCTCAATCCGGCCATGCCAAAGGAGGCTGGTAACCTGGTTGCGGATGAGTGCTTTTCGCTTGTCGCTGCTCAAGCCAAGCTTGCGTTGCTGTGCCATTTGTGGTGTTCCTCCTTAGCCCTGAGCGTGTGGGCTTGTCTTATTCTTCGGACTTGCGCAGGGACAGGCCCAAAAGGGCCAGCTTCTGCTCTACTTCTTCCAGGCTCTTCTTGCCCAGGTTGCGCACCTTCATCATGTCCTCCTGATCCTTCTGGATCAGTTCGCTGACGGTGTTGATGCCGGCCCGCTTGAGGCAGTTGAAGGCGCGGACAGACAGATCCAGTTCATCAATGGTCATCTCCGCGTTGGCGCCGGCGCCGTCCGCGTCACCCGGCTCATCATCCGGCTCCAGGGGCTGGTCGGTGAGGTGGGCAAAGATACCCAATTGGTTGGTGAGGATTTTGGCGGCCATGCTGATGGCCTCCTCCGGGGTCACAGAGCCGTTGGTCCAGACTTCAAGCACCAGCTTGTCATAGTCCGTGATCTGGCCCACACGGGTGTCTTCCACGGTGTAGTTCACCTTGCGCATGGGGGTGAAAATCGCGTCCATGGGGATAACTCCGATGGGCATGGCGCTCATCTTGTTGCGCTCGGCGGACACGTAGCCGTGCCCTTGCTCGATGGTGAGCGTCATGTGCAGTTTGGCGCCTTCCGCCAGGGTGGCGATGTGCAGGTCGGGGTTAACCACCTCCACCTCGCTGTCCACCCGGATGTCCCCTCCGGTTACAACGGCGGGGCCTTCCGCGATGATCTCCACCTGTTTGACCGCATCCACATGCAGCCTGACAGAGAGCTCCTTCAGGTTCAAAATAATTTCGGTGACGTCTTCCTTGACGCCGGGGATGGTGGAAAACTCATGCTGCACACCTTCGATATTCACGCTGGTGACAGCAGCGCCCGGCAGGGAACTGAGTAGCACGCGCCTTAGCGCGTTCCCCAGCGTATGCCCAAAGCCGCGCTCCAGCGGCTCCACCTCAAAGTGGCCGTAAAACTCGTCTTCCCGATGGGCAACCCGCTCTATCCGCGGGCTGATGGCTTCCATGGTCACAGCTCTTCTCCTCTCTCTTCACGCATCAGTAAGGGTACTAAAGCGACGGGTTAGCGGGAGTAGAACTCAATGATCATGTTCTCCTGAAGCGCAAAGTCGATGTCGCTGCGCTCAGGCAGGGATCCCACGGTGGCCTTCAGCTCCTCCGGAATGCAGCTGAGCCACTTGGGCAGGATGCGGGCGCTGCCCTCGCGGGCGGCCTTGAACAGCTCGCTGGTTTTGCTGGCCTCGCGCACGGTGATGACGTCGCCCTCGTCCACGATGTAGGAGGGGATGTCCACCTTCCGGCCGTTCACCAGGAAGTGGCCGTGGTTGACCAGCTGACGGGCCTGGGGCCTGGAATTGGCCAGCCCGGCGCGGTAGACCACGTTGTCCAGCCTGCGCTCCAAAAGCTGGAGCAGGTTCTCGCCGGAGACGCCCTTCATCTTCAGGGCCTTGTCATGGGTGCGGCGGAACTGGGTTTCCAAAAGCCCGTAAGCGCGGCGCGCCTTCTGCTTTTCGCGCAGCTGCAGGCCATACTCGCTCATCTTGCGCTGGCGGGCGTGGCCGTGCTGGCCGGGGGGGGTGGGGCGCTTGGCCACGGGGCATTTCTGTGAGAAGCATTTCTCGCCCTTCAGAAAGAGCTTGGTGCCCTCACGACGGCACATGCGGCATACCGAACCGGTGTTTCTTGCCATCTTGACGGAACCTCCTTCTTACACTCTTCTGCGCTTGGGCGGGCGGCAGCCGTTGTGGGGAATGGGGGTCACGTCTTTAATCATGGTGACCTCAAGCCCCGCAGTCTGCAGGGAGCGGATGGCGGCCTCACGGCCGGAGCCGGGCCCCTTCACATACACATCCACCGTGCGCATGCCAAACTCGGCCGCTGCCCGGGCAGCGGTCTCCGCCGCGGTCTGGGCGGCAAATGGCGTGGACTTTTTGTTGCCCCTGAAACCCATGCCGCCGGAAGACGCCCAGGAAAGGGCATTGCCCTGGGTGTCCGTGATGGTGACAATGGTGTTGTTGAACGATGATTTGATATGCACGATGCCGCGCTCCACGAGTTTCTTCTCACGGCGCCGGCGCGATACCTTTTTAAGCTTGGCTTTTGCCATTCTTTCCTCCGTGCCCAGATGGGCCAAATCTCTTAATGCTTAGCGGTTGGCCTTCTTACGCCCGGTCACCTGGCGCTTGGGGCCTTTGCGCGTGCGCGCGTTCTGCTTGGTGTTCTGCCCCCGCACCGGGAGGCTGCGGCGGTGCCGGATGCCGCGGTAGGAGCCAATCTCAACCAGGCGCTTGATGTCCATGCTCACCTGACGGCGCAGGTCACCCTCCACCTTCACGTGATGCTCGATATAATCGCGCAGTTTTGAAATGTCGTTCTCGGTCAAATCCCTGACCCTGGTGTCCGGGCTGATTTCTGTCTCGGCCAGGATCTTCTTGCTTGTGGTGAGGCCAATGCCGAAAATGTAGGTCAGGCCGATTTCCACCCGCTTGTCTCTGGGCAGGTCAACACCCGCTATACGTGCCATGTGCTGGAAACACCTCCAAATTTATCTCTGCTCTTCGAAATGGGCGGCCGGGCCGATCCCCGGCTTAAACAACAATATCCTGGCGCCACACGGTCCGGGAGCTGGCCCCCGGCAGCCGCCCGCATGGCGATCCACGCGGAATAACCCCTCAGCCCTGCTTTTGCTTATGCTTCGGGTTCTCACAAATGACCATCACATGGCCTTTGCGCTTGATGATCTTGCATTTTTCGCAGATCGGCTTCACGGAAGGACGGACTTTCATGTGGGGTTAACCTCCTCAGTTCGCTTAGTTCTTGCTGCGCCAGGTGATCCGGCCGCGCGTTAGATCATAAGGGGAGAGCTCGATGGTAACCCGATCTCCCGGATAGATGCGAATGAAGTGCATGCGCATTTTGCCGGAGATGTGCGCCATGATGCGGTGCCCGTTGGGCAGCTCCACGGAAAACATGGCGTTGGGCAGCGCTTCAATCACTCTGCCTTCGATTTCAATGACATCGCTTTTGGACAAACTTGCCTCCTTTAGGCTTGGTCTGATAATAAGGAATCCTGCAGGCGGTTGAGAGCCATTCGCAGCGCATGGTCGGTCAGCCTGCCCTGCTCATTGAGGGCGGTAATTTCCGGAAACTCATGGCTTGTGGGCATGAGATGCTTGCGCCGTTTGCGCTTGGGGCTGTGCACGCTTCGTCCGCGCCCATCAGCCACCAAAACAAAATCAGCGTCCACCTCACATAATACCACAAAAACCCTGCCCTTGTCACGCCCCATGCGTGAGATAACGGCCAAGCCCGGCTTGATCTCCGGCTTCATGTTTTCCCCGCCTATTCCCAGATAAACCCGGGCAGGGTGAGGATTTCGGGAAGCCCGTCCGTGACGGCCACCGTGTGCTCATAATGGGCGCAGGGGGAGCCGTCCAGGGTCTTGATGGTCCAGCCGTCATCCATCTGCTTCACATGCCATCCGCCCAGGGAGATCATGGGCTCTATCGCCAGGGTCATGCCCGGCCTGAGCCTGGGCCCCTGGCCCGGTTCGCCGAAGTTGGGGACCGCCGGGTCCTCATGCATGTTGCGGCCGATGCCGTGGCCCGTCAGGTCACGGATGACCCCGTAGCCCCGGCCCTCCACCAGGGTCTGCACCGCGTGGCCGATGTCCCCCACCCGGTTGCCGGCCATGGCCATCCGGGCCCCCTCAAAGAAGCTGTTTTGGGTGACCTCGATGAGGCGCTTGAGGCTTTCTGAAATCTCACCCACTGGCACGGTGATGGCGCTGTCCGCCTGCCATCCGTCTAAAATCAGCCCGCAGTCAATGCTCAGGATGCTCCCTTCCCGGAGGATCACATGATCCGAGGGGATGCCGTGGACCACCTCGTCATCGATGGACGCGCAGATGGAGGCCGGAAAGCCCCGGTAGTTCAGGAAGGAGGGCGTCGCGTCGTTGCGGCGGATCAACTCCTCCGCGTAGGCGTCAATGGCCGCGGTGCTCTCCCCCGGGCGCACCACTTCCTGGAGCTTCTGCATCACCTCGTACAGCAGACTGCCTGCCCGCCGCATTTTCTCCAGCTGTGCTGGGCTTTTGATGGAAATCATCTTATATCCCCAGCGCCTTCATGATGTCCTGGTAGTTTTTCTCCGCTTCCCCGTCCACCTGGACGCTTTTCAGCAGCCCGGTTTTTTGGTAATGCGCGATCAGGGGCTCCGTCTGCTCCCGGTAGACCTCCAGGCGGTGCAGGATGGTCTCCGGCTTGTCGTCCGCCCGCTGAATCAGCTGGCCGCCGCACAGGGGGCAGACCTGGTCGTCCTGAAGGCGGGACGCGTGAAACACCTTGCCGCAGGCGGTGCAGATGCGCCGGCCGCCCAGGCGCTCAAGCACCGTCTGCTGGGTGACCTTAAGGTTGAGCACCACGTCAATCCGGACCAGTTCCTCAAGGGCGACGGCCTGGCTGACGGTGCGGGGAAAGCCGTCCAGCACAAAGCCGTTCTGGGCATCCGGCTGGGCCAGGCGCTCCCGGACCATGCCGATGACCACCTCGTCGGGCACCAGTTCTCCCGCGTCGATGTAGCCCTTGGCGGCCAGGCCCAGGGCGCTGCCCTCAGCGATGTTCTGGCGCAGCATATCCCCGGTGGAGATTTGCGGAAAACCCTTTTCCGCCATCAGGCGCGCGGCGTGGGTGCCTTTGCCGGCACCCGGCGCGCCAAGGAAAATGATGTTCATACCGCCTCCTCCGGGCGTCCCTTACAGGAAGCCCTTGTAGTTGCGCATGACCAGCTGGGCTTCCACCTGACGCACCGTCTCCAGCGACACGGAAACCGCGATGAGCATGGAGGAGGCCGCGAACGGAATCTGCACGTTCTGCCACACGGACAAAAGCGTGGGAAGCGTGGCCAGAGCGGCCAGGAAGAAAGCTGCAAACAGGGTCAGCCGTTTTGCGATCCGGCTCAGGAAGGCCACGGTGTTCTGCCCGGAGCGGATGCCCGGGATGTTGCCGCCCTGCTGCTGGATGTTCTTGGCGATGTCCTGGGGGTTAAAGGAGATGGAGGCATAGAAGTAGGTGAACGCCAGGATAAGAAGCGCCGTCACCGCAAGGTTCAGAGGCGCTGACTGATGCATGTAGGTGTTCCACCAGGTGTAAGCCCCGGAGTTGGGCCCGAACATGGCGATGATGGTGCCAGGGAATGCCATGAAGGAGTAGGCGAAGATCAGGGGAAGCACGCCCACAGACACGATTTTCATCGGGATGTGGGTGGACTGCCCGCCGTACATCTTCCGACCCACCACCCGCTTGGCATACTGCACGGGGATGCGCCGCTCGCCCAGGTCCACAAAGGTGACCACGGTGATGATCACCAGCGCCGTCACGATCAGAATCAGGAAGCTGCTCACCGTGCCGCCATACTGGGTGATGCCCAGCACGTCGGTAAAGGCGGTGAGAATGCCGGAGAAGAGGTTTGAGATGATGCCGGCGAAGATCAGCAGGGAAATGCCGTTGCCGATGCCCTTCTGAGTCACCCGCTCGCCGATCCACATGGCAAAGGAGGTGCCGGCCGCCATAATGATGCCGATGGAAAGCAGGCCGAAGAAGCCGTCATAACCTTCCCTGAGCACGCGCTCGCCCCCGGCGGTGGTGCCGCTGTTAAGCGCCGCGATAATGCCGATGGCCTGGATGGCCGCCAGCACCACGGTGGAGTAACGGGTGATCTTGTTGAGCTTCTCCTTGCCCTCTTCGCCGCCTTCCTTCTGCAGCCGCTCAAGGGCCGGGATGGCCACGGTGAGCAGCTGAATGATAATGCTGGCGTTGATGTAGGGGGTGATGCCCATGGCCATCACGGTCATCTGGCTAAAAGCGTTACCGGTCATCATGTTGACCAGGCCCAGCATGTCGTAGGCGCCGGCCACCTCCTGGACGACGCTGGCATTGATGCCCGGCACGGGCACCACGCTCACCAGCCGGTAGACCAGCAGCATCATGAAGGTGTAGAGAATCTTTTTCCTAAGCTCAGGTACCTTCCAGGCGTTGCGCAGCGTATCCCACATCTCAGAGCACCTCGGCCTTTCCGCCTGCCTTCTCGATCTTTTCTTTGGCAGAGGCTGTGAAGCGGTGCACCTGGACGGTGAGGGGTTTGGTGATTTCGCCGTTGCCCAGAATCTTCACGCCCGCAAGCGTCTTTTTGACCAGCCCGGCTTCCTTCAGCGCGTCCACGGTCACCGTGGCGCCCGCTTCGAACTGCTGTTCCAAGCTTTCTAGCTTCACCGTGGCGTACTCCTTGCGGAAGATGTTGGTGAAGCCGCTCTTGGGCACCCGGCGGGTGAGGGGCATCTGGCCGCCCTCAAAGCCCGGAGCCTTGCCGCCGCCGGAGCGGGCCTTGGCGCCTTTGTGGCCCTTGCCGGAGGTCTTTCCCAGGCCGCTGCCGATGCCGCGTCCAAGGCGCTTGGGCGTCTTGGTGGACCCGGGGGCCGGTTTTAAGTCATGCAATTTCATGAGGACATCCTCCTATCACTTCACTCTTCGATTTCTTCCACCTTGACCATGTGCCGGACCCGGAAGATCTGGCCGCGGACGCAGGGGTTGTCCTCTTTGACCACCGTCTGGCCGATCTTGCGCAGACCCAGCGCCTCAATGGTGCGGATCTGCTTTTCCAGCCTGGCGATGGGGGATTTAGTCAGTGTAATCTGCAGTTTCATCGCGGCCTCCTTAACCCAGGATCTCTTCCACGGTTTTTCCGCGGAGCTTTGCCACCTGCTCCGGGGAGCGCAGAAGTTTCAGCCCCTCAATGGTGGCCTTCACGGTGTTAATGGGGTTGCTGGTGCCAAAGGACTTGGTGCGGATGTCCTTGACCCCGGCCAGCTCCAGCACCGCGCGGGCAGCGCCGCCGGCGATGACGCCCGTGCCTTCCGGCGCCGGGAGGATAACCACCTTGCCGGTGCCAAAATAGCCCGTGGTGGCATGGGGCACCGTGGTGCCCGTCAGGGGGATGGTGATCAGGTTCTTTTTGGCGGACTCGTTGGCCTTTCTGATGGCCTCCGGAATTTCCGCGGCCTTGCCCATGCCGGCGCCCACGCGCCCTGCCCCGTCACCCACCACAACCAGCGCCGTGAAACGGAAGTTTCTGCCGCCCTTGACGGTCTTGACGACGCGGTTGATGCTGACTAATTTCTCTTTAAATTCGCTCTGCTCTTCGCGGTCACGGTCCCGGTCCCGACGGCCTCTGCTGTCTCTGTCTCTGCGTTGCATCAAAAGCTTCCTCCCTTAGAATTTAAGCCCGGCTTCGCGGGCGCCGTCCGCCAGGGAAGCAACCCTGCCGGCATAGGCATAGCCGCTGCGGTCAAAAACCACCCGGTCAATGCCGGCCTTAAGGGCCCGCTCCCCCACCAGCTTGCCGACGGCCTTGGAGGCGCCGGTTTTGTTGAGGTCATTGAGTTGCTCCCTGAGCGCCGGGTCCAGGTTGGACGCCTGCACCAGGGTGATGCCCTTGGAATCGTCAATAATCTGGGCATATATCTTGGTATTGCTGCGAAATACGCACAGACGCGGCATCCCGGGCGTGCCGCTTACTTTCTTGCGGACGCGTGCGTGACGAATCTGACGGACTTTGTTACGGTCGCGCTTTTTGAACATATGCGTTCACTCCCTTCCTATTAGCTGCCGGTCTTGCCTTCCTTGCGGCGGATGCGTTCGTTGTCGTACTTGACGCCCTTGCCCAGATAGGGCTCCGGCGGCCTGGTGGCGCGGATGTCCGCGGCCAGAGCGCCCACCACCTGCTTGTTGATGCCCTTGACCACCACGGTGGTGGCGTTGGGGGTCTCAAACTCGGTGTCGGCGGGGGCTTCAAAGATGATGGGGTGGGAATAGCCCACATTCAGCGTCAGCTTTTTGCCTTCCACCTGGGCCCGGTAGCCGGTGCCCACCAGCAGAAGGGTTTTGGAAAAGCCTTCGGTGACGCCCACCACCATGTTGTTCACAAGCGTCCGGTACAGGCCGTGAAGGGCCTTGTGGGGCTTGGAATCGCTGGGGCGGTTCAAGGTCAGGACGCCTTCGTCCTGGCTGAGGGTGATATCCGGATTCACCTGCTGGGAAAGGGTGCCCTTGGGGCCCTTGACGACGACCTGGTTCTTGTCATCCACGGTCACTGTCACGCCCTTGGGCACGGTGATCGGAAGCTTTCCGATACGAGACATGTTTCTACCTCCAATGCGTGATCAGTTTACCAGATGTAGGCCAGCACTTCGCCGCCCAGGTTGCCCTGGCGCGCTTTTTTGTCGGTCATCAGGCCCTTTGAGGTGGAGATGATCGCCACCCCCAGGCCGCCCAGCACTCGGGGCAGGTCCTCGCAGCGGGCGTATACCCGAAGCCCCGGCTTTGAGATGCGCTTCAGGCCGGCGATAACGGGCTGCTGCTTGTCGTTGACGTACTTAAGCGTCAGCTTGATCTCGCCCTGAACGCCGTTGTCAACCTTTTCGTAGTTTTTGATGTAACCCTCGTCCAGCAAAATCCTGGCAATGGCCTTCTTGGCGTTGCTGGCGGGGATTGTTACCGTGTCATGCTTGGCGATCTGCGCGTTGCGGATGCGGGTCAGCATATCGGCAATGGGATCATTCACGACCATGGGGGAACCTCCTTTGCGTTCTTTCGCTTACCAGCTCGCCTTGCGGACGCCGGGAATCTGGCCCTTGTAGGCCAGCTCTCTAAAGCAAATGCGGCAGATGCCATAGCGCCTGAGCACTGAATGGGGGCGTCCGCAGATGCGGCAGCGCGTGTAGGCGCGGGTTGAGTACTTCGCGGGGCGGGCTTGTTTAATGCGCATGCTGGTTTTTGCCATGTTGTCTTCTTCCTCCCTTACTGCGCGAACGGCATGCCCAGAAGACTCAGCAGCTCTTTGGCTTCCTCGTCGGTTTGGGCAGTGGTCACGAAAATCATCTCCATGCCGCGGATCTGTTCCACCTTGTCGTAGTTGATCTCCGGGAAGATCAGCTGCTCCCTGACGCCCAGGGCATAGTTGCCCCGCCCATCAAAGGCCTTGGCGGAGACGCCGCGGAAGTCGCGCACGCGGGGGAGGGCGATGGAGACCAGCTTGTCAAAAAACTCCTCCATCCGGGTTCCCCTCAGGGTGACCTTGGCGCCCACATTCATGCCCTCGCGGAGCTTGAAGTTGGCGATTGATTTCTTGGCCTGGGTAACCATGGGCTTTTGCCCGGAGATCTGGGTGAGCTCGTCCACCGCGTTCTCCAGCGCCTTGGCGTTGTCCTTGCAGTCGCCCAGGCCCATGTTGATCACGATCTTGGCCAGCTTGGGCACCTGCATGGGATTGTCGTAGCCGAACCGCTGCTTTAGGGCAGGGACGACTTCGGCCTGGTACTTTTCCTTTAAGCGGCTTGCCATGTTGCCGTTCCTCCTTTATCAGTCAATCTGTTCGCCGCACTTTTTGCAGGTGCGGATTTTCTTGCCGTCGTCCAGGATCTTCCGGCCGGCGCGGGAAGGCTTGCCGCACTTCTGGCAGACCAGCATCACGTTGGACGCGTCGATGGGGGCCTCTTTGCGGATGATGCCGCCGGGCTGGCCCTGGGCGCGGGACTTCTGGTGCTTGGTGACCATGGCCACGCCTTCAACGGTGACCCGGCCGGTCTTGGGGCTAACCGCCAGCACCTTGCCCTTCTGGCCCTTGTCCTTGCCGGCGATGACGATGACTTCGTCCTTGGACTTCACATGTACTTTCATAACCGCCGCCTCCTCAGAGCACTTCGGGCGCGAGGGAAACGATCTTCATGTAATCCTTCTCACGCAGTTCACGCGCCACCGGCCCAAAGATGCGGGTGCCGCGGGGTTGTTTCTGGTCGTTGATGATGACAGCGGCGTTGTCGTCAAAGCGGATGTAGGAGCCATCGGGCCGCCGGTTCTGTTTGACCACGCGGACGATGACGGCCCTGACCACCTCTCCTTTTTTGACCTGGCCGCCAGGCGCTGCGGACTTCACGCTGGCGACGATGATATCGCCTACGGAGCCCGAGCGGCGGAATGAGCCGCCCAGCACCCTGATGCACATGATTTCCTTGGCGCCGGAGTTGTCGGCCACCTTAAGCCGTGTTTGCGGCTGGATCATAAGGGGTTCCTCCTTCTATGCCGGTATCCAGGGGGCCTGGCCCCATGGGACTGGCTTACTTCGCTTTTTCGATAATTTCAACCAGGCGCCACCGCTTGTTCTTTGACAGCGGCCGGGTTTCCATCACCCGGACGGTGTCGCCGACACCGCAGGCATTGTCCTGGTCATGCACCATGAGCTTGCTGTGACGCTTCACATACTTGCCGTAGAGGGGATGGCGGTAGCGCTGGGTGATGGTGATGACACAGGTCTTGTCCATCTTGTCGCTGGTCACCAGGCCCACCCGGGTCTTGCGGTTGCTGGTTCTGACTTGTTCTGACATGGATCTTGCCTCCTTTCGCGGTTATCCGGCCTGAGCGGCCTTTTTTCTGGCCTGGGTCTGGGCGGTGAGGGCGCGGGCGATGTCCCGCTTAACCGCCTGAATCTGCATTGTGTTCTCCAGTTGGCCGGTGGCCAGCTGGAAGCGAAGGTTGAACAGCTCCGTCTTCAGCTCAGCGATCTTGGCCGTCAATTCTTCGGGCTTCATGGCTAAATATTCGCTCACCTTCATCAGATGTCACCACCATTCATTTGTTCCAGCTGCCCCTTGGAGTAGATCTTGCACTTCACGGGCAGCTTGTTGGCGGCCAGGCGGAGGGCTTCCCGGGCGACTGCTTCCTCAATCCCGGCGACCTCAAAGAGCACCCGGCCCGGTTTCACCACGGCCACCCAGTATTCGGGCGAGCCCTTGCCGGAGCCCATGCGGGTCTCAGCGGGCTTTTCCGTGACAGGCTTGTCGGGGAAAATCTTGATCCACACCTGCCCGCCGCGGCGGGTATAGCGGGTGAGGGCGATACGGGCGGCCTCGATCTGCTGGCTGGTAATCCAGCTGGGGGCCATGGCCACCAGGCCGTACTCGCCATAGGCGATGACGTTGCCGCGGTTGGCCTTGCCCTTCATGCGGCCGCGGAATACCTTGCGGCGCTTGACGCGTTTTGGCATTAACATGGCTTATTTGCCTCCTTCGACACGGGGGGCGGCGCCCTGGCGCTTCTTGGCCTGGGGCAGCACCTGTCCCTTGTAAATCCACACCTTCACGCCCAGGCGGCCGTAGGTGGTCTTGGCTTCGGCGAAGCCGTAGTCAATGTTGGCCCTGAGGGTCTGCAGCGGGATGGAGCCCTCATGGTAGTGCTCCGTCCGGGCGATGTCCGCGCCGCCCAGGCGGCCGGACACCGAGGCCTTCATGCCCTTGGCGCCCGCGCGCATGGTGCGCTGGATGGACTGCTTCAGCGCCCGGCGGAAGGAGATGCGCCGTTCCAGCTGCTGGGCGATGTTCTCCGCCACCAGCTGGGCATCCGTGTCCGGGTTTTTCACCTCGATGACGTTGATGTTCACCGGGTGGCCCAGCTCTTTTTCCACAAAGGCCTTGAGCTCCTCGATGCCCTTGCCGCCCCGGCCGATAACCATGCCGGGCTTGCCGGTGAACAGATCAATGGTCATCCGGGCGGCGCTGCGGGAGATATCGATGCGGCTGACGCCGGTGCTGTAATAGCGGTCTTTGAGCAGTTTGCGGATCTTGTGGTCCTCGATGAGGTTGTCCGCAAAGCTCTTCTTATCGGCGTACCAGCGCGTGCTCCAATCAAAGATCACGCCGACCCGGGCGCCGTGGGGATTGACTTTCTGACCCATGCTTTTTGACTCCCTCCCTTATCGTTGGTCCAGCACCACGCTGAAATGGCTTGTGCGCTTCAAAATGGTGGAAGCGCTCCCCCTGGCGCGGGGGCGGAAGCGTTTAAGCGTGGGGCCGGGGTTGGCGTAGATTTCGGCGACGTAGAGAGAGTCGGCGTCCATCTCCAGGTTATTGACCGCGTTGGCCTGGGCGCTGCTGATCAGCTTGTGCAGCACGGGGGCCGCGGCGTTGGGGGTAAAGGACAGGATGGCCAGGGCCTCGCTTACGTCCTTGCCGCGGACCAGGTCGACCACCAGCTTGGCCTTGCGGGAGGAGACGCGGATGTGCCTGGCATGGGCATGGGGCCGCTTTTCGCGCGTCTCATCATGACGCTGGCCCTTGATACGGGTGTTGGTTGCCATGTTTCTGCTTCTCCTTTGCTTATCTGCGGTCGGTCTTCTTGTCTCCCGCGTGGCCGCGGAAGGTGCGGGTGGGCGCGAACTCACCCAGCTTATGGCCCACCATGTCCTCGGTGACGTAGACCGGCACGTGCTTGCGGCCGTCATGGACCGCCACGGTATGGCCCACAAACTCGGGGAAAATGGTGCTGGCCCGGGACCAGGTCTTCAAAACGGACTTCTTGCCCGATTTGTTCATCTCTTCAACGCGCTTAAGGAGCTTCTTATCGATAAAAGGTCCTTTTTTCAATGAGCGGCTCATGCTGTGGGGCGTCCTCCTTTCATCATCTGGGGCTTACTTCTGGTTGATGCGCTTGACGATCAGCCGGTTGGAATACTTCTTGCGCTTGCGGGTCTTAAGCCCCAGCGCGGGCTTGCCCCAGGGGGTGACCGGAGCGGGCATGCCGATGGGCGATTTGCCCTCGCCGCCGCCGTGGGGATGGTCCACCGGGTTCATGACCACGCCGCGCACGGAGGGCCGCCAGCCCATGTTGCGCTTGCGGCCGGCCTTGCCGATGCGGATATTCTCATGGTCGGTGTTGCCAACGGTGCCGATGGTGGCCCGGGCGTTTACAGGCAGCCTGCGGATTTCGCCGGAGGGCAGACGCACCTGGGCGTAGGCGCCCTCCTTGGCCATGAGCTGGGCGTACACACCCGCTGAGCGGACCAGCTGTCCGCCCGCGCCGGCGCGCAGCTCCAGGTTGTGGATGAGGGTGCCGGTGGGGATGCTGGCCAGGGGCAGGGAGTTGCCGGGCTTGATGTCCGCCCCCTCGCCGGAGACCACCGTGTCCCCCACGTTCAGCCCTACCGGGGCCAGGATATAGCGCTTCTCGCCGTCCAGGTAATGGAGCAGGGCGATGAAGGCGGAGCGGTTCGGGTCATACTCGATGGCAGCCACCTTGGCCGGCACCTGGAGCTTGTCCCGCTTAAAGTCGATGATGCGGTACTTGACCTTGCTGCCGCCGCCCCGGTGGCGCACGGTGATTTTACCGTGATGGTTGCGCCCGGCGTGCTTTTTCTTGCTTTCCAGCAGCGCCTTTTCCGGCTTCTTCTTGGTGATTTCCGCAAACGCGTTCACCGACATGAAGCGGCGCGCAGGGGAAGTCGGCTTATACTGTCGGATGGCCATTTTCTTTCGCTCCTCCCTTAGACCATGCCTTCGAAGAACTCGATGGGCTTGGAGCTCTCCTTCAGCTTGACATAGGCTTTCTTGGTTTCAGGCGTGCGGCCCTGGGTGCGGCCCTGGCGCTTCATCTTGCCGATGGTGCGCAGGGTGTTCACCCGCTCAACCTCGATGCCCTTGAAAACGGCCTCCAGGGCGCGTTTGATTTCCACCTTGTTGGCGTTCTTGTCCACCTCAAACACATACTGCTTGTCCGCGATGCCGTCATAGCCCTTTTCCGTCAGCACCGGGCGGCGGATGATATCATGGGGGTTTTTCATGATGCGTAAACCTCCTCAATGGCGCGGGCGGAATCCTTGGTCAACAGCAGCTTGTCCGCGCGCAGGATGTCGTAGACATTGATGCTGCCCACGTTGGTGTCGCTGAGGCGCTTGATGTTGCGGGCGGCCCTTAGCACCAGCTCGTCGCTTTGAGGCAGCACCATCAGGCAGCTCTTCTCCACGCCCAGATCGCTTAACATCTTGGCGATGTGGCGGGTTTTGCCCTCTTTAAGGGAAAGCTCGTCCAGCACGATGATGTCCCCTGCCGCCAGCTTGGCGGACAGCGCGGATTTCAGGGCCAGGCGGCGCACCTTTTTGGGCACCTTCACCACATAGTCCCGGGGCTGGGGCGCAAAAACCACGCCGCCGTGGCGGAACTGGGGCGCCCGGCTGCCGTGGTGGCGGGCCCGGCCGGTGCCCTTCTGGCGGTACATCTTGCGGCCGCCGCCCCGCACCATGCTGCGGGTCAGCGTGCTCTGGGTGCCCTGGCGCCGGTTAGCCAGGATGGAGCGCACCACCAGGTGCATGGCGCCCACGTTGGGGATAATGGCAAATACGTCTTCGCTGAGCGTCATCTCTCCGGCTGACTTGCCCTGCATATTGACAACTGGAATAGTAGGCATTGTATTCCTCCTTAGGCCTTGCAGGCGTCGCGCACCATCAGCAGGCCCTTTTTGGGCCCGGGGACGGCGCCTTTAATCAGCAGCAGGTTGCGCTCCGCATCCACGGCGATGACCTCCAGGTTCTGAACCGTCACACGCTCAACGCCGTACTGGCCGGACATGCGCTTGTTCTTGAACACCCGGGAGGGGTCGGAGGCGGCGCCCATGGAGCCCACGCCCCGGTGGTACTTGGAGCCATGGGTCATGGGCCCGCGGCTCTGGTTCCAGCGGTAGATGACGCCGGTAAAGCCGTGGCCCTTGCTGGTGCCGGTCACATCCACCAGGTCGCCGGGGGCGAACTGGGCGCAGGAGAGGGTCTGGCCCACCTCGTAGGGCTGGATGTCATCCAGGCGGAACTCCTTGAGATGCCGGGCGGGGGCAACGCCCGCCTTGTTGAAGTGCCCGGTCTGCGGCTTGTTCACCAGCTTCTTGGCCCGGTGCTCGGGCAGCTGGTCAAAGCTGAGCTGGAGGGCATCGTAGCCGTCATTTTCCTTGGTTTTCTTCTGCACCACCGTGCAGGGGCCTGCCTGGACCACCGTTACCGGCACCAGGCGGCCATCCGGCAAAAACTGCTGGGTCATGCCCAGTTTTTTGCCCAAGATCGCTTTCTTCATCGTGCTTGCCTCCTGCCTTAGAGTTTGATTTCGATCTCGACGCCGGCGGGAAGATCAAGCTTCATCATGGCGTCCACCGTGCGGGAAGTGGGGTTGTGGATATCAATGAGGCGTTTGTGGGTCCTGCGCTCGAACTGCTCGCGGCTGTCCTTGTACTTGTGGGGGGCGCGCAGGATGGTGATGATCTCCTTCTCCGTCGGCAGCGGCACGGGGCCTGAGATGCGGGCGCCGGTGCGCTTGGCGGTGTCCACGATGCGCTCGGCCGACTGGTCGATGAGATGGTGCTCATACGCCTTCAACTTGATGCGGATTTTCTGGCTGGCCATTAGATTTCCTCCTTTAACTCGCGTTCTCATGCGCGGAAAGCCTTCCGCGCGCCGGGGCGCTTGTCTCCCGGACTGTGAGCCCGTCGCCCGATTGCCGGGCCTGGTCTGCGATAATGACCCGCCCAAGGCCGGGGCGGCAACCTATCGCTTCATCCCAAATAAGCAGACAGCGGGGATATTATACGCAAACCAAAAAAATAAAGCAAGCCTTTTTTCATCTTTTTTTGCAGACTTTCTGCTAAGGCCCTAAAATCTTTGCCGTGATTATATGACTAATGGGCCCTTTTAAAGCACCGCACCCGTCCACGCGTCCGGGTGTATCATAAAGCCTGTTTCAGGCATGCCGCGCCAAAAAAGCGCCCCCGGCCAGGCCGGGGGCAGGGGTGAAAAACAGGTTTAATAGGCCCTGGCAAAATACATCACCTTGTCCGCGGGCGCCTCGCAGCAGACGCATTTCTCCCCAAAGGGCGTCTGGTCAAAGGGCATGTTGCGGCTGGTGGCGCTGGTCTCCTCCTTGATTTTATCCTCGCAGTCCCGCCGGCCGCACCACATGGCCCGGGCATAGCCCCTTTGCACCTGCCGGCTCAGTTCCGCCATGTCGCCCACATCCTGGGTGCGCTCCAGCCTGAAGGCCTCAGCCAGGTCAAACATGCCCTGCTGGACGCTTTGAAGCAGCTCCGCCACCCCCTCCGCCAGTCCCGAGAGGGGCAGGGCGCCTTTTTCAAAGTTGTCCCGGCGCATATAGCTGACCACCCCGTTTTCGATGTCCCGGGGCCCGATTTCAAGCCGCAGCGGCACGCCCTTCAGCTCCCACTCGTTAAACTTCCAGCCGGGGGACAGATGATCCCGGTCGTCCAGCTTCACCCGGAAACCGGCCGCTTTCAGCGTCTGGAAAGCCTTTTCGCATTCCGCCATCACGCCGCCTTTGTGGGCCGCGATGGGCAGGATCACCACCTGGTAAGGGGCGATGGCGGGCGGCAGCTTCAGCCCCCGCTCGTCCCCGTGGGTCATGATGATGGCGCCGATCAGCCGGGTGGACATGCCCCAGCTGGTCTCATGGCAGTAGCTCAGCTCCCCTTCCCTGTTCTGAAACTGGACGCCAAAGGGCTCGGAAAAGTTGGTGCCAAAGTTGTGGGTGGTGCCCGCCTGGAGGGCCTTGCCGTCCTGCATCATGGCTTCCACCGAGTAGGTGGCCCGGGCGCCGGCGAACTTCTCCTTCTGGCTTTTTTGCCCGGAGAACACCGGCACCGCCAGCACATCCTCACAGAAGGAGCGGTAGACCTCCAGCATCAAAAGGGTTTCCTCCTGGGCCTCCTCGGGCGTGGCGTGGACGGTGTGCCCCTCCTGCCACCAGAACTCCGCCGTGCGCAGGAAGGGCCGGGTGGTCTTCTCCCAGCGCATCACGGAGCACCACTGGTTGAGCTTCATGGGCAGATCCCGCCAGGACTGCACCCACTGGGCAAACATGGTGCAGAACAGGGTCTCAGAGGTGGGCCGGATGGCCAAACGCTCCTGGAGCACCTCTCCCCCGCCCTGGGTCACCCAGGCCACCTCGGGCGCGAAGCCCTCCACGTGCTCCGCCTCCTTTAACAGAAGGGATTCCGGAATCAGCATGGGCAGGGACACGTTTTCGTGGCCCGTTTCCTGAAAGCGCCGGTCCAGCTCCTCCCGGATCAGCTCCCAGATGCGGTTGCCGTAGGGCTTCAGGGCAATGCAGCCCCGCACCGGGGTGTAGTCCATCAGGTCCGCCATGCGGACCACGTCCGTATACCACTGGGAGAAGTTCTCCTCCCGGGGGGTGATGTGCTGGACAAAGCCCTGTTTAGATTCCTTCGCCATAAAGCCTCCTTAAAAAAATAAGCCCGCCCCCGCAGGGACGAAGCCTGGCTTCGCGGTACCACCTTGCTTGGCGCGTAATGCGCCCGCTCTTTGCCCTTAACGCGGGAAATTCGGCGGGGATTGGCCGCGGCCGCGGGGCGGGATAAGGCCGGTGCGCGCTTTCACCCTCCGCGCTCGCTCGCTTGGCCCCTTGCTCCCCGCGATTGCCTGTGCAATTGCTCCCGCAGTATAGCAAATGAAAAACAAGTGCGCAAGGGCTTTTGCCCTTGTTCTCCAGCCCCTGTGCCCCTTACAATAGGAAAAAACAGGAGGACGCCCCATGATCAGACGCAAATCAGAGCGCCCGGTGACGGTCGCGGAAAACCGCTACGGCGCCGCGGGCCAGGTAGAGATGTCCGCCATCTTAAACGCGCCGGAGGAGCTGGGTGAAAAGGGCCGGCTGTTCAGCCACATCACCCTAAAGCCCGGCTGCGGCATAGGCGTACACAGCCAC
>Ga0123328_1002119_pt1 | contig 18314 bp, 18 predicted proteins | sample BioC12SIPDNA_2_FD_89702 | JGI IMG/M metagenome (GOLD analysis project Ga0123328, IMG submission 89702) | Anaerobic biogas reactor microbial communites from Washington, USA - Biogas_R1_A C12 SIP DNA | ecosystem: Engineered > Bioreactor > Anaerobic > Unclassified | place: Washington, USA...
ACGCGGACGTGATCGTCGACCTCGCGTCCGACGCGCTCGACCACGTGTTCACCTACTCGGTTCCCGAGGGTCTGGAAATCGCGGTCGGCCAGCAGGTCGAGGTGCCGTTCGGGCCCAGGCGCGTCGACGGCTTCGTCGTGGGGCTGACGGAAAAAACCGCGCTCGACCCCGCGCGCGTGAAGCCGATTTTGCGGATTCGCTTTCCGGAGGACGCGCTTCCCGGGGAGATGATTTCGCTCGCCAACTGGATGCGGGAGAAGTACAACTGCAACCTCGTCGAGGCGCTTCGATTGATGCTGCCCTCCGAGATGCGCGGCGGGCGCGTGCGCGAGAAGCGGCGCAGGATGGCGAAATTGCTGCTTCCGGACGCGCCGGTGCGCGGCGAGCGGCAGAGGGAGATCGTCGACGCGCTGAAATCCGGCGATCTCGAAACCGCTTCGCTGAACCCGTCGGCGCTCTCGGCGCTCGTCAAAAAGGGCGTCGTCGAAATCTACGAGCAGGAGCAGCGCCGAGCGCCCGCGCAGCTTCGGGGCGCGCCGCTGCCGGACCCGGAGTTGACGCGCCGCCAGGCCCGCGCCGTCCGGGAGCTGACCGGGGCGCTCGAAAGCGGCGGCGGCAGATTCCTGCTGCACGGCGTCACCGGCTCGGGCAAGACCGAGGTCTACATACGGCTCGTGCGCCGCGCGCTGGAGCTCAAAAAGACCGCGATCGTGCTCGTGCCCGAGATCGCGCTGACGCCGCAGATGGTGCGCTGGTTTCACCAGAGGTTCGGGGCGGACGCGGCGGTGCTGCATTCGGGGCTCTCCGCCGGCGAACGCTTCGACGAGTGGCGCAGGATTCGCTCCGGCGCCGCGCGCGTGGTCGTCGGCGCGCGCTCGGCGGCGTTCGCGCCGGTCAAAAACCTCGGAGCGATCGTCGTCGACGAGGAGCACGAGGGGAGCTACCAGTCCGACCGCAGGCCGCGCTACGACGCGCGCGAGGTCGCGCAGAGGCGCGCGGAGGCGGCCGGGGCGGTGCTCGTGCTCGGCAGCGCGACGCCGTCGGTCGCGAGCTATATGCGCGCGATGCCGGGCGTTCGGCCGGAGAACCGGCTGACGCTGATCGAGCTTCCCGAGCGCGTGACCGGGCGGCCGCTCCCCGGGATCGAGGTCGTCGACATGCGCCGCGAGTTCGAGCGCGGCAACCGCTCGATTTTGAGCGCGCGGTTGTCGGAGGAGCTGCGGCTGTGCATCGACGCCGGGCGGCAGGCGATGCTCTTCATCAACCGCCGGGGCCACTCGAGCTTCGTCTCGTGCCGGAAGTGCGGCTACGTCGCGCGCTGCGACCAGTGCGACGTGTCGCTCACCTACCACCAGCACGACGGCGCGCTCAAGTGCCACTACTGCGGCCGCGAGTCGCCGGTTCCGACCGCCTGCCCTAAGTGCGGCAGCCGCTACATCAAGTTCTTCGGCGTCGGCACCGAGCAGGTCGTCGAGGAGGTCGCGCGCCAGTTCCCGGACGCGAAGTGCCTCCGGATGGACCTCGACACGACCCGCGGCAAGGACGCGCACCGCAAGATCCTCGATTCGTTCCGGGAAGGCGAGGCGGACGTGCTCGTCGGCACGCAGATGATCGCGAAGGGGCTCGATTTCCCGGAGGTGACGCTCGTCGGCGTCGTCGCGGCGGATATGTCGCTGAACCTGCCGGACTATCGAAGCGTCGAGCGCACGTTTCAATTGATCACGCAGATGGCGGGCCGCGCCGGGCGCGCCGAGCACGCCGGCAAGGTGATTCTGCAGACGTACGAGCCCGACCACTACGGCATCAAGCTCGCCGCGAGCCAGGACTTTCGCGCGTTCTATCTGCGCGAGAGCGCCTACCGCAAGAGCGCGCTGTACCCGCCGTTCACGGTCATCGCGCGCATCGTGTTCTCGTCCCCGGACGAGGACGCGGCGAAATCGGCGTCCGAGCGCGCGGCAGTTGAGCTCGCGGCGTTCCTCGAAGCGGGCGGGCACATGCCGGACGTCGTAAAATTCCGGCAGCGCGACTGCCCTGTCAAGCGGCTTCGCGGCGAGTACCGCTACCAGGTGTTTCTGAAATTGTATTTCAAGGCCGACGTCCACGCGATTACCGCGAGGATGCAGCGCCTCGCGGACGCGCAGAGCGGCGCGCGCGCGGAGCTGGAAGTCAACCCGGCCAATTCGTTGTAGGAGAAAGAAGTATGGCGACGCGCAGGATACTGGAAAAGGGCAGGGACGAGCTGTTGCGCAAGCGGTCCCGGCCGGTGGAGAAATTCGACAAGCGGCTGTGGACGCTCTTGGACGACATGGCCGACACGATGTACGACGCCGACGGCGCGGGGCTCGCGGCGGTGCAGGTGGGGGTATTGAAGCGTTGCGTCGTGATCGACGTCGGCGAAGGGCTGATCGAGTTGATCAACCCCGAGATCGTCGAGAGCGAGGGCGAGATGATCAACGCCGAGGGCTGCCTGTCGGTTCCCGGACGCCGCGGCACCGTGAAGCGCCCCGAGCGCGTCTCCGTCAAGGCGTTCGACCGCGAGGGGAAGCCGATCGAGCTCAAGGGCGAGGGCTACCTCTCGATCGCGATCAGCCACGAGCTCGACCACCTCGACGGCATACTGTATACGGACAAGATGATCGAGGACGTGACCGAGGAACTCCGGGAGGATGCGGCGCAATGAGGATCGCGTTCATGGGCACTCCGCAGTTCGCCGTGCCGCCGCTCCGCGCGCTGTTGGACGCCGGATACGGCGTCGTCGGCGCGTTCACGCAGCCGGACCGCCCGGCCGGGCGCGGCCACAGGGTCGCGATGTGCCCGGTCAAGGAGTTCGCGCTGTCCCGCGGCGTGCCTGTGTTCCAGTTTGAGAGGATTCGCAGACCCGACGGGCTTGAATGTTTGAAGAATCTCGCGCCCGATCTCTGCGTGACCGCGGCGTTCGGGCAGATACTGTCGCAGGCGCTGTTGGACGTCCCGAAATGGGGCACGGTCAACGTGCACGCGTCGCTCTTGCCGAAGTACCGCGGCGCGGCGCCGATCAACTGGTGCATATTGAACGGCGAGACGAAGACCGGCGTCACGACGATGCTGACCGACGCGGGCATCGACACCGGCGACATGCTGCTCTCGCGCGAGACCGAGATCGGCGAGATGGAGACCGCGGGCGAACTGACCGAGCGGCTGTCGGAGCTCGGCGCGGAGCTGCTGATCGAAACGCTCGACAAATACCTCCGCGGCGAGATCGCGCCGAGGAAGCAGAACCCCGAAGAAGCCACGCACCAGCCGATGCTCAAGAAGGAAATGGGCATCATAGACTGGACGCGCCCGGCGGAGGAGATCGCGCGCCAAGTCCGCGGGCTGAACCCGTGGCCGATCGCGTGCGCGGGCCCGTTCAAGCTGTATCTGGCGAGACCCGTCGAGGGAAACGGCGTGCCGGGGGCGGTGCTCCGGGCCTCCGCGAGGGACGGGCTCGTCGTCGCGTGCGGCGAGGGCGCGCTCGAGGTCCTCGAGATGCAGGCCCCGAACGCGAAGAGGATGAGCGCAAAGGCGTATCTGATGGGAAGACCGATCGAGCCCGGAACGCGGCTCGGCGAGGGAGTATAATGGAAAGACGAAAAACCGCCGCACCCCGAAATAATAGAGCAACCGCGCGCGACGTGGCGCGGCTGGCGCTCGCGGACGTCGTCCGGAGCGGCGCGTACGCGTCGGCGGCGCTCGACCGCCAGCTGCTCGTCGCCCCGCTCGCCGCGGACGACAAGCGGCTGGCGGCCAGCCTGTTCTTCACCGCGGTCGAGAACCGCATTTTGCTCGACCACATGCTTTCGCAGTTCTGGACCGAGCGGCCCGACCCGGTCGTCGAGGACATATTGCACATCGCGGCGGCGCAGCTTTTGCTGATGGACCGCATCCCCGACCACGCGGCGGTCGACGAGGCCGTGAAGCAGGTGCGCGCGGCCGGCCGCGACGGGCTGTCGGGGCTGACGAACGGCATCCTCCGCAGCCTGATCCGCGCGCGCGACGACGGCGAGCTCCCGGAGATCGACGACATCGCGATCCGCCACTCGGTCGCGCCGAACCTCGCAAAGCGCCTGATCGCCGCGTTCGGCGAGGACATGGCCGAGGACATCATGGCCGACCGCCCGCGCCCGGCGCAGACGATCCGCTTCAACCGCCTGAAGACCACGCAGGAAGCGTTCGAAAACTACCTGAATACGCACGGGGTCAAGTGGGAGCGCGGAATCGTGCCCGGCGCGTACATCTGCCAGACGGCGGGCAACTTGGCGCGGCTCGACGGCTTCCGCAACGGCTATTACTCGATCCAGGGCGAGAGCTCGATGCTCGCCGCCTATGCGACCGCCGCGAAGCCCGGCATGAACGCGCTCGACGCGTGCGCGGCGCCCGGCGGCAAGAGCGCGCTGATCGCCGAGATGATGGGCGACGTCGGCCGCGTGTACGCGTGGGACGTGCACGAGCACCGCGTCGAGATGATCCGCGCGGCGAAGCGGCGGCTGAAGCTCGACAGCCTGCGCCCGGCCGTCCGCGACGCGCGGAAGCCCTGCGAGGACTTCGAATTGCTGATGGACGCCGTGCTCGTCGACGCGCCGTGCTCGGGGCTCGGCGTGCTCGCGGACAAGCCGGACATCAAGTACCGGCTGACCGACGAGTCGATCGAGCAGCTGATCGTCCTGCAGCGCGAAATCCTCGAAAACTGCGCGGCGTTTGTGAAGGTCGGCGGGCTGCTCGTCTACTCGACCTGCACGATCTTGCCGGAGGAGAACGAGCAGCAGGTACGCGCGTTCCTCGAAAAGCACCCGGAGTTCGCATTGGTCGAGGACAATTCGTACCTCCCCGAGCCGCTCCGCGCGCGCTCGAAGGGCGGCATGGCGCAGTTCTTCAGCCACCTCGACGGCATCGAGGGCTTTTTCATCGCGCGGATGCTGAGAAAGGGCGCCTGAGATGGTCGAGCTTTTGTCGCTCACGCAGTCGGAGCTTCGGGAATTCCTCGCGCCGCTCGACAAGAGCGCGTTCCGCGCAAGGCAGGTCGGAGAGTGGCTTTCCCGCGGGCGGCAGATTCCGGAGATGACGAACCTCCAGGCGAAGCTCCGCGAACAGATGTCCGAGATCGCGGTCGCGAACCCGGTGTCCGTGCGCGAGGTACGGCGCTCGGAGGTCGACGACACCGAGAAATTCCTGTACGCGCTGCCGGACGGGAACATCATCGAGGGCGTGCTGATGCGCTACCACCACGGCGACACGCTGTGCCTCTCGACGCAGGTCGGCTGCCGGATGGGCTGCCGCTTCTGCGCCTCGACGATCGGCGGCTGCGCCAGGAACCTGTCGCCCGGCGAGATGTTAGGCCAGGTCGCCTGCGCGAACCGGCACATCGAGGCGGATGGGCGCAAGGTCCACAACGTCGTCTTGATGGGGAGCGGCGAGCCGCTCGACAACTACGAAAACACCGTCAAGTTCCTGCGGCTTCTGAACGCGCCGGAGCGGATGAACCTGTCGCTTCGCAACGTCTCGCTCTCGACCTGCGGGCTGGTTCCGCAGATGCGAAGGTTCGCGGGGGAGGGGCTGCCGGTCACGCTGTCGGTGTCGCTGCACGCGCCCAACGACGAGATACGCAGGAAGCTGATGCCCATCGCGAACGCGTACCCGATCGCCGAGGTCGTCTCCGCCGCGCGCGAGTACGTCGAAAAGACCGGACGGCGCGCGATCTTCGAGTACGCGCTGGTCAGGGGCATGAACTGCGAGCTTCGGCACGCCGACGAGCTTGCGCAGCTTCTCCGCGGGCTGCAGTGCCACGTGAACCTGATTCCGTTAAACGGCGTCAGGGAGCGCGAGCTTATGCCCCCCGGTCGGCGCGAGGCCGAGGCGTTTTTGAATAGGCTTGAGCTTCGCCATATCTCGGCGACGATCCGCCGCGAGATGGGCGCCGACATCGAGGGCGCGTGCGGCCAGCTCCGCCGCAGCGCGCTCGACAAAGACCGGTAATTCACCAAAGCGAGGGATGTGCCATGCGCGTATACGCCGCCACCGACATCGGCCGCGTCCGACCGATCAACGAGGACAGCTTTTACGCCCCGAAGCCGGGCGAGCGGTTCTGCGCGGTGGCCGACGGCATGGGCGGGCACAACGCCGGCGAGGTCGCGAGCGCGCTCGCGATCCGGGCGCTCGAGGAGGAATTGACCGGAAGCGCGCTCCCGCCCGAGGAGGCGCTAAAGCGCGCGGTCGAGCGCGCGAACGCGGAGATTCTCAAGGTCTCCCGCGAGAAAGAGGAGTGCGCGGGCATGGGCACGACGCTCACCGCGCTCTACATGGACGGGAAGACCGCGCACATCGCGCAGGTCGGCGACAGCCGCGCGTATCTGGTCCGCAACCGCGCGATACTGCAGGTCACGACCGACCACACGCTCGTCGAGGAGATGGTCCTGAGCGGCCTCATCACGCCGAGCGAGGCGCTCACGCACCCGAAGCGCAATTACATCACGCGCGCGCTCGGCACGAACGAGCGCGTCGAGCCCGACATCCTCCGGCTCGACATGCTGCCGGGCGACCTGTTTCTTTTGTGCTCCGACGGGCTCTCGAACATGCTCACCGAGCGCGACATGCTGGACATCTTGCTCTCCGGCATGCGCCTTGAGGACAAGCTGCACACCCTGATCGAGCGCGCTCTGCACCGTGGCGGGCACGACAACATCACCGCGCTGCTTGTTCCCTTTGAGGAGGCGCCGAAATGATCGGGCGCGTCATCGCCGGGCGGTACGAGGTGCAGGCCGTCGTCGGAACCGGCGGCATGGCGGTCGTCTACCGCGCGTGGGACCGGCAGAGCAGCCGGATGGTCGCGATCAAGGTGCTGCGCCCGGAGTTCGAGCAGGATCAGGAGTTCGTGCGCCGCTTCAGCCGCGAGGCCGAGGCCGCCGCGAAGATGTCGCACGAGAACATCGTGAACCTGCTCGACGTCGGCAAGGAGGACAACCTCCGCTACATCGTGATGGAGTACATCGACGGCAAGACGCTCAAGGACCTGATCCGGCAGCAGGGGAGGATTCCGGCAGACCAGGCCGTGCGCATGGCGATTCGGACGCTCGCCGCGGTCGACCACGCGCACAAGAACGGCATCGTCCACCGGGACATCAAGCCGCAGAACATCCTGGTCGACCAGAAGGGCACCGTCAAGGTCGCCGACTTCGGCATCGCGCGGCTCAAGACCGCGCAGACGACGCGCATCGACGACAAGCAGAACTCGGCGCTCGGAAGCGTCCACTACTTCTCGCCCGAGCAGGCGTCCGGCGAGGTCGCGGACGAAAAGAGCGATTTGTACTCGATGGGCGTCGTGCTCTACGAGATGCTGACCGGCGAGGTGCCCTTCGACGGCGACACGGCGGTGTCGGTCGCGCTCAAACACGTGAGCGAGGAGCCGCGCTCGATGCGGTCCCTGAACGGCTCGATCTCGCGCGGCCTCGACGAGGTCGTCGGGCGCGCGCTCTCGAAGGACGCCGACAAGCGGTACCAGACCGCGGCGGAGTTCGCCGGCGACCTCCGGAAGGCGCTGACCCGGCCGAAGGGCGGGTTCGTCACCTATCCGCTTACGAAGGAGGAGCAGGAGAAGCTCCGCGAGCAGAAGCGGCGGCTCCTCCTGAAGCGCAAGAAGCGGCTGAGGCTGATGTCGCGCATCAGCGCGGCGGCGGTCGGGCTCGCGGTCATCGCCGCGGTATTGTGGTATTTCCTCGCGGTCTACCGCGTCAACGCCGTGCCGCAGGCGGTCGGGACGGACTGGCAGCTCGCGGTCGCGGCGCTCGAGGACGCGGGCTTCAAGCCGAGCGCCGAGTACGCCTACAGCGAGGACGCGCCGAAGGGTCAGGTGATCCGCCAGTCGGTCGCCGCGGGCTCGCGCAGGAAGCAGGGCACCGGCATCCTCCTGACGGTCAGCGCCGGCAGCCAGTGGGTGTTCTTCGAGGACATGCGCGGCCGGACGCTCGACGACGCGAGGAATGCGCTCATCGAGCTCGGCGTTCCGGAGGAGAGGATTTCGCTCGGCTACGTCGCGAGCGACCAGCCCCCCGGCGCGGTCGCCGGGCAGATGCCGGAGCCGGGCTGGATCACGCGCGAGACGGACGTGCAGCTGATCGTAAGCGCCGAGACCGTCAAGATGCCGACCCTGACCGGGCTGACGCTCGAGGGCGCGAAGGCGCTCGCCGAGGCGAACGGGCTGATCGTTCAGGAAGTCCAGGAGGGCTATTCGGCGGACGCGCCGGCGGGCACGGTCATCGCGCAGTCGATCGCGCCCGACGCCCCGGTCGCCGTCGGCAGCGGCATCACGCTGACGATCAGCCAGTCGCGCGAGACCATGTACTATCCGGCGGCGAGCTACACGATGGTCGTGCCGCTCGACCAGATCGAGGTGCGGCTGGAGCTGACCTCGCCGTCCGGCCGGGAGTTCGACGGCTACGTCGGCACGCTCGACAAGGGCACGCACAGGATCGAGCTATCGAGCACCGAGCAGGGGCTGCATACGCTGCGCGAGTATCTGGACGGCGTGCTGATGGCCGAGACAAAGGTGATGTTTGAGTGACAAAGAAGGGATGGTTTTTTGCGCGGAATCGTGACCAGGGGCGTCGGCGGGTTCTACTACGCGCTCGACGCGGACGGAAATACGCATGAACTGCGCGCGCAGGCGAAGCTTCGCCGGGCGCGCGTTACGCCGATGGTGGGGGATCGCGTCGAATTCGAGCCGGGCGCGAGCGGCGAGGACGGCTGGCTGAAGGCCGTGCTGCCGCGCGAAAACGCGCTCCATCGCCCGCCGGTCGCGAACATCGATGCGGTCGTGATCGTCGTCGCGGCGGCCGCGCCGAGCCCGGACCTTTTGATGGCGGATCGGCTCCTGATCGCCGCGCGGCGCGGCGGGATCGCGCCGATACTGGTCGTCAACAAGCGCGACCTGAACCCGGACGCCGCCGAGGAGATTCTCCATCAATACCGCGGCGCGGAGGTCACGCCCTTCGCGGTGTCCGCGCGCTCGGGCGAGGGCGTTGATATGCTCCGGGAGGCGCTCGTCGGCAGGGTGCACGCGCTCGCGGGGCAGTCCGGAGCGGGAAAGTCGACGCTGCTCAACGCGCTGCACGGATTCTCGCTCGAGACCGGCGACGTTTCGCGGAGGATCGAGCGCGGCAGGCACACGACGCGCCACGTGAGCCTGATCCCCGTCCCGGGCGGCGGCATGGCGCTCGACACGCCGGGCTTCAGCCTGTTCGAGACGGAGCTTCTGGACCCGGTGCTGCTCAAGGATTCGTATCCCGAGTTCGCTCCGCACGAGGGCAAGTGCTTCTTCTCGCCCTGCTACCACGATTCGGAGCCCCGGTGCGCCGCGCGCCGGGCGGTTGACGAGGGCGAGATCGACAAAAACCGCTACGGGCGCTATCGGGCGCTCTTGGAGGAAATGAAGTTGCGTTGGAGGGATCGCTATGGTTAAGGTCGGACCGTCGCTCTTGTCCGCGGATTTCCGCGTCATGGGCGCGGAGATCGAGCGCATGGCCGCGGCGGGCGCGGACTACCTGCATTTTGACGTGATGGACGGGACGTTCGTGCCGAACCTGTCGTTCGGGCCGGCGATCCTCGAGTGGGCGGCGAGGGGGCCGCTGCCCATCGACGCGCACCTGATGGTCGAGCACCCGCACACCTGCGTCGCCGATTTCGCGCGCGCGGGCGCGAGGATCATCACGATCCACCCGGAGGCGGGCGGGCACATCCACCGCACGCTGTCGATGATCCGCGAGATGGGCTGCCTCGCCGGCGTCGCGCTGAACCCCGGCACGTCGCCGGACTGCCTGCGCTACCTGCTTCCGAGCGTCGATTTGGTGCTCGTGATGACGGTCAACCCCGGCTTCGGCGGCCAGAAGATGATCCCCGAGTGCCTGCCGAAGATCCGCGAGGTGCGCGAGATGCTCGACCGCGCGGGCTCGAAGGCGCTGCTGGAGGTCGACGGCGGCGTGAACCTCGAGACCGCGCGCATGATGATGGAGAAGGGCGCCGAGGTCGTCGTCGCCGGCAGCGCGCTGTTCGCCGCGCCCGACGCGAAGGCGTTCATCGACCGCATCCGCAGAGACTGGCTGGAAATTCATCGGTAATTGAGGAAACGCATCGCCGCGTCCCCGCATAGTATAGACGGGGGGCGATCGCGTGAACAAGGCGTGCAAAAACAACTCGGGGCGGGGGAAGAACCGGTACGCGAGGCCGATCGGCATCGTGCTGATGCTCGTCGGCGTGCTGCTTTTGATGCTGTGCGTGCCGTACTGGCTGTGGACGAGCGTGCTGTCGATCCTTCTGATCAGCGTGGGCTTCCTGCTCTGGCGCTTCAGCTGACGTACATACCGGCCCCGGGCATAAAAAAATCCGAAGGCAAAAAACCTTCGGATTTTTCCGGAGTATGCTTTTATTACAGAGCGCGCTCCACCTTGTTGCTGCGCAGGCAGCGCGTGCAAACGGACATGCGCCGGGGCGTGCCGTCGACGATCACGCGGACTTTCTGCGTGTTCGGGGCCCATGTGCGGCGCGTCTTCCGGTTCGAGTGGCTGACGTTGTTGCCGTACTTTACGCCCTTCTGGCAGACCTCACAAAACTTTCCCATTTTTGATTACACCTCCTTCAAGGCGATTCGGGCATTCAAAACAGTACAATTATAGCACCGCAGGCAGGAAAAAACAAGGGTCTGTGCATGTAAAAGTTCGTGAACCGGGCAAAATGAACCCGGAATTGTAAAAAAATGGCCGCGGGAGCCCGCAGCGAAAGCGTTTAACGCCGATGCCCTTGCAAGTTCGAGGAAAAACCGCTATACTAAGGCGAGCGAGAGCGGAATTCGGCGAATCCTTCGGGGGAGGTTATCATATGGATTGCAAGTTCAAAACGGAGCTGGGACTCGTCACGGTCAACGACGAGGTGATCGTGCGCGTCGCGGGCTATGCCGCGCTGGATTGCTACGGGATCGTGGGCATGGCCTCCAAGCGGTCGACCGACGGAATCGTACAGCTGATGGGCCGCGAAAACCTCGGCCGGGGCGTCAAGGTCCGGCAGAACGGCGAAAAGGTGGATGTGGACCTGTTCATCATCGTGGAGTACGGCATTTCGATCAGCGCCGTCGCCGCGTCCATCATAGAGACCGTCAAATACAAGGTGGAGCACCTGACCGGCATCACCGTCGGTCGCGTCAACGTATGCGTGGAGGATATCCGCGTCTGACGCGAGCGCGCAACGCCGGAAAATGGAGGATGGTTTCATGGCGCATGATAAGATAGACGGGCTCTTGTTCAAGGAGATGTTTCAATCCGGCGCGGCGCTGCTCACCCAGAACCGGGAGAGCGTGGACGCGCTGAATGTATTCCCTGTGCCGGACGGAGACACCGGCACGAACATGTCGCAGACGATCACCTCCGCGGTCAAGGAGATGCAGCAGAAGCCCGCGATGAGCGTCGGGGACATCGCAAACGCGATCGCCCGGGGCGCCCTGAAGGGCGCGCGCGGGAACTCCGGCGTCATATTGAGCCAGATACTGCGCGGCTGGGCGCGCGCGATGGACGGCGCCGAGGACATCGACTGCGCTTTGCTCATCAAGGCGCTGCGCTCGGGAGCCGACACCGCGTACAAGGCCGTCATGAAGCCCAAGGAGGGCACGATCCTGACCGTCGCGCGCGTGATGGCCGAGGACGCCGAGCGGCTCGGGCGCGGCATGGCGGACCTCGTGGAGCTTTTCCGGCTCCTGATCGCGAGCGGCGAGGCGATTTTGAAAAAGACGCCGGACATGCTCCCGGTGCTCAAGCAGGCGGGCGTCGTCGACTCCGGCGGCATGGGCCTGCTCGTCATCTACCGCGGCATGTTCGCCGCGCTCTCCGGCGAGCCCGTCGAGACCGAGTCCGCGGCCGAGCAGCGCCAGAAGGCCGCGATGCCCGCGGATTATATCGACGACCACGAGAATCTCGGCGAGATTACATTTGCCTACTGCACGGAGTTCATCGTCTCGCACCCGCGCGCGGACCTCCGAGACGGCGAGGTCGTCCGGCTCCGCAAGCGCCTCGAGCGCATCGGCGACTGCGTGCTCGTGATCTCCGACCTGTCCGTCGTCAAGGTGCACGTGCACACGAACGAGCCGGGCAAGGCCTTGCAGTACGCGCTCGAGCTCGGCGAACTCGACGCGATCAAGATCGACAACATGCTCGAGGAGCACCGCGAGCGCACGGCCCAGCTTGAAAAAGAGGAGGCCGACCGCAGAAAGCCCTACGGCATCGTCGCGGTCGCGCTGGGCGACGGGCTCGTCGACATATTCACCGAGCTCAACATCGACAGGATCGTCGACGGCGGGCAGACGATGAACCCGTCGATCGAGGATCTGCTGGAAGCCATCGAAAAGACGCGCGCCGAGAACGTGTTCGTGCTGCCGAACAACACGAACATCATACTCGCCGCGCAGCAGGCGGCGGAATTGACCGAGCGCAACGTCATCGTGCTGCCGACGAAGTCCGTGCCGATGGGCATCTCCGCGGCGCTCGCGTTCGATCCGGAGCACTCCGTCGAGGAAAACCGGGTCGCGATGACCGAGGCCGCCGAGAGCGTGCACACGGCGTCGATCACCTACGCCGTGCGCGACACCGTGTTCGACGACAAGGACATACACGCCGGCGACATCATGGGGCTCATCGACAACAAGCTGCAGGTGCTCGGCCACGACGTGCGCGAGGTCGCCTGCGAATTGACCGGCATGATGGTCGCCGACGACAAGAGCCTGATCACGATCTACTACGGCCAGGACGTGACCGAGGGCGAGGCGCGCGAGCTCTCCGACGCGTTCGCGAAGAAGTACGACCAGTGCGACGTCGATCTCCAGCGCGGGGGCCAGCCTCTGTACTACTATCTGATCGCGGTCGAGTGATGGACGTCGAGCTTTCCCGCGTCCCCGGGCTGGGCCCCAGCCGCCTGAAGGCGCTCGAGACCGCCGGGATACGCACCGCGCGCGAGATGGTCGCCAGGCTTCCGTCCGGCTACCGGGACCTCTCAAGCCCCGTGCCGATCGGGGATTTGCGCGCGGGCGACGAGGCGGCGGTGCTCGTTAAAGTCGAGGGAAGCGCCGTTGAGACGCGCGCCGCGGGGCTGCTGATCACGCGCGCATACGTCTCCGACGGAACGGACGCGATCCCCGTCGTCTGGTACAACCAGCCCTGGCTCAAAAGACAGCTTCAGCCCGGCCGCGAGCTTCTGCTCTACGGCCGGGTTGAGTTTCGCAGGGGGACATTGCAGATGACGTGCCCCGCGATCGAGCGCGAGCGCGCGATCGTGCCCGTCTACCGCCCGGTCGCGGGCATCCCCCCGAAGGCGTTCCGAGACGCGATGCGCGCGGTGCTCAGCATACGCGACGGCCAGTGGCCGGACGAGCTCCCGCAGTCGCTGCGCGAGCGATATACGCTGTGCGAGCGCAACTTCGCGATGCGAAACGCGCACTTCCCGCTGAACCGGGAGGCGCTCGCGGCCGCGCGTCGCAGGCTCGCGTTCGAGGAGCTTCTTCTCTATCAGGTCGCGCTGTCGCTTCTGCGCGGCGGCGCGGAGGCGGGCGCAAAGCTCGAGTTTCCGGACGCAGAAGTTGAGAATTTCTGGAAGCTGCTCGGCTTTCCGCCGACGGGCGCGCAGAAGCGGGTACTCTATGAGATGGCGGGGGATTTGCGCCAGGACGCGCCGATGGCGAGGCTATTGCAGGGCGACGTCGGCAGCGGCAAGACCGCGGTCGCGTTCGGCGCGATCTACCTCGCTTGGAAATCCGGCTTCCAGTCGGCGATGATGGCGCCGACCGAGGTGCTCGCGCAGCAGCACTTTTCGGGCGCGCGCGAGTTGTTCGAGCCGCTGGGCATGAAGGTCGGGCTCCTGACCGGGTCGCTTTCGAAAAAGCAGCACGAGGCCGCGCACCGGGCGCTCGCGGCAGGCGAGTGGGACGCGGTGTTCGGCACGCACGCCCTGATCACCGAGGGCGTCGAGTACGCAAACCTCGGCCTCGTCGTCACCGACGAGCAGCACCGCTTCGGCGTGCGCCAGCGGACGGCGTTCGGCAAGAAGGGCGGCCGACCGAACGTGCTCGTGATGTCCGCGACGCCGATCCCGCGAACGCTCTCCCTGATATTGTACGGCGACCTCGACCTGTCGATACTCGACGAGCTGCCGCCGGGCCGCACGCCCGTCAAGACGCGCATCGTGCCGGAGGAGAAGCGAAAGGACATGTTCGGCTTCGTCCGGCGGGAGGTCCGGAAGGGCCGGCAGGCGTACGTCATCTGCCCGCTCGTCGCCGAGAGCGAGGCGGTCGAGGCCAAGAGCGCGGAGGAGCTGTTCGAGGAGTTGAAGGAGCTGCTCCCGGACCTCCGGCTGTCGCTCGTGCACGGGCGGATGAAGTCGAAGGACAAGGACGCGGCACTTGAAAAATTCCGCGCGGGCGAGACGGACGTGCTCGTATCGACGACCGTCGTCGAGGTCGGCGTCAACGTGCCGAACGCGAGCACCATGGTCGTCGAAAACGCCGAGCGGTTCGGGCTCGCGCAATTGCACCAGCTTCGCGGGCGCGTCGGGCGCGGGCCGTACGAATCCTGGTGCTTTTTGGTCGCGGAGCCGAGCGAGCGGCTGACGCTGCTCACGAGGACGGCCGACGGCTTTAAGATCGCCGAAAAGGACATGGAGCTCCGCGGCCCCGGAGAGCTGTTCGGCGAGCGGCAGTCGGGCATGCTCGCGACCGGGCTCACGGCGCTCGCGGGCGACACGCAGCTCCTCAAGCTCACGCACGACGAGGCCCGCAGGCTGCTCAAGTCCCCCGAGGCCGCCGAATCGCGCGCGGTCGCGGCGCTCGCGCGGCGCGTGTTTCAGGAGCGGCTCGACGCCGTCGCGCTGAACTGAACCGCGCAAAATTTGGATTGTATGCTTCATTTTTACAGTAGAATATTGCCAGCGTAAAAGCCTCCCGTTCGGTCAAAATAGTTTCAGACTTGAACGGGAGGTGAAAAACAATGGCCAGCAACTCAAGCTCGTCGAACCGCATCAACGTGCCCGAGGCCAAGCAGGCGCTCTCGAACATGAAGTTCGAAATCGCCAACGAGATGGGTGTCAACCTGACCAAGGGCTACAACGGCAACCTGAGCTCCAAGGACAACGGAACCGTCGGCGGCATGATGGTCAAGCGCATGATCGAGGACTATCAGCGCCAGGCTTCCAACACGGTCAAGTAACAGACAATAACCGACGAAACCATCGAAAGGAGGAACACCCACATGCCCAGCAACAGCAATCAGATCAACGTACCCGAGGCGCGCCAGGCGATGTACAACCTCAAGCACGAAGTGGCAAACGAGCTTGGCATCAACCTCAAGCAGGGCTACAACGGCGACATCGCTTCCAAGGATGCCGGCCACATCGGCGGCAATATGGTCAAGAAGATGATCGAGGCGCAGGAGCGCCAGATGCAGAACCGCTAACGGACGAAGCTAATACAAGGGGCGGCTGCTTTCAGCGGCCGCTCCCGCCTGTTTTTTGGCCCCCGCTAGCAGGACGAACCCCGCCCCGCCGAGCGCGGCGGAGGGCTTTTCAGGAACGGCGACAGCAAAAGCGCGGGGATATTGACTTTTCCCGCCCCCGGTGGTACGATTTTCGGGTGGTACTACACATTCGGAGGCCGCGTATGCAGGATTTCGACATTCGCCCCGTCGCGGAGCGTTTCCGGTTCGAGGGGAAATTCGCCTCCGCCTCGGAGGTCCGCTCCGGGCACATCAACCGGACGTATAGGCTCACGTTCAGCGACCCGGACGGGGAGTACATATTGCAGCGGATCAACAACCACGTGTTCCGGCAGCCCGAAGTCGTGATGGACAACATCCTGAAGGTCACGGAGCACCTGCGCCGGAAGCTCGTCGAGATGGGCGCGTCGCCGGAGAGGCGCGTGCTCGAGTTCGTGAGGGCGCTCGACGGCCGGCCGCTGTTTATCGACGAAAGCGGCGGAAGCTGGCGCGCGTACCGCTACGTCGGAAACGCGCGCGCGTACGACCGCGTCGAAAAGCCGGAGCACTTTCAGGAGGCGGGCCGCGCGTTCGGCGAGTTTCAGAGATTGCTCGCGGACTTCCCGGCCTCGGAGCTCGGGGAGACGATCCCGAACTTTCACCACACGCCCTCGCGCTTCGACGCGTTCGCCCGCGCCGCGCACGAGGACAAGGCCGGGCGCGCGAAGGGCGTCCGGGGCGAAATCCGCTTCTTCCTCGACCGGCGCCACGCCGCGCATGAGATCGTCGGCCGCGATTTGCCGCTCAGGGTCACGCACAACGACACGAAGATCAGCAACGTGCTGTTCGACGACGCGAGCGAAAAGGCGATCTGCGTGATCGACCTCGACACCGTCATGCCGGGAAGCTCCCTCTACGACTTCGGCGACGCGATACGCTACGGCGCGACGACCGCCGCCGAGGACGAGATCGACGCGTCGAAAATGGGCCTGTCGATGGAGCTGTTTTCGCGCTTCGCCGCGGGGTTCGTGCCGGAGGCCGACGGGTTTTTGACGCGCCGCGAGATGGAGCTTCTGCCGCTGGGCGCGAAGGTCATCACGTTTGAGAACGGCATGCGGTTTCTGATGGACTACCTCGAGGGAGACACGTACTACAAGACCGCGTACCCGGAGCACAACCTCGCGCGCGCCCGCACGCAGATCGCGCTGCTTCGGGACATAGAATTGCGGTTCGGCGAGATGACCGAGGTCGTCCGCCGTCTGCTCAAGTGAATCCTTGACAATCCCCGGCATTCGCAGTACAATAACCTTTGGCGCCAGTTTTGCGATAGAGGTGTTTCCATGAACGATATGGTCTATTCTCTCACCGTCGCGGGGCTTGAGCGGCAGCTTCCGCTCTGCCCGATCAGCGATACGGTGATGATCGGCGCGTTTGTCATTTTTGGCGACATGGAGCTGACGATCGCCTGCGCAACCGAGCTCAACAAGCGAATCCCCGAGCACGACGTGATGATCACCGCCGAGTCGAAGGGCATACCGCTGATCTTCGAGATGGCGCGGCAGGCGGGCGAGAAGCGGTACCTGCTCGCGCGCAAGTCGCCGAAGCTCTATATGAAGGACGTGTTCTGCGTCGAGGTGCGCTCGATCACGACCGGGCACCCGCAGACGCTGTGCATCGACGGCAAGGACGCCGAATACTTGAAGGGCAAGCGGGTCGTGATCGTCGACGACGTGATCTCGACCGGCGAATCGCTGCGCGCGATGGAGGAGCTCGTCCGGCTCGCCGGCGGCGAGATCGTCGGCAAGATGGCGATCCTCGTCGAGGGCGAGGCGATCGACCGCGACGACATCCTCTATCTCGAAAAACTGCCGCTGTTCCGCAACGACGGCACGCCGATCGAATAGCGGGCGACGCTCCCGGCACCGGGGGCGTTTTTTTCTGCGTTTCGCAAACCTTCCCCCTTCCCGATGCGTCAATAGTGTGTGAATGCGCATTCATGAACAAGTGAGGATTCCCGTGGACGACATACAGTACACCGAGAGGGCGCTCGGCTGCGAACGCAGGCTCTACCGCGTCGCGATCGCGCTGCTTCGAAGCGACGCGGATGCCGCCGACGCCATACAGGAGGCCGTGTTCAAGGGCTGGATGCACCGCGAGGCGCTGCGCGACGGCGAGCGGTTCGAGGCGTGGCTGATGCGGATACTCGTCAACGAGTGCCGCAACATCCAGCGCAAGTGGAAGGGGCGCCCGGAGCCTTTGAACGAGCAGATCGTCTCCGCGCAGGGCGCCCCGGACCCGGCGCTTCAGGACGCGATCCGCAGGCTTCCCGAGCGGCTCCGGCTCCCGCTGCTTCTGCATCACCTCGAGGGGTATTCCCTTCGGGAGATATCGTCCATCCTGAAAATCCCCGAGACGACGGCAAAGTCGACACTCTACCAGGCCCGGAGCGCGCTCCGGCAGGCCCTTTCCCCGGAGGTGGGACGATGAAGGATTTGAACAACGCGTTTCCGGATACGCCGGAATACGTGCGCCATGCGATTCACATGGGGCTCAACCGCGCCCGAAGGCGGCAGGCGCTCAAGCGCAGGCTGTTCGCGCTGGCGTCGGCCGCGGCGGTGCTCGCCGTGATGCTCGGCGCGCTGACGCTCGCGGTCAACGAGCGGCGCTTGGCGGGGACGCGCCTGCGCTCGCCGAACCCCGGCCCGCTCGCCCATGGATACGCGACGGACGGGCCGACGCCGAAGCCCCTGCCCAAGCCGACGCCGGAGCCGACGGCAGTGCCGCTCCCAAAGGCAGTGCCGCTCCCAA
>Ga0123328_1002120_pt1 | contig 18307 bp, 14 predicted proteins | sample BioC12SIPDNA_2_FD_89702 | JGI IMG/M metagenome (GOLD analysis project Ga0123328, IMG submission 89702) | Anaerobic biogas reactor microbial communites from Washington, USA - Biogas_R1_A C12 SIP DNA | ecosystem: Engineered > Bioreactor > Anaerobic > Unclassified | place: Washington, USA...
CGTAGAGGATCGGCAGCCAGTAGAGGAACATCGCCACCGCGAGCGCCAGGTAGCCGATGAAGGCGAGCGTGCCCCATGTGATCGGCCCGCCGGCGAGGGTGCGGACGGTACGGAGCCCGACCTCGGGTCCGCGGCCGTGGAGCTGGCCGAGCGTGAGCGCGATGAGCACGATGGTGAAGGGGACGAGCGCGGTGGCGTAGAAGAAGTACATCTGCCGGTCGTAGCTGGCCAGCCAGGGGAGGAATCCCGCGGCGAAGGCGACCAGGGGAATGAGGAAGCGGCGGTCGCGTCGGATGACCAGGCACCACAGCCCCCACAGCAGGACCGGGACGGTCAGCCACCAGATCGCGGGCGTGCCGAAGAGGAAGATCATCCGCCGGCACGTGCCGGCGGCGCAGTCGATGTCGGTGGAGGAGAAGTAGAGGATGGGGCGGGCGGCGACGAGCCACGCCCACGGCTTGGAGTCCCAGGGGTGCGAGTGCCCGCCGGAGGTGGTCAGGGAGGCGTGGAACTCGAGGACGGACTGGTGGTAGAACACGAACCCGGCGAGGGAGTCGGGCAGGGCGGCCAGCCAGGAGTCGTCCCCGATGGAGCCGTCGGTGGCGGCATGCCGGTAGACGGCGGTCTCGGAGGAGAACCACGCGCGCCAGGCCCACAGGTAGAGCAGGACGGGGACCACGACGATCGAGGCGAGGGCGGGCAGGACGTCACGCACGAGGGTGCCGGTGACGGGGCGGGTGGCGCCGTAGCGGCGTCGTAACGCAAGGTCACAGAACACGCTCATGAGGCCGAAGAAGGCGATGTAGTACAGCCCCGACCACTTCACGCCGAGGGAGAGTCCGAGGAACACGCCCGCGGTGAAACGCCACCAGCGGAACCCCAGGCGGGGGCCGAACGGCGAGTCGCCGAGCATGCCGTCACCCCACGCCCGGTGGAGGCGGCCGCGCATCTGCTCGTGGTCGAAGGCCAGGGCGCAGGCGGCGGCGACGATGAAGAACACCTGGAAGATGTCGAGCATGCCGAAACGGGAGCTGACCAGCAGCACCCCGTCGACGGTGGCCAGCAGGCCGGCGAAGAACGCCACCTGCCACGTCCCGGCCAGCCGGCGGACCAGCAGCATGACGGCGACGACAGTGGCGGCGCCGAACAGGGCCGTCATCACCCGCCAGCCCAGCGGGGAGTACCCGAAGACGAACTCGCCGAGGGCGATGAGCTGCTTGCCCAGCGGCGGGTGCACCACCAGGCCGTACCCGGGGTTGGACTCGATGCCGCCGATGAGCGGGTTGACCTGGGAACGGACCATGTCCCACGCCTGCGGGACGTAGTGCTTCTCGTCGAAGACCGGGGTGCCGGAGGCCACGGCGCTGGTCAGGCCCGCATACCGGGTGACCAGGGCCAGCACCGCGATGACAAGCGTGGCGATGGTGTCCGCCCGCGTCCACGACCACGGCCGCGGGGGATCGGGGTGGATCCGCCGGGCGAACCGTGGGCCGACGGCAGGTGTGTCGGCGGTGGAGGTCGTGGCGGGGTTCACGGGAAAGAGTCTAGGGTACAAGGCATGTCCCGGCCTGAATCCCTTCCCCGACCTGTTCCCCGGGGTGTGGTCCTCGCGGCCACCCCGCTGGGCAACATCCACGACGCCTCCCCGCGGCTGCGCCAGGCGCTTGCCGACGCCGACGTCATCGCCGCCGAGGACACCCGCCGCGTCCGCACCCTCGCCACCGCCCTCGACGTGGAGATCCGCGGGAAGGTGATCTCCAACTTCGACCACAACGAGGCCGGTCGGGCCGCCGGACTGCTCGACGCCGCCCGCTCCGGCACCGTCCTCGTGGTCACCGACGCCGGTATGCCCCTGGTCTCCGACCCCGGCTACTCGCTCGTCGACGCGGCCCACGACGCCGGTGTGCCCGTCACCTGCCTGCCCGGCCCCTCCGCCGTCCCCACCGCCCTGGCCCTGTCCGGCCTGCCCGTGGGACGTTTCCTCTTTGACGGCTTCGCTCCCCGCAAGCCCGGCCCGCGCCGGGAATGGCTGGAATCGCTGCGGACCGAGGAACGCGCCGCCTGCTTCTTCGAGTCCCCGCACCGCCTGGCCGACACCCTCGCCGTCGCCGCCGAGGTGCTCGGGCCGACCCGCCGCGCCGCGGTGTGCCGGGAACTGACCAAGACCTACGAGGAGGTCCGCCGCGGCACCCTGCCCGAGCTCGCGGAGTGGGCCGCCGAGGGAGTCAAGGGTGAGATCACGGTGGTCATCGAAGGCGGCTCCCCGCGGGAGTTCGACGTGGAGTCGCTGGTCCCCGTCGTCGAGTCCCTCGTCGCCGAGGGGGTGCGGCTCAAGGACGCCTGCCGGCAGGTCGCCTCGGGCAGGGGAGTGTCCAACCGGGAACTCTACGAGGCGGTTCTCGCCGCGAGATAGGTCCCACTAATGTGCATTGTTATGCAATTGTGAGTTTCGCCCGGGAGAAACGGGCCATGACCTCGCCTGATGTGCTGATTCTGTGGTGGGCGCAACCTGGGACGGGCGTGGAATGGGCCTGCCATTGGTGTCCGAATGCTCCCGGCCAGGTTTGCATTGGCTGAGAATCTGGATAATGGTGCGTTCCATGACCACACCTGACTATTCCACAGAGCACCCGGGGGTTGCGCCGACCGAACCGACGGCCCCGTCGGCCGGTGAACCGACCGCCACGGAGCAGCTCGCGACCATGATGTCGGACGCCGACTACATCGGTGACCGGATCGACGGCGCGGCCCACCCGAACTTCCGGGAAGCCGACGAGGGTAAGGCCCGCTTCGACTGGGCGATCATCATCCCGGCCGCCGTCATCATCATCGGCGTCGTCCTCTGGGGCCTGTTCGGCTCCGACAGCTTCGCCTCCTTCGCGTCGAACTCACTCGCCTTTGTCGTCGACAACTTCGGCTGGGCGTTCGTCCTCTTCGGCACAATCTTCGTCGCCTTCATGATCATCATCGGACTGTCCAAGTTCGGCTCGATCCGCCTCGGCGGTGACAACGAGGCGCCCGAGTTCCGGACCGTCTCCTGGATCGCCATGATGTTCGCCGCCGGCATGGGCATCGGCCTGATGTTCTACGGCGCCACCGAGCCGCTGACCTTCTACCGCGACGGCGTCCCCGGGCGGGCACAGAACGAGGTCGGTACCGCCATGGCCTCGTCGATGTTCCACTGGACCCTGCACCCGTGGGCCATCTACGCCATCGTCGGCCTCGCCATTGCCTACTCCACCTTCCGCCGCAACCGGCCCCAGCTCGTCTCCTCCGCCTTCGTCCCGCTCATCGGGGAGAAGGGGGCGAAGGGATTCGTGGGCAAGCTCGTGGACACCCTGGCCATCATCGCCACCGTCTTCGGCACCGCCACCCCCCTCGGTATCGGCGCCCTGCAGATCCGTGCCGGTCTCTCGGCTTCCGGCCTCATCGACTCGCCCGGTGACTGGACCATCGTGGGCATCATCTGCGTGCTCACCCTCGCGTTCCTCGTCTCCGCCGTCTCCGGTGTGGGCAAGGGCATCCAGTACCTGTCCAACGCCAACATGGTCATGGCCGCCATCCTGGCCATCTTCGTGTTCATCCTCGGCCCGACCGTGGCCATGCTCAACCTCATGCCCACCTCCATCGGCGCCTACTTCGCCCAGTTCTTCGAGATGGCCGGCCGCACCGGCGTCTCCGCCAACGGCACTGCCGGCGAGTGGCTGAGCACCTGGACCATCTTCTACTGGGCGTGGTGGATCTCCTGGTCCCCATTCGTCGGCATGTTCCTCGCCCGCATCTCCCGCGGCCGCACCATCCGTGAGTTCGCCATCGGCGTCCTCGTCGTCCCCTCGCTGGTCTCCGTCGTGTGGTTCTCCATCTTCGGCGGCACCGCGATCCGCTTCGAGCAGGACGGCAACTCCATCTGGGGTGACGGCTCCGCCGAATCCCAGCTGTTCAACCTGCTCCACCAGCTCCCCGGCGGCACCATCCTGGGTGTCGTGGCCATGATTCTGCTGGGCACCTTCTTCATCACCTCCGCGGACTCCGCCTCCACCGTGATGGGCACCCTCGCCCAGCACGGCCGCACCAACGCCACCCCGTGGGTGTCCGCGCTGTGGGGTCTGCTCACCGCCATCATCGGCATGGTGCTGCTCACCGTCAACGAGGATTCGCTGAGCAACCTGCAGTCCATCACCATCATCGCGGCCAGCCCGTTCCTCATCGTGGTCATCTGCCTCATGGTCGCCGTGACCAAGGACCTGCGCGAGGACAACCTCTACCTCGACTACCGATCGCAGCAGGAGTTCGCGGCCCGGCTCGCCCGGGAACGCCGGATCCACGCCGAGCACCAGCGGGCGAAGGAGAACAAGGCGCGTCGCCAGGAGCGTCTGGCCAAGCGCAACGGCAAGCGGCCCATCAAATAAGGTGTAACCCATGACCCAGTCTGTGCTTGTCTCCGTCGCCTGGCCGTACGCCAACGGCCCCCGCCACATCGGACACGTCGCCGGTTTCGGCGTCCCCTCCGATGTCTTCGCCCGCTACCAGCGGATGATCGGCAACGAGGTCCTCATGATCTCGGGCACGGACGAGCACGGCACCCCGCTGCTGGTCCAGGCCGACAAGGAGGGCGTGACGGTCAAGGAACTGGCCGACCGGTACAACCGCCAGATCGTCGAGGACCTCGCCGGCCTGGGCCTGTCCTACGACCTGTTCACCCGCACCACCACCCGCAACCACTACGCGGTGGTGCAGGAGCTGTTTACCGGCCTGTACGAGAACGGCTACATGATCAGGGAGACCACCATGGGTGCGGTCTCCCCGTCGACCGGACGGACCCTGCCGGACCGCTACATCGAGGGCACCTGCCCGATCTGCGGTGCCGACGGCGCCCGCGGCGACCAGTGCGACAACTGCGGCAACCAGCTCGACCCCGCCGACCTCATCAACCCGGTGTCCAGGATCAACGGCGAGACCCCGGACTTCGTCGAGACCGAGCATTTCCTCCTCGACCTGCCCTCCCTGGCCGACGCGCTGGGGCAGTGGCTGCGGGGCCGCGAGGACTGGCGCCCCAACGTGCTCAAGTTCTCCCTCAACCTCCTCGAGGACCTGCGCCCCCGCGCCATGACCCGCGACATCGACTGGGGTGTCCCCATTCCCGTGGAGGGCTGGCAGGACAACAACGCCAAGAAGCTCTACGTGTGGTTCGACGCCGTCATCGGCTACCTGTCCTCCTCCATCGAGTGGGCGTGGCGTTCCGGTGACCCGGACGCGTGGCAGCAGTGGTGGCAGAACCCGGACGCCCTCGGCTACTACTTCATGGGCAAGGACAACATCACCTTCCACTCCCAAATCTGGCCGGCCGAGCTCCTCGGCTACGCCGGCAAGGGTGCCAAGGGCGGATCGGTCCACCGCTACGGCGAGATCAACCTGCCCACCGAGGTCGTCTCCTCCGAGTTCCTCACCATGTCCGGCTCGAAGTTCTCCTCCTCCAAGGGTGTGGTCATCTACGTCAAGGACTTCCTCGCCGAGTTCGGCCCGGACCCGCTGCGCTACTTCATCGCCGTCGCCGGCCCGGAGAACACCGACACCGACTTCACGTGGGACGAATTCGTCCGCCGGGTGAACAACGAACTGGCCAACGGCTGGGGCAACCTGGTCAACCGCACCGTGTCCATGGCGCACAAGAACTTCGGTGAGGTCCCCGTACCGGCGTCACTGACCGAGGTCGACCAGAAGATCCTCGACCTCGCGGCCGAGACCTTCGACACCGTGGGCGAGGCACTGGCGCAGTCCAAGTTCAAGGCCGGCATCACCGCCGCCATGCACGTCGTCGGTGAGGCCAACGCCTACATCGCCGAGCAGGAGCCGTGGAAGCTGGCCAAGGACGAGTCGCAGCGCGAGCGCCTGGCCACCGTCCTGTGGACCGCGCTCCAGGTCGTCTCCGACTGCAACGTCATGCTCACCCCCTACCTGCCGCACATCGCGCAGCAGGTCCACGAGACCCTCGGCCGGGACGGCGTGTGGGCCGCCCGCCCGGAGATCCACGAGGTCACCGACGACATGCCGGTCGACCTCGTCGGCGTCGGTCTGCCCGAGGAAGGTCAGAGCTACCCGGTCATCACCGGCGACTACACCACCCAGCAGGCGGCGTGGAAGCGTATCGACGTCGTCCCCGGCACCACCCTGGCCAAGCCCAAGCCGCTCATCCAGAAGCTCGACCCCGAACTCGCGGAGACCGGCCCGTCCTGGGCCCCGGTCCAGGCCTGACATGGGCCTGATCTGACGGTGAACAACCGCGCGGTCATCCCGGCCGCCCTCGCGTTCATCGCCGTCTTCCTCGCGGCGATCAACCTGCGGGCGGGTATCTCCTCCCTCGCCCCGGTCCTCGGCGACGCGCTCGCCGCCTTCGGCTCCGGCGGGTCCATCGCGGGCGTCATCACCGCGATGCCGGGCCTGTTCTTCGCCGTCGTCGGTCTGGTCGCCGTGCCGGTGGCCACCCGCCTGGGGCTGAGCCGCACCCTGCTCGTGGGCATGGTCATCGCGCTCGTCGCCCTTGCGCCCGACCCTGGGTCGGGGCGATGTGGCTGTTCCTCGTGCTCACGGCCCTCATCGTCGCCGGCATCGCCCTGGCGAACGTGCTCCTGCCGGCGTGGATCAAGTCCCACGGCGGGCGGCACGTCGTCGCCCTCATGGCCGTCTACAGTGCGATCCTCAGCCTCTCCGGTGCCATCGGGCCCCTGAGCATCCTGCTGTTCACCGGTCCCGGCGCCTGGCGATGGGCTCTGTTCCTCTGGGCCGGATTCTCCGCCGCCCAGGTCGCGGTGTGGGCCGTGGTCGCCGCCCGCGCGGGATTCGACTTCCCGTCCGTGTCCTCGCCGACCCCCGGTGCCGGGACCCCGGCCGGGTTGAAGTCCCTGTGGCGCTCCCGTACCGCGGTCGCGCTCATGCTCTTCTTCGGCCTGCAGTCGATGCACGCCTACGTGCAGATGGGCTGGCTGCCCAAGATCCTCCTCGATTACGGCCACCCCGCGGAAACCGCCAGCGTCGCGCTCGCGCTGGTCGGCGGCATCAACGCCGTCGGCGGTTTCGCCATCCCCTTCGTCCTCGACCGGCTTGACCGCATCTACCTGCTGCCACTGATCTTCGCCGCGATCATGGCCACCGGGTACCTCGGCATCTGGTTCACCGACGCCGCCGTGCCCCTCCTGTGGGCGGCCCTGCTGGGTATCGGCGGTTACTGTTTCCCCACCGCGATCGCCCTCATCCCGGCCCGCACCCGCGCCCCGTTGATCACCGCCCGGCTCTCCGGTTTCGTCCAGCCCTACGGCTACCTCATCGCGGCGGCCGGCCCCTTCCTGGTCGGCGTCGCGTACCAGATCACTCTCGACTGGAGCCTCATCCTCGCCGCCCTCGGCGCCAGCTGTCTCCTCATGGCGGCCATCGGTTTCTTCGCCGCCCGTGGCGGTGACATCGACGACGAAATCGCAGTTCAGGTCTAGTGTCGGGCCCGTGGTCTAGCGTGGTGGGCATGCAGGCGACACGGGACACGGCCAATGACCTCCTCACCGGAATAGCGGGGGAGGGGGCACGCTTACGCGATGACCAGTGGACGGCGATCGATGCGCTGGTCAATCACCGGAAGCGCATGCTCGTGGTCCAGCGCACCGGCTGGGGCAAGTCCGCGGTGTACTTCATCGCCGCCAAACTCCTGCGCCAGGCCGGCCGGGGGCCGTCGTTGATCATCTCCCCGTTGCTGGCACTCATGCGTAACCAGGTCGCCGCCGCACAGGGGGCGGGGATCAGGGCGGTCACCCTCAACAGCGCGAACATGACCGAGTGGGAGGAGATCCAGGCCAGCGTCATCGGCGGTGACGTGGATGTCCTGCTCATCTCCCCGGAACGGCTGAACAACCCGGGCTTCCGCGATGAAGTCCTCCCGTACATCGCCCGGGCGGTGGGGATGGTCGTCGTCGATGAGGCACACTGCATCTCCGACTGGGGCCACGATTTCCGGCCGGACTACCGGCGCATCCGCACCCTGCTCGCGGAACTGCCCACCGGGGTGCCGGTGCTGGCCACCACCGCCACCGCCAACGACCGGGTGGTCGCCGACGTGCAGGCACAGCTGGGGGAGGACACCGGCCTGCTCCGCGGCGGGCTGGACCGGGAGTCGCTGCACCTGTCGGTGGTCCGGTTGACGGACACCACCCAGCGCCCCGCGTGGCTGGCCGGCCATCTCAGCCAGCTGGAGGGCTCCGGCATCATCTACTGCCTCACCGTCTCCGCGGCAGAGGACCTCGCGGAGGCTATGGAGGCCGCCGGATGGAACGTGGCCGCCTACACCGGACGGACCGAGGCGGGGGAGCGGGAACGGCTCGAGCAGGCACTGATCGGCAACGAACTCAAGGCCCTGGTGGCCACCTCTGCGCTGGGCATGGGCTTCGACAAACCCGACCTCGGTTTCGTCGTCCACGTCGGCGCGCCGAGCTCCCCGGTGTCCTACTACCAGCAGATCGGTCGCGCCGGCCGCGGCACCGACCGGGCAGACGTCATCCTTCTGCCGGGTGCGGAGGACCGGGACATCTGGCGCTACTTCGCCTCCGTCTCCTTCCCGGAGGAGTCGACGGTCCGCCAGCTCCTCGCCGCGTTGACGGATGAGCCGCAGTCGACGATGAAGCTGGAGACCCAGGTCGACCTCAGCCGCTCCCGCCTCGACCAGGTGCTCAAGGTCCTCGACGTCGACGGCGCCGTCCGGCGGGTCCGGGGCGGATGGGTGGCCACCGGCCAGCCCTGGTCCTATGACGCGGAACGCTACGCCGGGCTCGCCCATGCCCGCACGGCTGAACAGGAGGCCATGCTGGACTACGAGCGCACCGACGGATGCCGCCTGCTGTTCCTCCGGAGCCAGCTCGACGACGCCACCGCCACCGAGCCGTGCGGGCGCTGCGACAACTGCACGGGCAGGCGGTGGGGCACAGACATCGACGCGGCGGTCGCCGCCCGGGTCGACTCCCGCCTCACCGCTCCCGGTGTGCGTCTGACCCAGCGCAGGCAGTGGCCGACCGGGATCAGCGTCAAGGGGAGGATTCACGGTGTTGAACCCGGCCGCGCACTGGGGCGGCTCAACGACATCGCCCGGGGACCCGCCCTCCGCGAGCTCCTGGACAACCGGGACTGGCGGCCGAGCCACCCGTGGCAGCAGGACACCTGGCTGCCCAGGATCGTGGCGGTGCTCTCCGACTGGGACTGGGCGCAACGCCCCACCACGGTGGTGGCCCTGGGCTCCCATGATCCGGCGGCCACTGCGCAGGTGAGCGCCCTGGCGGAAGCCATGGCCGGCGTCGGTCGGATGACCTTCGCCGGGACCCTGCCGGTACGCGCCGGGGCCGGCGAGGTCACCGCCCAGAACTCCGCCTACCGGGTGATGGGCCTGCTTGACCGCTGGGAGATGGAAGCCCTCGCGCCCGTCGACGGCCCGGTCCTCCTGGTCACCGATGTGGTGGACACCGGCTGGTCCGTCACCGTCGCCGGGCAGCAGTTGGCGGAGCGGACCGGCCAGCCGGTCCTACCCTTCGCGCTGGCCTCGCGGGGTTAGCGCGATCACCCGCGCCGGGAACGCCGCCGCGCCCAGCGGCACCGGCCAGGTGCACATCACCCACGCCCCACGCGCGGGCAGGTCCCCGAGACGGCAGAGGTTCTCGATCTGCCAGTGGTCGTGTTCCAGCCACCACCGTTGGGCGGGGAACTCACCGGCGTCGACAGATTCGTCGGGGTCGGTGTTGAGGGTGTCGTGACCGATGGCCGTGACCCCACGGGCGTGGAGGATCTCCAGGGCGGCCACCGTCCAGCCGCCGCCACGCAGGACGGCGAAACACCCCGCCGGGACCCGGCCGTGCCGGGCCTCCCAGGCGGCGACGTCCACCGAATCCAGGACCACCAGGGGGAGGAGGGACTCGGTCACCGGGATCGCATCGAGGGTGCGGCCGCCGGGGACGACGTGGGCGGGGGCGTCGACATGAGTGCCGGTGGGGCCCACCAGCCGGTAGGAGGTGACCTCGAAGCCGTCGTCGTCCGCCGTGCTCACCGGGGTGACCTCCATGGCCGGGTCGCCGGGGAAGCGGTCCTGGTCGGGGTGCAGCGGGCAGGTGAGGTCGAGGAACTGCCAGGCGGTGGGATCGATCACGCCACCCACGGTAGTGGTCCCTAGACTGTCAGCCATGTCGAAGAAGAAGCCCCGCCCCACGCCCGTGCCCGCTGAACCGATCCCGGGCATCGTCGACGCGCACACCCACCTGGCCTCGGCCGGGGCGCGGACCCCGGATGAGGTGGCGGCGATCGTGGGGCGTGCGGTAGGGGCGGGCGTCGAGAAGATCTGTACCGTCGGCGACGGTCTCGCGGAAGCGGAGCTCGCATTGTCGGCGGCGCAGCACAACGAGCGGGTGTTCGCGGCGTGCGCCATTCACCCGACCCGGGCGCACGAACTCGACGAGGAGGCCCGGGCCAGGCTGACGGAGATGGTCGCCGACCCGAACTGTGTCGCGGTGGGGGAGACCGGCCTGGACACCTACTGGATCACGCATGAGCCGGAACGGACCGCGCCGCTTCAGGTGCAGGAGGAGGCGCTGCGCTGGCACATCGATCTGGCGGTGTCCTCCGGCAAGGCGCTCATGCTGCACAACCGGGAGGCGGACGAGGATCTGCTGCGGGTGCTCGCCGACGCCCCGCAGCCGGTGCACACGATCCTCCACTGCTTCTCCTCGCCCCTGGCGGTGGCGGAGGAGGCGATCGAGCGCGGGTATGTGCTCAGCTTCGCCGGCAACGTGACCTTCAAGCGCAACGACGAGCTGCGGGAGGCGGCGCGGATCACGCCGCCGGGGCAGCTGCTCATCGAGACGGATGCGCCGTACATGACGCCGGAGCCGTTCCGGGGTGCGCGGAATGAACCGGCCCTCATCGGACACACCGCGCTGTGTGTGGCCCGTGCCCGGGGGATGGACCCGGCCGAACTGGCGGCGGAACTGACGGTGACCTTCGACCGGGTGTATCTCTCCTGACTCGCCCTGTTGCCCACCTCACTGCCGCGGTTCCGGCAGGGCGGGTGGGGTTGCTGCGTACTGGTGTGAGGGGAGAAACGCCAGTGAATCCGGCGCCCATGACATGTCACGTTTGTTCTGGACGTCACGCAACTGTTACCGTACTGTGATCTGCAGTAAGCAAGCCGTCACCGTCGACTGAGATTGAGAACCACACTCACCATGGCACGCACCCACCTGTCCCGCACCCACTCCGGCCCCTCCGCCACCCGTCGTCTCGCCACCGGCGTGACCCTCGGCGGACTGCTGGCCGGTGGCATCGCCGCCGCCGGCGCGACCACCGTGCAGAAGGATGTCGCGCTCGACGTCAACGGCGAGCTCACCGAGCTGAGCACCATGTCCCGCGACGTCGCCGGCGCGCTCGATGCCGCAGGCGTCGAGGTCGACGACCAGGACCTCGTCTACCCGGCCCCGAGCGAGTCGCTGCGGTCCGGTGAGACCATCACCGTCCGCACCGCGAAGCCGGTCGCCGTGGTCATCGACGGCCAGCCCACCGAGCTGACCTCCACTGCGCTGACCGTCGAGGACCTCATCGGTGAGCTGCACGGCCTCACCCCGGCCGCCCGCACCGACGTCGACGGCGACGCCAAGGTCACCGACGGCATGCGCGTCGACGTCACCACCCCGAAGATCGTCTCCCTCAACGACGGCGGCAGCGTCGTCTACACCGAGGTCGCCGCCGCCACCGTCCGCGAGCTTCTCGACGCCCGCGACATCACCCTCGGCGAGCACGACACCGTCACCCCGGGCCTGGACACCGCCCTGACCCAGAACACCCGCGTGGAGATCAAGCGCGTCGACGTCGCCGAGGAGACCGAGACCACCGAGTTCACCGGCGAGCCGACCTACGTCGACGACCCGGAGGCGGAGGAGGGCACCGAGAAGGTCCTCGAGCCGGGCACCCCGGGCGTCCGCGAGATCACCCACCGCATCACCACCGTCAACGGTGCCGAGGACAAGCGCGAGATCGTCGGCGAGCGGGAGATCACCCCGGCCGTCGGCCCCACCATCGCCCGCGGCACCAAGACCGCCCCCTCCGCCCCGGCTGTCGCCGGCGGCGGCGTGTGGGACACCCTCGCCCAGTGTGAGTCCGGTGGCAACTGGTCCATCAACACCGGCAACGGCTACCACGGTGGCCTGCAGTTCTCCGCCTCCACCTGGCAGGCCTACGGCGGTAGCCAGTACGCCGCGACCGCCGACCAGGCCACCCGCGAGCAGCAGATCGACATCGCCACCCGCGTCCAGGCCGGACAGGGCTGGGGCGCATGGCCGGCCTGCACCGCCCGGATGGGTCTGCGCTAACCCTCCAGCGCTGGGCTCCTGCACCGACGCGGGAAGATCGTTACGCTCGGAGGGCGCAAGGTTATTCACCAACGCGCATATGGAGGAGTATCCACCATGACCGATCTGAGCAACCGTACCGTCGCCGTCCTCGCCACCGACGGCTTCGAGGACTCCGAACTGACCAGCCCCGTCGACGCCGTCAAGGCCGCCGGCGCCACCGTGACGGTCCTGTCCACCGGGACCGGATCCATCGAGGGCAAGAACGGCACGTCCGTCACCGTGGACACGACCACCGCCGAGGCTGACGCCGCCGACTTCGACGCCCTCATCCTGCCGGGCGGTACCGGCAACGCGGACAAGATCCGCATGGACTCCGACGCCGTCGCCTTCGTGAAGAAGCTGGTCGAGGCCGGCAAGCCCGTCGGCGTCATCTGCCACGGTGCCTGGATCCTCACCGACGCCGACGTCCTGCAGGGCCGCACCCTCACGTCCTTCCCGTCGCTCAAGACCGACCTGCGCAACGCCGGTGCGACCTGGGTCGACGAGGAGGTCCACGTGGACCAGGGCCTGGTGTCCTCCCGCACCCCGGACGATCTGCCAGCCTTCAATGCCAAGATCGTCGAGGAGTTCGGCGAAGGTACGCACTAGCCGGTCCCGGGTCGTCCGTGGTCTAGATTGGAACGCATGACCTCCGACGACCCGTCCGCCTCGGCCGAGCTCCTCGGCCCGGTGGAGATCCGTTCCCTGGCCGAGAAACTCGACGTCACCCCGACGAAGAAGCTCGGCCAGAACTTCGTCCACGACCCGAACACGGTCCGGCGGATCGTCGCGGCCGCTGATCTCGCCCCGGACGATCACGTCGTCGAGGTCGGCCCCGGGCTGGGGTCGTTGACGCTTGCACTGCTGGACACGGTGGACGAGGTCACCGCCGTGGAGATCGATCCGCGCCTGGCCGCCGAGCTGCCCGCCACCGTCAGCTGGCGGGCCGAACCCTTCGCCGACCGTCTCACGGTGGTGCAGAAGGACGCCCTCAAGATCACTCCCGCCGACCTGCGCAACCCGACCGCGCTGGTGGCCAATCTGCCCTACAACGTCTCCGTGCCGGTCCTGCTGCACCTGCTGGCCACGTTCCCGTCGATCCGCCGGGTCCTGGTCATGGTCCAGGCGGAGGTCGCCGACCGGCTCGCCGCCACCCCCGGTTCGAAGATCTACGGCGTCCCCAGCGTCAAGGCCGCCTTCTACGGCGACGTGAAACGCGCCGGGGCGATCGGGAAGAACGTGTTCTGGCCGGCCCCGAAGATCGAGTCGGGTCTGGTCCGCATCGACCGCTACGACAACCCGCCGTGGCCCGTCACCGAATCCTCCCGCGCCGCCGTCTGGCCGCTTATCGACGCCGCCTTCGCCCAGCGCCGCAAAACCCTCCGCGCCGCCCTCGCCGGCCACTACGGCTCCGGCGCCGCCGCCGAGGAGGCCCTGCTCGCCGCGGGCATTGACCCGCAGCTGCGCGGCGAGAAACTCACCGTCGCCGACTTCGTCCGGCTGGCCGGGGTGACCTCATGAGAACGATCAGCGTCCGCGCCCACGGCAAGGTCAACCTCCACCTCGGCGTCGGCGATGCCCGCGAGGACGGCTACCACGAGCTGGTCACCGTCTTCCAGTCCCTGAGCCTGTCGGACGTGGTCACCCTCGAGATCGACGACGAGGAGACCGTGGCCACCGGCAGCATCGTCAGCGGGCTCACCGCCACGGGTCTGGATGCGGCGTCGGTGCCGCAGGATGCGACGAACCTGGCGTGGCGCGGCGTCGATACGCTCGTGGACTTCTACCGCGCCCGCCACGGTCTCGGCAGCCTGCCGCGCGTGCGGATCCGCATCGAGAAGGGGATCCCCACCGCCGGCGGCATGGCCGGTGGCTCCGCCGACGCCGCCGCGGCCCTGCTCGCCGCCCACATCCTCGTCACCGAGACGATGCCCGCGCTCGACCAGACCACCCTCGACGCGCTCGCCGCCGAACTCGGCTCCGACGTGCCCTTCACGCTGCGCGGCGGGACGATGCTCGGCACCGGTCGCGGCGAGCAGCTCACCCCCATGCTCTCCCGGGGGCGGTACCACTGGGCGCTGGTGTTCTCGAAGCAGGGCCTGGCCACGCCCGAGGTCTTCGGCCACCTCGACCAGCTGCGGGACCAGGGCCGGGAGATCGGCCCCTCCCTCGACACCACCGACCTGGCCCACGCGCTCATGACCGGCAACGCCGAGGAGGTCGCCGGCCATCTGGCCAACGACCTCCAGGCACCCGCGGTCTCCCTGCGCAGCGACATCGCCCGCACCCTCGACCTGGGAAAGCGGGCCGGTGCGCTGGCGGGCATCGTCTCCGGATCCGGCCCGACCTGTGCGTTCCTGTGCCGGTCCGAACTCCACGCCCGAGACGTCCTCGACGACCTGCTCTCCGAGGGTGTCTACTCCGGGGCCACGGCCACCGGGCCCGCCCACGGGGCGTACCTCATCGACGGCTAGTGTCTGACGACTAGTGTGCCGCCGGCTTTCCGTCCGCTACGGCCATCTCCACCGGGGTGACCGGCAGCTCGTGGCGGGCGGCCTCTTCCCCTGAGGTCAGATCCACGACGACGAGCTCGTTGTTCTCCGCGTCCGTGACGTAGGCGTGGTCCCCGACGACCCGGAGGACCGGGCCCGGTTCCTGCCACTCGTCCTTCTCCTCCCACGCCGCAATGGCGGGAATGGCACGGATGATCTCCCCGGACTCCGGGTCGATGACCTTGAGGTGCCCGTCATAGGTGAGGACGACCGCCTCACCGGCCGGGCCGCGGCCCAGGGAACGGAACCAGTAGGACGAACCCAGGTCGACGGTGCGCATGGTGGCGTTCCGGGTGTCGATGAGCGCGATCTCCGTCGGCCGCTCCAGCTCGGCATCCTCGTCCACCTTGTGGTCGCCGAGAATGATCGGGGAGTCGGCATGGCCAGCGAGGTTGCCGAAACGCTGGTACTCCGTGCCCGGATCGACCTTCCGGAAGTCGGTTCCGTCGAAGACGACCGGCCCGTTCTGGCAGCCGAAGACGACCGCACCCTCAGCGGCCATCGCCTCGCCGTGGATGCCGGGGCAGTCGTCGGTGTGGGCCTGGACCTTCCCCTCGGCGTCCCGGTACTCGATGCGCTGGCGGTTGTCCTCGTCGCCGACGGTGATGAGGACCGAGCCGTCCGCAAACGGCACCGCCACGCCGTGGTGCGGGGCGCCGGAGTCGACGACCACGCCCTCGGCCGGCCGGTATCCGGCGGCGACCTGGTCGGTGGGCACGATCCGGGCGGTGCCGTCACCGTCGGAGAACAACGCCGTCAGCCCCTCATTGACCACGACGTGTCCGGCCTCGGGCTCGTCGTAGGCGATGTCCGTGAGAGAGGGGTCACCCGCGTAGTTGTGGGCGTGATCGCCGTGGGCGCGGGACTGCACGGCGGCGTCGAAGGCGAGGAAGCGGTCGCCGGCGGTGACCATGACGTGCCGGCCGTCGCCGGAGTTGTTCAGCCGCAGGAAGCCGTCGAGGTCGGTCTCTGAGACGGTCTCCCCGGTCTCCGAGTCGATGACCGTGATGCCGCCGTCGTGGGCGAGGACCACCCGCGGCACGATGGAGGCCACTTCCGTGAGCTGGGCCTGTTCCCCGGCGCCGTGGTCATGGTCATCGCCGTGGTCGTGGGTGCTGCTGCTGGCGGGGGACGCGGCGGAGGACTCCGTGGCGCCGGTGTCTGTGTCGGTGCCTGTGTCGGCGTTGGTGCAGGCGGTGAGCACGACGGCGGAGAGGAGGACAGGGGTGATGGCCCGGATCGGGCGGGAGAGAGTTGGCATGCCGGATACCCTAACGATAATGGAAACCATTAGCAATTAGGGGACAGGGTGATGGGGTCATCCGCGGTCCGACCGCATAGAATGGCCAGCACCATGGCGAACCTCATCAACCTCGAAAACGTCTCCAAGACCTGGGGACTCAAGACCCTGCTCGACGGCGTCAGCCTCGGCGTCCAGACCGGCGACCGCATCGGCGTCGTCGGCCTCAACGGCGGCGGCAAGACCACCCTCCTCGAGGTCCTCACCGGCATCGAACCCCCGGACTCCGGACGCGTCTCCCACAACTCCAACCTCCGCATGGCCGTGGTCACCCAGCGCGCCGACCTCACCGACACCGACACCGTCGGCGAGGTCGTCCTCAGCCCCCTCGGCCTGCAGACCTTCGAATGGGCCTCCAACGCCCGCGTACGCGAGGTCCTCGGCGGCCTCGGCGTCGCCGAGCTCGGCCTCGACACCCCGGTCGGCGGCCTGTCCGGCGGCGAACGACGCCGCGTCAACCTCGCCGCCGCCCTCGTCCGCGACCTCGACCTGGTCATCCTCGACGAGCCCACCAACCACCTCGACGTCGAAGGTGTCCAGTGGCTGGCTGAACACCTCATCGCCCGACGCATCGCCATCGTCGTGGTCACCCACGACCGCTGGTTCCTCGACACCGTCGCCACCACCACCTGGGAGGTCCACGACGGCACCGTCGACATCTACGAGGGCGGCTACAACGACTGGACCTTCGCCCGCGCCGAACGCGCCCGCCAGGCCGACGCCGTGGAACAGCGCCGCCAGAACCTCGCCCGGAAGGAACTGGCATGGCTGCGCCGCGGCGCCCCGGCCCGCACCTCCAAGCCCCGCTACCGCATCGAGGCCGCCGAGGCTCTCATCGCCGACGTCCCCGCCCCGCGCGACTCCGTCGAACTGACCGCCTTCTCCCGCCAGCGCCAGGGCAAAGTGGTCATCGAACTCGAGGACGCCCGCGTCGAGACCCCGGACGGGCGCATGCTCGTCGACGATCTCACCTGGCGCCTCGCCCCCGGTGAACGCATCGGCCTCGTCGGCGTCAACGGCTCCGGAAAGACCACCCTCCTGCGCACCCTCGCCGGCGAACACCCCCTCACCGAGGGAAAGCGCATCGAGGGCCGCACCGTCCGCCTCGGCTGGCTGCGCCAGGAACTCGACGACCTCGACCCGTCCATGCGGCTTCTCGACGCCGTCGAGGACGTCGCCAGCTACGTCCAGCTGGGCAAGAAGGAAATCTCCGCCTCCCAGCTCGCCGAACGACTCGGATTCTCCGCCAAACGCCAGCGCACCCCCGTCGGGGATCTCTCCGGCGGCGAACGGCGTCGCCTCCAGCTCACCCGGGTGCTCATGGCCGAGCCCAACGTGCTGCTTCTCGACGAGCCGACCAACGACCTGGACATCGACACCCTCCAGGAACTGGAATCCCTTCTCGACTCCTGGCCCGGCACCCTCGTGGTCATCTCCCACGACCGCTATCTCATCGAGCGCATCTCCGACTCCACCTGGGCCCTGTTCGGAGACGGCAAGCTCACCAACCTGCCCGGTGGCATCGAACAGTACCTCGAACGACGTCGGCAGCTGGCGGAAGCCGGCGGCTCCGGACCAATCGATCTCGGGGAGAAGAACTCCGCCGGCGTCAGTGAGAGCGCCCAACAGCCGACGAGCGGCCTGAGCTCGCAGGAGGAACGCGAGCTGAAGAAGCAGCTCAACGCGCTCGAGCGGAAGATGGGCAAGGTCGCCGACCGGATCGCCACTTTCGAGCAGGAGATGGCCGTGCTCTCCGCCGCCGATGACCCGGACTACGGCAAGATCGGCGACGCGAACGCCGCACTGCAGGAGGCCCAGGCCGAGCACGAGGGCCTGGAGATGGAATGGCTGGAGCTGGGGGAGAAGCTCGAAGGCTAAACGACGTGGGGACACGCCCCGTGCCTACGCGGGTGGGGACAGGTCGAACAGGCTGGGATCATCGAAGTCCGGTGGATCAGGTGGCTTGTTCCGGGCCCTGATCTTCGCCCCGGCGGAGTATTCCTGTAGTTCGGTGTCGTTGAACTGGATCGGCCCACCATCCGGTGGCTGCCACC